>ENA-ORRR01001010-ORRR01001010.1-human-gut-metagenome-genome-assembly--contig:-NODE-1010-length-21163-cov-3.51938_pt1 | contig 21163 bp, 15 predicted proteins | sample MGYA00242182_ERZ509148 | MGnify/ENA primary metagenome ERZ509148 (study PRJEB26280, sample SAMEA2338674) | human gut metagenome | biome: human gut; feature: human-associated habitat; material: faeces... | reverse complement strand
CTGTGCGGGCCCTTTTCAATTCAAGAGAGCGCCGCAGGCGGTCTTTCCTATAAAGAAAAAAAGGCTGCCACGCGACAGCCTCTTAAAGGTTCCTTACAGGAATTTCAAATTCAAAACTAATGCAAGGATCAGCCACAGAATTGCAGCATATTTGGTCAGCTTCTCCAGCTTTCCTTCCATAGAACGGCTTTTATTTCTGCCCCAGTAGCTGTCAGCCATACCGCCGATGGAACCGGACAGACCTGCCGATTTGCCCTCCTGCAGTAGGATTACCGCCGACAAGAATACACAGATAATAATAAATATGATCGTAAGGATCGTCTTGATCATCTTCGCACCTCCTGAATAAACATAGTAATCATAGCATATTTTCGGCGGAAGGACAACTGTTTTTTTCCCGACTTCAACCCGGGAATTTGCCGTATTTAAATGCGAAGCCACGGCAAATTCCGTTTCCGGGCTTGATTTTATCTCCCGTCGTGCGATACAATAGAGTTCTATCACATTTACAATCAGCGAAATCCTTTTTTTCATGGGAACAGCTATTTTTTATCATAAAACGAGTCAGGAGGGTTCTATTTTGAAAAAATTCACTTCGACGTTTGGGCGTCTGTTTCTCTCTGCCGTCCTTATTTTTCTGGTGTTCTACACCATGATGCCAGCCATCAATCTGCACGATCAGGATTTCATCGTATTCCTGATTATCTGCATTCTGATTGTACTGGCAGTCAACTTTATGGAAAGCATTCTCATATTTCTGAAAACAGTGCAGCAAAACCGCGGCGTTGAGATCGTGCGCGATCCTGTGACTGGACGGATGGTTCTGCGGCGCAAGTACGCCGACGCCTCCGGCAGTCCGTTTGCCGGTTTTAAGGCGATGGGACGCCCGTGCAAATATGGCACGATCGCGATCGCTGTCCTGATCTTCTTTTCCCTGATCGCCTCGGCGGCGGGCATCCAGCTTTTTAATGCGTCCCGCTACCGCGATCTGATCACCGTTACCGAGGGCGATTTTGCCTCAGATGTCGCAGAGCTTGGCATGTCGCAGATCCCGGTCGTTGATAAGGACACCGCCTCCCGGCTCGGAAGCAAAAAGCTCGGTGAGATGACCGACCTGGTCTCCCAGTTTGAGATTCAGGAAAATTACACACAGATCAACTACAAGGGGACACCGTACCGCGTGACGCCTTTACGCTATGCCGACCCGATCAAGTGGCTGTACAACCAGAAGAAGGGACTTCCGGCATACATTGCTGTCAATATGGTCGATCAGAATACCGATCTCGTCTGGCTGTCCTCCGGCATGAAGTATTCCACCAGTGAATATTTCTTCCGCAATATCAACCGCTACATCCGTTTCTGCTACCCGACACGGATGTTTGAGACGGTCTCCTTCGAGATCGACGACGATGGAAACCCATACTGGGTGGCGCCGACCATCGCCTACCGGATCGGCTGGTGGAACGGCAAGGACATCGACGGCGCGATCCTCGTCAATGCTGAGACCGGCGAATCTAAGTGGTACGCCAAAGCGGATGTCCCGCAGTGGATCGACCAGCTCTATGATTCGAACCTCATCATGGAACAGCTCGACGACAACGGCAGATTCCAGAATGGTTATTTAAACTCCATCTTCGGTCAGCGCGGCGTGCGCCGGACGACCTACGGCTACAACTATCTCGCCATCGACGACGATGTGTGGCTGTACACCGGCATGAGCTCTGTAACCTCAGATGAGTCGAACATTGGCTTCGTCCTCGTCAACCTGCGGACGAAAGAAACGAAATTTTACACCGTTCCGGGCGCCACCGAGCTCGCCGCAATGGATTCCGCGCGCGGACAGGTGCAGCACTTAAATTACAGTGCGACCTTCCCGCTTCTCTTAAATATTTCCGGACGACCGGCATATTTCATTTCCCTGAAAGATGCTGCAGGACTTGTGAAAATGTATGCGTTCGTCGATGTCGCGCAGTACCAGATCGTCGGCACCGGACAGACGATCGATGAGGCGAAGCGCAATTACCGTGAGACGCTGGGACAGGAGGAAATCGAAGATCCGACTGCCAAGGAACCGGCGGCAAGCGAGAATGTCTCCGGCACGGTCGAGGCGATCGAGAATGTCGTCATTTCCGGTAACACCTACTACTATTTCACGCTGACCGATGACCGCACCGACAGCGTCTACACCGCTGCGATCACCGTTTCCGAGCGGCTTCCGTTCGTGCAGGCGGGCGACTCCGTTTCCTTTGAGTGCGTCGAGAATGGTTCTACAAAAGAAGTTATAACCTGGAGGTAAGATAACATTGAAAAGTGAAGATATGATTCTAAAGGCAGCCATCGTGCACATCCTTGATTCTTCGGTGGGAATCCCGGTTCTCTCCGACCAGAGCATGGAGGTCGGACCCGATTTTTCCGACTTCCTGAAAGCGCATATCGAGAAAATAACGGAAAGTGACGATGTCAAGCACTGTACATTTGCAGAAGGATCCGAGGTCAAAGAGCTGCTGCAAAACTGCACCCCGGACAATTTCGTCGAGACGAGCAAACAGCTCGCCGAGCGCCTCTACGACATCATGAATGCGAATATTGACATTCCAGCCGCCGATGTGGCGATGACCGTGTTCAGCTGCAAGGGCAAGGATTATCTGGCATTCTTAAAGATGAACTACAAGACCTCCTACACGCATCAGACCAGGGAAACAGACAGCGGCAACAGCAACGAGATCATTTTACAGCGCGCACTGCTTCCGGGACAGGGACAGCGCCTCTCCGAGGCGTTTGTCCTCGATCTCTCCGACGGCTCCCTGATTCTGGCTGAGAAAAAATATGAGGTCAACGGCGAAAAATGCTTCTATTTCTCCGAGCTCTTCCTCGAATGCCGCGCCCCGCTCTCCCAGAAATCCAAGCTCGACATCGTCACCCGCGCCGTCGATCAGGTTGCCAAAAAATATTACGGCGACGAGGATGCACAGAAAAAGATGGAAATCAAAGACATTATCTGTAATGAATTAGAGGAACAGGGCGAAATCAAGGTGTCCGAACTGCGCGAAAAAGTATTTCCCGGCAGCCCGGAGATGCTCGAGGAACTGGATGAAAAACTCGACCGCTACAACCTCTCCTACGAGACGGTCGCGCCGAAAAATGAGCAGACGATCAAGAAATTCCAGAAACAGAAGCTGTACACTGACACCGGCATCGAGATCACGATCCCGATGGAAGAATACAGAAATCCCGACCATGTGGAGTTTATCACCAACATGGACGGGACAATCTCGGTGTTGATTAAAAATATTGGGATGCTGAGCAGTAAATAGCCTCTCACACAAAATTTATTTATCGGCTGATTCAAACGATTGCGATACATAATAACAGAAACATCCATCAGTCATGCCGCTGATCAAATCTTGTATACACCTCACAGAACCGCGCCGCAAACGACGGCTCGCGTCCACCCGCATACAGATGAGAAACATCCCCAAAACTGCTCATGCGGAAGGATGCGACGCCGGAGCGGCGCTCTTCTGTATAGAGCACCGTCACCGACGACGGCGCCGCACAGGTTCCATGCCAGAGCTGCATCGGAGAGATATTTAAGAGATGGGAAAGCAGGACGCATTCGACGCCAAAATGACAGAATAAAACAATCGTGTCCTCATTCGGTGCCACGGCCCGGTAAAACAATCCATTTCTCACATATCCGTGCCGCCTGAGCAACCGGTCAAGCTCTCCATTCACCCAGTCGTACTCTTCTTTTACATGGGCGTTCTGAAAGACTTCTGTTTCATGCCAGTGATCCTTAGCAAAATACTTCGGCTCCGCCATCCACGCATCCGGCAGCCAGTCCCAGACACAGTGCCCGGAATCCTTTCCCGGATGTACCGCCTGCGGGGCAAATTCACGCAACCAGCTACAGGTTTCTGCCGTGCGGCAGGCTTTTTTTAAGGTCAGGGACGCCGTGTCCTTCGCACGCCCCAGCGGCGATACATAATAAGCCGCCACCGGAATCGGCGCCAGACGGTCTGCCAGAAGCTTTGCTTCCTCCCAGCCAGCCGGGGTCAGGGAATCAATTGAGTAATCAGGATCCGCATGGCGGACAATCAGAAGGCGCATAGGAAAACTCCTTTCGTAAAGAAATGTTACAAAACCAAAAAGCGCGGTGCTCATGACCAAGGGATGTATCTGGGCGCGGGCAAAATTAGAGCATCTTCCGATACTCCTGCTTCCACCCATTTAAAAGTTCTTCCGCACTCTCCATCCGCCGGACTGGATTGCGGTCAAACATCGTTTCGACCATGCGGACATTCCCGCACTTCTCCGCGGTCTGGTTCGCCTCGTCGAGTTCCCGTTTCCAGATCTTCTTCTGTTCCGGCGTCATCGCAGCCGCATGGCGCTCCTTAAGCTCCAGTTTCGGGTCAATCAAGGCAAGCTGGTACAGGTGCTTCAGCATCTCCGGGCTCTTGTCGAAATTGTACGCCATTTCATAAGCGGTAAACGCTTTCTCAAACCAGAAAATCCCGGCATACGCCGCCCCGATATTGTTCCAGATCTTCGCAGTAAATTCGTCCGTCAGCGATTTGACCCGCCAGTCCTCCAGAATCCGGTTGTAGTAATAGATCGCCGTCCCAAACTGCCGCAGGCGGAAATAGTAATCCGCCATCTCCTTCCGGAACTCCGCCGCATTCATTTTGCGAAATGCCGCCAATTTCTGGCGATATGCCGCAATCTCCTTTGCCGTATAATAACAGCACTCCTGCAGAATCACGATCGGCAGCTCGTCCTGATTCTCGCCGCTCCGTTGCCATGCCTCCAGTTTGCCGGCCAGAAACGAAAGCCCCAGCTCCGAACGGATAAACTCAATCAGGCGGTCATCCACAAATCCATCCAGCGCCAGAAGTGGATTCTGATAAATGACATAACACAGCTCCTGCGACGATGCGATATGGACGCCCAGCCGTTCTATGTAAAAAGGATGTCGAACCGGCTCCTGCCGGCAAAGTATCAGACTCATAATGAAACCTCTTGTTTAATCATCCGGTTTGTCGCCGGAAACAATTCTCCAAATCCCAAATCACGTATCATGACGATCATCGTGTCTTCCCCGGTAAATCCAAATGCCATCTCGATCCGGGTCGTCCGGTCCGGGCGTTTCGGGAATCCCTCGAGCGGAATCTTCACCGTCTTCTTTTTGCGCGGTTCCAGCGGCTGGAGTGAAAATTCTACCTCCGGCGTGCCCGACACGATAAATTCCGCCGTCATTTTCGTCTCATACCAGCTGTCCCCGGCGGATGCCAGCACCAGCTGTCCCTCTTTTTCACGCTCCTGAATCTTTAAGGAAACCGTTGTTTTCAGCCGCCCCTCACAGATACAGGTAAAATGGTACGCACTCTGCGCTTCACAGAGATCTTCCGAGCGGATCAGCGCCCCTCGGGTAAATACATCCATCTCCGCAAACACCCGGCGCCGTTTGCAGATCTGCTGCATAAAATCTGCCGCCCAGTCCGTCTGTGCAAATCCCCTGCCGGTCAGGATGATCGCTGAAAACAGGCGCTTCTGCAGCAGCCGTTCCGCACAGGAGGAAAGAATCCGGTCTGCCATCTGGATGCCCGCGTCGCTGTCCAGCACATTTAAGTGGAATGACTCCTCCAGTTCTTCCTGATCCGCGACCACCTGCATCTGGCGCAGCCCGCGCTGCACTCTCAATTCATAATAATGAAGACCATTCTCCGAAAGTTCAAACATTCCCACCTGGTTGCTCCAGACTTCCCGTTTCTGGCTCATCACGTAATATACAAAGCTCTCCGCGTGACTGATCACATGCACCCGGCTCCGGTCGATTTCCAGAAAATCGGCACAGTACATCAGGCAGTCCACCAGCTTTACCTCAAGCTTTGGCACCGTAATCACCAGGTTTTCTATCTCTTCTTTTCCGGACGCCTGTCTGGGAATCGCAAGCACCTGCTTCAGGAACATTTTCAGCAGATATAAGCCCTCGTAGCGGACACCGTCGATCGTGGCGGTGCCATCCTTCATCGCCAGGGAAAGCAGCTTATCTTCCACTACCATGCCCTCTAACGCGCCCCCGGCACTCTCCTCTGCCACCCGCCAGACGTCCGAATCCGGTTCTTTTCCGATCCGGGTCGGAACCGACCAGATCGTCTCCTGACCCTGACAGGATATATGTGTGCATGAATCACACAGATCCATGCCAATTATAAGTCCATTCATCTATCGTTTGTCCGTCTGTCCCTTTCCTCAGGCGATCGGGAAAAGTGCGCTTACCGCCGCATCTCTCTTCTGGTACTCCCGCATCTTTTCCCGAAGCGCCGTCTCGTTATTTACTTTTAAAGAAAGACTCATCTCATTGAGCGCCGCAAACCGGCTTTCCCGGCTGCGCCCCGGAATCTCCCGGCAGGAAATCTCTCCCTTTTCTTTCGTCTTCCGGACGCCGTCCTCTTCCTCTTCGATCTGATATTCCAGCGTCTCGCCCTCAAAAATCACCTTTTCACGAATGTAAATATCCCGGTAAACGAGACGCATTTCCTCATAGTGGAACTCTTCCTCCTGCGGCAGAATCCGCAGCCGCAGATACGGGCGCACCGCCCGGTTTCCGTGATACTCGATGATTTCTTTATCTAAAATATTGCCCGGGATATGGATAAACCGCGCCAGATCCTTAAAATAGGCAAAAATCATACCCGCATCTAAAAGCACATCCACCACCGACTGGCACAGGCGCCGCTGTTCCTCCGAAAGCTCCGGCAGCGTCGCATAATACTTTGTCAACGCCAGCAGATAAATATCCGGGATCCGCTCCCGATCAGAGCTTCCCTGCACAGCACCCTCCAAAAATGCGAACACCTTGTCGTCCGTCGGACGGTTTTCCAGAAAATATTCCACGCTCTTGACCGTAAAATACGCGCGCACGACAATTTCCCCTGTTTTCTTGCGTGACGCATAAAGCTCGAACACCCGGTCTAACTTTGCTGTATTGCCGGTAAAGAGCATCTGCGCCCCCAGCCGTTCCTCCAGATCGTATGTCTCCACCCGGAGCCGCAGCCCCTGCATCAGGACGCGGTACATCTGATCCACCGTACCGTTGAAATGTTCGCAGAGATAATCGAGAATCACACTGTCCGGCTTCTCGTGTTCAAAGACATACCAGGTCAGATAAAGCAGGTGGTCATCCCGGTCAAAGAGATTTTGAAGCAGCATTCTCCCGCAAAGCCGCAGCAGCAGATTGACCGGCAGACCTTCCAGACCATACCGGCACACCATCTCATACGCCTCACTGAAATGCCCGCACCGGATCAGCGTCCCGCAGACGCCGTTTCTCTCATCCCGCGTCAGCTGGTCCTTGTCAAGGCTCAGAAGGTATGAAACACTTCCATCCTTTTTCGCATCCTCAATCCCATCCGCCATCCTCTTATAATACCGCACGATCGCTGACAGCACCTTTGCCCTAAACAGCGGGTGCAGCTCCATCTTCTGATCCGCGTGCTCCAAAAGGATCGCATCGTCCCCGGTCAGCACCTCCTTGCGGCAGGCTTTTGCACACGCATTCATAAAGAGGAACGGATGCATCGGATTCATTTCAAAACAGGTCTGTAAAAGTTCCTCCATATCCGTAAATACCGGCTGGATGGCGCAATTTACCCGCGCATACCGCGTCTCATTTTCATCCTGGAATAGGACCAGATCGCGCTCCGAAAACAGCGGCACATACGCCGTGCCCTCGTTCAGCACATACGCGTCCTCCGTCATCTGCTCCTCATGGCGCACCACCACATATTTCATCGCCGGTTCCCGGCATTCTACCCGGCAGGATTTCAAAATTCCCGGCAGGACACGCGCCATCTGCGTATCGATCAGTTCCGGATAGATCAATTTCCGGTACAGGACCGCCAGGGCACCGTCTATCCGTTCCTTGAAAAGCTGATCCACCGCAAACTCTTCCATCGCCCGCTCGTACATCCGGTAAATATCCGAATCCGGCGTTCCATATGTAAGAAGGTTCGCATAAAGCTTCGCCAGTGACCCCGCATCCAAATTTGCCGAATACGAAAAGTATAAAAATACCTCACGCGACATCAGGCGGTCATAATTCTCCGGCATCGCATATAAATAATATTCATACAGGCGCGTCAGACTCAAATCTGCCTCCAGCGCCCGGCTATACCATTCAAAACAGGCTGTCTCCCGGCAGTCTCCCCGGATCAGCATTGCACAGAGCGCCTCCAGAATCTCCGTCTCCGGATATAGCCCGTAAAGTTCCGTCAAAAGGCGTCTGTAAAACTCCCGGTACGAACGGGACGCACGCGTCACCCGGACCGCCGCCAGTGCCAGCTCGCGGCTGATGATTTTCCGGCGTGCCCCATAGTACAGGGCATGAAGCTCAAAATTGCCCGCATTGTCTAAAAGGATCGGATCACTCTCCAGAAGCTTCAGTCCCGCCGCATAGAGGAATGGGCTGTGACAGCCATCCTTAAACTCCTGCTCCATGCTGATCAGCACCGTAATCGGATTTTTCTGCAGTTCCTCATCCAGACGCAGAAGCATCAGATAATAAAACAGGCTGCTGCCCGTCTCCTCCGACGCATACTGCTGCAGCAGGCGGATCAAAGTGTCCTTCTGCTCGGCATTGCCGGTCAGCGTCACGTACAGATAGCGGTACAGGCAGTTAAGCTTCCGGTCGCCCGATATTTTAAGCGCCGCTGAATCCTGCAGTTCCTTTAAAATCGTCTGCACTTTCTCGCGCCGATCAGTCAAAAGGTATAATTCCGCCTGCAAAAGACGCAGTCCCGCGTCATAGTGCGTCATTTTCATCAGATCCAGCTCCCGCTGCATCTGGTGAACCGCCTCCGTGCCGCCGATCCCATTTTCATACGCCAGACGGGCAGTCAGATAATTTCCAAGCTCTTTCTGGAATGACATATGTGCCCGGTCGCATCCGCCCGCATCGGCAGCCGATGCCTCGATCGGGATCCGCACTGTTTCTCTGGCAGTGTGAATCAGGACGGCACCGAAATTTTTTCCGGCATGCAGCCGTTCCGCCAGAATCCGTACCGGAAGATGGAGCAGACCATCTTCAAAATCCGCCTGCGTCGCACTCTTCTTCGGCAGATGGAGGAACTCGCCGTCTGCCGTCACCTCCAGGTACACACTGCCCCAGTTATCCATCCGGATCTCGATCGTGTCCTCGGCATTCTCAGCCAGCTCGGCATATACGCGCGCCCTGCCCGGAATCGTCAGGCCGACCGGCTTTTTCACGCCCAGTCCAACCAGAAATTCTTCCATAAAATTTGCCCGGCTGCCGTGCCCCTTCAGGCCGTCATAGAGTGCCCGCACATGCAGATCCTGCATAAACGGCACTTCCACAAAATCCGGGTACTCCAAAAGCCGGAGCGCCGTCTCCATATCATTTTCCGCGACGTGCAGAAAATCTTCCGCCGTTTTCAGATCACCTAAAGTCTTCCCGGCGTCTGCCACCTCGACGTGAAACTCATACGGAATCTCCTCTTCCCCGCAGTTTGTCACCAGATAAAAAGAACCCGTGATCGTGTCGCCTGCCGTCAGGAACGAAGTGTCCACTTCATATACGATCCGGCACCGGAGTCCGCCAAACGAATTGTTATCCCCCGGAATCCGCACCCGCAGGTTCGAGGAATACACAAATCCCTTCACACTTAATCCATTTTCGCTCCCGATCCATAAATTTCTCTGCATCAGGGTATTCATCCGCAGCGTCTCGTCTATCTTTTCAGGCGACCAGGTCATCTTCGGCTGTTCCGAATCGATGATTCCCTTCGCCAGCCGGTTAATTTTCTCTTTCATTCCTATCACCTGCCGTTTCATTATCCTGTCCCGGTAACTGCTTCGTCTTCCCACAGTTCCGTCGGTTCGAAATCTCGCACCTTATATCATACCATATTTTGTCTGCATTTACATCAGGGAATTGGAGAATTTCGCTGATTGCCCATCCAGCATTTTTATAGAAACAAGCGCTATCCTGCCTGACGGACAAAAATTTGATGGTTCCGCCCGGTATGTAGAATAGCGCCTGTTTCCAGTTTTCGATCGTTTTCTAATTTTTCTTAATTTCCTAATCCCAGTCACCCACATACAGGCGTGTGCCGGGTTGTCCATTTGCCAGATCATAGGTTGTCCAGATCGGGTATGGATAGGATTTTCCCTGGAGGGAAATATCCACTGCATTGGTCTGCTCGGCGTTACTATCTGTGCCGGTCTTGGCGGACAGGGTGGCAGAATTAACCTTAGTAATAAGAGTATAGCCATCCTTCAACGAACTGCTGTCTACTCTCGGCATACCGATAACCCATTCATTTAACTGCGGTAAATACCAGCATTCCTTTGTAACCGAAAAGCCGGTCACTTCGTCTCCCCACCATATACCATTTAACTGACCTATAAAATTCGCTATATAATAAGACATCCCACCCGCATTGACATTTTCCGCTGTGTAACAGTTCGAAAGAACAAGTCCTGTAGAGTTCTTCTTATCATAAGCCCCAAACAAACCGCCTACTATCGAACTATCCGTCTTCGTTCCATACACATCCGCTGCACTAAAACTTTTATCCACCCGAAGAGCTCCCTTGGCATTTCCTACCAATCCTCCAACCTTCTCCGGTGCAGTCAATGTTTTTCGGGTCGCGACAGGTTCCAGATTTCCCTGTGTATAATCGTTCGAGCGGTTTCGCCCTCCCACATAGCAGTTTGTGATGCTGGAAGCTGGTCCCTCAAAACTCGGTCCCCCATTATAAATTTCCAGATTTCCAAACAAACCGCCACTATTATTATAATCTGACTTTGTATATCCTGAGAAGAAACTATTATCCAACGTCATCTGCTTCTCAGCTTCTACGTTCGCACTGAAACCGCCGCTTCCATTTCTTCCATGAACTTGTGCATTCTTTCCATATACATACATATTCTGCAGCTGAATCGTTTCTCCCTTCATCTGTCCAACAATTCCACCGGCATAATTATTTCCCTCAATATTCATCGTATCTGCATGTACATCAGCTATTTTTATATGAATCTCATTACTTGAACCGCTTCCGTCCAAATGCGTACTCTGCAGTTCTCCGGCAATTCCCCCAACATATTGATCCTGACGATTACCTGTAATGGTAAGTGAATCCGCCGATACCCTTACCCGCTCCATGGTTATAAGCCCTGCTTTCGCCACGCCAATGATCGCACCGGTTTGATTTCCCTCAATCCGCGCTGTTTTTCCTTCTACTGCTACATTCTTTACAATCAAATTCTCCACATTTGCAATTCCCACTACACCACCTGTCGTGTTATTGCCAATGATACTCAATACATTTCCATATACCCGGACATTTTCCAGAGTCAAATATGTACCCGCATTCACCCCGGAGTTTTCTCCTGCCTGTGCAACCAGAGCCGCCACTGTATGCCCTTGTACATTAACATCCGGATCTTTCAGATTCAGATTGGAAATAGTCAAATGGTTCGTCTTTCTAAAGAGAGCTGTATCTTCTGTTCCCCACTGCAGCTTTAACCCCGCGATTGTATAGATTACTCCTGTTTTTAAATCTTTCGCATCATATGACAGAATATCCGGGTTGTTTATCGACCAGAAGTTGCCATTTTCACGAACAGCGTTTCCTGGCGCATAGATCGTCACATGATCATATGCCCCCTGAATTTCTTTACAATACGCTTCCGTCTGTGAGGTAATCGAATCATCCTCCTGCCAGAGAATATTATCGGTCTGAATGACCCGTGTGATCTTTAAACCACCATAGCCTTCTCCGCAGAAATTCAGATTCTGCAGATGACGTCCATTGGCGACCTTAACCGTATAGGTATCCGTTCCATCACCATTTCGTTCAATTACATCGGCAAAGCAGCTGTTGAACTTGTATGAGAGCGTTGCATTTTCTGTCGGCGGACAGCCATCCTCGCTCAATTTTACGATAACATTTTCTCCATTTATGTAACCGTGATCGTCCGGCTGATAACCTCCCCAGGTACCCAGACTACAGAAATTTCCACCCTCACGTGATAAATCATCCAGATAGAAACGCAATTTCAACTTTTTATCTTTCGTTATGCCTATTTCAAAACGATTTACCCTGTTTTCTTCAGCAAAGCTCTTCCAACTGCCATTTATCTCATTTTCTGCACAACTGGCAGCTTTCTCTTCCGTATCTACAAAGCAAAATTTCGATCCCTTTCTCAGAGTATCTTCCTGCAAATCACCAGTATTGACTTGGAGAACATACCACATCGTTTTACCGCTCAATTCGCCGGTAATCGAAAATATCAGATGTATTCTCTGATTTTCTTCAAGCGGAGACGGAGAGACATAATCGATATACAGCCTGTTTCCAGTATGCAGCGCCTCTTCGTTCTCGCCCTTGTCCCAGTCCCCGACATGGTTATTCAGAAACCACGAAAATCCCTTTGAAGCGTCCTGCGCAGCAAGTTTTTCCGCTACTTTCTGGATCGTCGGCATCGGATAAATCGGTATTTCTGCCTTTTTTAATTCCGGATCATACGGATATGTATTCCGCTTTTCCTCCGTATCTTTATTTTCTTCCTCACTGCTATCTGCATTCGGATCCTTTACACCAAACAGACTTGCAAGAGCCTCGTCATATGCAAGCACATACTTCTCATTCACCTTACTGCACACATAGCACCCCGGATAAACTGATTTTTTGTTCGTCCCCGTACCACTCGTCTCCGATGGAAGTATTCCATTCGTTCTACTTGCATAATCATAGAACGCAACAAACGCAGGTGCTTTCATCGCCGGATCCTCTGTTTCATCCGCCGCCGTACCGCTTCCACCTTCCGTTTCATCCGATTTTTCCTCAGCCGTCGGCGAATACACCGACGCCGACACATATGTATTCGCTATCTGACTGTCTGCCGGAAGCAGTGCGGCGAGACCCCCTGCGAATCCGCCGGTATATGCCGCTACGTTATAACGTCCGGTAAGATTCTCAAAGGCTGTATTGGCGTTTGCCCCATTCCCTGGTTTTTGGGAGGTATCAAACTTCTTGTTTGCTGTATGACCGCCGACATAACAGCTCTGAATCTGCACCGTGGAACCGCTTGCGGCGGCTGCAGCTGCTGCTTTCTCAGCAGTTCCGACCAGACCGCCGGCGTACATACCTTCCACATAGAGTGCCGCTGCGCTGTCGGTCAGGGAAATTTTTCCCTTTGCCGTGCCGATCAGGCCGCCCGCCGTTCCCTTTAAAGCGCGGATCCGGTATTTGCTTTCTTCCTCCAGCTTCAGATCGGTTGCTTTTTCTGTGCTGCTTCCCAGCTTATCACGGAAATGATTCTCCGCCAGCGCATCCTGGACGGTCAGGCTGCCGCCCTCAAATGTGCCGATCAACGCACCGGCAGAAGCGCTTGTCTGCTCTGCCTGCACCTGTGGATATTCCACCTGCACCTTTTTAATTTCCACCGTTGGCAGCTTTATAGTTCCCCGGAAATCCGTTCCCGGCGTCACCGCGCCGATCAAAGCGCCTGCATTCGCCTTCGTCCGGACCACTGGCTGGCAGATCAGCAGGTTTTTAACACTCATATCCTGCGTTACCGTTCCAAACAGTCCGCCCGTCCCATCTACTGCTATGATTGAACTTGCCGCCGTTTTTCCTACCTGCAAACCATCAATCCGGTATGTATTTCCCTGATAGTCCAGTGGATACGGCAGGCTAAGCGGAAGATAGCTTCCCGCCTCCGTGGTATATGTCTGTGCCGTCGGGTTCGTCCGATCTGCATTCGTTTCATCCGTCACCCGGTAGGCAATCGAGATGGTTTCCGCATTCTGATTCAAAAAATTCGAGCCAAATGCCGTATGCAGCTTCGCCACATGTCCGCAGTAACCGCTCTCGTCCGCAGTGTTTTCTCCCGCTTTCCAGGTCAAATCGCTATTCTGCATCGCCGTAACCGTTTTGGATGTAGTCACCGCTCCCGTGTACAGCTGATCCGGATCCCAGCCTGAAACCCGCTCATCCAGATTTTCCAGATGGCGGAAGCTGCCGATCCCCACGCTTCGGTCCGTAGCAATCGATGCAAAGAGGCTGCTGCCTGAATCTGTATTGCTCGTCTTAACCTGCGAAAGCGCTTTATTGTTGAAAACCTGCGCGTACACAAAGATATTTTCGCCCGGAATAAAGGAGGCAAAACCTCTTTCATCCTGCTGAAATGTCATATCCGTCTGTGCCGGCTGGTTGAAATCCATAAATTTGAATCCTGTACTTCCGCCCGTGCCGGCTGGCGCCGCTATGTCATCCAGAATGACCTGATACGTTCCATCCGTATCGCCCGAAGTTCCGGACACCTTCGCCACACGCGCCGAACGGCTGCTTCCCGGGGCATTGATCTCGATGTAGCCGGTTGTGCCGCTCTTTTCTCCCTTTACAAACAGGCTCAGCGAATGTTCATTTTTATTCGGATCCCCGATTTCCGCATATAAAATATCATCATTCACCAATTTCACTGTCGGTGCCTCGAATTTCTCCACCGGCAGTTCCGGAACTTCCAGATTTCCTGATGCGTAATATCCGATCGGCAGCTTCTGATCCTTATAATTGGAGTTAGCACCCGTAAATCGCTCCCGTTTTCCGGCATCAGACGCCGCCGCCAGAAGTGCCTCGCTTCCGATATCTGTCTGCACAAACTGATAATGATCCGAATACCACACCTCGCGGACCAGTCCTGCCTCCGGATCATAGAAAATAAGATAGCTCCCGTCTGCACGGACAGTCTCATCAATCGATCCAAACGGAAGAAGGCGCTGCCGGATCTCCTCGGTCACATTCGCAGACACCAGCGCTGCCTCACCGCCAGACTCTTCTTGTTCCGATTCAGGCTGCCCTGCCTGTTTTTCCGGCACATAGAGAACCGCGTAGATATTTCCCTCTTTCTCCTCCGCCAGCACTGTATTTTCCACCGAAATTCCCAGCTTTGCCTGCTTTTGATCGTCCGAAAATTCCCCCTGTGCCTCCATATGGAGCAGACGCGGAATCGTCCCATTGGAGACTTCCAGTGTCAGATGATTCTGCGCCGCCAGAAAGATCTCCTTCGCTGTCTGATCCATCTCCAGACGGCGGAGCTTTCTCTGGTAACGAATCACCGCAACAAAAGAAAGACTGGCAAGAATACCGACAATCGCAATCACCGTCAAAAATTCCGCCAGCGTAAACGCCGCCCTTCTCTTCTGTTTGTTCTGTCTCTTCTGCTCCATCTGTCCTCGTTCCTCTTTTAATTTTATTTCTGATCCAGGTTGACCGCACGCACGATCAGGTTAATCGGCTTTACCACCGCTTTCCGGGAAGTTCCCATCGTATCTTTTTTCCGGTAGATCGCCAGATTTTGAACCGTAAAGCACGCCGTCTCCTCCGAATAGGTATAGCCATCAAATGCCGTATAATATTCATCCGAGAGCGCCGCCTGCGTCAGCAGAGGTATCTTATTATACGCATCATCGTAAGTATAATCCCCATACCATTTTTCAATGCCCGTGCCAGACCAGTCTGTCGCACTAAAGTGCAGCCACAGGTGGCTGTTTCCACTCCGCAAAAGAGGTGTTACCATTTCTCCTGTTTCGGAAGTCCCAGCAGAATTTTTCACTTCCAGCGCATTGGCAAATTCATCGGTCATCAGCTGCGCCGTGAGCGACAGCGCCTGCTCTGCATCTGCCTGATCCTGCGTCCTCTGGTAAACATTTTTTACCATCATCACGCCGCCTCCAAGCACCGTGCCGATCATACCGAGAATCACAATCGCCGCCAGCAGCTCCGTCAGCGTCATACCGTTCTTTGACCGGAGTTTTTTCTGACATATTGAAAAGAGCTTGCAGTGACCCTTGGATGCCGTCTGTTTCTGCTGCCTGCAATGCCTATTTCTGCATCTGCGGCATTCACTTCTCTCCTGTCCCATCTCTGTCTCCTCTATCGGTATCTGTAAAGCAGATCTTGTAAGTTTACATCTTCCTCTTCTGCATCCGAATCAGCCTGGCTCACATACAGTACGATCGGATACTGTCCCGTCTGGTAATTCGTCTGTGTGCCTGTCTGGTAGGCATTTGACGCCAGGCTTTTCTTCATGCCGCCGGTTCCAGATACCTCCAGCTCCAGAACATATCTGCCCGACGCCCGTTCCGCTGTCCGGTTGTTCTCCAGCTGATTGCGGCTGTCATAATAGCCCGCCATCTGCTCTTCGCCCTGCTGCAGCATCCTGCCGGACGCCAGAAATGCACTCAGAAACATCGTCATTCCCAGTGCAATCACAAGAACCGATATCAGTACCTCTGTCAGCGTCTCTCCCGCATTGGCACGCAGCTTTCTTCCAGCTGCCCATTCCATTCTACTTATCATCCTGCAGCAGCTCCTTCTCTATTGTTCCGTTCTGCCAGCGGATCGTCGTGATGATGGTCGTCGTCGTGATCGTGTAGGAATCGTCTTCCCCACCCGAATCGCCACCCTCCGTTCCGGCAGCTGCCAGCCCGGTCTCTCCGCTGTCATCCGGATCTCCTTCATTTCCCGATACTATATTCTTCCATCTCTGGGTAGATGCAAGCGCCTCCAGCTCCAGCCGTCTCTCGCACCGCTCTTCCTTTTTATCTTCCGCCGTCAGTGTATCCGAGATAACCGCCGTGATTTTATAATTATCCGCCATCCACAGACGCACATTTGTTTTTAATGGGGCAATCTCGTTCCCACTCGTCCCAGATTTCTTTACCGTCAGGGTGAACTCTTTGTACACCGTATCCGCGTCCGAAGTTCTGGAAATGCCGTCTAAGCTGCCATTCAAACCTCTGTTTGAACCGCCAGTCCTCATTTCTTCCTCCGATGCATCATCCCGCTCCGTCTGCTTTCCGTACTCATTATTTTTATAAATATCCACGATCAATGAATCGAGGATCGCACCCACCGTGCCCGTCGTACCCGCATCCGTCGCATAAAACTTCTGCCACGATGCCTCATTGTCCATGTTCTTCTGGCTGCCAACGTAATAACAGTAAAAATTGTCCTCGATGTCGTCTTCCCGGCTGTCCTCCACGATCACTTCCTTGATCTTGACTATATTCTCCGTCTTCTGCAGCTCATCCCGCAAAAATGCCGCCGCCGAGTCTACCGCATACCGCTTCTGGTCCTCCCTAGGCAGGTGGCGGATCTTTCCAGCCGACGCGGAAGCGGACGCCAGAATGATCGACGCGCCCACCCCGCAAAACACAAAAAACAGGAGCGCCGCCATTAAGCTGGCGCCATCCTGATTTTTCATACGCCTGAAAACCTGCCTCCAGATTTCCGGGCGTTTTTCACTGTTCCCTGCTTTTTTCATGCTTTATTCTCCCAGCGCCGCCTCTGCCGCTGTCTCAAGGTCAGAACGCTGCAGGTTCGACGCATCCGCATTTGCCAGTCCCGACGGTGCCTGCGTCTCCTCCGGTTCCAGCTCCAGGCCTTCCTCCGATTCCGCATCGTAGCGGGTCTCAAAATAGGTCAGCTGGAACGCCACCGCCACTGAGTGGATGCGGATATCCTCTAACTCTTCATTTTCCAGATCTTTATCATCCTGAATGCTCAGATCCTCGATCAGACAGCGGTACGGTCCTTCAACCACCTCATGAAGCATCGAAACAGCGTGATCAAACGAATCCGCCGTAAAAGAAATATTCATCGCGCGGCGGATCTCCATTCCGTCCACCTGCGGCTCTGAATACTGGAAAGTAAAATCATACGCATTCGCAAAAATACGGTTCAGCTCCTCCGTCTCCGTCTTGAAATGATTGTAGGCCGGAACCATCGGCGCATTCGATGCCTTGTTTTCCTCGATCTCTTCCTCCATCTGCCGGATCTGCATCGCTTTCATCTGCTCCAGCTGAATCTGGGCATCCAGCTCCGCCGTGTCCGCCGCCTCAATCCGCCGCTGCACCGGCAGGTAAAAGCCGGCATAGTAGCCGCCCGCGATCAGGGCAAAGACTACAACCAGCAGCACTATTTTCTGTGTTTTTGTTAATACATATTTCCCTAACGAATTCATTCTTCTTTGCCCTCTTCTGGTTCGTTAAAAAATACAGCCATTGACACTCCCACCTGCTTCAAGGGTGCCAGAACTCTCTCTTCGCCATCTTTCTTCACTGTTTCCTCCAGCGAAGCGGTCACATAGCGCGCATTCGGATCCGCCTCCGCATCACGGACCAGCTGCGGAAAGAGTGTACCATTGGGAATGGTTCCTTCCAATGACATCTGATCCGAAGTGATCGAAACACTCGAAACTGCCGTCAGCGGGAAAATCTGTGATTTCAGGGAATCCAGCATCATCCGGCGGTCCGGAAGCTTACTCTCTTCCTCATTCAGATACCCATTTCCATAATGCGCGTACTCTGCCAGAACCTCACCGTACACCTCGTTGGATTTCTCCAATGTACGAAGCTCCTTCTCTGTCGCCGCATAAACCGCCTCTGCCCTGTCTGCCTCCTGCAGGGGAAGCATTACGCCAAATCTCGAAAATCCGTAGACAAAAACCATAAAAACGGCAAACGCGCCCAGCTCCGCCGCTATTTTTCCTTTTTTAGTCTGCTTCTGATACAGATTGATACGCCGTTTTTTCGGATACTTCGGACCGCCAATCTGCATATTTGCGATTGATTTTAAATCAGCCACCGCTCTTCCTCCTTATGCAAGTAATACACCGTATGCCTGCGGGCTGTCGATCCACTCGTCTTCCTCATCCAGAGAGACCTCCGGCAGAAGCTCCGCCACACTCCGCACCGGCAGATCCAGCGTTTCTTTCAGCGCATCGATCAATTCCCCGTATCGTGCGCCTCCGCCGCAATAATAGAGGCTGTCGATCGTATTATTCACATTGTTGAAGCTATAAAAGTTCAAAACTCGCATGACCTGGACGGCGCGGGTCCGGTACTGCTCCTCCAGCACAGCCGCCAGATTTTCTTCGTCAGTCTCCTCGCGGTTTTCTTCCTCCGCCTCAATTCCCAGTTCCTGCATCTTGTTCTTATCTCCCAAACGGATCTGCTCGATCTCCTCACAGCCCGGCTCCATGGTACGGGTAATATCATAAACCCCCTCACGGAAGAAATGAATCCGCAACGCCTGTGTTCCCAGATCCAGAACAGCGTAATCCTTTCGCTCTTGTGCATACTCCAGAATCCGCTCCAGGCCAAGCACCGCCGGGACCAGGCCGACGAGCTTCAGGCGCGCCATCTTTGCCAGCTTTTCAAACTGCTGCGACAGCGTCTTCGTGCACGCCGCACCAAGAAGATCCATCGTCCCCTCTTTCGTCTGAATCATCGCGTAATCAAAAACATACTTGTCCATCTCACCGCCGATATAGTCATGAAACTCATACGGCAGGTTCAGCCGGAGCTGTTCTTCCGTCATCAGCGGCATCTCAAACCGCCGCACATACACATCCTCCTGACGGATGACAAATACCACATTCCGGCACCGGATCGCATATTCCTTCAATAAATCCATTATCAAATCCGCACAGACGTGCATATCGGTCAGATCCATTCCCTGAACCCGCTCGCTGATGAACTCTTTCAGTTCACCCTTTTCCGCATATGCAATCTTGATACGGTAATGTCCAATTTCAATTCCTAAACAATTCTTCATCTCTGCACTCCCCTTAAAAGAGTTTTATCGTGTACAGCTTACAAAAGCCACAGCCCCCTATACCATCCTGTCAGTTGTTCACCAAACAGAAGCATCAGAAAGAAAGCTGCCGCAATCGCCGGTCCAAATGGGATTTTCCCCTTTCTCCAAACCAACGAACATCCGATTCCAAGCACACAGCTGAGAATCAGAAAAAATAATACCTCCCAGATAGAACGAAGGTACAGCCCCGTCACAAAAAAAAGCTTGATATCCCCGCCTCCCAGGCTTTCCTTTCCCGTCAGGCGGTCAAATAAAAGTGAAAGTGCCAGCATACCGCCCGACAAGCCAGCCCCCGTCAGAACACCACGCAATATCTGTGCGCCCGTTTCCGGCAGACAGACTGCCGTTCCGAAAAAAATCAGGACTCCTGCCACCTGCAGGCGATCCGGTATGATCCACGCATGCAGATCCGTGAGCGTCAGGCACAAAAGCACAATCCACAGAAGTATCCCCCGCAGTGCCAGCACCGAAACATCGAACCGGTACACGATCAGACAGCACGCGATCCCCGAAACAAGTTCCGCCCAGAACGATTCCGCCGGGATCTTTGCCCCACAGTAACGGCATCTTCCCCGCAGACACAGCCACGAAAACAGCGGCACCAGATCCGACACGCCCAGCACATGCCCGCAGGCATCACAGTGCGATCTCCCCTTTAGGATCGAAGCCCCCGCAAGCATCCGCCCCGCCAGACAGTCTGTGAAACTGCCGAGGGCACAGCCAAGGATAAATGTTATGGTTAATATGTAAATCGTTAAAAATGTGGTTTGATGCAGCATCGCCGCGTTCTCTCCCGTCTATGATTTCGTCTCTTATCTGCTATCTTGCCCCTTAGTAATACACCTTTTAGTGGGTGGTGTTGGTTTGTGCGGTATGGATCACTCTTATTTAATAAAATGATTTTAACACCTTTTTATATTTTTAGCAAAAATGGATGGGAAAACCCCATCCATTTTTCCACGTATGTGGTTTTATTCTTCATCAATCTTTGTCCGCATCAGCGAATAATTTAACTGTTGCTCCGCTCAAGGTGTTATCATCAGTCTTTGTGCCACTTGTTGGTTCAATTTCAACACTGATTTTTTTATATTTATTTTTTGAGGATACCGCATCGTCCATATCCGCCACTTCATGAGTTGCTCCTTTTGGGGTATTCTCACCAAGCTTTGTTGCTACACCTGTACTAATATCATAATCATATGTAGCTTTTGCAGAAGTATCCTTATCATCAGTTAAATACTCCGCAACCGCTGCCGCCTTCGCAGCTCTCAGGTTTGCTTGATTCGTAGCCTTTCTAGCCTTGCTCAGCTGTGCCGTAAATACTGGAATCGAGATTGCAACCAGGATACCCACGATTGCAACAACCACCAGCAGCTCAGCCAGTGTGAAACCTTTTTTGTTCTCACGAACTTTCTTGCTTTATAGGAAAGACCGCCTGCGGCGCTCTCTTGAATTGAAAAGGGCCCGCACAG
>ENA-ORRR01001002-ORRR01001002.1-human-gut-metagenome-genome-assembly--contig:-NODE-1002-length-21255-cov-7.98443_pt1 | contig 21255 bp, 2 predicted proteins | sample MGYA00242182_ERZ509148 | MGnify/ENA primary metagenome ERZ509148 (study PRJEB26280, sample SAMEA2338674) | human gut metagenome | biome: human gut; feature: human-associated habitat; material: faeces... | reverse complement strand
CGTTGGTCTACGGAGACGACGGCCAGAGACCAGATGTTCCTCGAGCTCTTCTTCGGCGAATCTGACTGAGTGTAGATTCCACGGTTTTCAGGTTAAAATGGTTTGGTGGGTCTCCTTAGCCCGTCGTAAGCCTCAGTCTGATGAAAAGGGAGGGCGGACATGAAGAGAAGGAACATCCTCAGGGCAGCGGCCGCAGGCCGATCGCTCGGTGTCTGCGTCTGCACGGCCGGGTTTGTTCTTGGCCCGCTTTTTGCAGCTGTACCGGCCGTTCAGGCTGCCCCCCTCATGGAAGCCGGACAGGGGAATCAGGCGAGCCGCAATCTCCGGCAGCTTCGCGACGAGGTCGAATGGCGGCGGCTTGAAGGCGAGGTGAATTCGCTTGAGGCGCAGCGCCGTGAAGTAGCGCCTCCACCGGCGGCTCAGGAGCCGACGGTTCCCGCGGGGGCTTTCCGCTTCCGGCTCGAAGCTGTGACGCACACACCCTCGGCGATTCTTTCGGACGAGGAGTTTACGCGCGTGACCGCGCCCTTTGTGGGACGCGACGTCGCGATAGCGGATTTGAAGGCAATGCTCGAGGCGGTGAACGCCCTTTACCGAGAAAAAGGCTACGTCGTCTGTGAAGCACGTCTCGCGCCCCAGCGCATCCGGGGCGGCCGGCTGTTGGTAACGCTCGTCGAAGGGCGCACGGGGCGCACGACGGTTTCGGGCGCCGAACATACGAGCGCGGGCTACATCCTTGGCGCTTTCGATCTCAAGCAGGGTGAAGTCGCGAACTACCGTGAGATGAGCGACGCGCTCGTACGCTTCAACATGACCAACGACGTCGAACTTTCGGTGGACATCCGCGCAGGTGAGGCGCCTGGCACCACGGACTATGAAATCCGCACGACGGAGCCGCCCAACTGGAGCGCGTCCTTCTTCGCCGACACGCTGGGTCCCCGCTCGACAGGGCGTCCCCGGGCAGGCGTTTCCGTCACGAACCGGAGCGTCTTCGGGCGGCGCGATGCGGCGACGCTCCTCGGCCTCGTAAGCGAAGGGAGCCGAAGCTTTTACGGGAGCTACGGGATGCCGCTCAATTCGATGGGCACGCGCCTCACGGCGAGCGTCTCAATCGGCAGCGTGGACGTGATTGCGGGGCCCTCCGCCGCGGGCGACGTCGAAGGGGACTCTGAATACTATGCCTTGCGGCTGGAACACCCGGTTTACGTCACCCCGCAGCAGAAGTGGACCCTCTGGGGCGAATGGTCGCGACAGAAGAGCGAGACAGACTTCTTTGCGGTGACGATTAACGACGTGGAGATCGATACCGCCCGGGCGGGCGTCGAAGCGATTGTCTTCGGCAGTCAGTCGGTCTTTTACTTCACCACTGCCGTCGGGCATGGCCGCGTGAAGGAGCGCACCTTCGAGGAGCGCTGGGAGCAGAACATTCTTACGGGGAGCGCCTTCTGGCGGGTGCAGACCGCGCCCGACTGGCGGGTTTCCGTTTCGGGCGCCTGGCAGGCGGTAATCGACGGCGACCCGCTCTCCTCGTCGCAGTACTTTTATCTTGGCCACACGAGCGGCGTGCGCGGGTATGACAACGACGTGCTCTCGGCCGAGGCGGGCGCCTACGTGAACTTCGAGGCCTCCTGGGCGCCTGCTGGTCCCCGTACGGCGCTCTTTGCCTTCCTCGATGCGGGGCGGCTTACAGGGACCTCCTCCTACAGCCGGCGCGAACTCGCTTCTACGGGGCTCGGCGCAATCTGGCCCCTTTGGAAGGGCGCCTCAGTGACGGCAACGGCGGGCTTCCCGCTCATTAGAAATCTCGGTGCAGGCGAGCGCGCGGGCAAGGCGCGCTTCGACTTGGCGGTAACGGCGTCTTGGTGACGCACAGGGCCGCGGACGACGGGCGCAGGAACGCCCGGACGAAGAAATGATTGAGGTGATGTATGAACGCGATCTTCAAGGTACTCTGGAACAAGGCCCGCGGACAGTTTGTTGCGACGGATGAAACGAAGACCGCCTTCGGCAAGGGCAAAGTGCGCTCCACGGTCCAAAAGGGCCTCTCAGCGCTCCTCCTTTCGGCCCTGGCTGCCGGGAGTGTCTCGGCCGCGGGCGTCGTGAGCGGATGGGACAGCACCACCGTGACGGCGGACCAAGCGGGCAAGGTCCTCAACGTCACGACCTCCAAGTTCGTCAACGACGGCAAGACCGGCATCAACAAGTTCAGCCAGTTCACGGTGAATGCGGATCAAATTGCGAATCTGCAGTTCGGCAGCGGCCAGCAGCTCCTCAACCTCGTCAATGCAAAGATCGAGATTGACGGCGTCGTGAACGCCGTGAAGAACAATAAGATCGGCGGCGACCTCTATTTCGTCTCCCCGGTCGGCATGGTGGTGGGAACGACGGGCGTTATCAACGCCGGCAGCCTCACGACGACGATCACGACGCAGGATCAGTTCAACACGTGGTCGAACCTCGCCAACGGTGATCAGCCGACGACCTTCAATGACGCCTTTCTCCAAAACCTCCGCACGGGTGATGGCGTGCCGATCAATCCCGCGGGCGTGATCACCGTCAAGGGCAGCATCAACGCGGGCAACAGCCTCGCACTGCTCGCAGGGAGCGTCCAAATCACTTCGGGCGCGCGCCTCACAACGGGCGTAACCAACTTTCAGGACCTCGTCAATATCCGCGGCGCAGACGGGCAGGTGACCACTTCGGCCAACTTCGACCGAGACCTCGTTTTTGAGACCGATCCCGAAACGGGCGACGTACTTCTTTTCGCACGCGCGGCAGGCGATCTTGTGGCAGACGCTGAAACGCAGGCTCCGGAGTCCGGAGAGAAGACGGACGGCAAGGGAACAGCGGTTGCCGCGAGCGTGGTGGTTGAGGAAGGAGCGGTCGTCAAGGCTGCGGGCAACCTCACGGCGAAGGCCTATGCCGGCAACGGCGCTGTGAATCCGCTTGCGGACGATCCGATTCTCTTCAAGTCAAGTAACGGCGAAGGCCGTGATGTTTCGGCTTCTGTCGAACTTTTAGGCACCGTGCGCGCCGAAGGAAACCTGACTGCCGAGGCTCGAGCCTTCAATATTGTTGACCATTCGACGAGCTTCATCGGGAAGGCGCTCGAGACTATCCAGAGCGGATTTGTGCCGATCGATACGGGCACGATTGAATATGTGGATATGTCGGCCGACGCGCGGGTTACGGTAGGCGAAAAGGCCGAAGTGACTGGTGTGCAGGGGCTCACCCTTGAGAGCGAGGCGTATTCCGACCTCAAGGTGGGCGACCAGTCCGGGTTTAAGAACTTCCTCAACTGGGGCTCGGCCGAATCGATCCCGGTGGTTTCCGCCGCTGCGATGCGCGTACAGAACACGAGTGCCGTGGAGATCAAGGGGGCGCTCGCCACCGACGGCGAACTGAAGCTCGCCGCAGCGGGCGACCTTAAAGTGGATGCCAGCGTGAAGGCGGCTACTTCGGCGACGAAAGCGCCGCAGGCGAGCTTCATCTATGCGGATCTGGACGCGGGGACAACCGTTTCCGTTGCCGACGGCGCATCAATTGGCGCGGCCGGCACGAGTGCTCTGGGACCCTCCAAGGTGACCGTAGAGGCCAAGCAGACGAACCGCGTCGAGACGGACGCAGAAACGAATACGCCGCCCACGGGCAACATCGCGCTCGCGGTGAATATCACGAAGTTCAACGCTTCGGCCCAAACGAATCTCGGCGCGGGCTTCACGACGTCGGGGACGGCAGACGTGCGCGCGACGAACGACACTGAAACCCTCAAGGTCCGCGCAAAGACTACTGTGGGCGACTACGGCATCCAGATGAAGATCATGGATTTCGGGTCGAACCTCGCCTTCGGCAAGGTGGCTGATTCGCTCGCCGGCGTGTTCGGTACGTCCGCGGGCGGTAGTGAAACGACACAGAAGTTCCAGCTCGGCGGCGCAGCCTCCTACGTGAAGAATGCCCAGTCGGCGACGGTGACGATCGCACCAAATGTGCAGCTCAAGTCAACAGGAAAGTTCACCGTTGAGGCGAAGTCTGACCTCGCTGACCACCACTACGAGGCGGTGACAAAGCAGGTGATCGACAACGAGAAGGGCAACGCTGAGAAAGACAAGCAGGGTGCGCTCGCGATTCTCATCAATGAAGCGGGCGAAGGCGCCTCCTCGCTCGCAAGCGTGACAGTGGGCGACGGCGCCTCAATCACGACGAGGAGCTCAGGCGACCTTACGCTTTCCTCCGAAGCGCTGATTAACAAGGACCGGTTCGAGTTCCTTAAAGCGGAGCTCATTGACTGCTTCAACACCTACGCGGCTCATTTCTCCGCAGAAGCCTATAAGGACGAGCTCGCCGCCTTCACGGCTGCCAAGGATAAGATGGTCGAAGCCTTCGATGCGGTGGGCCAAGCAGAGAATTTCACGACCGGCATCACTCAGCTCCAGACCGCCTTTGAAGAATTCTCCAGCACCTTGAAGGCCCTCATGTCGCTCGCGGGTGAAGCTGCGGGAACCGCGTCGGACTTCATCGACTTCGGCATGAGCGTTCTCGATTTCCTCAATCCGGCGAGCTACACCAACGCTTTTGTTTCCGCAGGCGGCAAGACGTACAAGGCGCAGGCCGATAATCCCTTCTCCGTCGCGGGTTCGCTCGCGGTGCTCGATCAGACGACAAAGAGCGCCGTTGAAGTGGGCGCGGGTGCGGCCCTCGAGTCGGCCGAAGCCCTTGGGCTTACGGCGACGAGCCGCAATGAAAGCATCGCTATGGGCGGGCAGCTCGACAACTTCTTGGGCGTGCCGCTTCCGAACATCGACAAGGGCACGTCCCTCGGCGCTTCGGTGGTGTACCACGAGCTCGGCACCGACAACCTCATTCTCGTGAAGGAGGGCGCAGAGCTTTCCGGTACAAAGACGGACCTGAACGCGAACGATGAATTGGACGGCGTCACCATCGCCGCGTCCGCGGGCTACAACACGGGCACGCTTTCAGCGTCGGGTATGGCGGCCGTCACGGAAGCCGATGCAAAGAACCGCATCGCCATTGACGACGAGGCACGGATTGAAGCAAGGTCGGACGACCTTACGATGAAGGCCCTGCGAGACGATTTGGTGCAGACTGTTGCCGGTGCACTCTCCTTCGTGAAGAGCGCGCAGGGGGCGGCAAACGCCGTGGGGGCGGGCGTCGCAGTGAATCTCGGGTCTTTCGGCAATACGCTCGAAATGAAGGACCTTGACGGGACATCGAGTATTGGGGACTACGGCGCGGGTGCGCTCAAAGCGGGCGGTACGCTCGCCCTCACGGCTGAAAGCGGCCTCAGCCTCAATGCCGTCGGCCTTGCCGGTCAGGCAGGCGTTTCCGGGTCCGGCTCTGCCAACACCAAGAAGCCCAATGCGGCGGGCGATCTCGGCGCTCTTGGGAGTCAGACGGGCTCAACGGCGCTCACGGGCGCCGCGTCTGGTCTTGCCGAAGGCGGCGCTCTGCAGGGCGCAGTTTCGTCGGGTGCTGGTTTGGCGGCGGCTCAGGCCGGCGGCGATGCTGCCGGTACCGACGGGAGCTACTCTGGGCTAGAGACTGGAAATCCATCGTCAGGCATTGCCTCTGCCGACAGCGTCACTTCAGGCGTTCAGGCTGCCGGATCGAGCTTCCAGCTCTCTGCGGCAGGATCCTTCGCCTGGAACGACGTGACCGAATCGAATGTCCTTCACATTGAAGGCGCATCGACTGATTCGGATGGAATGATTACGCTCGACGCCCAAAAGACGGCTGTCGAGTCGGTGACGAACAAGTGGGTCGGCGCCTTTGCGGGCGGTGCAGCCGTTTCTGTCTCGAAGGGCGGATCGGGCACGTCGGTCGGAATCGGCGGCGCTGCCGCAGTGAACCAAAACAATGCGGAAAACCGCCTGACCCTCAAGAATGTGTCGCTCTCAGAGAAAGTTGAGAACATGGGCGTTTATTCGCTCGTCAACGGCACGACCGTTGCCCAAGGTCTCGGCGTTGCCGTCTCGACCTCGGGCGGCCATGCCGGCGCGATCGACGCGGGCGTCTCGGTGAACCTCATCGAAAACACCGTCCGTGCGGATGTTGAAGGTTTGTCCGTCGGAAACGAGTCTGGCGAATTTGCATACGCGCAGACTGCCTGGACGGGCGAAGTTCAGGTGACGGGCGGCACCACCGTCGGCGTCGCCTCCGGTTCGGGCGGCTTCTCCGGCGCCGTGGGCGCTGCCGTGGCCGTGGCGGACATCGACAACACCGTCGCCTCGACGCTCAAGGGGGCGAACTTCACAAACGCGAAGTCTGTTGACGTGAAGGCGCTCGCCTCGCTTACGCAGGTCAATACCGCCGTTGGCGTGCAGGCCGCCGTGGGCAGCGGTTCGGGTGCGGCATTAAACGGCTCGATCATTTCGGCGGACATCACCAACATCGTGAACGCGGCGGTTGAGAATTCGCAGGCTTCGCTCGCAAAGGACGGATCTTTCACGATCACCGCACGCGATGCCGGCACGGGCGATGGCGAGGAAGCGCATGCCTACGCCGAACGCGCGAAGGGCCGCACGGGACTCGTGGAAGAGGATGAGCTTTTGAACCGCTCTCTTCTCGAGGGCGTTGAGATCGCCGAGGACGACTCGGGCAGCAACTACCGCGACCTCAGCTCCGACTTCCTGGACGGCTCGGGTATGACGCAGGTCTCCGCGGCGATTTCCGTTGCGGCAACGGGCGGTTCCTCGGGCGGCGCGGGCGGTGCCGGCGTTGTTGTTATGGACTTTGAAAACACCTTCGGCGCTTCGTCGAAGGGCCTCACGGTGACGCACGACGGCTCGGGACTTTTTAGCGAAAAAGCACAAAGCGACGTCGTGACGGTTGCTGTCGCTGCGGGCGCAGCGGGCACCTCCGGCAACTTCTCGGCTTCTGGCTCGGTGATCGTCTCAGACGTGACGCAGACGGCTCAGGCTTCGGCCGAAGACCTAAACCTCATTGCCGGTGCGATGAAGGACGATGTGGTCCGTGCAGTGCTCGCCGCGCAGACGAATGCCAAGACCGTGAACGTTGCGGGCAACGTAAGCGTGCAGGTATCGGCGGGCGGAGGCGGTCTGGGGGCCGCTGTCGTGGTGGCTGAAGTTGAGAACAATGCCCTTACGACGCTCCAAAATTCGAGGATTTCGAGCGTTAAGGCCCCCTCTGCGGGTGACGACACGACAGAGCCGGGCGCCCTCGGACTCCTCGCCGAGAATAACTCCGAAATTTGGACGGCCGCCGCCGCGGCGACCGTCTCTTCGAACGCTGCACTGGGTGCGAGCGTTGCGGTGAACCGCGCCGTCGGGAATGCGCAGATTGATGTCGACGCGGTAACGCTCGACGGGCTTGGGCATTTTGACGCTCAAGCGCGCGACGATTCCGAGCTCTGGACGCTCTCGGGCGCCGTCTCGGCTGCAGTGAAGCCGGGCGCCGCCGCGGGCGCAGGACTTGCCTTCGCCTCGAGCCGCGGATCAACCAAGGCGGACGTGAACGGACTCACGCTTCTCGCCTCAGATGAGAAGACGGATATTGGCGTGTCGGCCGAAGCTCAGGATCACGTCTCCACCCTCACGCTCGCCGTTGGTGCGGGCGGCTCGGTGGGACTCTCGGGGGCTGCAGCGAAGAATGTCGTGGAACGCACGGTTGCGGCGGACCTCACGGGACTGAACACAAACAATGAAGCGAATGAAGCCGATGAGACCATTGAAGGTGCGGGCGACGTTGTCGTGCGCGCTGAAAGCCGCGCCGACATTGACAATCTGGCTCTCGTAGCGGCGGCGAGTCAGGCTGCGGCCCTTGGGGCCGGCGTTGCCGTCAATACCATCGACGTGGACGTCGCTGCGGGTGCACACGGCCTCAAGGCAGGCGTGAGTTCACTGAACGTGGCCGTCCACTCGGCCAACGATATCGACACGATCGGCGTGGGCGGCGCGGGTGCGGGCACGATCGCGGCTGCAGGCTCCACGGCCTTTAACACGATCACGGGCGACACGTCGGCTGCGCTAACCGATTCAACCCTGCGCGCGGCAGATGCTGTCGCGGTGCACGCCGAATCCGACGATGTGATCGGCACCTATGCCGGTCAGGGTGTGGGCGCCGGGACGATTGCGCTCGGGCTTTCCGTCACGATGAGCGAACGTTCGGGGGCAACCACAGCGACAGTGAGCGGCTCAACCGTCAAGGAAACTGGAACGGGTACCAGGACGCTCACGATGAAGTCGGGCGTAGACGACGCGGATATCAACAATGCGATTGTTGAGCAGGACGCGCTCAATGTCCAAACGAGCCTTGAAGACAAACGCACCGAAGAGACGGTGGACGGCATTGCGGTTGCGGCCACTTCTGCGACGACCTATAAGACGCTCACGATCAACGGCGGCGGCGCGGGGAACGCGCAGGCCGCAGGAACGGCCTCGATCGTCACGCATGCGGGCAAGACCGAAGCGGGCGTCTCCAGTTCCACGCTTGAATCCGCCGGCAAGATCGCCGTCGAGGCGGGTGATTACGCGAACTTCTCGAGCGTACTCGTCACAGCGGGCGGCGCCGGGGCGATGAGCGCCAATGGGTCGGTGACGCAGACCGATGCGGCACACGCGACTCGTGCGGCGGTCGAAGACTCTTCTCTCACGTCCGCCGCGTCAACGACGCTCAGCGCTGAAGCGAAGGAAGGCGTTTCGAATCTCACAATCGCCGCGGGCGGCGCAGGCGCCATTGCGGTTGATGCGGTCGTGGCCATCGCGAACCAGAAGTCCTCAGTCGTGACCGCCTTGACGAACTCAACGGTCGAGGGCGGCGCTGATACGCAGAAAGCGGACTACCTCGGGCGAATCACCAATCTCGGCGTGTCGGCTGCCGGCGCGGGTGCTTTGGCCGGCGCCGCGACGGTTGCGATCAATACGGCCGACGTGGTGGTGAAGTCTGTGGTCAATGGCGGCAGTGCCGTCAAGCCCGCGGGCGCGGTCTCGATTGAAGCGGGACGCACGCTCGACTGGAACGAGTACGGCGGCGCCGCGGCTGCGTCGGGCGCCGGTGCTGTAGCCGGAACTGTCTACATCAACGAGACGGCGGGCGAAACGCTCGTTCTCGTGGATGATGCCCAATTGGGTGACGGCACGAACCAGGTGACGCTCTCGGCGAAGAACGACGACTCGATAGAGCTCGTCGCCGTCTCTGCGGCCGGGGCTAAATACGTCGCTGCCGGCGCGACCGTGGCGGTGAACACCATGGCGGGAAACGTCGGCACGATGGTGAAGAATGCTGCTCTTAAGGGCACGGACGTCAAGGTTGAGGCTCTTGCCGACCGAAAGGCCAAGTCGACCCTCGTCTCGGCTTCTGCTTCGCTTGCCGCAGGGCTTGCCGCCAACGTCTTCTCAACTCGCGTGGGCGGGACGGGGAGCTATGCGGAACTCTTGGGCGATGGCGACACGGGTACGTCCGCGACACTTGAAAAATTCAAGAGCGACTACGGCGCACTCTCAAAGAAAGATCTGACGACGGGCGCCGCGGGCGGCGCCTCTGAGGGTGAAGTGACGTCCGAAACCGAAGCCAAGTCGGATCTCGTCAAGGGCACGGGCGTGATGTCGGTCGATTCGACCTTCGAAGGTTCTAACTCAGTTACCCTTGCTGCGAAAGAAGATGCCAAGGAGGGTTCAGGCATTGACGCTGAACTTGGACTCGGCACGGCGGGCGCCGTCGGCATCGGCGCGTCTGTGGTCACCGTTGACCGCGTGATTGGTGCCTCCGTTACGATGAGCGGCGGCGGGATAACCGCCAAGACCGCGGAGATCACGGTAAGCGCTGGAGCAGACGACAGTCTCAAGGTACATCAGGGATCTGCGGGCTTAGTGGGCGGCAACGCCTCCTACGTGCGAGAGCAAGTCTCGGGCGGCGTGACTGCTGTTGTTGAGAATCAGGCCAATGTGAAGGGCGAGTCGGTTGTCATTACGGCGAAGAACGACTCGTCCGTAACGGCCGATGCCTTCGGAGTTGCCGCAGGCGCAGTGGCCGTCGGCGCGCAGATCGCGAAGATCAAGGATGCCTCTTCCGTCGTCGTGAAGCTCGAAAACTCGAACTTCGAAGGTGACGTCAAGGCGACCGTCGACCGTGCGCAGCGCCTCCATGCAGAAGCAACGGCTGGCTACGGCGGCGCGGTGGCGGGTGCGGGCGCCGTCACGGAGATCAGCGACAGCGGCAAGGCACAGGCAACGCTCACGAACGTCTCTGCATCCGGCGCCTCTTTTGAGACGGCGGTGAATCTTCACCCCGAAATCAGCGTCAAGTCCTACGCTGCGGGCGGCGCTTTGGGTGTCTCCGCGGGCGTCGTCAAGGCGACGGCGGAAGAATCGGGCAAGGCGACGCTTGTCGTTACGGGCGGTGAGCTTAAGAGCGACGAAGTGAAGCTCTCGGCCTTGGCTGGCGAAAAGACGGACAAAGAGTCCGATGCGCTGCGCCTCACGGGCCGCGTTGAAGGCTACGGCGGCGCGGTCGTTGCAGGCCTTAACTTCAATACGGTGAATCTCAGCAACACGGCGAAGGCTTCTCTCAACGTTGACGGCACTGCGTTCCGGGCGGCTGAAGAGAAGATCGCCGGCACAGCGGCCCAACTCCGCACGGGCGGCTACGGGCTCTACGACGCCTCGGCCGACGCCGTAACGGCGGGCGGCATTCTGGCAGCAGGCAGCAACGACCTCACGGTGGTGCACGGACTCGAGTCCGAAATGACCCTTACGGGCAGCGCGGCGGCGCTCGGGTCGCTTGACGCTGCGGTAGAAAACGCCGAAAGCGCGACGATTCTCGGTGAATCCGCTGGGGGCGCCCTCATCAACGCAGATGCCAACGATGCGGTGCACACCACTCACAAGGACACTTCGAGCGCCGCACTGACGGTCGCGGGGAGCTTCACAACCGCCGGTGACATGAGCTTCGAGGCCGCGTCCAATTCCGACCTTCTCATGACGGCCGACAATACCAAGGGCGGCCTTGCCGCGCTTTCGGGCGCCGTGGGGACGAACACCATGGAAGGTTCGACGGCCGTACGGGTGACGGACGACGCCGCGCTCTCTGCTGGCGGTGATCTGCGGCTTGGCGCGCTCAACGCCTGGACGCTCGGCGCCGCCTCGGGAGATCATCTCGTGAAGTCTGAGGTCTACGGCGCGATTGCCGGCGGCGGCATAAAGTTTACAAACACGGTCGAGCGTTCTGCCGACGTGTCGGTAGGCGAGAAGGCATCGCTCTTTTCCGGCGACTCGATCACGGCTGAGGCGAAGAGTTCGGGTGATGCGGATGTGCGCGTGCTCGCGCGCACCGCGGGTGCCTTCAACGCAGTGGGCGCCACAGTTGAGAGTTCAGTGAAGAACGCCAACACCGTTTCGGTCGAATCGGGGGCGGTCCTGCGCACGCAGTCTACCGAAGGCGTTGTGGCGCTTGCCGCCACGGGCGAAGACGTGCTCGAGCACGAGGCGCTCACCCGCATTGAGGGTTCAGCGCTTGCCAATGCGGACTCGAAGACCAACGTCACAGTGGAGCGCACAAACACCGTCAGCCTCAAGTCAGGCGCCGAAATCCGCTCGGGCGGTGAGGTGCTCCTCAATGCCGGCGCGGCTGCGGACGGCACGCAGTCTAAGCTCGAGATGCAGAACCGCGCGGAGTCCTTCTCCTACGCGTTCCTCTCGGGCATCAGTGCCGACCTCAATGCGAAGACGAAGCTTTCGGGCATCGTCGACGTCGCGGGCAAGGTTGTCTCGACCACCAATACGGCGATTACGGGCGATTCGGGCGACTACATGATCACGGGCGACTCGCTTTCGCACTACTGGGGGCAGCTCAAAGCTGACGACAAGTCGACGCTCGCCGTAAAGGGAAGCGGCAAGAAGGATGCTGCCGTCGAAGAGACGGGCCGCATCAGCGTCACGGGTTCGATCGATGCAGGCGTCAACACTAAGGCTGACATCGTGATCTCGGGGCTACTCAACCCCGAGGGGAGCGAAGCAGAAATCGCCGGCTCGCAGAGCAAGCCCACTGTCAAGGTTGAGGCGGGCACCGAAGAGGCGAGGGAGAGCATTCTCAGCAGCATCTCCGGTCCGGTTTCCGAATCCGAAGGCAACGTGTACTGGGAGCGCTACGCGGAGCTCGAGAAGATCCTCACAGAATATACGGGCGCGACGACAGAAGCCATCGTCGGCTATCAGGCCGAATTCGATGCGCTTGCCGCCCTTATGGAACAAAAGGGGCTTGGCGAATGGGTGACGCTCGAGTTTGAGGAAAACGGCAAAACGGTTACGCAGCGCACTTTCGTGCCGATTGAAAAGAGTGAGGAACTCTATGTGGCCGTAAACGGAATTACTGTCTCGGGCGGCAGCATCAAGCTCAACGCCACTGAAGTGACAGGGTCGGGGGCTATTTCCGCCAACGCAGCCGAAGGCGTGTGGATCAAAAACGAGTCGAACGCCTCGCTCAAGGTGGGCGACATCGTGATTCAGGCCAAGGGCGGCGAAATTGAGCTTAACGGCGTTGCGGCCGACGTAAGCGCACTCCAGGGGGCGGGCTTCCAAGGGAACGTTCGCTCGAGCGACAATACGGCCGATCCAGTGATCAGCATCGAGTCGGAGGCCAAAACGGGCTCCTATACCGTGAAGCACGCGAAGGACGAATCGGGGAAGCCGTTTGAAGAGACGGTGGTGACGCCTTCCACGAACTTGGTCCTCACGGGCGAAATCCGCAACAACGCGGGTGACGTAAGCATCTGGGCAAAGGACGGCGACCTGGTGTCCCTCGGCGACGTGGGGGCGTCCGGCACCCTCACCTTGACGGCAAAGGGTTCGATCATGCAGTCCTACACATCGGGTCTCACGAACATCGGCGGCGATGTTCCGGGGAACGCGTGGCAGACCGAGATCGGCCAAATCAGCAGCAAGGATAACTACGACTCTTCGAAAGACCCCGGCACGACCTCCGTCTCCTCCAATGCCCAAGCACCTTCGGGCGGCAAATGGGTGGCGGGCGGCGCCATCATCATCTCGGGCGACCTCATCAACCTCAACGGCACCGTACAGTCGGGCTACAGCACCTATGAGCTCAAGATCAACGAAACCGTGCTTGAGGCGAAGATCTCTGAGATCCGCAAGGCTTGGCGTCGGGCAGGGAGCCCCACCAACATCGATGTGAAGAGCTCCGCCTATCGACTGCAGGCCGAAGAGGCTGTGAAGACGGACGACGGCTCCTACAAGCTCCTCGTCGCTGCCTGGTATGACCCGGTGAAGGATCGGATCGTCATGGACGATGTCCTCCCCGAAGGCGGGAGCATCTTCATCACAGGCAAGATTGCAAGTACGGGCGGCGGCAAGATCTTTGCGTCGGACGGATCGGCTGACGTGCGGTTTAACGCCGGCAATCACGACGTTCTCACCGGCCGCATCGACACCGGAAGCTCAAAGGGCGTCGTGCAGTTTACCGATCTCTTCTGGAGCGACAGCAAAAAGGGTACGGGCGCCAAAGTCACGCGCTGGCAGGACGGTCAGACCACCGAATATATGGTGGATCACAACGGCCAAGCGATAGGGAAAGAAACAGTCAAGAACGGCATCCAGAACTATTCGCCCAAGGACGGACTCCTCTATGTCTGGACCGAGGGGACGGTTTCGGGCTCGACTGAGACGCAGTACTACGAATACATGGCGAAATGGTGGGGCGAGGCCGCCGACAAACTAAAGGACGCTTTTGAAACCGAAAAAACGACGGTTACAAAGTCCGGCGATCTCTATCAAGGGGCGACGATCACCGACCAGCTGACGCGCCCCAACAAGGGCGGCGTTCAGGACGCCAACTTCTACGCCTGGATGGACGTGCTCGATCAGACCGACACGGGCTATCAGGTGACGACGAAGAGGTGGAAGACGGGATTCCTCGGCTGCCACAAGTGGACGAGCTACACGATCACACGAGATACGACTTCGAAGCGCATGGTGACCTACACCGTGAAGGCTGACAAGGATGTCTCGGTCGGGTTCCTCCAGGGCTCGAACACCGTGGACATCACCTCGAACCGGTCGATTCACCTCGGCAACTCGATTACCGCCCAGGGCGGGACTATCAGTCTGAATGCGGGCGGCGAAATTCGTGCGGAGAGCGCCGGAGCGTCGCTTAACGGCGCCGACACGATTAATCTGACCGCAACGGGCGACATCGGCTCCTCCATCCGTCCGATCGCCCTCAAGGGCGGCTCGGGCGAACTTCAGCTCGGAGCGACGGCTGCAAACATCCATATCGACGGCACGAACCTCGGTGCAGGCCGCAATGTTTCTTCGGACGGACTGCTCGCCGGCTCGACCCTCAGCGTGGCCGTGCGCGGCGACCTTCAGGCAGCGAAGGCGCAGGGCAAGGACGTGACGCTCTCGAGCGTCGAGGGCGGCGTGAAGGTGAAGGATCTCAGGCAGCTCGAAGCCGCGGGCACCCATGCTGTCAATATTTCCGCCCTGAATGACGTTGAAGTGACGGCCTCTACGGGCGACCTCGGCCTCGGCCTCATTGAATCGAAGTTGGGTGACGTGGTTCTCACGGTGCAGAATGGGTCGGTCTACGACGCTTCGGGCGCTGCGGATGCGTCGGACGTCTCCGATGAAAAGCGCCTCGAAGCGTGGAAACGTGCGGGCCTTATCAATGCGGATGGCTCGAGCACCGGTGACACGCTCTGGCAGGCGGACGTTGAGGCTGAAAAGAACCGCATCACGCAGGCCTACGCCCGGATGGAGAGCTACAAGGACTTCAAAGAGAAGGGCGGTGAGCTCACGGCTGCCCAGCAGCAGGACTACACAGACCTGCAGGCGATATACGGGGAGTTCGCGAGCGCTGAAGCGGCCGTCTCGGCCATGGAGCAGGACGAAACCTCGAGTCTCGGCAAGCTTATCGCGAGCGGCGAGAACTACGGCTGGACCGAGAACGACCTGCTTTACTCGATCGCCGACACGATCATTAATTCGGACGGCTCATCGACCACAACCGCACGCGCAACGAACGTCCGGGGCAAGAACGTCGAGATCAATGCGGCGAACGCGGGTTCGGTGGGCGAAGTGGGTGAGACCGTAACCGGACGTCTCTCAGACGAGGACGAGACGAAGCGCCTTGCGCTCCTAAAGGCCCTTTCTCGTGCCGACATCGGTGACTTCTCGAGCAAGGACGGAGAGGTTTCCGTCACGCTCAAGATCCCCGTCACCATTGAGGCGTCGGGGAACCTCACCGTGAATGCCCGCGACAACATCTTCCTGGAGGCGCCTGAAGGCTCAGGGCTTGCCGTCAAGGAAATCGTGTCCAAGACGGGTGACGTGCGCGTTACCTCGCGCGGCGGCATTTTGGCGGCAGAGGGTTCCGGGCTTGTGAGCGGCAATACCGTGACGCTGCGCGGCGGCACGGGCGGCATCGGCGCCGCGGACGCCTACCTAAAGATCCACTCGGATCCGGCAAAGTGGGCCGCCGTCAATGCGGGCGGCGACATCTTCATTGAGGCCGTTGATGCGAACGGGGCGCTTGGCGACATGACGCTCTATTCGCTCGCGGGCGACCAGGATGTCTCGCTAAAGGCGAATAACCTCTACGCGTACTCGGGCGACAAGCTCGGCGACGACTACGATGACTTCGCCGAGCTCGGCTACATTCAAGGGCAGACGCTCAACTTCGAAGTGCTCGGCGACTTCGGCACCGAAGACACTGCGCTGCGCGTAGGCACCGCCTCCACGGTGAACTTCTCCGAGTCCGTGGGCAACGTGCGGCTGCACGGCATGAGTGAATCGGGAGAGCTCGCGATCAACGGCATCAACGCTTTGGGTGTGGTGGACATTGACTCCGAGGGCGGCTTAAAAGTCGGCGCTGTGAAGGGCGATTCGGTTGAGCTCGACGCCGTGAAGCAGATCACGCTTACGGGCAATTTGGAGTCGACGGGTGAGGATAAGGACCTCGCCGTGACGTCGAAAGAGGCCGGGATCGAGCTTGCTGACAACTCGACCGTCCGCTCCAAGGGCGGCGTGAAGCTTGACGCAAAGGCGGGCGAGCTGAAGTTCACGGGCGGCGTTGTTGATGCTGCAGGCGATGCATCGCTCCTTGGTAAATCTGTCACCGCGACTCGGGGCAACCTCAGTGCGGGCGGCCGGATCGAAGTCGGCGCCACGGGCGGCGGTATCAACGCGGCAGGGCTCCAGACCCAAGCTGGCGCGGGGACACTCATCACCGCTGTGGGCGGCGGCATTGCGCTATCGGGCGGCTCCTCGATTGAAGCCGCGGACGACGTGAAGATCTCGTCTGAAGAGACGCTTGACCTCGCCAATGCGACGGTCAAGTCCACAGCGGGCAAGGTTGAGCTCGACGGTCTCGCAGGGGTTGTCGCGCAGGAAGCCACGCTCTTGGCAGCCGAGGCGGTTACGGTCACGGCAAAGGAAAATGTCGAGGTCTCGAATTCCACCGTTAAGGCCGATTCGCTTGCGATCACTGCCGCGAAGAACCTCACCGGAACCGGACTGAAGGGCAAGATTACGGGAGCGGCCGCGCTCACGGCTGGTGAGAATCTGGTGCTTGACAGCGCAGATCTCTCGGGCGGTACAGTGAGCGCAGTTGCCGCGCAGGGGCTTTCCGCACTCGGAGCTGCCATCAACGCGACCGAAGGTACCCTCACGCTCACGGCTGAAGCTGCCGATATCGACGCCTCCAGTGCAACACTGACGGCTAAAGACGAGGTGAAACTCACCGCGAAGCAGTCGATCACTGCTACTGACGCTTCCGTTGAGGCCGCTTTGCTCGCGATCACTGCAGCGAAGAACCTCACGGGAACCGGGCTGAAGGGCACGATTACGGGAGCGGCTGAGCTCGCGGCCGATGGGGATATGGTGCTTGACAGCACAGTTCTGTCGGGCAGTACAGTGAGTGCTATTGCCGCGCAGGGGCTTTCCGCACGCGGAGCTGCCATCGATGCGACTGAAGGTACCCTCACGCTCACGGCTGAAGCTGCCGATATCGACGCCTCCAGTGCAACACTGACGGCTAAAGACGAGGTGAAACTCACGGCGAAGCAGTCAATCACAGCAACTGATGCCAACGTGACGTCCAATTCGCTCGCGATGACGGCCGAGACGGGTAGTGTTGAAGCCTCCGGGCTCACGGCGACCGTTGCTGATCAAGCCTCGGTTGTGGCGGGTGACACCGTGGTGCTCGACAATGCCGAGCTCACCGCAGGTGCTCTCACGGCAACCGCGAGTTTGGGTGATCTGTCTGTCAAAGACGCTGTGATTACGGCGACGAAGGGCGGAATCACGCTCACGGCTGAAGCTGCTGACATCAACGCCTCCAATACCAAACTGACGGCTGAAGGCGAGGTGAAACTCACCGCGAAGCAGTCGATCACTGCAACTGACGCCAACGTGACGTCAGATTCGCTCACGATGACGGCCGAGACGGGCAGCGTTGAAGCCACTGGCTTCACGGCGACCGTTGTTGATCAGGCTTCGATTGTGGCGGGCAAGTCCGTGAAGCTCGACGGCTCCAAGCTCGGTCTTGGCGTATTCACTGCGTCCGCAAAGTTGGGTGATCTGTCTCTGAAGTCGGCGGAGTTTGATATTTCCAGCACCGCAAAACTCACGGCGCAGGACTCGATCACTGCAACTGACGCCAACGTGACGTCCAATTCGCTCGCGATGACGACCGAGACGGGCAGCGTTGAAGCCACTGGCTTCACGGCGACCGTTGCTGATCAGGCTTCGATTGTGGCGGGCAACTCCGTGACGCTTGACGGCTCCAAGCTCGGTCTTGGCGCACTCACTGCGTCCGCAAAGTCGGGCGATCTGTCTCTGACGTCAGCAGAGATCGAAGTTTCCGGTGCCGCTGAACTCACGGCGCAGCAGTCGATCACTGCGGAAGACGCGTCGGTTGAGGCCGCTTCGCTCGCGATGACGGCCAATACGGGCTGCGTTGAAGCCTCGCGCCTCAAGACGATCGTTGCTGATCAGGCTTCGATTGAGGCGGATGACTCTGTGACGCTTGCCAATGCTGTACTCACCGCGGGTGCTCTCACGGCAACTGCGAAGACTGGTGATCTGTCTGTCAGGAACGCAGAGATCAATGCGACGAAGGACGGAATCACGCTCACGGCTGAAGTTGCTGACATCGATGCCTCCAGTGCAACACTGACGGCTGAAGACGAGGTGAAACTCGCTGCGCAGAACTCGATTACCGCTACTGACGCTTCCGTTACGGCCGCTTCGCTCACGATGACGGCAGTAAAGGGCAAGCTTGATGGTTCTCGTCTCACAGCGACCGTTGCTGATCAGGCTTCGATTGTGGCGGGTGACTCTGTGACGCTTGACAATACCGACCTCACCGTGGGAGCTCTCTTGGCAACCGCGACGTCGGGTGATCTGTCTGTCAAGGACGCAGAGATCAATGCGACGAAGGGCGAGATCACACTCACGGCTGAAGCGTCCGATATCGACGCCTCAGGTGTAAACCTCGCCGCAGTGGGTGCGGCCAAACTGACGGCCGGTCAGGATCTGAAGCTCGCGCCGTCGGGCGACGCTGTTGCAAGAGTGACGGCGAAGTCGCTTTCGGCCACTGCAGGCGGTGCCCTCGATGCTTCGCGCCTTGAGGTTAAAGTTGAAGAAGCATCAGCGTTCCGATCGCACGGTCTGCTGACGATCACTGACGCCAATGTCTCGGGCGGGTCGCTCCGCGCCGAAGGCGACGCAGGGGTTGAAGGCTCGCGCATCACGGTCGATGTGATGGGCAATGGCTACAACGAGGGTAACCGCGACGACTACGAAGGCGTCGTTACCATCAAGTCCTCCAAGGGTCCCGTCACCTTGACGGGAGCCGACGTCAAGGCCCATAAGGGCGACTTCTTCGCGCGTTCTGAGGGCAACCTCAACGTCGAAACGGCACGCTTTGAGATTCTGGACGGCGGCCTCGGCTTCAAGAGCACGGGCGGCGACCTGACGCTCGCCGGCGCCACCGGCCTCAAGGGCGATTTCCTTGAAATGGAGGCCCATGGGTCGATCGGCATGGAGGATATGGAGCTCTCGGTTGAGGAAATTCTGCGCATTTCCGCGGGCGGCGACATCAACTCCCGCAACCTCCAGCTTGAGATCACCGAGGACGAAAACGGTGTAGGCGGCAAGGCCTACTTCGAGGCAACGACGGGCACCGTGCACCTTGAGGGGAGCACGATCACCGCCAAGACCTCGGACGGCTTCATCGGCGACATGACCGTGATTGCAGGCAAAGACGCCCGGCTCGACGACGTCTTCACGCCCGAAAAGAACGTGAAGGCCGAGAGCATGTCGATCCTCGCTGGCGATGCGGTCAACTTCGGCGTAGGCACTGTTGCGCTCGAGACCAAGAAGGACCTTACCGTTGAAGCGGATCACCTCACGGGCGACCGTATCGCGGCAGAGTCCGTCTTGGCGGCAGGCAACTCCCTTTCAATTTCGGTGAAGGAGGATCTGCATGTCGAGGAAGGCGTCCAGGCTTCCGGCAAGAACGTGAAGTTCTCGTCGAAGGACTTTACGCTCGCCGACCGCACGACAGTGCGCGGCGGATCGACGGCTGAGATAGACGCCTCGGGCGAGGTCGCCTTCACAGGCGACGTCCTCGTGACGGCGGACGACTCCGTCGGGATCGGCGCGGCATCGGGCGGCATTACCTTTATGGGCGCTGTCACGGTGGGCGACGAGACAAAGTCGGAGAACAAAGCGAAGGTCACCCTCCATGCGGCGGGCAGCATCCTGCAGCGGGATGTGTCGGGCAACGCGGGCGTGCGCGGCTCGAGCCTTGAAGCTCAGTCTTCGGGCGGTTTCGTGAAGCTCGATGCCCGCGAAGGCGGAACATCCGGTGAGGGCGGCAACGCCTTCACGAAGGCTGCCATCGAGTCTGCGGGTGACGTCGTCTTTGGGTCGACCGGCCGCACAATCGAGCTCGCTGTCAACGCATCGAAGAATGGTGCCGTCTCGGGCGACCTGCGCGTGCAGGGCGAACGAGGAGCGGTCATCTTCACCAACGGTGTTTCGGCTTCGGGTGAAGTGGCGGTGAATGCCGCTGCGGTGCAGGGAAGCGATCTCTCGGCCGACGGGCGTCTGGCCATCGTCACTGCGCTCGAGAAGAATGCGCCTAAGGGTGCGCCTCAAGGCGTCGTCTTCTCCGGCGGGCTCTCTGGCAGCATCGTGACGGTCTACGCCGGTTCGGGCGACGTTGTGATTGAAGGTGCCGTGCGCTCCACTTTGGGCGAAGTAGACGTCTACCGGCTCGATCAAACCGAGCGCGGCGTCGTCCGTCTGGGCGAAGCAGATTCGGCCCATACGCTCGTGGTCTTCAATGCCCGCGGCGATGTGGTTGCGGGTCCGATGCATTCGGCCGACACGCTCTACGCGTTCGCCGGATGGGAAGGACGAGTCTACGGGCGGAGCGGCTTCACGAGCGACGTCCACAAGGCTGGTGCCGTGGAGCATGCCGAACCGATCGGCCTCGTGCCGGACCTCTCGGAGTGGCTGAACCTTGACGCAGCAGAACTCGACCCGACGGCGCTGCCGCGGCTTAGCTTCACTGCGAGAAACCTCGAGTACGCTGACACGGATCGCATCGGACCGTGGCGCTTCCTCCTTGAAGATCTCACGACGCCTCTTGGCAGCTGGCTCTTCCTGAGGCTGCGGCCAGATGCGGCGGAGGACGACCAGGCGGACGAAGCACTCCTCGAAGGCTTCCCTGCCCGGAAGGACGGCGTGATCAGGGATCTCCGTGAACCGACGAAGGAGGACTTCGGCTGGATCATGACGAGTCTCTGACCTTGGGTGAAGTGCAGGGAGGCGTGCTGCGGCGCGCCTCCCTGCAAACTGCAGATGTAGGCTTTGGTTCCGCGGAGCACCTGTGTGAAAGAGATGCGCTCGTAAGAGCCGGTTCTGTTTGCTTGGTGCTCCGTTTGAGCATGATGCGCTCCAGAGGGTTCCAACCAGGCCGCTGAATTTAATTTGCGGACTTTGACCAGACGGATAAGTCAGGTTTTCAAAGTTTCGTTAGGTTTCTGGCTCGTTTCGAACGGTGCAGATCAAGGCTAAAAAGGCCGGAGCATCGCAAAATAGTGCGTCGGCCTTCTTTATTTGAATTCGAGTCTGTATTGAAAGGCAAAATAATAGGTGCTCAAAGTCTTTTCAGACGGTGTTTTCGAACCTGCTGCAGCTCCTGTTTTCTGGCCGACCAACGTTGAAAAAGAAGCGAATCGAACAACCAAATCAC
>ENA-ORRR01000988-ORRR01000988.1-human-gut-metagenome-genome-assembly--contig:-NODE-988-length-21476-cov-6.45679_pt1 | contig 21476 bp, 15 predicted proteins | sample MGYA00242182_ERZ509148 | MGnify/ENA primary metagenome ERZ509148 (study PRJEB26280, sample SAMEA2338674) | human gut metagenome | biome: human gut; feature: human-associated habitat; material: faeces... | reverse complement strand
CAGAGTGGCTCCCCTCTGAACGTGTTGTGGAGCAGCGTGTTATCGACACGCTCCGTGAAGTTTTCGAGCTCAATGGCTTCATAGGCATTGAAACTCGTGCGGTTGAGCAGGGTTCGAGCCTGCTCAAAAAAGGCGAAACCAGCAAGGAGATTTACTTGCTGAGCCGTCTTCAGGAGGTCGGTCATGAGTCCGACACTCCGATTGAAGATCGTCTTGGTCTGCATTTTGATTTGACTGTTCCGCTGAGCCGTTATGTCGTTGAGCATTCGGGTGATTTGGCGTTCCCGTTTAAGCGTTGGCAGATTCAGAAGGTCTGGCGTGGCGAACGTCCTCAGGAAGGTCGTTTCCGCGAGTTCGTGCAGGCCGATATCGATGTGATCGGCAATGGTGATCTACCGGATCATTATGAGGTTGAGTTGCCGCTGGTCATGGTATCGGCTTTGGAACGTCTGCGCGAGTTCGGTCTGCCGAAGGCCACCGTGCATGCGAACAACCGCAAGCTCTCCGAAGGTTTCTACCGTGGTTTGGGCCTGAATGACATCGAAGGCGTGCTTCGTGAGATCGACAAGCTCGACAAAATCGGTGCCGACGAAGTGGCCAAGCTGCTGGTGGAAGGTTGCGGAGCCGACGAGGATCAGGCTCGTGCGTGCCTTGAGCTCGCGGAGCTTACCGCCGCCGATGGTGCGGAGCTGTCCAGCAAGTTCGACGCGTTGTGCGAGAAACACGACATCGCCAATGATTCCGAGGCGTATGCGCTCGCACGTCAGGGGCTTGACACGTTGGCGATGATTGTTGACGAGGCCGCTCGTATTCGCCCGGGTTCCGTGATTGCGGATCTGAAGATCGCTCGCGGCTTGGATTACTATACCGGTTCCGTGTATGAGACGTTCCTTGACGGTGCAGCCTCGCTCGGGTCCATCTGCTCCGGAGGTCGTTACGACAACCTCGCATCGCAAGGCAGCAAGAAGTACCCGGGTGTGGGCCTGTCCATCGGCCTGTCCCGCTTGGTTTCGTACATGCTGCACACCGCCGGTGCCCACGCGAATCGTGTGTCCCCGGCTTCTGTGCTCGTGGCCGTGTGGAACGAGGAGAACCGTTCCGCGTCCAACCTGATCGCCAACCAGCTGCGTGCCCGTGGCATCGCCGCTGACGTGGCTCCGACCGCGGCCAAGCTCGGCAAGCAGATCAAGTATGCCGACAAGCTCGGCATTCCGTACGTGTGGTTCCCTGCAGACGAGTCCGCGCAAGACGCTTCGGACGAAGTCAAGAACATTATCACAGGTGACCAGCAGCCGGCCGACGCACAGTCTTGGGAGCCGGATACTGTGTATGCCCAGCAAACCGTTACTGTAGAAGCCTGAAATCGCAAGACTTCAATCAAGAGAATAAGGAATAGGGGAAGCATGAGCCAGACGGCTTATAGAACACATCATGCAACCGAAGTGACCGAGGAACTCGTCGGTCAGAAGGTGACGCTCTCCGGTTGGGTTGATCGTCGTCGCGACCACGGCGGCGTGGCCTTCATCGATCTTCGCGACAACACTGGTTTGGTGCAGGTTGTCATTTATGACGAGGACATGGCACGTCCGCTGCGTTCCGAGTTTGTGATTCAGGTTGTAGGCGAGGTCCGTCTGCGTCCGGACGGCAATGAGAACGATCATCTGGCCACCGGCAAGATCGAGGTCGTTGCCGAAAGCATCGAGGTGCTTGCCAAGTCCGATGCGCTGCCGTTCCAGGTGTCCACCGCTTTGGAGAACGAGTCCGAGAACAAGCTGCCGGGTGAGGAAGTTCGTCTCAAGTACCGTTATCTCGATCTGCGTCGCCCGTCCATGCAGCGCAATCTGAAGTTGCGTTCCCAGATGTCAAAGGCCGCACGCCACGCTCTGGAGGAGATGGGCTTCGAAGAGGTCGAAACTCCGACCATGATCAAGTCCACACCGGAAGGCGCCCGCGATTTCGTGGTGCCGGCCCGTTTGGTGCCGGGTTCCTGGTACGCGTTGCCGCAGTCCCCGCAGTTGCTCAAGCAGCTGCTCATGGTCTCTGGCGTGGAACGCTACTACCAGCTGGCACGTTGCTACCGTGATGAGGATTTCCGTGCCGACCGACAGCCGGAGTTCACCCAGCTTGATATGGAAATGGCATTCGTGGATCAGGAAGATGTGATGGCCATGGCCGAAAAGGTCATCGCCGCCATTTGGAAGTCTGCAGGCTATGAGATCCAGCTGCCGATTCAGCGCATCACTTGGCAGGAAGCCATGGATAAGTACGGCTCCGACAAGCCGGATCTGCGTTTCGGCAATCCACTGATCGAGCTGACTGACTACTTTAAGAACACTCCGTTCCGCGTGTTCCAGGCTCCGTACGTCGGCGCGGTGCTCTTCAAGGGTGGTGCAGCCACGCCTCGCCGCCAGTTCGACGCTTGGCAGGATTGGGCCAAGCAGCGCGGCGCCAAGGGCCTTGCCTACGTGGTGTTCGCTGAGAACGGCGAGCTCAAGGGACCTGTTGCCAAAAACCTGTCTGAAGAGGAACGCGCTGGCCTGAAGGAAGCCGTTGGCGCGGAAGACGGCGATGCCGTGTTCTTCGCCGCAGGCCGCCGCATCTCCGCTCAGGAGCTGCTGGGTGCCGTGCGTGTGGAATTGGCTGATCGTGCCGGTCTGCTCAAGCCCGACGATTTCGCGTTCACCTGGGTTGTGGACTTCCCGCTGTTCAAGGCCGCCGACGATCCGGATGATGACGATGTGGCGGTCGGCCACTCCAAGTGGACTTCCATGCACCACCCATTCACCATGCCGTCCAAGGATTGGATCGACACCTTCGACAAGGATCCGGAACACGCTATGTCCGATTCCTACGACATCGTGTGCAACGGTAACGAAATGGGCGGCGGTTCCGTCCGTATCCACCGCGATGACATTCAGGATCGTGTGCTCGATGTGCTCGGCATCACTCCTGAAGAGGCTGCCGACAAGTTCGGCTTCCTGCTTGAAGCCTTCAAGTACGGCGCTCCGCCGCATGCTGGCATCGCTCTCGGTTGGGATCGTACCGCAGCCATCCTGGCTGGCGCCGACTCCATCCGCGACGTCATCGCCTTCCCGAAGGCTGGCGGCGGTCGTGATCCGCTGACCGGCGCTCCGGCTCCGATTTCCGACGAACAGCGTGCGGAAACCGGCGTTGATTATGATCCGGAAGAAGACGAAGACTGATAGCGTTTTCGCTTTGAGATAACAGGCTGCCTTTGCATGAGAGGCCATGCGAGGACAGCCTGTTTTTATTGTATGCGTTGTCTATTTTCTCTTGCTACCGGTATGGTGGAGCAAAGATGAGTATTTGAAATATTATGAGAAAGAGCTGAATCTGTAGTATGAGTTTGAAACAATCGTTGGAAAAACATGATTTTCATGGTGTCTGGATGCGGCTTCTCGCGTTGGCGATGACACTGATTGTGACAGTGAGCGTGCTCGTCGCATCCCCAGTCAGCGCTAACGCTGCCGAAGTCGGAGCTCCCTCCGCAGTCAAGGGCAAAACCTACGCGGTTGGTACTGATACCACGTTCGCACCGTTCGAATATCGGGAGAACGGCAAGATGACCGGTATCGATATGGAACTGATCCGTGCCATCGCCCAAGAAGAAGGATTCGAAGTCACCATCCAATCATTGGGTTTCAATGCGGCATTGCAGGCTTTGAGCTCCAATCAGGTGGATGTGGTGATCGCAGGCATGTCAATCACCGACGAACGCAAGGCGACCTACGATTTTTCCAATCCTTACTTCCAGTCCGGCATTCAAATGGCCATCGCCGAAAACAACGATAGTATTACCAGTTACAAGGATCTTGACGGTAAAACCGTTGTTGCGAAAACCGGTTCGGAAGGTGAATCCTACGCTAAGCAACATGCGAGCGAGTATGGCTACACTGTGACTTCTGTGGACCAGTCGTCAACCATGTACGAGATGGTCAAATCCGGCAATGCGGACGCGGTATTCGACGACTATCCGGTGCTTGCTTACGGTGTTTCCCAAAATAACGGTTTGAAGATCGTGACACCGAAGGTGCCGCACGGCGAATATGGCATAGCCGTGAATAAAGGCAAGAACGCTGATCTGCTGGCCGCCATCGACGATGGTTTGAACAAGCTCATCGCTTCGGGCGAATATGAGACGATCGTTGCGCAGTATTTGGGCGAAGCCGGCGCGAAGGAACAGGTCGAGGCGATTTCCGGCAAGGTCACCGACAATGGTGCCGACGATGCGGCTCAGAAGAAAGTCGGTTTTTGGGGGCTTGTCAAACAGTCGATGCCGGCTTTGCTGACCGGTCTGAAGAACACGTTGCTGATTACCTTGCTGTCATTTGCGATCGCGCTGGTTCTGGGTGTCGCTTTTGGTTTGATGAAGGTGTCTGAAAACAAGATTCTGGAAGGCATAGCCAAGGTCTACATTGCAGTGTTTCGTGGTACGCCGATTCTGGTATGGGCGTTCTTCTTCTATTTTGGTGTGCCGCAGCTGATCGGGCACAGTGTGAACATTTGGGTTGCGGGTGCGTTGACGCTGTCGCTCAATTCCGGCGCATATCTGGCGGAAATCGTGCGTGGCGCCGTGCAGTCCGTTGACTCTGGTCAGATGGAGGGCGCACGTTCGCTTGGCCTCAACCATCATCAGGCCATGGCGCGCGTGATCATGCCTCAGGCCGCTGCGATCGCCATGCCGTCGATCATCAACCAGCTGGTCATTATGATCAAGGATTCCTCGCTGCTGCTGGCCATCGGCTTCGGTGAATTGCTGTACCAGGCGCAGCAATTGTATGCGGCGAACTTCCGCGTTACCGAAACGTTGCTGATCGTCGGTGTGATGTACTTCGTGGCCATCACCATCCTCACATGGCTGGCCAATATCGTTGACAGGAAGGTGAATCGATGAGCGAGAACGGCAATCACGGCAACAATGATGGCGAAGTGATCATCGACGTCAAGAATCTGCATAAAAACTATGGTCCTACGGAAGTCATCAAAGGCGTCGATCTTACGGTACGCAAGGGCGAGGTGATTTGCATCATCGGACCGTCCGGTGCCGGTAAATCCACCATATTGCGTTGCCTGAATGGACTCGAAAAAGCCTCCAGCGGCCAGATTGTGGTCAACGGCCATGATTTGGGCGATCCGCACGTGAACATCGATCAGGTGCGTGAGCAGGTTGGCATGGTGTTCCAGCATTTCAACCTGTTCAACAACATGAGCGTGATCGACAACATCACTCTCGCGCCGAAACTGGTGCACAAGAAAACCGACGAGCAGGCACGAGAACATGCGATGGCATTGTTGAAAACCGTGGGATTGGCCGAAAAGGCCGATGTTATGCCGAAATCGTTGTCAGGTGGTCAAAAGCAGCGTGTGGCCATCGCTCGCTCCTTGGCCATGCGCCCAAAAGTCATGCTTTTCGACGAGGCCACATCGGCGCTCGACCCGGAAATGGTCGGAGATGTGCTCGAAGTCATTCGTGAACTGGCCGAAGAGGGAATGACCATGGTGCTGGTGACCCATGAGATGGGTTTCGCCCGCGAAGTGGCCACCCGTGTGATCTTTACGGATGCGGGCGTGATTGAAGAGGAAGGCACTCCGGATGAGATCTTCAACCATCCGAAGAGCGAACGTCTGAAGACATTCCTTTCCAAAGTGCTCTGACGGTTTTGACAGGGTGGCATGCGGATTACGGTGGTAACGTGATGGTTGCGCCATCGTAAAGGTTCGCATACGAATCTGCATGTAAAAGACAGGCGAATGTAGGATGAAATTCATCTTGCGTTCGCTTGTTTTGCTCTTTCTCGTTGCCTGGTGTTCCTACGTTGGAATACATGAGTATTGGTGATATGTGTCGCCGCGTTATGGACGGTTTCAAATCCAAGGTTTCCGAACGGGTAGTGTTCGGTGCGGTGGTTGTATTGTTCGTAATAGCCGTGCTGGCTATCGAATTACCGCGATTGTGGTAGCTGCCATCATGGTGCGTGAGATATGAGATATCAGTATTGCGGTCGGTAACGCGCTATGATGCATTTTGAGACAACGCTGTCTCATATTTCGAGCACGTCAGGGGATGGTAACAGCCGCGGAAACATGGCTTCCATATACTATCCGTATGACAGATATCAAAGAAACGCAAGAGACGCGCCCGATTATGCCGGGCACGGAAGACAGCGACCGACCGCTGGTCGAATTGACCCACGTTGAAAAGCACTACGGTGACTTGCATGTGCTCAAGGATATCAATCTCACCGTCAAGAAGGGCGAAGTGCTGGTCATCGTCGGTCCATCCGGTTCCGGCAAGTCTACGATGTGCCGCACCATCAACCGTTTGGAAACCATTGATTCCGGTGATATTCGCATTGATGGAAAACCGTTGCCTCAAGAAGGCAAGGAGCTCGCCAGCCTGCGTGCTGAGGTTGGCATGGTATTCCAGTCGTTCAACCTGTTCGCCAACAAGACAATTCTTGAGAATGTGACGCTCGCACCGATCAAGGTGCGACACATGGATAAGAAGGCGGCCGAGGATCTCGCCATGGATCTGCTCTCCCGAGTGGGCGTGGCTTCGCAGGCTTCCAAGATGCCATCGCAGCTTTCCGGCGGTCAGCAGCAGCGTGTCGCCATCGCCCGAGCGCTTGCCATGCAGCCGAAGGTCATGTTGTTCGATGAGCCGACGTCCGCACTTGATCCGGAAATGGTCAATGAAGTGCTTGACGTCATGGTGGAGCTGGCTCACGAAGGCATGACCATGCTGTGCGTGACCCACGAAATGGGCTTCGCGCGCAAGGTGGCCGACAAGGTCGTGTTCATGTCCGACGGCCAGATTCTTGAGCAGAGCACGCCGGAGGACTTCTTTGAAAATCCGAAGACCGATCGTGCCAAGGACTTCCTGTCGAAGATTCTCACCCACTGAAATGACTGACGGGAATAAGACAGAAGAAGGATTTTCGATATGAAACTTTCTATGAGGGCGAAGCGTATGCTACGCAGGGTTATAGCGACCTTCTGCGCATGCGCATGCGTGTTCGCAGTGTCCGCCTGTGGCGCGGACGACGCCGATGGCAAGATTCGCGTCGGTATCAAGTTCGACCAGCCTGGTTTGGGATTCAAGAAGTCCGGCACCTATGTCGGCTTCGATGTGGATGTGGCCAAGTACATTGCGAAGAAACTCGGCTATTCCGAAGACCAGATCGTATGGAAGGAGGCACCGTCGAAGCAGCGTGAGGCCATGCTGCAGAATGGCGATGTCGATTTCATCGTTGCAACGTATTCCATCACTGACGAACGTAAGAAGGTGGTCTCCTTCGCGGGACCGTACTTCGTTGCGGGTCAGGATCTGCTCGTGCGTAAGGATGAAACCTCCATCAATGGTCCGGAGGATCTTAATGGCAAGCGTCTGTGCTCCGTAACCGGTTCCACTTCCGCGGTTACCGTCAAGGAGAAGTTCGCCAACGAAGTGCAGCTCATGGAGCAGCCGGGTTACGCGGAATGCGCTACCGCACTGTTCTCGGGCATCGTTGATGCGGTGACCACCGACGATATTATTCTGGCGGGTCTTGCCTCCGCTTCGCGTGGCCGTCTGCGTGTGGTCGGCAAGCCGTTCACCCAGGAGTATTACGGCGTCGGCATCAAGAAGGGCGATACGAAGCTGGCCACCCAGATCAACAACGCCATCGCCGATATGATTCAGGATGGTTCCTGGCAGCGTGCCATTTCCGACAACACGAAGGGCACTGCATACACGCCGAACGCGAAGTACAATCCGCCGGAGCCGACTGAGGGGGAGAAGTAATGGAAGCGTTCATCTCATTGTTCAGCCAGTACAATGTGCCGGCTGCGTTTTTGGTGAACATCGAACTGACCTTGTGGTCGGCGTTGTTCTCCACGATTCTTGGCGTCATCCTCGTGATGATGCGCATCTCTCCAGTCGCATCGTTGCGCATAGTGTCGGGCGCTTATGTCGAATTGTTTAAGAACCTGCCGTTGACCATTATCATGGTGTTCATGGTGCTGGGCGCCTATGCACAGCTGAAGCTCAGCTTCTCCGACACGTTCGCCACGAACTTCTTCTGGCTGGCCGTCACCGGCTTGAGCCTGTATACGGCGGCGTTCGTATGCGAATCATTGCGATCCGGCATCAACACGGTGCCTCTCGGCCAGGCTGAAGCCTGCCGCGCATTGGGATTGAACTTCATGCAGTCCGCCACCCAGATCATTCTGCCTCAGGCATTCCGCGGCTCCGTGGCGCCGTTGGGCAATACGCTCATCGCATTGCTGAAGAACTCCACGGTTGCGGCCGCGGCATCCGTCGCCACCGAAACCTCGTCGTTGATGAGCGAAATGATCGAATACCGTTCCGACGTGATTATTCCAATCTTCCTTATCTTCGCGTTCGGTTATGTGATTCTGATCATTCCGATCGGCATGCTGACCACGTATCTGTCCAACAAGCTCGCGGTGAGGAGGTGACGCACCATGGCAAGCAATGAAAGCTCGGTGCTGTTCGACCAGCCCGGTCCTAAGAGCCGCAAAACCATTCGTATCGTCAATTGGATTGCAGGCATCGCCTTCGCGATTGTGGTTGTGTTGATTCTCATGAGGCTTCACAATCCGCCGGAGGGCGAGAACCAGCTGAGCTGGGAACTGTGGAAGCCGGCTCTTGATGCCGAAGCGTGGACCGACTTCTATTTGCCGGGATTGTGGGCTACTATTCGCGCCTCCGTGCTGGCAGTGATTGGCGCGGTCCTGTTCGGTTTGCTGTTCGGTATTGGCCGTCTGCTTCCGAACATCGTGATTCGTGGGATTTCCGGCGCCGTCGTTGAGTTCGCCCGCGCGGTCCCTGTGCTGTTGCTTATGATCTTCTTCTGGCGTTGGTTCGCTTTTGCCGGCCTGGCAAGCCCGGCATATTGGGCTGTTGTGCTCGCATTGGTGATTTATAACGGTTCCGTGGTGGCTGAGCTTGTTCGTTCCGGCGTCGGCAACCTGCCGAACGGCCAGCGTGAGGCGTCGCTCGCCTTGGGTCTGACTCGTACGCAGTCGCTGATGGAAATCGAAGTGCCGCAGGCCATTTACGCCATGCTTCCTGCCGCTGTGACGCAGTTGGTGGTGGTGCTGAAGGATACTGCCCTCGGCTCGATCATCATGTATACCGATCTGTTGCAGGAATCACGTCGTCTCGGTTCGATGTATTTCAATATTCTGCAGACGCTGGTTGTTGCCGCCGTCATCTACTTCATCGCGTGCTGGCTGCTGAGCCGACTTGCGGAATGGCTGCCGGAACGCATGCAGAAGCACACCGCGGCACCTGCCGAACCGGAACCAGTTGCGCCAATCGCCATTATGGATCCGTCGAATGTGAACCAGATCGCTGTGGCCAAGGAAGGCGTGCCGCTTGGCGGCGCCCAACGCCTGTACCATGTGCATCATCGTGGTTCCAACGCGTCGATCCGCCATTGGCGTCAGACCCGCTACGTTCAGGGATTCGACGAGACACATCCGGAAAGCCAGGTTGAGTTCGACAAGAACGGTAGGCCGATCAAAGATACGGCCAAGCAGGACAAGCTAAGATTCGATAAGCCGAAGTCCGACAAATCAAAGGGCGATAAGCCCAAGCAGTGATGTCATTTGATCTGCGAAGACCGATAGGGCGCTGATTTCTTGCAGAGAGCGAGGAATCAGCGCCCTATTGCATGAAAGAAGTCAGGCAAAACGTAAGAAAAGCAGTATCGGCGATTGGGTGTGGCGATGCCACGTTTCAATCGCCGCATGGCTTATTATCAGGGGATAAGCAAGGAGGCTTGTCATGCCAGACAAAGACAAGGATGCGAAGATATCGTCCATTGCGAAGACGTTGAACAAGGTTGAGGACAGACTTGAGAAGGGGAAGAACTGCAGTTCCGTTGCCGAAGGACTTGCGAATGTTGCCAAGGCAAGCGAGTTGCTCAGTTCCGTATGGACGCTTCCGCCCAGTCAGTTGCTGCGATTCCACCACGATACGAGGGTTGCCGAAATCGACGGCGATTCCACGCCGGGTTTTGATGGCAACAAGGATGATGCGGAACGGTTCATCTCGATTAGTTCTTCTGAAATCGCACGATATCAGCGGCTGATGTATGCCAATGGTGTGAAAGGGTCTCGCCGTCGTCTGCTGATTATTCTGCAAGGCATGGATGCTTCCGGCAAGGGCGGCATCGTACGTCACGTATTCAGCCAAGGCGATCCTATGGGTATGCATTATCACGGTTTCGGTGCACCCAAAGGTGAGGAAAAGGACCACGATTATTTGTGGCGCATCAAACGCGAACTGCCGAAGAATGGCTGGATTTCCATTTTCGATAGATCGCAATATGAAGATATTGTCATGCCGCGTATTTACAAAACATATCCGGAGGAAGTATGGCAGGCGCGATATGACGAAATTAACCGATTCGAATCGCAATTGGTTGCGGACGGATGCTCCATCATCAAAATATTCCTTGTGGTGAGCAAAGAAGAGCAGAAGGAGCATTTCCTTAGCAGGCTGGAAGATCCGACCAAATATTGGAAGTTCGACCCGAGCGACCTTGAAGCTCGCGCCCGCTGGAACGACTACATGGCAGCATGGCAGGACGTGTTCGCGCGTACGAGCACCGAGCAGGCGCCCTGGTACTTGGTGCCTGCCGACAATCGTTGGTATTCAAGGGCGGTCGTGTCTGAACTTCTTCGCAACACGTTGAAGAACATGAATATGATCTGGCCGCCCTTGGAGGTCGATGCCGATGAAATGCGGCGTCAGTTGGAAACGCTGTAGTCGAAGAACACGACTTCGCCGCTCGACTGTGTGGTATCAAGATCGATGGTTCCGGTAATGGCCCAATCATGGTCGCCATCGGAATCGTCGATGATCTGACGCACTTTCCAGCTGTGTTCGCTGTTCTCCTTGGAATCGTCGAGGATAAACAGCTCGCCGCTACGGGCTTTCGCATCCGTGTTGACGTATTCGTGCTCATCGTAGAAGTCATCGAGCGCGTCCTCCCATTCGTGCACGCCATAACCCCAGTCTTTGTCAAGCGCACCGAGCTCATCGGGCTTGTCGAGATCCATAAGCTGCACACGGCGGAACATGGCATTGCGTATGAGCACGGTGAGGCCTCGACGATCCTCCACCACGGCCTGCTTCGCGCCGGGCGCGGCCAGGTTCGCGGCGGCTTCGGAATCGTCGGTGCCGGCTCCTGCGTTCTCCCACTCGTCGACCAGCGAGGAGTCGATGGAACGAACCACCACACGAAGCCAGGAGATGATGTCTCGTAACTGTTCGTTGCGCTTCTCCAAAGGAACGGTACGCGCCAGCGTGCGATATGCGTCAGACAGATAGCGCAGCAGCGTGCCTTCGGAGCGGGCGATATTGTAGCGCGCGATGTAACCGGTGAAATCGGAGGCTGTTTCGACCATGTCCCGGATCACCGATTTCGGGCTCAACCAATAATCGTTGGCCCAAGGCACATCATGGCGGTACTCGTCGAACGCCGTCTGAAGCATGTCTTCCAGCGGTTTCGGATAGGTGATTTCCTGCAAGCGGTCCATGCGCTCGTCATAGTCGAGGCCATCTTCCTTCATGCGGATCATCGCCGCATCGCGGGCTTGACGTTCCTGCGCGCGCAACACCTGCTTCGGATCTTCCAACGTGGCTTCCACCATGGAAATCACGTCAAGCGCGTAACTTTCCGATTCCGGATCAAGCAGTTCCAACGCGGCCAGCAGGAACGGGCTTAATGGCTGGTCAAGCGCGAAATCATCCGGCATGTCGACGGTCATGAAATAGTCCTTGCCGCCATCATCTCGGTCTTCCGTTTCGATCACATTCGTGTCGAACAGCGTTTGGAAGATCTCGTCAGCACGATCATGAAGATGCTCCTTCTGTTCCGGATTTTGCGCTGAATCGTCGATCAGGCGATCGATACGGTAGCGTGCGTCGCCGCCCTGCGCCACTTCGTTCAACACCATGGAATGCGTGACCTTCATATGTGGTACCAAAGTTTCAGGGGCCGCGTCGATCAGCTTGTCGAACGTGTTCTCATTCCATGTGACAAAACCTTCTGGCGCCTTCTTGCGCTTGACTTTCTTGAGCTTCTTGGGATCATTGCCTGCCTTGGCGAGGGCTTTGGCGTTCTCGATTTCGAATTCCGGCCCTTCGGCGATGACCAAGCCTTCCGTGTCGAAGCCCATACGTCCCGCACGTCCCGCGATCTGATGGAATTCGCGGGCACGCAGTTTGCGCATTTTCGTGCCGTCAAACTTGGTCAATGCGGTCAACACCACGGAATGGATGGGCACGTTGATGCCGACGCCCAACGTGTCGGTGCCGCAGATTACCGGCAACAAGCCATGCTGTGCGAGCTGCTCGACTAAACGACGATAGCGAGGGAGCATACCCGCATGGTGAATGCCGACTCCGGTGCGCAACAGACGTTGCAAAATCTTTCCGAATGCAGTGGTGAACTTCGTGCCCTTGATCGCCTCCGCAATGGCGGCACGTTGTTCCTTGCTGGACACACCTGTGCCTGCCAGGGCGTTCGCCGTCTCCAATGCGGCGTCTTGAGAGAAATGCACTACATAAATCGGAGTTTCGCCTCTGCCGAACGCCAGTTCGACGGTCTTCTCCAACGAGTCAAGCGTGTACTCGTACGTTAACGGCACCGGGCGCGGCGCATCGGCGATGATGTCGACGTCCGTGTCCGTCATGTCCTCCAATTTGTCGGCGATCGCATCGACGTTGCCCAATGTGGCGCTCATCAGCAAAAACTGCGTGTTCGGCAATGTCAGCAGCGGAACCTGCCAGGCCCAACCGCGCTCCGAATCGCCATAATAATGGAATTCATCCATCGCTACACAGCCAACATCGGCATGACGGCCCTCACGCAATGCCTGGTTCGCGAGAATCTCCGCAGTGCAGCAGATGATCGGCGCATCGGCGTTGATGTGCGTGTCTCCGGTGATCATGCCGACGTTCTCACGACCGAACACCTCCACCAGATCAAAGAACTTCTCAGACACCAACGCCTTGATCGGAGCCGTGTAATACGAGCGACGGCCCGTGCACAGCGCCGCGAAATGCATGCCCAACGCCACCAGTGATTTGCCGGAGCCGGTGGGCGTGTTCAAAATGACATGGTCGCCCGCGAGCAGGTCCATGATGGCCTCTTCCTGATGGGGCCACGGCTCAACACCTTTGATGTCCGCCACCCACTCGAAAAAACGCTCGTAGATTTCGTCCGTGTCGATGTTGCGCTCGTCATCGCTCCAATTCGGCGCTAACGCGCCCAGAGAACCGTAATTCGTATCGTCAGCCATGATTGCCAGTCTAGCGGTTGGCATGAACTCGAATGTCGAACGTGTGTTCGAATTATTGCGTATGTTGCGGTACAGTAGAAGTTATGACTGAGGATTTATTTGGCGCGATGGACGCTCCCGAAGATATGACACGCCCGCTGGCCGTGCGCATGCGTCCGTCGAGCGTGGACGAGGTGGTGGGCCAGTCGCGGGTGCTAGGGCAGGGCTCTCCTCTGCGCAGGCTCGCCAATCCGGCGTCCAAAGGCTCGCTGACGGCACCGAGTTCCATTATTCTGTTCGGGCCTCCCGGGGTCGGCAAAACCACGCTCGCCTATATTGTGGCCAAACAGTCAGGTCGAGTCTTCGAAGAGCTTTCCGCAGTCACCTCCGGCGTCAAAGATGTGCGAGATGTACTCAGACGCGCCCATGATCGTCTTGTCGCGGAAGGCAAGGAAACAGTGCTGTTCATCGACGAGGTGCACCGATTCTCCAAATCGCAGCAGGACGCATTGCTGCCAAGCGTGGAAAACCGTGACATCACATTCATTGCAGCCACCACGGAAAATCCAAGTTTCTCGGTCATCAAACCGCTGTTGAGCCGATCCGTGGTCGTCAAACTCGAATCGCTGGAACCCGACGACCTGAAAACGCTCATCAACAGGGCCATCGAAAGCGAGCATGGACTTAAAAACGAAGTCAAAATCAACAACGAAGCCGTTGACGAAATCGTGCGCATGGCCGGAGGCGACGCGCGAAAAACACTGACAATCCTTGAAGCCGCCGCAGGGGCGCTCACCGGAGACAAGGCACGCAAAAAAGGCGCGAAACGGCCGATCATCACTTCCGACGTGGTGTCGCAGGTCATGGACGTGGCCACCGTGCGCTACGACAAAGACGGCGACGACCATTATGACGTGATCTCCGCATTCATCAAATCCATGCGTGGATCCGACCCGGACGCCACCATGCACTACTTGGCACGCATGCTGCGCGCCGGTGAGGATCCGCGGTTCATTGCCAGACGCATTATGATCGCAGCTTCCGAGGAAGTCGGCATGGCGGCTCCGCAAATACTGCAGGCCGTAGCCATGATCGGCATGCCCGAAGCGCGTATTATTCTCGCAGAAGCGGCGCTCGCCGTCGCCACCGCGCCAAAATCGAACGCCGGCTATAACGCCATCAACAGTGCGCTCGCCGATGTGGACGCGGGATTGATCGGCCAAGTACCATTGCATTTGAGGAATGCGCCGACCGCCCTGATGAAAAGTTGGGGCAATCATGAGGGGTATCGGTACGCGCACGATTGGCCAGGAGCCGTAGCTCCGCAGCAATACATGCCGGACGAGCTGGTAGGTCGGGAATACTACCATCCGAACGATCGCGGCTACGAGCATGAGATCAAACCGAGATTGGAGAAAATTCGGAAGATTCTGCATGAGAAGGATGGTGGTCAAACCGGCAACTCTAATCGAGCCTAGTGTGGTGCCGGTTCTCATTCTTCGTTGCCGTTGGACTAGGGGTCCGCTAAAATTCTTCGTTGGGGTTGATGCCTGCTTGCTATGAGCAAGGTCCATGCATCAATCGCGGCGTCGCACATGGCCGCAGGAAAAAGTGCGCGGAAAGTGATTATGCAAGAACGGAATACAACGCTCGAAACCACCAGCCATATCAGTCGAAACAGTAACGAAAACGTCAGGAAAATGCCGGACGAACGCATTCCCGGCAAGCTCATTGGAGCCATCGTGGCGGTCGGCTCCCTCGCCTTCATCGGCATTCTCACCGAAACCGTGATGACGGTGCTCTTCCCGCAACTCATGCGGGAATTCAACGTCAACACCGCAACCGTGCAATGGATCACCACCATCTACCTGCTGGTGGTCGCGGCCACCATGCCGTTGTCGTCATACCTCAACCGTCGTTTCAAGCACCGCACGTTGTTCCTTGCCGCGGTGGCGCTTGCCGTGCTTGGCTCGCTCATTATGATCGTCGGTCATGCGTTCCCGGTCATTCTCATTGCCCGTGTGATTCAGGGCATGGGTTCCGGTGTGGCCACGCCGTTGATGATCAACATCATTCTTGAACAGTCGCCAAAGAGCAAAGTCGGTCGTTTGATGGGCGTCGGTTCGCTGGTCATCACCGTCGCTCCGGCAATTGGCCCGACCGTCGGTGGCGCGGTGTCGAGCATTCTGCCATGGCGTGCGATTTTCGTGATCGTCATTCCGATTGTTCTGCTGATCTCGTTGCCGGTCGGTTTAAAATGCATCGAACAGCATCGCCCGACGGAAGAGGCACGTCTCAATTCGTTGCAGTTCGTGTCGATTGTGCTTGCATTGTGTGGATTGGTGATGTTCCTAAATCAAGCTGGAGTGTCCGTCAGCGCCGCGGTTTCCGGCAGCAGCGCCATGGTGTCGGCAGTGTTCGCCGTGGTGAGTCTGATCGTTGGGTTGGGAGCATTGCTGTTTTTTGGCTGGTCGTCGAAGCGTTCGTTCTCGCCGCTGATCCGTTTGGGCTGGCTGCGTGACCCGATGGTGTTGCTGCATTTGATCGCCTATATGTTGCTGCCGATCGTCGGCATCGGTTTCGGTTATGTGATTACCAATGTGGCGCAGCTTTCGTTGGGAACCAGCGCGTTCCTGTCCGGCGCGTTGGTGCTGCCGGGTGCGTTGATCGGCGCGTTTTTCGCACCGGTTGGAGGTATGCTATATGACCGTTTCGGGCCGGTGCGTCCGATTCTCGGCGCGTTTTTCGCCGCGATTTGCGGGCCGATTCTGCTGCTGGTATTTTCCATGCGACTGACACCCGTCATGCTTGCCGGTTTCTACTTTATTTTCGGACTTGGCTATTCGCTTGGTTTTTCCAATATCATGACCAATGCGTTACGCAATATCGCGCCTCAGTTCATGCCGGACGGCAATGCGGTGTTCAACACCTGCCTGCAGTTTGGTGGTGCCGCCGGTACAGCGCTCTTTTCCACGATTCTGTCGGTGGCCCAGGCCGGTTCAGGCGAAGAGGGCAGTGATGCGTTCCGTCATGCCACGGCGGTTGGCGGAAGTTGGACGTTCGCCATGATGATTGCCATCGTCTCCATAGCCATCTGCTGCCTGATTGCGGCGTTCCGAATCGTCGCAAAACGTAAATAACCGGCTATAGAAAAAGCCTGTAGCGTAATGTGAGGAAAGCGCTTCGTTGGGAAATGCTGGCTTGCTATGCTGTCTCTACCATTTATCGAGAGGACAGCAATGGACAACCAACGCCTGCATGGCAGCATTACCACCGGCCTGCTCAAGCCAATCACGGCAGCGCTTTCCATCGTCGCGTTGCTTGCGGGCTGCGGATCCGTGGAAGCGAAAGATACCGTGACCGAAGTCACCAGCGCCGATAAGGTGGTCAGCGTCAACGTTACGGAACCGTCGAATGGTCTGCTGCCAAGCGACACCAGCGACATGTCCGGCTGGAAGATCGTCAGCCAACTGTACGACGGTCTGGTCACATTCGATGCGGAAGGCAATGAAACACTGGTCGATGCCAAATCGATCACGCCGAATGATGACGCTTCCGAATACACCATCGTGCTCAAGCCGAATTTGACGTTCTCCAATGGTGAGAAGATCACCGCCGACACGTATGCGAAAAGCTGGTCGTTCGCGGCCAACGCGGCCAACGGGCAGGTGGGAGCCTCTATTTTCGAAGACATTCAGGGCTACGATGATTTGCAGGATGCCGAAGGCTCCAAAGCCGCGCAGCTATCCGGCCTTACCGTGGTCGACGACACCACGCTGAAGGTCAGGCTCAAAGCGTCGAACTCGGCGTTCCTGTACAAAATCGGAGACATCGCCTTCTTGCCAATGCCGTCCGAAGTCATCAAAAACCCCAAGGAATACGGGCAAAAACCGATCGGCAACGGCCCGTACAAGCTGAAGGCGTACAAGAGCGGCGAAGAAATCATTCTTGAAAAAGACGACTCCTACAAGGGACCGCGCAAAGTCAAGAACGCAGGCATCGATTTTAAGGTGTATCAAAGCCTTGACGCGGCCTATTCGGATCTGCTGGCAGGCAATCTTGACGTGCTTGATTCCATTCCTACTTCCGCGCTGAAAACCTATCAGAACGAAAAGAACATCACAGCCGTCAGCAAGCCCGGTCCGTCTTTTTCGGCATTTACGATTTCGCAGAATCTCAAGCACTTCCAAGGTGAGGAAGGCAGGTATCGCCGTCAGGCCATCGCGCATGCCATCGATCGTGAGAACATCGCCGACGCGATTTTCAGCGGTACCGTGACGCCCGCCACCGATTTCCTCGCTCCCGTGATCAAGGGATACGATACCGATCTCGACGCTGATGGCGTGCTTACGTACGATGAGGCGAAAGCCAAGGAATTGTGGGCGAAGGCGGATGCGATTTCGCCATGGAGCGGGACGTTCCGCATCGCATACAGCGCCGATGGCACCGACAAGGAATGGGTGGAGGCTGCGGCCAATTCCATTCGCAACGCTCTTGGTATCGATGCTGAAAGTTACCCATTCGCCACGTCCAAAGAGCTGAGGAGCGCCATTCAGGAGCGTACCATCGATGCGGCGTTCAAGTCGGGCATGCAATCCGATTACCCGCATCCGGAAGGCTATCTGGTGCAGGCATACGATTCCTCTGCGGCGGACGGCAAGGGCTTGAACAACGGTGATTACAAGAGCGATGAATTCGATGCGCTGATTGATCAGGCTGCGGCCGAAACCGATCTAGACAAGGCCGTGAGCCTGTATCAGCAGAGCGAACGTGTGTTGCTGAAGGATATGCCGGTGATTCCTTTGTGGTATACCAACGTGACCGCGGCATCGGCCAAAGGCGTGGAAGTGAACTACAACTATATGGGCGTTCCCGAATACAACACCATCGTCAAATAGGTTCGTTAAGCAGCCCCTCAAAGACGCATATCGAGGTGCGCGAAGACTCCACTGTCAGCGCAATTTCGTTCCCAGTCGCTTCGAAGCGGTAGGCTGTGAAGCTATAGAGAACATAGGAAAAGGAGACAAGGTGAGCAACTTCAGTGCACCTCTGCCCGTTATGGCCGGCGAAGACATGCCGGCAGGGCCCGCCGATCCGATTTTCAACCGTCTGCTGAAAGACCGCATCATCTGGATGGGCGAGGAAGTCAAAGATGAGATGGCCAACCGCATTTGCGCGCAGATGCTGATGCTGGCCGCCGAAGATCCGAAGAAGGATATTTGGCTGTACATCAATTCTCCGGGAGGATCCATCACCGCAGGTATGGCCATTTACGACACCATGCAGCTCATCGAGCCTGACGTGGCGACCGTTGGCTTAGGTATGTGCGCATCCATGGGCCAGTTCCTGCTGAGCTCTGGCACTAAGGGCAAGAGGTTCCTGACATCCCACGCCCGCGTGCTCATGCACCAGCCTTCCGGTGGCATCGGCGGTACTGCAACCGATGTGCGTATCAATGCCGAGCTGATTATGGACATGAAGAAGACCATGAGCGAGCTGACGGCTGAGCAGACCGGCCACACGGTTGAGGAAATCTACCGCGACAACGAGTACGACCACTGGTTCACTGCGCAGGAAGCGTTGGAATACGGCTTTGTGGACAAGCTCGTTTCCACGCACGACACGATGAACGCCACCAAGGGAGAGTGAACATGGCAAGCGAAGAATCCCAGTTCGTAGCCCGCGCAGAGCGACTTGCAGGTCCGGCCGGAGTGGTCGGATTCCGGGCGGCGGCCGCTCGCGAAGCCGCTTTCGCACCGCAGAACCGCTACGTTTTGCCGCAGTTCGAAGAAAAGACCCCGTACGGTTTCAAAAGGCAGGATCCGTACACCCGTCTGTTTGAAGACCGCATCATCTTCATGGGCGTGCAGGTCGATGACACTTCCGCCGATGACATCATGGCCCAGCTGCTGGTGCTCGAAAGCCAGGATCCGAACCGCGATGTGATGATGTACATCAATTCCCCAGGCGGATCCATGACGGCCATGACCGCCATCTATGACACCATGCAGTACATCAAGCCGGACGTGCAGACCGTGTGCCTCGGTCAGGCCGCTTCTGCGGCCGCCATCCTGTTGGCAGCCGGTGCCAAGGGCAAGCGTCTGATGCTGCCAAACGCCCGCGTACTCATCCACCAGCCAGCCATCGACCAGGGTTTTGGCAAGGCTACGGAAATCGAAATCCAGGCCAAGGAAATGCTGCGTATGCGCGAATGGCTTGAAAATACACTGGCCAAGCATACTGGTCGTGATGTGGAGAAGATTCGCAAGGATATCGAGGTCGATACCTTCCTAACCGCTCCGGAGGCCAAGGAATACGGCATCGTCGACGAGGTGCTGGAACACCGCGGCTGAGCGGTCGTTGCGGCAATCTTGGCCGAAGGTCGAGTTGCACATCTTCACAAATCAATACCCCTGCCGGGCGTCGGCAGGGGTATTGTGTTTTCAATGACGATTGCATGGCGTCAGTTGTTCAATGGCAGGTACGAAAAACAAAGGGGTGCGAATGGGACGAGTGGTCAGCTACAACGACGAAGTGTCACGATGCACGTTCTGCGGTAAAACGGAAAATCAGGTGCGCAAGCTCGTTACCGGGTCGGGGGCGGCCATTTGCGACGAATGCATCGAGCTATGCGTCGACATCATTTCCGAAGAACGTGTCAAGGATGCCCAGCTGAACACGTTGCAGTTGCCGAAACCGGCCCAGATCAGCGCCTATCTCGACAACTATGTGGTTGGGCAGGAATCGGCAAAACGTACGCTTTCCGTAGCCGTATACAACCATTACAAGCGCGTCAACATGGAAATGCGCGAATCCACGGAATTAAGCGATCGTGCAACCCGCGAAAACGACGATCCGTTGGCTGGCGTGCAGGTGGCCAAATCGAATATTCTGCTGCTGGGGCCTACCGGCGTGGGCAAGACGTATCTTGCGCAGACGCTGGCGAAAGTCATGAACGTGCCGTTCGTGATCGCCGACGCCACCACGCTCACCGAAGCCGGTTATGTGGGCGACGATGTGGAAACCGTGCTGCAACGCCTTATCCAGGCTGCTGACGGCGATGTGGCGCGTGCGCAGCAGGGCATCATCTATATTGACGAAATTGACAAGATAGCGCGCAAAAGCGGCGAGAGCACGTCTATTACACGCGATGTGTCAGGTGAGGGCGTGCAGCAGGCCCTGCTGAAGATTTTGGAAGGCACTGTGGCTTCCGTGCCTGTGGAAGGTTCACGCAAGCATCGAGAAATGGAAACGGTGCAGATCGACACCCGCGACATTCTGTTCATTTGCGGTGGTGCTTTCGTTGGACTCGCCGATATTGTGGCACAGCGCCTGGGTGCTCGCGAAAGCGGATTTGGTGCGGCCTGGCATGAGCGCGAGGTGCCGAAGCGTGAGCTGCTTGCCCAGGCTTCGGCCGACGATCTTGCCGATTTCGGTTTATTGCCTGAATTCATCGGCAGATTGCCGGTGGTGAGCGTGCTTGAGGATCTTACGGAGGATGATTTGGCGCGCATCCTGGTCGAACCGGAAAATGCGCTGGTCAAGCAGTATCAGAAGTTGTTCGCGATCGATGGGGTGACGTTGACGTTCACCGAGGATGCGGTGCGGCAGATTGCGGCCACGTCGATTCGCAGGGGCACGGGAGCGCGCGGCTTGCGGTCGATTATTGAGAAGACCTTGGAAGATACGATGTTCCAGCTGCCGAGTATGACCGGCGTGTCGGAAGTGGTGGTGGATGAGGCTTCAGTCAATGGATCCGGCACCCCGAAACTGCTGAAGGTTTCGACGGAGGAGATTCCCCGCAGACGCACCGCGTGAGAATTCAGATTTTGTGGGGCTGAGGCAAATGCGAATCTCTCTATAAAATCCATGAAAATGAGTGCGACACGCCGAGATTTTGTTGTGTGGCCATTTGGGTGTATCTTATACGAGTTGCCGAAAACAAGCAACGTTGCGCGAGTAGCCCAGCGGATTAGAGCAGCTGACTACGGATCAGCAGGTCGCAGGTTCGAATCCTGTCTCGCGCACTGGCCACCGGTCATCAGGTGGCATAAATAAATGAGATGACGTTGCGCGAGTAGCCCAGCGGATTAGAGCAGCTGACTACGGATCAGCAGGTCGCAGGTTCGAATCCTGTCTCGCGCACATGAACCTCC
>ENA-ORRR01000964-ORRR01000964.1-human-gut-metagenome-genome-assembly--contig:-NODE-964-length-21825-cov-2.97561_pt1 | contig 21825 bp, 10 predicted proteins | sample MGYA00242182_ERZ509148 | MGnify/ENA primary metagenome ERZ509148 (study PRJEB26280, sample SAMEA2338674) | human gut metagenome | biome: human gut; feature: human-associated habitat; material: faeces... | reverse complement strand
TAAGCTTTTCATATACAATAGAAATAGCAGTTAATAAATCGTTTATAAACTCTGTGAACGGTAATATTCATTATTATTAGTTTTTTTTATTAGATTGCATTTACATATTTATTTTAATTTTTCAATAAGAACGATTAAAGAACATGATACCACTAAACAAAATTGCATTTTTTGTGGTCTGCAATATATCTTTATTGAAATCCTTTAAAAATGCTGTAATGCTATTACATACAATCAGACTTTAATTGTAATAGTTTTATCTAAAGTTCCACTGCCTTTATATAGTTTACCTTTATGTAATACTTCCACTTTTATTACGCCCAGATCTATCCGACCAGTTCCTTTACTATCTACCAGTTTCAAAGTCAAATGATGCTCGTCTTGCAGTCCAGCTTCAAAAGAAAATAGCTTATAATCTCCTTTCTGAAACTCCCAGCCTTCACCTTTATCCCAATACAAAGAACCTTCTGCCTTGCCCTCATTATCTAGACAAACAATCAATGTCAACGGATCAAATGAGTTTTCATTTACGTTTTGAATCACTTTGCCAACAGGAATAATAGCACCACCTCTCACTTTCAATGTCGATTGATATTTTCCTTTTGTATCACCTTTAATTAAAGACAGCTCTTCCCAGATACCTTTCGGCAAAGAGGGATTCTTTGCAAAAGCAGGAACTACCAGTATATCAGTGCCCAACATAAAGGCTTGTTCTTCAGCACGCAGTGCCTGATCTTTCAGATCGGCGAAAAAGACAGGGGCCATAACAGGCTGTCCGTCTGTATGAGCTGTATGAAAAGCGGTATAAATATAAGGCATCAAACGATAGCACCGTTCTAATGCAATACGTGACTCTCTCTATATATCCTTAATAAATGCCCAAAAGGTTCTTTGTTGTTTGTATCACAGGAAGCGTGTCCTCTAGAGAACGGAAAAAATGCACCGAATCCCAACCAATGTCCCCAAAGATCAGCAATTGTATTTCCAGCAAATCCACCTATATCCGGACCATTGAACGGTTGCCCGGAAAGTCCGAGAGTGATAGACATTGGAACAGATAGTTTCATTTGTTCATAAGTAGCTTCATTATCTCCCGTCCACATTGCTGCGTAGCGCTGTCCGCCAAGAATATTGGAACGTGAAAGTACAAAAGGACGTTTATCCGGATTAGCTGCCAAAATACCATTATAAGACGCTTCTACCATCAATCTTCCATATGCATTATGATACATCAGATGTGTACCTGTAGGCAAGTTTCCACCGCCTAAATGAATATTGCTCACCGGCATTGTACCGCCAGGCCCGTCAAAAACAGAGGGTTCATTCATATCATTCCAGATACCATCTATACCATTAGCCAAAAAGTCTTTATAAAGACCTGCCCACCATGTACGTGTTTCGGGACGCGTAAAGTCGGGAAAAGCACAATCACCCGGCCATACTTTACCATGAAATTCATTACGATAAGCATCACGTACAAATACATCCTGCTCTTTCCCTGTTTTATATACATAATAATTCTCGTCTACTTTCACTCCAGAATCTATCATATAAACAGAACGAAATCCATTGCCATGCAGATAATCATTCATACGCTTAGGATCGGGAAAGTCTCTGTTATTGATGGTAAATACACGAAATTCATCCATATAATTGATGTCAAACCAAATCACATCACATGGAATCTTTTTCTCACGAAATGTATCGGCTACTTCTTTTACTCTAGCCTCCGGTACATAGGAGAAACGTGATTGATGATACCCTAGTGACCATCTTGGAGGCATACTAATAGTACCTGTCAATTCAGCCAGCCCCTTTAATACTTCTTGTGGAGTTTTGCGGTCAATCACATATGTACGGAAGGGAGCTCCTTCGGTATTGAATTCTATTTTATCAGAATTGGTAATTAACTCCGCTTTCCAAAAACTGTCAAACAAAACTCCGAAAGCTGTACCGTCGGGACGGACTCCTAATACCCATGGGTGAGTTTGATACAGGCGTGAACCACCGTCTACCCTGTACATTCCATTATCCGTATTCCATAATTTGATTTTCTGCCCGTTACGCAACAGTGGACCTGTCACCTCACCGCCTCCATACAAACTGGTTCCTGCAGGCACATTCAATGAAGCGTTAGCTTTACCGTCAACTGATGTAAATTGTGATATCAAGGTCCAATTCAGCGGTACTTCTCCAATTTTCTTCGGTTCACGTACCAACATTAATGATGGAGTTCGGGAGGCATCATAGCCTTCAGGGACAAATTCTACAATTCTTGTTCCTACTAATGTGACTTTTTCCGTCTTCACATCACCGGCAAAAGCGGTATGCACTTCAAACAGCATAGCTATAAGACATAGCAATGACAGATTCTTTTTCATTTTTATCTTCTACTTTTTGATCTACTAAATTAACTAGCTGAAAACAAATACTTCTTACTTTAAAAAAGTATCTACCTATTTACCAACATAACCATAAGGTTCCTCCGGCATCTAAAAAAAGAGAAACCATTAGCCGGAGGAAGAAAAAACCTAAAAAACAATCAAATACCTATACTAACCTTTAATCTATGAAAAACCACGTTTAGACTAAGAACGGTTCAGTACCAAAATACCACTAAATGAAGATGAAAAATTATCTGTTAATAAGTTGTTTTCCGAATCACTTATTCTTCTCCCCAGAGCGTGACTCCTCATATAGAGACTATTCATTAAGGCTTAATTATTTCATAATCGAAAGCCTGTATCTCCACCGGACCGAGCAGACCTGAAGACTGCAAGGGCGAATCAGCTTTCCACGGATTAATTGTCGTCCACGTCGGACGCTGGTCTTCCGGAAGATGTTGGTCACCGATAAGACGGTTCTGCCAATTGTTGACCACCGTTATTTCTAATTTATTCTCACCTTTCTTCAGATATTCTGTCACATTCAGGCGATATGGGAAAGTCCAGACACCACCTACATACTGTCCATTTAAAGTCACTTTTGCCATGACCATTACATGACCCAAATCAAGATACAAACTCTTCTGCGGGAGTTCTCCCAATGTGAAAGCAGTTTCGTAAACAGCCTGTCCGGAGAAGTATTTGATGCTATCATTTTCCGAATTCATCCAATCTGTCAGTTGAGACCAGACAACCGGTGCTTCCGGTCCACGTTTACCTGCTTCGAAAGTGACTTTCCAAGGAGTATCTACACTATAGACAGTCTCTTTCACTGGGAAATTATTTTTCTTTTCCGTTGCTTTATCGTTCTTGCGGAAGACAAGGAAAACACTTTCATTTCCTTCCAGTTCCATTTGCAAAGCGGTATGATCTCCCGTATTTTCAAAATCCGACAAACGACGGATCTCTCCTGTAGCAGCACTCCAAAGTTCCGGTGACAACTCTTGTGAAACGCGGAATTCTCCATCGAAAGTGATCTTTTTATCCTGCTGATTGGATAGGAAATAAATTTCTGCATCCAGCAAAGTACGATGTATAAATAAGACTGGTGCATTCGTTTTACAGAAGAAATCGGGACGGATATTCAGTTTATCCAGCACTTCCTGCAGGCCGACGCCCCGATGGAATACTTTTCCTGTTCCATAGTTATCAGTAGTAAACAAGTCTTTTCCAATCCGTTGTACTTCCTTATCAACTACAGGATAACCTGACAAACTCGGAGAGTATTCGGGAGCATCGCCATAAACAGCCAAACCAGCCTGTACCAATTCACTGATCTTTTTCAAGACTTCGGGACGCATAGATTTCTGATTAGGCAGCACCAATAAACGGTATTTCATTCCATCAGGCAAAGTCAAGCGGCCATCTTTCACTGTAGCTCTCGTTAAAAGAACTTCGGCATTGATAAAGTCAAAAGAGTAACCTGTAGGCAGTTGGGGATCTATCGAACCTGTCATCTTCGGAGCATCTTCACCAATGAAATAAGCAACATCCGCCACATAAAGACCTTGTTGCAAAAGGAAATTCGATCGCCGCAAATAGTCAGTAAACAAATCCATCTGACTGAACCACGTATTTTTACGATGAAAATCATTTCCGAACCAGGCGCTTACACCGGGATTACGATCTTCATAGGGCTGATGAATATACAAATGAAGCAAAGAGGCATTGATTCCTTCAGAAAAGAAGCGGTCAATTCGCGCTTTCATATTGCCCGGATAATGAGTAAAGTTAGGCCCTCCGCTCGTACATGATTCAGCCCAGACACGTTTCTTACCATAAATATGTCCACAGGAAGAGGCACAACGGTTCTCAATCACTCCCAAATCACCAAAACTCCAGAACTCACCACTGATCTCATCCGACTGTCCGCCATATTGCAGGAACTCTCCGGGGAATCCCCAATGTCCATAGTTTTCCAACCAGGTAGTAAGTCCGTGCTGATGGCAGATATCTCTCAGTCCGCCTACATAATCATACGAAACACCATCGGCTATCAAACGACGCAAATCCCAAAGAAAGCGTGAAGACACATCTTCATTACCAACGACTTTACCATACAAAACCGGCAAATATGGCAGAGGATCATATCCATAAACCTTTTTGAAACGCTCTAACATATCATCGGTCCAGTTCTGACTACCCGTCTCGTAGCTGTCTTGCACGGCAATCTTCAGACTCTTACGATCTGCTTCGGGAATACGGCGAAGGATTTCTCCCATATAGGCATCAAAGTGTGCGCTGAGATGTTTTTTGCTCATCTTATCCACTTCAAGTCCGGTAGCTTCAGGAGTAGCAGGTGTATTCGTCACACCGGTCGTTTTCATTTCCAGACAGGAAACAATCCAGTCGCCTTCGGGTACATTCCAAGTCAGAGTTCCGTCTGACGAAAGAGAAGCCGTCAGATCCGTCACCTTATCCTGTGGTATTACAAATCCTTCCGAATCGTTATACCAGTCCTGCTTAGCCCACATATATGAGTCCCATTTAGGATCAGGCCGCTGATACATCTTCGCTAAAGACTGCTCTGGATATCGTTCCACCATTTTCGCGGTAGAAAGAGCGACTGTGGCTTCTATATCTCCATAAGAATTAATCGGTTTATGCAGCAAGAGACGAAAATCACCGGATTTCGTCGCAGGAAGAGATAGAACGACCGGAGCATTTGTAAAAAATCCAACAGACCGCATACCATTGGTCCGATCTATCTCAAATTTCCGGATCGTTTGATAAGAATCACCGACTTTCGCTTGTAGTTCGGCTTTCGTCCATACATAATTGTTCGTTGTTAAAGTAAAACTGCGGATCGGCTGAGGTTCATCAAGGTGCATATCAAAGACAACCGGTTCGTATCCTTTCTGTTGCACTTTCCACTCTTTTCTAAACACGTTACTTTGTGCAGGGTAGGCGATGACACGAACCAGCTGCATGGAATCTGAGTATTCGGGCACTGTATACGAGAGAGTTTGCGGACCTTTCACCTGCATATCGGTAGCTGCCAGATAACGCATACTCTGCTCCGGCTTCACCCACGGTCCTCCCGACTGGCTCCATCCCGGACTATTGAATATTCCTATTTCTATGTCCAGTTCCGTTGCAGTTTTCAGTGCTGCATGCACTGCTTCCCACCATTCGGGTGTGAAGATCTTCACGTCTCCATAAGAATTTCCTCCTATATCAATATTGCCAATATAGGCACGGGTAATTCCCGCCTCCTTCATGGCATGCAAATCCTTAATCACTCCTTCCTTGGAGATATTATCCGAAATCCAATACCAATAACATCCCACCCGGATACTATCAGGAATCTCACGAAATCCTTTTTCAATAACTGCTATCGAAGGCACATCTTTCACATTCGAGCACCCTGACAGAAAGCAAATCACAGCACTCGCAAGTATTACCAATACATTTTTCATGATATCATATTTTTCACTTTAGTCAAAACAGAGGATTTCCAGCAACTCCTCCGGCCATTAACAAAGAATGGGGATAAACAAACCGGAGGAATATTGTAGAATTTCAAACACCAATCCTAATCTTTTACCTAATATCTATTGAACTATATACTATGAACGTCCAAGAGCAGGAATACCACTAAAGAGAAATGAAAAATAATCGAATGACCTCACTTCTCTTCTACGAGAATTAAAACGATTATTTGCCATCACCTGTCACCAGACAGCGATAACACAATGGTTATCAACCAATAAGTCCGTGACAGCAATAGGTGACGGCAACGTGACGGCAAATGTTGCCATCACATTACAATCCCATTTCCCATCTCCCGTAATCAGACAATACGTAGATCTATTTGGTTTCCTACGCCGGAACCGATGGTTTCAAGCGGCTGAAACTCTAGTTTCAAATAGAGGAAACTTTAGTTCCAAGCTGATGAAACTTTAGTTTCAAACGGTCGAAACTCTAGTTTCAAGCTCCAGAAACTAAAAAGCTCTATATAGAACCGAACATAAGAAGCCGTTAATGCAAAACAGTGTGACGGCAAGATTTGCCATCACACTGTCATCACATACTGCTGTCACAGCATTAACCATTCATATTCAAACCATTATGCCCCATAATGTGACAGATGACGGCAAATAATAGTTTTTATTTCTATAGAAGAAGCACCACAGATTCCCCCATTACAACTTATTCAGTCCAAATACAAAATGATGGTTTCCTTCCTTTACCAACACTGTTTTCTTCTTGATATTCACCTTTTTCGTTCCCATCTTGCATGAAACCGCATCGTCAGGAATGCAAACTGTGGCAGTTGTTCCCGCCGGAACCGTCAGCTGAAGGTTCAGTTGGTTACCTTTCAATTCCCAATTGACAGCAATAGTGCCGTAGGGCGATTCTTTCGTCGCTTTTGTCCAAGTCACACCATTCGGTATCTGAGGATCGACATAGAAATGGCGGTATCCCGGTTCAGCCTCATCAAGACGTATTCCTCCCAAAGCCTGATAGAACCAGATTCCAATACCATTATAACAGTTATGTACACGGCTACGTTCTCCGCTCCAGTACTCCCAGGTTGCCGTTGCACCATGATCGATCATATACAAATAGCCGGGATAGTCTCGTTTCTTCATCATCTGATAGAAGAAATCCACTTTTTTGTTCTGAACAGCCCATTCTGTCAGGATAGGTACTCCCACCAAACCGACAGCGATATGTCCTTTATGCTTTTCTTCGGTCATGGCGACCACATTCTCTTTCACTTTATCGTACAAAGAATCGGGCACAACACCTACCAACATAGGATAGCACATATCCAACTGCGAACCTGTAGCATAAATTCCTTCATCCGCACGATAGAAAGTCTCATGAATCAGCTTGTTGAGCTTCTCTCTACGGGCAGCAAAACCTTCCGCTTCTTCTTTTTTACCTAATGTCAAGGCCGTCTTATACATAGTGCCCAGACAATCGCTGATGAAACAGTTACTAACCAAATCCACTGAAGCCTGATTGCCTGCATCTACCCCCATCGGTGCCAGCCAGTCACCCAAATACCAGTCGCGATATTTGGTATCGGGCCAACGTTTCAGCAAACCATCTACCGTATATTTATCCACATACTTGAGAATAATATCTCTCGATCAGTCGGGGATCATTATAGTTGACATATGTTCTCCACGGAGCCTGTACAAAGAATCCGCACCAATACGGACCACCGCCACCGGCACCCGGATTAGGACCAACATGCGGCAGACTTCCTCCTTCACGCATAGAATCTCCCCATGTCTGTATCCAGTTCTCGAAAGTCGGGGCTACATCGTACATCGTCTGCAAAGACATCGTTGACGAGTTTCCGTCACCCCCATATCCGGCACGTTCCAGATGCGGACAGTCTACCATATAGCCGCTGAACGTCAGACATTTCATCGTATACTGAATCATATCGTGGATAGCATTCAAGTCGGCATCCGAACATTCAAAAGTAGCAGCCTGTTTGTAATCTCCATAAATCTGCAGAGATTTCATAGCACCCGTTTCCGGCTTTTGCGGAAGATTGGAGATACGCACATACCGGAAGGCATGATGATTGAATTTATTTCTGAAACATTCTCCCTGCTTGCCACCGGATACATATATATCACTTTCACCTTGTTTGTCAAATTCACCGTCTTTCGTCAGATTGTCACTATATTCCATCGTGACTTCGTGACCTGCCGGCAACACAGGCATCTGCATTTCAAACCATCCGGTCTGAACTTTCCCCATATCTACCAACCATGTACCTTCGCCCAGATTTTTGACCGAAACAGCTTGCAAAATCTGATGTATCTTGTTCACTTCACACATTTGAGGCGAAACGATATGATCGGGAACATTCACTGTCACCACAGGAGCCCATTTCATTTTATCCAACGCCTGTGACGAAAGATCTCTCGGAAGAATTCTTCCATCCACCCTCTCACCGCCGAACTGCAAAGCCCGCCAAGTACCTGTATCCGAATAGCCGCTTTCGCGCCCGTTCCATGAACGGTCTGTCTTCGCCACTACTTCCCATTTACCATTTCTCAACACATCCAGCTCTGCTTTTACCAGCGGACCTTCATAAGCCGCTCCGAAAGTAGTTGTCTTGTACCATCCCTGACCGAGCCAGATGAGCAAGTCGTTTTCTCCCTCTTTCAGATAAGGAGTGATATCATAAGTGACAATCAGCGAACGCTTGGTCAAATGTGAAACAGCAGGTGTAAGGACGTCTTCGCCTACTTTCTTTCCATTGACGTAAATTTCGTGATAACCTAACGTATTTATATGCAAAAAAGAAGTCTCTCCCTTCGTCATATTGATTTTCTTGCGTAGAATAGGAGCACAAATCTTACCACCTTCGGCAGACGACCCGATATATTCGCCTTGCATCTGCGACTTATCCAAAATACCTACACCAAAACGGGCAACCGGACTCCACACCGAAGCTTGTTTTTTGGAATCCCATACACGTACCCTCCAATAACATAAGGAACGGGAAGTTAACGCTTTTCCCTGATAAGGCACCATTACCGAAGCATCGGATTTCAACTTCCCGGTGTTCCACAAGTCTGCCTTACCCTGCAACAACAAAATACTGTCCGAAGCCACCTGTATTTCATAATAGGCTTGCCCGCCCTTCACTCCGTCACCTTTCAATTTCCAACTGAAATGAGGGGTTACATTATCAATCCCCAACGGGTCAATAAGATTCTCACATTTTAGCTCCACCAGATGGAAAGGCGGAGTCTTCTCATTTCCATACGCCGTCAATGACAGACAACAGAAACTCAAAATCAAACCTAAACATAACAATCGTTTCATACTATTCATCTTCTATTTTTTAATGACTTACTTAAGAATGACAAAGTGATAGACGCCCGATGATACCTCCATCCAGGCAGAATCCACTTTATCTATTACAATATTACTGACTTCACTTACCGGTTTTCCGGATTCCAGCACCGTTCTGCCACCCCAATCAGGAATTATCACCGTAGCGGATGTATTTGCAGGTACTTCTATCTTAATATTCAGATTTCCGTTCTCATCTATCTTCCAATCCGAACTAATCTTGCCATACTGACTGTCATACGTAGCTCTGCAATATTTCAAATCGGGCACTATCATCGGCTCAATATAAAAATGCTTCATCCCCGGATCAGACTGATCGGGCTTGATGCCTGCCAGTGAATGATAGAACCATGCCACGACACTTCCGAACATCGGATGGCAATGTCCGCAACCTTCATCGTTTCCATCTCCATTCCATGTTTCCCAAAGTGTATTATTCTTCTTGTCAGCCAGATAACCATAACTTGGAAAGTCACGCTGGTTCATCAGCTTATAAGCGAGGTCTGCCCTTCCATTTTCCGTCAGCACCTGCAGTAAAAGTGGAGTGGCAAGTATACCTGTATCAAAGTGATAATTGACCTTTTCCAAATGTCCGAGTAAAGCTGCGAACACTTTCTCCCGCTTACCATCCGGAACAAGTCCGAATGCCAGCGCAAATACATCGGCCCCTTGTTTTCCCTCCCCATAATGATGGGTTGCTTCATTGTAAAATGCAGCGTTGAAGTTCTTTCTGATCGTTTCGGCAAGTGTACGCAGATGATGCTCGTCATTTTTCTTGTTCAGAATACCCGCAACATCCGCCATGATGCAAGTGACATGATAGAAGTATGCCGTATTCACCAATGAGGCAGGAATTTCAATTCTGTTGTGAGGAGTAGACCACTCACCCAGACACCATCCGTTCGGTTCCTCCCTCACGACTATCCCCTTATCATCTGTACGGGTCTGAAGATATTCAACCCAATGCTTCATTCCCTGGTAATGTTCCCGTAAGAGTGTAGTGTCACCATAGTGACAGAAATAATTCCAGGGTATAACTACATAAGCCGATCCCCATGCAGGTCCTCCGCCTCCACCGCCAAAAGGTGCGGTATGAGGAACATAGCCTGTATTCTTATTGCTTGCATCACTAATGTCAGTAACAAACTTTCTGAGAAGACGAGTCATGTCATACGAATAGAGCAGGCTTTCCGTGATGACTTGTCCGTCACCGGTATAAGCCAATCGTTCGCGGTGCGGGTCGCTACTTATTATGCCTTTGAAATTAGCATGCATCGTACGGTTATAAGCCTCACAGATGTTATTAAAAAGTTCGTTAGAGCATTCAAAGCTTCCTGTATTCCTGATATCCGTATAGATGGATTTCACCTGTATGCTTTGGCCGGAGATTGCAACTCCTTCTGTAGCAATCACTTCTATCTTTTTAAACGCATGCCAGGTAAACTTGGGTTCCCATCTTTCTTCCTGCCCGCCTTTCAGTATATATACATCTTCCTGCCCATAGTTCAAGCCCTCATCACTGATGAAACGCAGTTTCACAGAGTCTCCTGCCCTACCTTTCACAGATAGTTCGCACCAGCCCGAAACGGTTTCGGGCAGAGTGAAGATATACAAAGAGTCGTTTGCCTGTTCAAAATGGGTATCTACCGTTCCCATCACTTTCGTAAATGGAATCGTTTGTGCCTGCAAAGCACCCGTAGGAGGACGAACTGCCAAAGCCGGTCTCCAGGCAGAATCATCATAACCTTCCCGGTTCCAGGAACCAAGTTCAAGACGGGCATCATAAACTTCACCTGTAAATATGGCATCATGCAGAATCGGCCCCGTAGTCGTTTTCCATGAAGGATCGGACACCACTGTTTCCCTGCTTCCGTCTTTGTATTCAATCTCCAGTTGCAGTATCAGTTTAGGAACATCATACCACATATGACCTTCCACAATACGGTCCCGCTGATTATACCAGCCATTACCCAATACGACACCAATCACATTGTTCTGTTTCTTCAAATAGGAAGTGACATCAAATACATTATAAAGTACTCTCTGCGTCGACTGGTCATCATAATGATACAAAAGTTTTTTCAACGATCTCTTATCATAATTCGTAACGGCAGGAGCCAATACCTGATCGCCTATTTTATTTCCGTTGAAAGACATTTCATAGAAACCTAATCCGCAGACATATACCACAGCCTTTTTGACGGTTTTCTTAACAGTAAACTCCTTACGAAAATACGGTGCCGGATATGTCAGCGTCGAATCCGGATATAAATCTTCTGTCTGCCCTATCCATTTTGCCTTCCAGTCGGATGGTTTCAATAATCCCATATTCCAGCTCGATGCCTCACTCCATTTCGTAGGAGTGTTATTTTCATCCCAAACCATCACTTTCCAATAAAGCTGCGCTCCGGATGACAAAGGTTTCCCCCGATAGTTAATGACAGACTCTGATGAACTGACTTTACCGGAATCCCAATAATCACCTTTTCCTTTATTGAGCTGTTTCAGACTGCCAGATACAATGATACGATAGGCCGTCTGCCTTTTTCCTCTTTCATCTGACGCCAGTTGCCATTGAAGTACCGGTTGCCGGCTCTCAATAACTATCGGATTCTCCATCTTGTCACAACGCAGATTCACGACATGGGCATTGTCTCTTCCATAGGTAAAGGAAGAAAATGCGATCAACAGCAAGAGAGTTCCAATTAATCTATTCATATTGTCCAATTAAAGAGTTTTTTGCAATCTACACATCATGACCATTATTCAATCTTTGTCAGACTCACTGTATGAGTGACAGGCTTATTGATTTTATAAATGGTTTCAACAATGGTTTTCATATAATTACCCCAGACTTCACGTACCTCAGGATGCATCGCTTTGACATACCAGTCATAACTCATCCGAAGGAAAACATCTTTGGGCAAATATTCTTTAAGTTTATCAATAGCCTGTTGATTATCTGCAAATAACAGTCCCTCCTTTTTCAAGAAAGAATATTCTGTCCACAAATATTCTCTGAAACGTTTCTCCATTTCAAACCGTTCCTCATTCAGATACATAATCTTCATAGCTTGTTGATATTGGGGAGTATTCGGGTAATCTGCCAGATTGATCCCATCCGCCAATTGTTCCGCTGAAAAATCATCAATAAACTGATTATCAATCGTCAGCCGATAAGTTCCTTTCTCCAGATTCGTCACCTGAAAGCGTTCCTGATTGAACTCTTCCATAAACGGAACGAGCTGCATGGCATCACGTTGCGACCTTTTACTACCCCAGCCACTTCTCGATACAGAATCCAGCGGATAAGGAAGAGCCTCAGCCAGATAGTCGAAAGTTAAATTGCTTCCGTTCTTCTTCAATTTTGAAACTTTACAGTTCTTACGAGCCATTATAGATGAACGATGTGCATCAATAGAGACTGACGACACTTCATTTCCCGCCAATCCCTGCGCTTTCAAAAACAGATAAGCCATGACCATCTGACCATCATTATCCGGATGGATTCGATCTATCCTACAAAAAGTAAATGTAGAGTCTTTCTCCTGTTCCTTCAGACTTAGTTCTCTCATTGGCTGATTAAAATCAACAAAGCCCCAGTCATTCTTTTTTGCCGATGCCCGTTGGGCGTCTATTATTTTAAGAATAGCGTCGTTCTTTCCGTGCAAAATAAAATGATTGAACCTGGAGGTCTCATCATAAGGAGAGCCACCTATCAGCACCTTGGTTATTTTATTTTTAGCCAACAATCGTTCTTCTATTTCCCGATAGCTCTCCAACGACTTTGCAATCCGTTCTTCCGACAGTTCTTTCGCATTGTCTTTCATGTAAACATCATAACCGGTATCGTTCATACCGAAAGTCAGTGTCACATAAGTCGGTTTTCTGTCGAAAACGTCATAATCCAGCCGGTCTTTGATATCCCATGCACTCTCTCCGCCAATTCCGGCATTCATGATAGTAATCGGCTGGTCGGGAAAGCGGGTCATGTAATATAGCCAGATAAATGAATGATAATGTCCGCCATGAGTAATGCTGTTTCCCACAAATACCACACGCTCCCCCTTTTCGAACCGGGGAATTGCAGTCTGTGCCTGCAGGCAGCCACAACTCAGACAAATCAAAGATAACAACCAGAATATCTTCATCTCTACTTTTATATATCCAGTTTATTCTGCTCTACTTTTCCGTACTGTTTCACCAATACACTCACGCCACCTTTCAGCAGTTCGGGTGCTGCCTCCATACTGATCACCTTTTCTTCGCCCGGCATCAACGTTACATAATTATCGGACATGATAACAGGAAGCACGCGTTCTTGTGTAGTCTTATTGACAAGTCTCATCCGATTGGCAAAAGCCACCATACCGGAATTGTTCTTCACAGCTATTTTCATCTTTCCGTCAGCCATCGATTTATCGACCAACCGGCAAGACAAATCAGCTTCCGGAAGTGTATTCAGCAAGGTATAATCAAGGTCTCTCACGCCATTCCGCCAATAGAAGTTTTCGGAGAGCAGATCACCCTTAGCATCTGTCAGTCCCAGTTTAATGAAATGAAGCGGAGTCAGTTCTTCTATTCCCTTCGGCTTCTCACCGTAGACTTCGAACTCAAACAATGAATATCCGAATGATGTGGCACGACTGATACCTGCCAGTTTTACATAACGGGCAGCAACCGGTTCCAGCTCAATCTGTTCCGTACCGCCTTTTCCTTCCTTATTGGTATAAACGGTTTTCCACTCCTTCGCATCATTCGAAACTTGCAGCTCATATCTCTTAGCACAAGCCGCTTCCCATTTCAAAATTACTTTTTCTATTTTCTCCTCTTTGCCAAGATCAATGTATATCCATTGAGGATCGCTGTATGCACTTTCCCAACGGCTTCCGGCACCTCCGTCAGCCACCATCGAAGCACTTTTAGAAGCACTTGTTGAGGAAGATGCAATGACATTCTTTCCGTAAGCCAGATTGAAGGGGTTAAAGTTCAACGTAAATGCTTCAGCTATATCGCTGGCTGCCACGTCTACCTGTTTTGTCTGGCCGTATACAGTAACTTCCTTTCCATTCAGGTCGTAGATGGTAGCTTTGGCTGTTGCCCCTTTCAGGTCCTTCGCCGTAGTGTTGACTGCTTTTATGCTGTTATTGGAAGCATTCCATTGGATATGCAGAGGTTCACAAGCCTTTTTCGCCCCCCAGTAAGCACCTGTAGGATCGTAATAATAATCGTAAGTCTGCCATACAAACGAAGGATAGGCAGGATGGCTCATCCAGATGAGAAGTCCAGCGGCGTCATTCCACATCTTGTCGTTCCAAGCCTCATACATTCCTTTCATTACTTCGATATTCAGCAACTGTGCCTTCTCGCAGAACTCTTCCAGTCCGAATGATTCTCCATACTGGGTGTTCACTGAATTCTTGTAGTTTATAGGATTGGCGTTGGATGCTTCCTTACCGAAGAAATGCTTGTTCCATACGTTATCGTCATCATTCTTCAACTGCTCATCAGTAGGCAGAGGCCACCAGTCTTTCTGCGGGATAAACTCTTTCACACTTTCGAATGTAGGGAAAGTAGCCGTACCTATCTCTGTACGCATACCGTAACCGTGATCAATACCATACGGATAAGCCGGTGTATTAAATGCCAGATTGCTGCCTGATGTTTCAAAATGATGTCTTGGAGGCTGATTTCCCCACCAGCCACTTCCGGACAATCCGTCCTGATTGGAGCATGACTTGTACATACGGTCATTGTTATCCTCTTTGGCAATCATTTCACGCAGGTAATTATCCAAATCGGGTGTCGGATGCGTTTCATTGGCTCCACACCAGATAGCGATGGAAGGATGGTTTCTGAGACGTCTGACTTTATCAAGGGCATTCGCCTTGAACGCTTCCGGTTGGGCTACATCATTATATGCCACATACAGCCAGAAGTCATTCCATACCATTATTCCGTATTTATCACAATAGTCATAAAACTCATCATCGGTCACACAACCTGTCCACAGACGAATCATATTGTAATTCATCTCCTTATGCAGACGGATCTTCGTTTCATATTCTTCACCCTGGCAACGAAGCAGATACTCACTCATTCCCCAGTTTCCACCTTTCAGGTAAATCTTCTGCCCATTGATAAAGAATGTCAGTACAGGATATCCCACTACGTTATCTACCATCTTATACTCATACTTCTTGATACCGAATGTCATTTCCTTTACATCCGACACCTGTCCGTCAACCGAACAAGTCAGTTGGCAGGTATAGAGATTAGGTTCACCATAACCATTCGGCCACCAAAGTCTCGGGTTATCAATGACCAGCTGTTTTATTTCTTCTTTATCTATAAATAATTTGGCTGTCGTTCCTCCCTCTACCCGTATATCTTTAGAAAAGGAAATGTTTCCCGGCTGAATAACTCCAGCAACAACCACTTCCTTCGGAGAAGAAGAAGCATTTCTGATATCTGTCGAAATGGATATCTCAGCTTGCTGTAAAGTCGGCAACTCGGAACGTACCCACGGGTCTTCCATAATTACATCTCCGGTAACAGCAAGGTAGGCATTACCTGTGATACCCGCCAAACGTCCTGGTATATAAGGCATCCAGTCCCAACCGGCACCTGCCAGATAACTGGGGCTGCAAGCAACTCCATACGGGTCTTTAGCTTTACGCGTCTTTTTCTGGTCGGGATCGGTGATCAAGACGGCTATCGCATTCTTGCCGGACTTCTTAACCAAATCAGTCACATCAAATTTTGAACGCAACATATGACCGCTTACATCTTTCACAGATGTTTTCGTTCCTGATATCTTCTCTCCGTTAAAATAGAAATCAGCAAAGCGGTTGGTATTGTCAAAATGGAGCCATACACGCTTTCCTTCCGAATAAGATACCGGAAGCTCAAATTCTGTACGATACCAGAACGGACGGTTATAAAACGTCTCGTCTACTTTATAAATATTATCAGCGTAATTAGGATCGGGAACAATTCCTGCTTCAACATAAGCAGTAAAAACAGTTCCCGGTACTACACCCTTGACAAAACCGGACATTTCAAATCCCGGAGTAGATATCTGTTCTCCGGTCATATTCTCCAAATCCGCCTGGGGTTTCACTTCCCAAAGAATCTGCGGGTTCGAACTGTTCAACGACATCTTTGTACTCTGCTCCGCACATCCCGTCTGGATAAGAGCAAATACTGCCGATACTATAAAAAGACCAAGTTTATTCATCATGCTATCAAGATTTTAAAGTAACAATTAGTTTTGGGGATCTTTATTTAATCAGATCCCCCATTCAGTGTTAGGCTTATCACCCATAAACAGCTCCAATGTACCTCCGGCTGCAATATCTGCAAAGTCCAGATAACACTTATTGTATTCCTTGCCGTTCAGCAAAGCCTTCTGTATATATAGATTATTTGCGTTGTTATCGTGTGCAATCACTGTAAATATTTCTCCTGAATAATACTTCGGATCCAGTCGGAACTCTACCTTATCAAAAACAGGACTTGTTATTTCCATCCGCGTGTTCCCCGGACAAGAAGGATGAATGCCGGAAGCAGCCAGAATATACCACGCCGACATCTGTCCAACATCCTCATTTCCTACAATCCCTTCTACTTTGTTGGCATATGCCTTTTCACAAATATGACGTGTCCACTTCTGCGTATCCCATGGCGCACCCAACTGGTTGAAGAGGAAAGGAACAAAATGTACCGGTTCGTTGGCGTGATTATAATATTCATTCCACAACAAGTTGGAAGGAGTCTTATCAAACAGATTAGTCAGATCCGCTATCACTTTTTCTTTGCCTCCCATCAGTTCGACCATGCCCGTCACATCGTGCGGCACGAACCATCCCTGCTGGTAAGCATTGGACTCAATGCAACCATACCATTCCTTTGTCAGTGCATTCTCCGGCCAAGGTTCCCAGGAACCATCCGCATTTCGTGGGCGGAACCATCCTTTCTCCTTGTCAAATATATTGCGATAAGCCTGTCCTTTTTCATAAAAACGTCGGGCTTCATCTTCTTTTCCCAGTGCTTTAGCCAATTGAGAAACACACCAGTCTGCATAAGCATATTCCAAAGTGTATGAAATGCTTAATGGTTCAGGAGTATAACCTAACAAATCATTGCCGAATTTGCGTGATGTATTGACTGCGTATTGATAAGCTTTCTCAGCATCGTAAGTGCGGATTCCCTTTATATAGGCATCAGCCAATACGGATAATGCAGGATTACCCAGCATACATCCTGAATAAGAATTCAGCAGTTCCCAACGTTCGTAATATTCGCGTCCGCTTTGCTCAGCCATAGTAATCAACGAGTTCAGTTCGTCACTTACCAGACGCGGATTGATAATCGTCTGCAAAGGGAACTGACTACGAAATACATCCCAACCGCTGAATATAGTACGTTTGGTAAATGTACTGTCACCTGCATGTGTCTCTTTATCTCCGCCTACATAGCGGCCGTCTACATCCGAATAGATTCGTGGATCGATCATTGTGTGGTACAAAGCGGTATAGAACACCGTTTTCTCTTCATCCGTACCTCCGGATATCTGTACACGGCTAAGTTCTTTGTTCCATAAATCATTCGCCTCCTGTCTCACCTGATCAAAGTTTTTAGAAGCTATTTCCTTTTTAAAGTTATTGGCAGCACCCTCCATATCTACAAAAGAGATGCCTACTTTCATTTCTACTTCTTCTCCTTCCGTAGTCGGGAATTCGGTGAAGAAACCCAGATGTTTGCCTTCCAGTTCTTTCTTACCTGTTATCACCGGAGTCTGTGAAACACGTGTCAGATAAGGAATACTAACGACTTCATCACGCTTCCGGACCCAATTATCAGGGATATCCGCACTCCAGAATCCATAATTACTCAACGGCTTGCTGAATTGCGCATAATAATAAACGGTATAATCGGCACTGCCTTCTCCATTACCCCATCCGCCACCGTCAGGAGTACACTTCATCCAGCCTTGAATCGTATTTTCATTTACCACCTTCACATATTGAACTGTAGAAGTACCGCCCACTCTGCGTGCCAGGTCGATCTGAATACGCGACTGTTCATTCGAAGGGAAAGTAAACCGCAATATTCCACAATGGGGTGTAGCACTAGTCTCTGCTTTGATCTTATAATCAGTCAGCTCTACAGAGTAATATCCCGCTTTCGCAGTCTCGGTAGCTTTATCATAGGCAGAACGGTATCCTTTGATACTGTCATTATTCTCTTTACCCGCTACTTTCAGCAATTCACCGGTGGTAGGCATGACGAGGAAGTTTCCTAATTCACCAAACCACCCCACACCACTCATCTGAGTAAAAGCAAATCCTTCAATTGTCTTATGTTCATCACTATAACCGGAGCCGTTATCACCTCCTGTTATTGTATTCGGACTCACTTGCACCATACCATAAGGAGTGGTCGCTCCCGGAAAAGTCTTACCCAATCCATGATAAACACCTGCAGCCCCCACACTGGTGCTGGCGCCGATAAACGGATTTACATAATCAGTCGGAACCAGATCTGCTGTAGCTGTATCCGTCGATGAACAAGCGGTCATCCATAAAAAAGAGCAAGCAATTAAAAGATTAGCAGTAGCTTTATACATAAAAATATTTCAGTTTACTATTAATAGAATATATTTATAAATCAATTCAGTACGAAAGTCTTTATACCGAAACGGGGCATTGAAACAATCATTTCAGTTTTCCCGGCACGTGTTTTTATCTTCTTTTGTTCCAGGCAGTTTCCATTCAGATCTACTTCCTCTATCCGGGATAAAGGCATGTTTAAAGTAATTTTTCGCTGTGCATTGTCTCCTTCCGCATTGAACAGACGCAGCATGATCTTCCCGTCCTGCAGTCCAGCTGCACTAATCTGATAACCGGTATTGCGCAAATCAACAAATGATTTTGATTCCAGTTCTGCCGACGAATGATAAGAACCTAACAATGGTTCATTCCAACAGTCACTGCTAGTAGCAATGCAAGCTTTATCCCACTTCCCACGATGAGGGATAATAGCATATTTCATTTTCAACGGACCTGTAATCTTATAATCAGGTCCCCAAAGTCCCGGACCGGAATATTGTGCCGTCAAACCTAACGGGTAATCTTCTCCGTGAGAATAAGAAGTAGTATGGTCTGACAATAATGCCAGCGCATAATCTCCTTTTTGTTCCGCCAAATCCACCCAGTTAAGAATAATATTATGCTTAATCTGATCCCAGGTATTAAAGAAAGTATTATCCAGTTTACTTTCGCAAACATCAAACGGCGCATTTTTATAAATACGAGACGAACCAAGATCTACCGGAAACAAGACACTCAGTTTAAACCGGTCGTCACAATATGCTCTGCGATTGTCCCGCCAGTGCGTTTCGCGATATTCACCGATTCCCACATTCTTTCTCCAATTGATGGTAAGGTCAAAGTCAATACGCTTATCCCCGCGGGCAAGAGTCACAATCTGCGTAAAAGGATGTGTAGCGATTTCGCCTTCTATCTTTACCTTTGTCTCATAGCAATTATTTCTCAGAACAGTCATCTTTGCAGGTGTCTCCGTAGAAGAACGGAATTTTTCTTCTTCATAAAAGTATCCCCGCAGTTCACCTAAAGCATACTCACCGGATTGTTTGGCAAAGTCTTTGTTTCCCTCTTTCTTTGCAACCAAGCTTTTAATAATTCCTCCCTTCGACAAGTCAAAAACAATCTTATACAATTCATTTTCGACTATATATTCCCGTTCGTTCACTGCACACTGACCTCCTGAAACCGTTCTTTTACCTAACCTTTTTTGTTTGATACGATACGTGGAGTAGCCGAGGGGGGGAACTTCTGCTTCAAAAAACAATCTTGTTTTTTTACCTTCTCTTTCTATAGAGTAACCTATCTTCTTTCCTTTCCAGTTACAAACTTCCAATTCGTCATCTGCATACTCATCTGGAAGCAGGATATTCATCATCTCTGTTCGTTGAATTCCCAGAGTATTATAAACACGTATATATCCCTGCTGACCGTCCACAGGCGTATTTCCCTGATCAAAGCTCCGTACGGATGCTTCCGTTATCTTATCAGCAATGGTATTGGTCTGATCCGTCCACCGCTTGATTGCATCTGCCCATGTACCATACCTATGTAAACCATTATACGGTACAATCCATGAATCATGATGTTGTGCCAGCATCAATGTGCGCCAGGCTTCATCCACATCCGCCTGAGCATAGCTATAGCCATTCTCCAAATGAGCTATGACGGACATTTTCTCTGCCATCACTATCTTATTCTCGGAAGTACGTACCTCCTGTGCAATCCTTTGCATCACTTGGCTGCCCCACATCAGATTGACACGCATATCTTCTTGCGAGAAACGATAATCATCATCTGTTTTACCAATGGAAATATTCTCTATGTAATCTTTCCATCTTACATATTTGGAATTATTTTTGATTTTCTTTCCACTACCCAGCCACGGTCCGTTTTTCCATCCGGCATCCTGAAAACACATACCTACCGGATGCTCGATTCCTGCATCACGGCAAGCGTTTAAATATTCCTCTGAATTTCCCCAGGCAGTCGTCTGCCAAGTAGATCCCCGTTCCAGTTTCTCGCAAGCATAACGGGGTACGGTTAGTATGGAAGTTCCATCGGTTCCTATCCAGTTGACCAGTTCTCCACCATAAGCACTGGTATAGCCTCCCCAGCACGTATTCGGGCATTTGAGAACAGCATACTTAAATCCTAACGACTTGAGTATCTGCGGCAAGCAGCTTGTAAAACAAGGTTCTTCCACTGAATAAGTCAGAAAACTTACTTCCGGAAAATGTTTATTTATCTTGGATATACCATATTGAAACTGACGAATAATACTTTCACCTGAAATATTGTAGCAGTATGGCTGCGCATAGGTCGGATTCGTAAATTCTACTTGCTCGCCGGCTGCGAGATTTTTAAATTGACGATAAGCTTCGGGGGTTTGTACCTGAACCGTATCCCACGTCTCAGGTTCTATCTCCATGCAGATTCGCCAGTCGGGATGCATGGTCAGCTGGTCTACGATAAACTGGGTTTTCCACTTCACCGGATAGTGCCCGTATATCCCTCCATGATATCCGTCAACGAAAGATGGCTGCTGCGAATGAACATACGAACAAATAAAAACAGCTAATAACAGGATACTAATTTTATTCATGGTATCTAATGCCTATTTATTTTTGCGTTTTTCTATCCGATTCATAAATTCAGATAACTTACGCTGAGCAAGTTCCTTATCCTCTTTCGGAGCCAACCAGTCTATTAGTGCTACCAGATGCTGATATTCTAAAAAGTCCTCTTGTAGTCCCCCGTCATGGATTACTTCCAACAGAAATTCATTTTTTTCTCCGGAAGTCAATTCACCTGCAAAATACTTATTTATATTATTTTTCATTTATACGTACTTTTTACAAAAGAACGATTAACTCAACAAATACCCCTAAAAGAATATCTATAAATTAATTAAAAATTATGCAGCCAGACACATACTG
>ENA-ORRR01000958-ORRR01000958.1-human-gut-metagenome-genome-assembly--contig:-NODE-958-length-21924-cov-8.39622_pt1 | contig 21924 bp, 18 predicted proteins | sample MGYA00242182_ERZ509148 | MGnify/ENA primary metagenome ERZ509148 (study PRJEB26280, sample SAMEA2338674) | human gut metagenome | biome: human gut; feature: human-associated habitat; material: faeces... | reverse complement strand
CGCGGATGTAGCTCAATGGTAGAGCCTCAGTCTTCCAAACTGATTACGCGGGTTCGATTCCCGTCATCCGCTCCACACAATCGTTAGAGAAGAAGAAGGGCGTGCTTAATGGCACGCCTTTTGCATACCTGCCGTGCGATTGCTTCGATGACTGGGTATGCTGGACGTGTCGCGACAGCGACGTGACGGTCGCAACAGGCGGTAATCGCAATACAACGGAGCGGGTATGGCACAAACGCAAGGTAACAAGGTGACGGAAGTCGTCGACGGCGTGGTCGAACAGGTCGACGTTTCCAAGCATCCAACGGCATCCATCGAAGCGTCTGATCTTTCCTTGGCCGACATCGAGCGTCGCAAATCGCATCCGGGACACTGGGCGCTGTTCATCGCGCTGATGCTGGTGGCTCTGATCGTGCCCTACTGGTGGGGACGTTTTCTTGCGGTCAAGGATGCGGCTTGGATTGTCGCCAACCTCGGTTTCCTTGATCCCAAGGGCGTTGCGTTGATTTCGTGGACCGTCACCATCATGGCGATGACCGGCTTGGGATTGATGGTCGCCGATGTGAAGAAGTGGCTGTGGGGCACGGTTTTCGTGGTGGGGCTCGCCGCCGAGCAGTTCGTTGCCGGCATGTGTCTGCTGAGCTTCAACTTCTGGAACGCCACTTATGTGATGTACGGCGATTCTTCGGGGCTTGCCAACGCCGCGAATCTTGGCATCATCGCGGCTGGATGCGGTGTCGCCGTCTACGCGGTGCTGTGGGTTGGGCTGCTGGTCTGCATCAAAAAAGAATCGAAATTTAATGTGCTTACGCGCAGTTGGGCGTCGTTTCTGCTGTTTTTTGTGATTGAGGGCATTTCGCTCGCGGTGGTGCTGTTCGGCGGGCTGCTGAACGTGGTCTGAAGCGTCGCTTGCAACATGGTTTGATTTGGTCTGCCCCTCGTGTATGATTTCCCTTTGGCGTGTTTCGCCCGCGGATAGAGAGCGCGTCGGTATTGGACTGGCAGCACCGCGCAGCAACATAAGGAGGATGCCGTGGCACTTACGGCTGAGGAAAAGCAGGAAATCATCAAGACTTACGCTACCCACGAGGGCGACACCGGCTCCCCGGAGGTCCAGGTTGCTCTGCTGACCAAGCGTATCGCTGATCTGACCGAGCACCTCAAGGAGCACAAGCATGATCACCACTCCCGTCGTGGTCTGCTGCTGATGGTCGGCGATCGTCGTCGTATGCTTGATTACCTCAAGCGCGTTGACATCAACCGTTACCGCTCCCTGATTGAGCGTCTGGGTCTGCGCCGATAGTTAAATTCTTCCGCCCGAATGCCTTCCTTGGCGTTCGGGCGTTTTTTGCATGACAGCCGCGTTGAGGAAAAGACAGTTTGAAAGCCCAAGGTTTAGGGCGCATGAGGTCTAGAATCTAAAGATGAGGAAGCGACGAAGGTAACGTCGCGTCACGCATGCAGAAATCGGTTGGAGTCCGCTGAAGAGGACTGCCGATAGTTGGTAAAAGAAAAAGAAAAAAAGGAGGAACCCTATGGAGGGTCCCGAAATCAAGGCTGTTGAAGCCGTAATTGATAATGGTTCGTTTGGTAAGCGCACGTTGCGCTTCGAGACCGGTCGTCTCGCCCAGCAGGCGGATGGTGCCGTCGCCGCCTATCTTGACGATGATTCGATGATTCTGTCGACCACCACCGCCGGTTCCAGCCCGAAGGAGAACTACGACTTCTTCCCGCTGACCGTGGACGTGGAAGAGAAGATGTACGCCGCCGGCAAGATCCCGGGATCGTTCTTCCGCCGTGAAGGCCGCCCGAGCTCCGAAGCTATTCTCGCTTGCCGCATTATTGACCGCCCGCTGCGCCCGTTGTTCCCGCACACGCTGCGCAACGAAGTGCAGGTTGTGGAAACCGTGCTCGCTGTCAACCCGGACGATGCTTACGATGTTATCGCACTGAACGCTGCTTCCGCTTCCACTCTGATTTCCGGTCTGCCGTTCGAAGGCCCGGTTTCCGGCGTTCGCCTGGCTCTGATCGACGGCCAGTGGGTTGCTTTCCCGCGTTGGAGCGAGCGTGAGCGCGCCGTGTTCGAAATCGTGGTTGCCGGCCGCGTGGTGGAGAACGGCGATGTCGCCATCGCTATGATCGAAGCCGGCGCAGGCAAGAACGCCTGGCACCTCATCTACGACGAAGGCCAGACCAAGCCGGACGAGGAAGTCGTTGCCGGTGGTCTTGAAGCAGCCAAGCCGTTCATCAAGGTGATCTGCGAGGCTCAGACCGAACTTAAGAACATCGCTGCGAAGGAAACCAAGGAATTCCAGCTCTTCCCGGAGTACACCGAAGATCTGTACAACCGTATCGATGAGATCGCCCACGCTGATCTCGACGAGGCTCTCTCCATTGCCGAGAAGCTGCCGCGCCAGGATCGCATTCATGAGATCAAGGAAGGTGTCAAGGCCACTCTCGCCGGCGAATTCACCGACATGGACGATGCCGAAAAGGAAAAGGAGATCGGCAATGCGTTCAAGGAGCTGCAGCGTCAGATTGTGCGTCGCCGCATCCTGACCCAGGATTACCGCATTGATGGCCGTGGTCTGCGCGACATCCGTACCCTGTCCGCTGAAGTGGACATCGTTCCGCGCGTGCACGGTTCCGCACTGTTCCAGCGTGGCGAAACTCAGATTCTGGGCGTCACCACCCTGAACATGCTCAAGATGGAACAGCAGATCGACGCACTGTCCGGCCCGCAGTCCAAGCGTTACATGCACAACTATGAGATGCCGCCGTACTCCACCGGCGAAACCGGTCGCGTCGGCTCCCCGAAGCGTCGCGAAATCGGTCACGGTGCTCTGGCGGAGAAGGCTCTCGTGCCGGTGCTGCCGAACCGCGAGGAGTTCCCGTACGCCATCCGTCAGGTCTCCGAAGCCATTGGCTCCCATCCACTCTGTCGCTGCTCGCCGCAGGCGTGCCGCTGAAGGCTCCGGTTGCCGGCATCGCCATGGGCCTCGTGTCCGGTGATGTTGACGGCCAGCACATCTTCAAGACCCTGACCGATATTCTCGGTGCTGAAGACGCATTCGGCGATATGGACTTCAAGGTCGCCGGAACCTCCGAATTCATCACCGCCCTGCAGCTCGACACCAAGCTCGACGGCATTCCGGCAGACATTCTTGCCTCCGCTCTGCAGCAGGCCAAGGAAGCCCGCACCACCATTCTCGAAGTCATCAACGAGTGCATCGACGGCCCGGCCGAGATGAGCCCGTATGCTCCGCGCATCATCACCACCACCGTTCCGGTTGACAAGATCGGCGAGGTCATCGGCCCGAAGGGCAAGATGATCAACCAGATCCAGGAAGAGACCGGTGCGGAGATCGCCATCGAAGATGACGGTACCGTGTTCATCTCCTCCGAGGGTGGCGACGGCGCTGAAAAGGCTAAGCAGATCATCGAACAGATCGCCAACCCGCACGTTCCTGAAGCCGGCGAAACCTACAACGGCAAGGTTGTGAAGACCACCTCCTTCGGTGCCTTCGTGAACCTGACCCCGGGCACCGACGGACTGCTGCACATCTCCCAGATTCGTAATCTGGCCAACGGCGAGCGTATCGACGCCGTCGAAGATGTGCTCAAGGAAGGCGACACCGTTGAGGTAGTCGTGCAGGGCGTTGATGATCGCGGCAAGATCTCCTTGGCTATTCCGGGCTTCGAAGATCAGGAATCCTCCGCTCCGCGTCGTGAGCGTTCCGATCGCGATGACCGTCGCGGCAGCCGTGGCCGTCGTGATGACCGTCGTGATGATCGTCGTTCCGACCGTGATGATCGTCGTTCCGACCGTGACGATCGTGATTACGATGATCGTCCGCGTCGTCGTCGTTCCGATCGCGACGATGACCGTGATTATGATGATCGTCCGCGTCGTCGTCGTTCCGATCGCGACGATCGTGATCGTGATTACGATCGTGATGACCGTCGTTCCGACCGTGACGATCGTGATTATGATGATCGTCCGCGTCGTCGTCGTTCCGATCGCGATGACCGTGATTACGATCGTGATGATCGCCGTTCCGACCGTCGCCGCAGCAGCCGCCGCGACGACCGCAACCCGCGTTACGCAGCCGACGAGAACTACGACGAGTACCGTGCCGATCGCGAAGAGCGTTCCGAGCGTCCTCGCCGCCGCGTCCGCCGCGACTTTGATCCTTTTGAGGACTGATGTCCTCAAGGATCCCTCGCAGCATAGCTGACTGACTGAAGTGCCCTGTACCGAAAGGTACGGGGCACTTTTCGTTTCATGCAGAATGCATGAAGATGAGACACGGGGTATGAGTTTTGCCATAACGTACCTAGATGTATGCAAGAATGGTTTGAAGAGCCATTAACGAAGGAGCTGTCATGGTCGTTGGCATTATCATTGCTGTCATCGTTGTACTTATTGTGCTTTGGGCCGTCAGCGCCTACAACGGGCTGGTCACGTTACGCAATCGTGTGAAGAACGGCTGGGCGCAGATCGATGTGCAGCTCAAGCAGCGTACCGATCTTATTCCGAACTTGGTGGAAACAGTCAAAGGTTATGCGGCCCACGAATCCCAAGTGTTCACGCAGGTCACGCAGGCCCGTGCCGGCGTGATGCAGGCCGCGCAAAGCGGTGACGTGGCGCAGCGCATCGCCGCGGAAAACCAGCTGAGCCGCGCGCTTATGAATCTGCAGGTTGTATCTGAAAACTATCCGCAACTGCAGGCCAATACGAATTTCATGGATCTGCAGAGTCAGCTGAAATCATTGGAAGAGAAGATCGCTTACGCACGCCAGTTCTACAACGATGTCGTGCAGAAGTACAATACCCAGACTGAGGTTGTGCCGACCAATATTATCGCCGGCTTGTTCCATTTCGAACAGGCTCCCTACTTCCAGGTGGATGAAGCGGATCGTCAGGTTCCGCAAGTTAAATTCTGATATGCATGTAAAAGCCCCGTCTGATAACGATGGGGCTTTACTGTTCAATTCGGCCTGTACGGCCATCTGTTGTACGGCCATCTGAGGGAAGAAGAAGCGAGAAAGAGGGATTATGGCGGCCAAACAGCATGCGTCACGAGCGGTGCGCAGCTTCGGTATTGCAATCGTTGTTACCGTTGGTGTTGTAGCGGCCTTGCTGCTGTTCATGGTATTGGATGACGGTGGGGCCGATCTGAGCTACAAAACGCTCGACTACGATGTGCAGGTGCAAAGCAATGGCGATTTGAAGGTCACCCAGCATATCGACATGAAACTCGCCGACCGCAGCGATGACGACGGCGATCATCCATGGAAGCAGCTGTACCAACAGTACACGTTGAAGGGAAGTGATCTGACCAATATCACCGATATCAGCGTGCGCAATGTAACAACGGGGGAAACCTACCAGCAGGGCGATATCGCAATCCCAAGCAGCTACAGCACCGACGAATGGAATCGAGAACATGCGAAGCAGTGGTATATCGCCGATGTTTCGCAAGGTGACAGCAATCCGCAGCCGTTCGATCCGGCAAAAGACGGTCTTGTTTCCGGCAATACCGACGATCGTTCCAAGAAGATCGAAATCGGGTGGAACATTCCCTCCATCACATCGGCAAGCAGCTTGAAATTCGACGTGACCATGACTATGCAGGGCGTGACCACCGCCTATCAAGACATGGCCACGTTCCAGTGGGAGCCGCTCGGCGTGAGCAATCAGATTCCCATCGGCAAAGTCACCGGCACCGTCACCTTCCCCGAAGGCATTGACGCCGATAATTCGTGGGCTTGGCTGCATACGGAATGCACGTCGGAAACGGAGCGAGACAAGAACGGCTCGCTGAAATTCACCGTATATGACGTGCGTGCCGGCGACTATGTCGACGTGGTCGCCATGTTCGACGTTGGCGCGACCGGCGGCGTGGAACGCACCAGAGATACCACCATCAAAAACGGCATTATGAAAAGCGAAGCCAAGCAGGAACAGCAGTGGCGCGACCAACAGCGCAAACAAGCGCGCATCCGCCTGATCACGTGGATCGCCATTGCAGTGGTCGGGCTGGTCCTGTGTGTGATCGCCATCATCTTCGCGTTGCGCAGCTTCAACCGTTCGCAATATCATGGCGGCGTCGAGTATTGGCGTGACGAGCCGGAAATGAGTCCTGCTAGCGCTGCGGAGCTGCTGCATATGGTCGACAACAAGCATTCGAGCACGCGGGGGAGCCGTAAAATGTCGGCTTCCGTGCTTTCGCTTGCCTCACGTGGCGCGGTCGCCATCTACCCGGGAGTGGCTGCCATGTATCGGGGCATTGATATGAGCCAGGCGAATAATGCTGACATCGCACGGATGATCGCCAACGATCCCGCTCGAATCCGCGATGTGGGCAAAACCAGTACGGTGGTGATACTTCCCGTGGTATTTGACAACGTGCAATCGTTGCAGTTGCGTCCGAGCGAGCAGGCCGCGCTCGACTTGCTGGTGACGGCGTCCGAACGCATCGGCTCTCCGGTGTTCGATCTGGATCAGATGAACGAGAATTTCTCCGATTGGAAGAACGGCTACAAGCTTCAGGAGAAGTTCACGAATACGTGCGACAACGAATTCGCCATGCTGGGCGCCACGTCGATATGCGGTGGGGGAGCGTTTGCCGCGGGCATTTGCGCTGTGATGCTGGCATTCCTGTCCATGCTGTATTTCGGAGCCATCGGCAATCTTGCGTTGCTCGCGGTGATTTCCGCGCCGATGATGTTCGCTTCCGTGTTCGCGTTGAGCTACCTCAAACTGAAGGGGCTTACCGACAATGGGCAGTATCTTGCTGGCCAGGTGCTCGGATTGAAGCATTATATGGAGGATTTCAGCGAATTCAAGGATCGCGGTGTGACGGATATGACGTTGTGGGGCCGGTATATGGTGTATGCCACCGCGTTCGGCATTTCCGAAAAGGCGATGAAGCAGCTGTTGAAGGCGTATCCGCAATTGGCTGATCCGCATTGGCTTGATAATAATGCTTCCGATTCGCTGCTGTACTGGAGTTATCGTTCATGGTATTTCGACCATCGTTACGCCGGTCCTGCTTCGTTTGATACGAATTCGATGGATTTCTCGCAATTCAGCGCCAATTTTGGTGATATTGGCGCGCAGTTGGAATCAGGTTTCGCTGATATTCAATCGACGATTTCAGCGGCGTCGCCGTCCGGAAGTTCCAGTGGTTCCGGCGGCAGTTTCTCCGGTGGTGGTTTCGGCGGTTCGTCCGGCGGTTCCGGTGGCGGCAGCTTCGGCGGTCGCTGACATGCGCATTACGCGCATGTTTGGTGGGTTTGCTGTCTGCTGAGACGGGTTGGCTGGTAAGGTTGCATTCGGAAAGACACTCTGTACGTTGTTGAAGGAGATCGGAATGGCTTTGTTCCGTAATCTTGGACCGTTCCACACCACGGCTATCGGTCATGGTGAAATGCCGTTGACCATTGAAAACAATCGTGGTCACGATGTCGGTATCGAAACATTGCACGCCTCGTTGGATGCCGGATGCCGTCACATCGACACCGCTTGGGCGTACTACACGCCGGGCGAAGAGGAACAGACCGGCGAAAAGCTGGTGCGTGAGGCGCTTGACTCGTGGAAGGGCCCGCGTGAGGAAGTCACCGTGGCCACCAAGGTGGGCTTGCGCCGCGCTTGGGAGGGTGACAAGCCGGTTTGGCCGCGTGACGGCAAGCCGGAGCATCTGATCGAATACGGCAAGCAGTCCGCGATGGCGCTTGGCGTTGACAGCATCGATCTGCTTTACCTGCACCGCCATGATCCGGAAGTACCGTACAACGAGTCCTGCGAAGGCATCAAGGCGTTGCTCGATCAGGGCGTGGCCCAGTGGGCGGGTGTTTCCAATGTGAGCATCGAACAGTTGAAGATCGCACAGGAGATTCTCGGCGACAAGCTTGTGGCCGTGCAGAACCAGTATTCTCCGATTCATCTGGACACCCAAGACACGCTTGACTATTGTGCCGAGCAGGGTCTGGCATTCGTGTGCTGGAGTCCGTTGGGCGGCTACCGTCACCCGTATGACGAGCACCTGTTCGATCCGTTCCGCGAGGTGGCCGAAACCCGTGGCGTGAGCTATCAGCGTGTGGTGCTCGCATGGGAGCTGGCCAAGGGCGACCACATGTTCGTGATTCCTGGCGCCCACCGGCCGGAAACCATTCTCGATTCCCTCAAGGCCGACGAGCTCGAACTCACCGAAGAGGAGCTCGCCAAGCTCGGCTGAGTGTCATATTCGCAACGATTTGCATCAAGGCGTCCGTCTCCACGATGGACGCCTTTGGTTTTCCCGCATGTGTTTTTCCGTGTATGTATTTCCCAGATACGGCAGAAGTGTCCCGTGAATAGTTGAGAATATAAAGCGGAAAAATCGAGTAAGAGGAACAAGCGTGCAAAGAAGAAATAAGCCTGAAGTATTGGCTCCCGCGGGCAATCTGCGAGGACTGAAAACCGCCGTCGATTACGGTGCGGACGCCGTCTACTGCGGAGGCAAGGCGTTCGGCATGCGTTCGGCGCCGAAAAACCTGAGCTTGGAGGATTTCGAAGAAGGCTCCCGTTATGCGCATGAGCGTGGCGCCCGCGTGTATGTGACCTGCAATGTGTTGCCGCGCAACAACGAAGTCGAAGCGATGCGCGAATACATCGGCCAGCTCAAAGACACCGGCGTGGACGCACTGATCGTTTCCGACATTGGCGTGATGCTCATGGCCCGCGAAGTGGCGCCGAATCTGGAACTGCATGTGAGCACGCAGGCGGGAGTTACCAACTATCAGGCAGCGAACGCCTTCTACCAGTTGGGTGCACGCCGTGTGGTGCTCGCCCGCGAAATGGATCTGCAGGCCGTGCGAGACATTCGCGCACGCATCCCCGACGATCTTGACATCGAATGCTTCGTGCATGGCGCGATGTGCATGGCGTTCTCCGGTCGTTGTCTGTTTTCCAATTATCTGACCGGACGTGACGGCAATCATGGCGAATGCGCTCAACCGTGCCGCTGGAAGTATTCCATAGTCGAAGAAAAGCGCCCCGGCCAGTATTTTCCGATAGAACAGACTAAGGAAGGCGCATATCTGTTCAATTCGCAGGATATGAACATGCTTGCGCATATCGACGATCTTCTTGATTCGGGCGCTACCAGTCTGAAAATCGAAGGTCGTTCCAAGAGCGCCTACTATATTGCAGCGATGACGAACGCTTACAAGACCGCTGTTGACGCATACATGGTGCAACGCGGTTTTGAAGACGAGGATGGCACTGTGCTGAAGCCGTTCCACGATCGTGTGATTCGTCCGTCCGATCCGGATTACGGCAAGCCGGAAACCACCGATGCGATTATGGAACATGCGGATGGCGCGTTCGCAGGAAAGCCGGATATTGCAGCCGTTCCCGTCGCTTCTGCCGTCGAACCGGATGATCTGAGCTACCATGCCCGCAGCACAAGGCGTAAGTCGAACACGGCTGCCGAAATCCTGCCGGAAGGCTGGTATCACGCCGGAGTGCGCCCCGCGGAGCATGTGTCTCTGCCTGACTGGCTGCTGGATGAGCCAGACAAAGTGGCGCACCGCGACTATTCCACCGGCTTCTACTATCCGGAGCACAAAGTGCAGCAAAGCACCGATCGTTCCGCGTATTTCCGCGCATGGCTGGTGGTCGGCGAAGTGCTTTCGTGGAGTCCTGAAGACGGTGGTCGCGTGACCATTATGAGCCGCAACAAGATCGAAGCCGGTCAAGAGGTTGAATTCGTGCTTCCGGGCGCGGCTCCGCTCGCCTATACCGTTCCGGCTGGCGGATTCCGCGACGCCGATGGGCATTGGGTCGAAGCCATCAACAATCCGGCGCATGTGTTCTCCATGCCATGCCCGCAGGAAGTGCCGGTGAACGCGGCCATCCGATCGCGCACCAAGAAACCGACGCTCAAGGCGGAATAATTGCGAAAAACATCGTATAGGCGCAGAAAATCAGCAGAAATTAGTTGAAATAATCGTAGAACAATCAAGGAAAACAGAAAAAATGACTGACAAGCAGTATGACGACGCTATTCTTGACAGCAATGCGATCGACCCGACCGATGTGGACGGCAATCCGATTCCGGTGACCATTCCGATCATGCTTGCGCCGGGCGTCAAAGTCGTATACACCACGCGACTTGGCGGCACCAGCGAAGGAGACTATGCGCACTGCAATCTCGGGGGTAAAACCGGCGATGATCCGAACCATGTGCTCGCCAATCGTGTGGCGCTCTCCAACGCCATCGATGCGAAACTGAGCTTGGTCAGCCAGGTGCATTCCGGCGTTGCCGTCGATGTGGACGAATCGTTCGTAATGAACCGTCCGTTCGGTTTCGACGCGTCCGGCAGCAAAGGCGAAACCGCTCAGCAGGTGGCCGAAACCGCGGATAATCCGGCAGTGGTCGAAGCCGACGGCCAGGTGACCGCGCAGAAGAACGTGGCGCTCGGCATGTTCGCGGCCGACTGCCTGCCGGTGCTCATGGCCGATGCGGAAGCCGGTGTGATCGGTGCCGCGCATTGCGGTCGCCGTGGCCTGCAGAACGGTGTGATCGGTGCCACCGTCGAAAAGATGGTGGCCAAGGGAGCCAAGCCGGAACGTATTGTCGCCACGCTCGGCCCGTGCATCTGCGGCGACTGTTACGAGGTTGGCGGAGACCTCGCCGACGAATTCGACGCTCAGTTCCCTGGAACCTTCACACTGAGCCGTTTCGGCCAGCCGGGCATCGATATCGCGGCCGCCGCGCTACAGGAGCTTGCCAAAGCCGGTGTTCCGGCTGATAACGTCGTTTCCTCTCGCGCCCGCGTTAACGCAGCCACCCAGTATCTTTCCGAAGACGAGGAATTGGCGGAAATCTGCCAGTCCGATGGCGAAGGAGAACCGCAGCTCGCGGAACGTTTCAAGAAGATCCGCCGTAGCCTGTGCACGCTGGAAAATCCGCTCTGGTTCTCGCATCGCCGTGCCACTATCGCAGGCAAAGCGCACGAAGGCCGTATGCTTGCGCTGATCGTACGCGAATAGTGGGAGAGCGGCGCGCTGTTGCGGATTGCGTGCAGAACGTAAGACAAAGCGCGTTGCAAACCGATTCGGGGGTTTACGGTGGGACGTATGAGTGAGAGAGAGCAGATGCAGGAACAGAAGATGCCGGTTGTGGCCGTGGTGTTGGCGGCCGGTTTCGGCACGCGATTCGATGAGAACAATCCCAAGCAGTTGGTTTCGGTGGGGGATAAGCCAATCGTCTGCTGGAGCATCGAGGCGTTCGAGCGCAACGATCGCGTGAGCGACATCATCGTCGTGGTCAACGAGCGTGTCAGCAATATGGTGAACATGCTGATCGACGAAGCCGGTTATACCAAGGTGCGTGCCGTGATTCCGGGTGGCTCCGAGCGTGTGGACAGCACCCACGCCGCGCTCGACCTGCTCAAGCAGGCGGGCATTCCCGATGGCGCGAAAATCCTCATCCACGATTCCGTGCGACCGTTCGTTGAACAGCAATCCATCGACGGCTGCATCGACGGTCTCGACCAGTTCAACGCGGCGACCGTGGCATACGCGTCCACCGACACGATTCTGCTGACCGAAGATCTTGGAGAGCGCAAGGTGGTGCGCTCCGTGCCCGATCGTACGAACGCATTCCGCGCGCAAACCCCGCAGGCCTTCCGCTTCGGCACTATCACCAAAGCCTACGAGCTCGCCACCGCCGACCCTGACTTCCATCCGACCGACGACACCCGCGTGGTGGTGGACTATCTGCCGAACGAGCCGGTCGCCATTGTCGCCGGATCCGAAACGAATCTCAAAATCACCACACAGGCCGACATGCCGATCGCCGAGAACATCGCGCGCAGCCTCGACCCGGAACACGCCAAACAAGAAGCGAAAGCGCGCATGCACGCGGTGTTCGCCGAAGCGTTCTCGCAAATGCATAAGCATTGATCGTAAACGAACCCACCTTTCGACCACGTACACTGGAACACATGCAGCAGATCAACATCGTCATCTCAGGTTTCACCCCGTACGACGGCATCGACGTGAATCCAGCCGTACTTGTTCCCGTGGCGCTCGCCGAATATTGGAATGATCCATCTCAATCCGTGGCGCTGTCCGACGATCTTCTGCAGGATGTTTCCATTAGCGTGACGACGGTGACGCTTCCGGTCAGTTTCGCCAATGCCTGGCCCATGTTGCTGAACGCCATCGAACAGGCGAATCCCGATATTGTCATCGCCACCGGTTTGAAGCGGTCCGCCCGCGGCGTGCTGCTGGAGCGATGCGCCACGAATCTGATGGATGCGGCCAAGCCTGACGCCGACAATGTGATTCCGCCGCGCCGTCCGATCAATCCAGAAGGTCCGGCAGCATATTGGACACGCTTGCCGTTGCGTTCGATTCTGCGCGATTTCGCCAAACATGAGATTCCCGCCGCGTTGAGTTCGGATGCTGGCACGTTCGTCTGCAATTCGCTGTTCTACCATCTGCTCGACTGGTCTGCCGCGCAGAAAAAGCGTATTCTGTCGGGTTTCGTAAGCCTGCCGATCGTCAACGAGCAGCCACATCCGCAACATGGACTGTCGATCGCGCAGCAAATCGCCGCAGGTAACGATGTGATTCGCGAATCGGTGCGTTATTATCTGCAGCCATCCTCAAGTGAGATTCTGCTCGGCTGAACGGCGTCGGCGTTTCCTCGAACGATTTCTGTGCTCTCTGTGAGAATTATGCGACTGCCGTGTGCCGAACGTTTTTCCTGCGCTAAAGTTCAAGACGGATAGGCGCGGGCAAGATGCGCGATGGAAGGGAATTCGTGAAAGGAATACCATGGTTGAGCAGTTCCCAATCGTGTTGAGGGGGTACGACAAGGAAAGGGTCGATGAAGCGTTCGCTTCGGCTCAGGAGACGGTGGACCGTCTGCGTGAGCAGATCAAGGCCGACGATCAGACCATCCTTGAACTGCAGGCACAGCTGCAGGAAGAGAAAAACAAGAAGGCCAACCCGAATTCGTTCGCATCTCTGGGCGCCAACGCGCAGCAGATGCTCGCCAGCGCGGAACAGACCAGCGCCGAGCTACTTGACCGTGCCAAGAAAGACGCTTCCGCGGCACGCGCCACGGTGCAGCTTCAGGCCGAAACCCTGCTGAACAACGCCAAGCTCGACGCCAAGCGTATTCTCGACGAGGCTAACGCCAAGGCTGAAGCGGTGCTGTCGAAGGCCAATAATGATGCCGGCACGCTGAAGTCCAACGCCCAGCGCGAAGCTGACCAGCTGCGTGGCGAAGCGCAGAAGGCCGTGGTGGCGCAGCGCCAGACCGTTGATCTGGAATTGACAAACTCCCGTGAGGAGCACGACAAGCGTCTCGCATCGGAGCGCGCTACGCAGGAGCGTGAGCTCTCCGATATGCGTGCCGAAGCCACCGAGCAGATCGCGGCGCAGCGCAAGAACGCCAATGACGAGATTAACCGCATGAAAAGCGAGACCAACGACCAGATCGAATCCGCGTTGGCCGAAGCCAACAAGAAGCTGGCCGACGTGCGTGAGCAGGTGTCCAAGATGATGACGGACGCGCAGCGCCGTGCCTCGGAAATCACGGATACCGCCAAAGCCAAGGCACAGGAGATCACCGACGAGGCCGAAGTGCATCGCACCAAGACCATCAGCCAGGTCAATGCCGAGGTGGAGCAGATCCGCGCCGACATTTCCGCCCAGCAGGATGAGGCTACGAAGAAGGTCAACGAGCTGCTCGCCGACCTGAACGAACGCCGTGAAACCGCCAAGAAGCAGTCCGAAGAGCTGATTTCCGAAGCGCAGCATACGCGCGATGAGGCCGAGGCATACGCTTCCGACAAGCGTGAGGCAGCCGACAAGCAGGCTGCCAGCATTCTCAAGCAGGCCACCGAAGAGGCTGACGAGCAGATCAACGAGCGTCGTGAGGCAGCCAAGAACGAGCTTGAAGGTGTGCAGCAGCGCATCGCCGACCTGCAGACCCGTGAGGCGCAGATTACGCAGCGTGTCAGTGAACTGCGTGCCATGTTTGCCAACGCGTTCTCCGGTTTCGGCGCGAACGGCCTGTCCGTGGTCAATTCCATCGACGGCGAACAGCATGAGTCCGCAGCTGAAGCTGAAACTCCGGCGGAATCGCACGACGAGAGTGGCGAAACTGTTGCTGGTGAACCGGAAGTGACCTTCGATGAGGATGTTGTCTCCGACGAACAGCAGAATAATGACGACTTTGAAGAACCGTCCGAAGATGAGCAGTCTGACCAGGGCGAGGAAGCACAGGAGGAACAGAACAATGACTGATATCACGCCGTTGAGCGCTGATGCATTGGCAACGCTGGTTGAGGATTTTGAAGCCAGCGACCACAACCGTATGGCCATGAACGCGGTCACCGCGGCGGGCGTTAACAAGGTGGCGCGCAACTATGACCGTGCCCGCTTGATGCAGCGCAGGTTTTCCACCATTGTCGACAATGGCACCGCCACCCATCAGGATCGTTCCGGCCGTTGCTGGCTGTTCAGCTCGCTGAACGTGGCCCGTTTCGTGGCCAAGAAGAACATGGGGCTGAAGGAATTCGAGTTCTCTCAGAACTATGCCATGTACTACGACAAGCTCGAGCGCGTCAACTACTTCCTGCAGGACGTGGCCGAACTGGTGAAGGCCGGCGAGCCGTCCGACTCCCGCCTGATCCAGCATCTGCTCGCCGACGTGATGGGCGACGGCGGTCAGTGGACCATGGCCATGAACGTGTACAAGAAGTACGGTGCCGTTCCGAAGGATCTGTTCCCGGAAACTGAATCCTCCAAGAACACCGGCGAAATGAACGTGCAATTGCGTCGCCTGCTGCATACGGCCGTCGCGCACATGTATGCTGATCCGGCTTCGATCGAATCGGTGATTGCCGAAGCGACCGCCGCCGGCCACCGTATTCTGACGATTCACTTGGGCGAGCCGCCGAAGAGCTTCGACTGGGAGTGGACCGACAAGGACGGCGAGTTCCACCGCGATGGTGAGATCACGCCTGTGGAATTCTGGCAGAAGTACGTCGGTTCCGCCGATTTGGAAAGCTACGTGTGCCTGGTCGACGATCCTCGTCAGGAGCATGTGAAGGGCAAGAAGATCGGTATCGAGCACTTGGGTAATGTGGCCGGGGGAGACCCGACCGAATATCTGAACGTGCCGAACCAGTTCATGAAGGATTGCGTGCGTCGGATTCTCGAAGAGCAGGGCATTCCAGTATGGTTCGGTGCCGACTGCCACCCGATGATGGATCGTGAAAACGGCGCTTGGGCCACTGATCTGTTCGAATACGGCAAGGTGTATGGTGTCGATTTCGATCTGAACAAGGAAGATCGCGTGCGTTTCGCCGATTCTGCGATGAACCACGCTATGGCGTTCGTTGGCGTGGACGTTGCCGAAGACGGCACGACCACCCGTCGTTGGCGTGTGGAGAACTCTTGGGGCGACAAGATCGCAGACAAGGGCTACTTCACCATGAGCGATGATTGGTTCACCGAATACGTGTACGAGGTCGCCGTGCCGAAGGCGCTGCTCCCTGCTGAATATCAGGCCGCTCTTGACGAACCTGCCACCATGCTCCCCGCATGGGATCCGATGGGCGCTCTGGCTGACTGATACGTAAACCGACAAGCTGATTGACGAATGCCGACTGCATGGGACTTCGTAAAAAGTCCAGCATGCAGTCGGCATTCGTGTTATTCCACTTTTATCCGTTAAGGTAACTTCGGTGATTATCATCCATGCAAAGTATGCATGAAGCAGGTATGCAGGTATAAGGAGGAGCAGAAGAGATGTCAGGTCTTCGCGGTCCAGATAGTTCGAGGGATGCACAATTGTTGGATAACGCTGTGTTTCCGGAGACCGTGGATGTCAATATTCGACAGTTGGACCCGATTCCCGCTCCTCGATATTTTCTGAAGGAAATCCCTCTTACCGACGAGATGAGCAATCTGGTGTTGAAGTCCCGTCAGGAAATCCGCGATGTGCTGAATGGCAAAGACGATCGTCTGCTTGCCATCGTCGGTCCCTGCTCGATTCATGATCCGAAAGCCGCGCACGAATACGCCGAAAAGCTCGCGGCCGTCAAAAAAGAGCTGGAAGACCGGCTGGTCATCGTGATGCGCGTGTATTTCGAAAAGCCGCGCACCACCATCGGTTGGAAGGGTCTGATCAACGATCCTGATCTCGACGGCCAGTTCAACATTCGCAAGGGCATGTGGCTCGCACGCAAGGTGCTGGCCGATGTGCTGGGCCTTGGACTCCCGGCAGCTACAGAATGGCTTGACCCAATCACCCCGCAGTACATCTGCGACCTGATCAGCTGGGGTGCGATCGGCGCTCGCAATACCGAAAGCCAAGTGCATCGCGAGCTCGCGTCAGGCATGTCGATGCCGATTGGCTTCAAGAACGCCACCGACGGTTCGGTCAAGCCGGCAGCGGACTCCTGCTTCGCGGCCGCCTTCGAGCATCATTTCCTGTCCATCAATCTTGACGGACGTGTGATTTCCGCCGAAACCAAGGGCAATCCCGATTGCCACCTGGTGTTGCGCGGTTCTTCGCACGGTCCGAACTACGACACCGAATCCGTGGCGAAGGCGTTGGCCGATCTGAAAGTTTCCAAGGCTTCCGGACCGAGCGAACACGGCATCGTCATCGACGCGGCGCACGGCAACTGCGGCAAGAACGAAGTGCGCGAAGCTGAAGTGGTCGAAAACATCGCATCTCGCATCGCAGCAGGCGAACAAGGCATCAGCGGCATTATGATGGAAAGCTTCCTGAAAGCCGGCAATCAGAAGCCCGCTCCGCTCGACCAGCTGGAATACGGCAAGTCCATCACCGACGCCTGCGTGCCGTGGGAACGTACCGAACAGCTGCTACACACGCTTGCCGAAGCGGTCGAAAGCCGTCGCAAGCTTGCCGAATAATCGCAAATAAGCGTAAGTAATCGTAAATAGAAAAACCGTGCGAAAACTGCGTAATCTGCGTGATCGCACGGTTTTTGCATTGTGATTGCTATTCTTGGGAAAGATAGTGATTTCCAAGGAGAGCAGTGAGATGCAGCAACAGCTGAACACGCCTGAAGAGCTTCGTGCCATCCGTCAGGCCATGGATGAAGGTAAGAATCCGCTGGTGGTTACGGATGTACCGCGATGGGAAGATCAGGTTGGCATCAGCCGCATCGTGAACCGCCGAGTGCTTGAATTTGAGGTGCTTCCCACACCGGCGCAGGTGTTAGGCGATCTGCCGCTCAGCGATCAGGCGCAGGAAATCGTCGCCTATTCTCGAGATGAGATTCGCGCCTGCCTATATGGTCAGGATGATCGATTGCTGGTGATTGTAGGCCCATGTTCCGTGCATGATCCTGCTGCAGCGCTCGATTACGCCCGTCGTTTGTCCGCGTTGAAAGACGAGTTGTGCGGCGAATTGCTGATTGTGATGCGCGTGTATTTCGAAAAGCCGCGTACCACAGTCGGCTGGAAGGGTCTAATTAACGATCCCGACATCGATGGCAGCTGCAATATCAAGAAGGGTTTGCTATTGGCCCGCCGTACACTGCTTGGCGTATTAGACGCCGGTTTGGCTGCGGCCACGGAATTTCTGGAACCAACCAGCCCGCAGTACATTTCCGACGCGGTCAGCTGGGGTGCGGTCGGCGCTCGCAACACCGAAAGCCAGGTGCACCGTCAGCTCGCTTCGGGCATGTCGATGCCGATCGGCTTCAAAAACGCCACTGATGGTTCCATCAAAGCGCCGACCGATTCATGTTTTGCTTCGGCGCAACAGCACACGTTCTTCGGCGTCGATCACATGGGCCGCGCGGCCGTGGTCAAAACGCTCGGCAACCCCGACTGCCATGTGGTGTTGCGCGGTTCGAGCAGCGGTCCTAACTATGACTCCGAATCCGTGGCGAACGCCATGAAGCTGATCCGTGAGAAAATGCCGGCTGAATCCGCGGCCGCGCACGGCCTGATCGTGGACTGTTCGCATGGCAATTCCGGCAAAGACGAGCATCGTCAGGCCGAAGTGGTGCGCAATATCGCAAGTCGCATCGCCGACGGTGAAGAAGGCATCACCGGCATCATGATGGAAAGCTTCATCGAGGGTGGCAGCCAAAAACCGGCACCGCTTGCCGAGTTGACGTACGGTCAATCCATCACCGACAAATGCTTGAGCTGGCAGACCACGGAACAGCTGCTGCGCGAACTTGCGCAGGCCGTGGGCAAGCGCCGCCGGAAGTGAGCGAAGCGAAAATAAGCGAAACCAAGCGAAAAGCGTGAAGCAATCGAAAGGAACGAACGCATGAGCACAATCGCCATCATTGGTGCCATGGACGAGGAAGTCGCCAATATCGCATCCGCATTAAGCGACATCACCGTAACGGAGGAAGCCGGCGTCAGCGTGACGCGCGGCACCATCGAAACCAACAAGGGCACGCGCGTCAACGTTGCGGCAACGGTTGGCGGCATGGGTACCGTCAATATCGCCGCCACCACGCAGCATCTCATCGACGCGGACCAGCCTGACGCCGTGATCTTCTCCGGCATCGCAGGCAATCTCAACACGCATCTGCACATCAACGACGTGGTGCTTGGTGGCACGCTGCGCTACCTCGACACCGACATGCGTCTCGTCGGCCAGTGGAAGCCAGGAACTGCGGACCAGCCGGTGGAGGAATTCCACTCCGACGACCGCCTGATCGAAGTCGCTGATAAGGTGCTGACCGATATGAACGTGCATCATATTACCGGCATCATCGCCACCGGCAACTATTTCGTGGACGATCCGAAGAAAGTTGAGCAGGTGATTCGTGAAACCGGCGCGGACGCGGTCGAAATGGAAGGCGCCGCGGTGGCGCATATCGCGGCACGCAACGATCTGCCCGTGCTGGTCATTCGCGCGTTGAGTGACAATGCCGACACGGATTACGTGGAATTCAAGGAATTCGACATTTCAGAATACGCTGACACTGCGGCGAAAATCGCAGTGAACATCGTCAAGTGCATGTAAGCGCAGCACGGCCCGTCCAGAGCATCGATTGCCGGACGGGCCGTCTCATATTTCGGTATTGCGAATCTCATGAAAGTGAACTGCAGGGAAACTTCCGATGGCGTGAGGGAATCGCGCACGGGAATCGCTTTCGGGAACCGCTACTGTTGAAGAAGAATGACGGATTATCGGAAGGTTAACGTATGACGCTGGAGCACGTGGCGATGGCGATTGTGGTTGTCGCCGTCGCTGTGGTCGCCTTTCTGCTGGGGCGTGCCCGGGGCGTGCAGCTCGGGGAGGATGAGATCGACCCGAACGATCCAAGCTTGTTCGGCGCGCAGAAGAACATGTCGCTATTCGGTCCGCGTGTGCCTGTGCAGCCTACGGAACGCCAGCTTATTGCCGTCATGCCGGAGGCGTTGATCGTCGTCGATTCGCTGGCGTCGGTCAAATATGTGTCCCCGGGCGCGCAACGTTTCGGCATTGTTGAAGACCATGCGATGACGCTCGCCGAAATCCGCGATATTCTGCGATTGGTGTCGACCGACAGCGTGGTACGTGAGCGTGAACTGTCGATTCCGTTGGATCGCGCCGCTCGAGCCGCCGCAAAGAACACGGACGGCAAGGGCATTGAGGCGGGCAAGTTCCGCCCTTCCGACACGCTGTATCTGCATGTGCGCGTCGGCCAGATTTCCGACGATCTGTTTGCGATTTTCATTTCCGACATGAGCGAGCAGCGTCGTTTCGAAATCATGCGTCGTGATTTCGTGACGAATGTTTCGCACGAATTGAAAACGCCGGCAGGTGCGATTTCTCTGCTTGCCGAAACGATTGGCGATGCTGCAGACGATCCCGATATGGTGAAGTATTTCGCAGGTCGCGTGTCCAAGGAATCCGAACGATTGACGGAATTGGTGCATCGTCTGATCGACTTGCAGAAGGCGCAAAGCGCGGCTGCGGTGCTGAATGCGGAACGGCTTTCCGTGCTTGCTTTGGTACGCGAGGCGATTGTTGAAAACCAAGTGAATGCTGAATCGAAGCATATCAGCATGGTGCTTTCGCTGAATGGCAAGCAGAAGCTGGTGCACGTCGAGGGTGCCGAAAACGCTGTTGACCGGGATGACGTGTTCATCAACGCCGACCATGAAACCATCAAAACCGCGGTGAAGAACTTGGTGGAGAACGCCATCAACTATTCTCCGGAACACACCACAGTCGCGGTAGGTGTCGGCAGTGGCGATGGCAAGGTCTCGATTCGTGTCGTCGATCAGGGCATCGGTATTCCGGAATCCTCGTTGGATCGTATTTTCGAGCGATTCTACCGTGTCGATCCCGCGCGCTCCCGCGAAACAGGGGGTACAGGATTGGGCTTGGCCATCACCAAGCATTGCGTGCAGGATTGCGGAGGCACTATCGCCGTGTGGTCGCGTGAGGGGGAGGGATCGACCTTCACCATCACCTTGCCCCAGGCGAAATCGGAGCAAGACGAGGAATCTGCGAAATCTGAAACCGCGGAAATTAGTGAATCAGAGCAGCTTCCAATCGAATAATTCAAGCAAAACGAATAATTCAAGCAAATAACCAAATCAATCAACGTTCCAATCAACAAGAGCACACAGAGGAGAAGCACCAATGACGCGCATTCTGATCGTCGAGGACGAGGAATCGTATCGAGAGCCGCTGGTCTACCAGCTCACCCGCGAAGGCTACGACGTGTCCGCCGCTGCCACCGGTGAGGAAGGATTGGAACTGTTCACCAAAGGAGGCATCGATCTGGTGCTGCTCGATCTGATGCTGCCCGGGCTTGACGGCACTGCACTATGCCGCAGAATTCGTGAGCAAAGCCGTGTGCCGATCATCATGCTCACTGCGAAAAGCGCGGAAATCGACAAGGTGGTCGGTTTGGAAATCGGCGCGGACGACTACATCACCAAGCCGTACTCGTTCCGCGAGCTGCTGGCGCGGGTGCGTGCGGTGCTGCGACGCAACCAGATGGTGGCCGACGCGGCGGAATCCTCCGATGACGATATTCCGCTGATCTGCGGCGACATTTCCATGAAGATCGGCCAGCATGAGGTGATGGTGCGCGGAGAGAACGTGTTCTTCCCGCTGAAGGAATTCGAGCTTCTCGAATATCTCATGCAGAACAAGGGCCGTGTGATGACTCGCCACCAGCTGATCGACCGTATCTGGGGGTCCGATTACGTTGGCGACACCAAAACGTTGGATGTGCACGTCAAGCGTGTCCGCTCCAAAATCGAGGAGGATCCGGCGCATCCGAAATATCTGACCACCGTGCGTGGTTTGGGCTACAAAATCGACGTTCCTGCGGAATAAAGCGGAAATATCGCGATAGCTGGAAATATATAAGATAAAATATTGCGATTCCAGTAATCATCGTAATTTACCGAATAATTGATTATCGATTGATAACTGAATATAAGACCGTGGTATCACGGTAGTCGCCGAAGATCGGTGAATGGAAATGACGAAAACGTCCGAAGTGTCGTAGAGTGTTCATCTTCCGTTCACCGATTTTGGTTTTGCAGGACCAAAACCACCAATAGGCTTGACATTGTCATGAAGAACGATGGCGACAACAGAATATGAAATGTCAGAAACATACGCCATCAGAATGTTGACAGAGGGAAAAGAATAATGCGTAATTCCATTCTCGTACGCTCCATTGCAGCTGTGTCCGGCATTGTGATGCTGGCTTCCGTCGCGGCTTGCGGCGACAACACTGCTTCCAACACTGATTCTTCGGCTAGCACCGACACCAAGACCACCGAAACCGTGTCCGGCAACTTCTCCGGCGCTGGCGCTTCCTCCCAGCAGGCTGCTGTGGAAGCTTGGATCGCCGGCTTCCAGGGCACCAACCCGGATGCCAAGGTCGCTTACA
>ENA-ORRR01000952-ORRR01000952.1-human-gut-metagenome-genome-assembly--contig:-NODE-952-length-21993-cov-2.54627_pt1 | contig 21993 bp, 17 predicted proteins | sample MGYA00242182_ERZ509148 | MGnify/ENA primary metagenome ERZ509148 (study PRJEB26280, sample SAMEA2338674) | human gut metagenome | biome: human gut; feature: human-associated habitat; material: faeces... | reverse complement strand
TACCCCCTTTCCGCCCTGGTTACGAATCTCGATCTTACGGACAACCATCATAAGTACCATCATGATGACCGCCATGATCATGGAAATGGCACTTCCGAAGTTCCACTCGCCGACCGTAATGAACTGGTTCTCGATCATATTTCCGATGAGGAAATACTGACCGCCGCCGAGCAGCTTCGGTATGAAGAAAGAACTGACTGCCGGAAGAAATACCAGCGTAATCCCGTTGATGATTCCCGGCACGGAAAGCGGCAGTGTCACACGCTTAAATGTCTGCGCCGGGCTTGCCCCAAGGTCTGCACTCGCTTCCAGCAAGGAATTGTCCATCTTACTAAGTGACGTCTGGATCTGCAGGATCATGAATGGCAGAAAGTTATATACCATTCCCAAAAGCACTGCCCCTTCTGTATAAAGAAGTGATCCCTTTCCAAGTCCCACCATATGCAGGATTCTCTGGATCAGACCGCCGTCGCTTAAGAGTCCGATCCATGCATACGTTCTTACCAGCATGTTGATCCACATCGGGATCGTGATCACAAGGATCAGCGCATTCTGCTTTTTCTGCTCACTGCGCGCAATATAATATGCAATCGGATAGCCCAGCAACAGACAGATCACCGTTGTCTTCACCGCAATTACAATGGAACGCCAGAGGATCAATAAGAAATCCGGGTCGGTAAAAAATTTGGCATAATGTTCCAGTGTAAATGTGAACGATAAGATGCTGTTTCCCTGATCTGTCACGGAATAAAGTGCGATCAGGACCATCGGGAATACTAACATCAATATTGCCCACACGATATACGGAAATGCTAACTGTGAAAATTTCTTCATCTTAGAATACCACCTTCGGCATAACGTGGATATCTTCCGGGAAGAATGTCAGGCCGACCTCCTGTCCTTCCTCCGAATAATCCGTTGTATGGATCTTGAACTCACGTCCCGTAGTGGAAAATGTAATCTCATACACGCCTTCTGTTACTTCTTCCGGATCAAAATCATAGTCTACACTGATGTCCACACTCTGGTCTTCATCCGTCAGCTTCCATCCCTGTGCATTTGCCCAGGTCTTAAGATCTGTATCCAGTGCCTGAGATTCTGTGATCTCGTCTACCGTCTTGAAGAAGTTGAACGCCATAACACCTTCATTTGCCTTCTCATTCTTAACGAACGGCTGGTTGACTACGAAAATGGTTCTCTCGATGCTGGTTCCGTTTGAAGTGCTGAATGTAACCGGATACTGTCCTTCTTTTGCTTCCAGTTCATATTCAATATTTGCAATGGAAATGTACTCATCCGTCTCTGTCTCCCATGCCTGTGCATTCGACAGTGCGACGATTTCCTTATCATCCAGATTCTCTACATCTTCTACGTCTACATAGAAGTTGTTGGCACTGATCTTCTCGCTTCCGTCTTCACTGGTTACGTCATGATTGCGGATGACACGCATGTTGACCGTAACGCTCGTTCCCGGAACGGTCTCTACCATGATCTCATAGTGCACACCCTTGAACAGGACACTTAAGACTTCTCCCGTCATCTTTCCGTCTTTTACATCCACGATATCAATATCCTCCGGACGGATCACGACATCCACCGGCTCATTCTCCTTGAATCCATGATCCACGCAGTCGAATGTAATATCATCAAAACGAACCTTATAATCCTCAATCATCCTTCCGGAAATGATGTTGCTCTCTCCGATAAAGTTTGCTACGAAACGGTTCGTCGGCTCATTGTAGATCTCCTGTGGGGTTCCGATCTGAAGGATCTCACCTTTCTGCATAACGACGATCTTATCCGACATCGTAAGTGCTTCTTCCTGATCATGCGTTACGAAGATAAATGTAATACCGACCTCCTGCTGGATACGCTTCAGCTCATACTGCATTTCCTTACGAAGCTTTAAATCCAGCGCCGCCAGCGGCTCATCCAGAAGCAGTACCTTCGGCTCATTGACCAGCGCTCTCGCGATTGCCACACGCTGCTGCTGGCCGCCGGAAAGCAGTGTCGTATTCTTATCCTCATAGCCTTCCAGACCGATCAGTTTCAGCATCTTCATTACTTTCTGGTCGATGATATCTTTACTCATTTTCTTAAGCTTTAATCCAAATGCGATATTTTCATATACGCTCAGATGCGGGAATAATGCATATTTCTGGAATACGGTATTCAGTTCTCGTTCATACGGCGGCTTGTCGGTGATATCTTCATTATCAAAGATCACCTTTCCTTCGTCCGCATCCAAGAACCCTCCAAGGATTCGGAGCAGTGTAGTCTTACCACATCCACTTGGTCCTAACAGAGTTACGAATTCATTTTCATATATGTCCAGATTGATTCCTTTTAACACAACCTGGGTGTCAAAGCTTTTCACAATGTTGCGAAATTCAATTAGTTTTTTCTCTTCCATTTTTCCTCTCCCTTCTCAGATTTTAAAGCCGCAAGGTATCGTTTCATAATCCTCATTCTTCCTTACATTTGCAGCTGCACTTCTCTTTTCTTTAAAAAATCGGCGGTGTCGTGATCCACAATATCTTTGCCGGGCTGTTACCGTGATTGTAAAGATAATGGCTCTTCGCACCATCCATATAAAACGTCTCATGCGCTTTCACTTTATACTTTTTGCCACCACGCACGATCGTAATATTTCCCTTCAGTACATAGCCAAATTCCTCGCCCGTATATGACGTCTGGACATGGCTCTTTTTATGCGGATAGAGTGTCATAAGGATCGGCTCCATCTGGTTCTTCTGGGCATTCGGAATGATCCATTCCACCTGATAATCTTCTTTCTCGTCTACGAAGAAATCATCCGCCCCGAATACGATCTGCTTTTCTTCCTCTTCATGAAAGAATTCCGACAGGTTACTTCCAAGTGCTTCCAGAATGTCCGCCAGTGTTGCAATACTCGGTGCCGTTAAGTTACGCTCCACCTGCGACAAAAATCCCTTCGTAAGCTCACTGCGCGAAGCCAGATCTTCCAATGTCAGATCGTTCTGCTTTCTAAGCTCCCTCAGCTTCTTTCCGATATCCACGCTTTCACCTCCACATTTTCAAAAGTTTTCTATTACTATACTTTTTTTTCAAAAATACCGAACAAGATTCATTATACACGTGTATGTGGATAATGCAAGTGAAATGCATGTAAAACCTCGACATAAATTAAAAATATGCTATAAGGACATTGCTTGCCCGGAAGTCTGTGGTCCGCAATGCCGCTTACGGAACTTGTGATCGCAGTATATGTGGTGTATCATATGCGGAAATATACGTGTTCACTGCCGGGATAATGTGTTATCATTAACCATAGAAATTTTTCCAGAGGTAACCACATGAATACAGCAACTACAGCAAATATTCAAAATAATAATCCTACTGCCTTTTACCACCTCCCAGGCCTGTTCGAATTTTACGAATTGTACCGCATATTCCTTCCGTTATTCCGGAAACACAGGGAATATTTTTACGACTGGTGTGAGATTGGCTCAATCTATGGCGCTCCTTCGGATTGTATCTGGGGCGGCGGGCGTACTTCATTTGGATATTCTGATCCGGAAGACGTGCTTGATCTGGTGCGGGAATACGACATCTCGGCCCGGCTGACGTTCAGTAATTCGTTGCTACGGGAAGAACATCTTACAGATAAGAAATGTAACGAGCTTTGTAAAATGTTCGAACACGCCTCTGATACTGATAATTCACCACATACACACCAACTCCAGAATGGCGTGATCGTGCACTCCGAGCTTTTATTAAACTATTTACAAAAAAATTATCCTGATCTCTACCTTATCTCTTCAACCACAAAAGTCCTGACAGATTTTCAGGATTTTTTAACTGAAATAAACCGAGAAGATTTCCGTTATATTGTACCGGACTTCCGGTTAAACAAAGTATTCGATAAATTAGACCTGATGTCGCAGCACCAGAAAGATAAAGTAGAATTCTTGTGCAATGAATGCTGCTGGTTCGGCTGTAAGGACAGAAAGACTTGTTATGAATCCGTCAGCCGGAAGAATCTCGGAAATCCTGCCCCGGAGTTTCACTGTGCTTCGCCGGATGGCGGTAACGGTTACCGCTTTTCCAAGGCAATGGAAAATCCCGGATTCATCAGTGTGGATGATATACAGAATATTTACATGCCAATGGGATTTTCCAATTTTAAGATTGAAGGACGCGGGCTTGGAAGTGCGCTGATTCTTGAATTTCTGCTTTATTATATGACGAAGCCGGAATATCAACTGCATGTCAGGGAAGAGATTTATCTGGATAATATGCTCGATCTTTTTTAGCCATGGGGACAGGGTTTTTGACTTTTTTATTGTCCCTTCCGGATCAAAAATGAACGCAAGAAAACCTGCCCGTCGGCAGGTTTTCTTGCATTCTAATCTATTTTTATTTTCTTTTGCTTTTCTATATCTCAAACGTCTCCAGATCATCCGGCACATACAGATTGCCATGATAATACTGCTGTCCTTCCTCCGTATACAACTTCTTTCTCTCCGCCAGATGTGTCTCTTCTGTATGATACAACAACAGATTCGGCACACCGAGTTCTTCCGCAAGCTGGCATGCTTCTTTTACTGTACTATGATGCTTCTCATAAGGCTTGAATTTATCCGCCTCACCGAACAGGCAGAATGCCTCATGAAGCAGCCAGTCACTGCCCTTCACATATTTATAATCCACCTCATTGTACGGCTCATCACCAACACAGGTGAATTTCTTACCGCTCTTAAGCTGCATGGTGAATCCGAACTGTTTCGCCTTTGTCGAACCAATGTCGAAGAATGTCACAGGACATCCGAGAATCGTTCTGCTGTCTCCGTCTTTCACGACATCAAACTGGATTCGCTCCCCCATATGCTTACAGACCTTCTGCTGGATCGTCATATTTGCGATTGCCTGAATCTTCTCTGCCAGCTCCTCATGGCAATAAATGCGAAGATCACCTTCATATTTTCCCTGGTTCATTCTCTGTCCGATCATACGCACCAGCCAGATAATTCCAAGCACGTGGTCTACATGCTCGTGTGTAACGAAGATATCGTGGATATCATTCATGTCGATTCCTGTGTCTTTTAATACTTTCAGAATACGGTTGCCACCGCCTGCATCTACAAGGAAATGTTTCCCTTCATCGCTGATTGCATAGCAAGTATTATAACATTCACTTACCGTTGCATTTCCGGTTCCTAATATTGTTAATTTCATATGCTTTTCTCCATTTCTGGTTTTTGTACCGCTTTTTCGTAGTACTTCTATCAGTAGTATAGCATATTTTCTCCAAAATCATCTCCCAGATCATACACAATTACCTTCTGATTTTTCACATCCGCAATCTCGAAAGCAATCTCCTGATGTGTAACGGCAGGTGCTGCCATGTCATATAAAACGCCATCGATCAATTCATATCTCTGGTCATCGGGCAGGGCATAGTAATCCTCTAATGTATATTCCCCCTGCTTCTTTACCTGATATGCTCCCAGCGCTTCTGCTGCTTTGTTCTTTTAATTCTCTCATTTCGGTGATCGTCATAACCATTGCAGCTTCTATCTCTAAATTTTGTATATTTGAAATATTCCAGCGAGTTACCAGTTTGGGATAAAAACATCTGCTGTCAGCAGTTTTGGCAATCTAATTTCACGATAATCTGCAAGACTTGTTACTGGCAGCACCTTACGAACGCATGGCGATACAAAAAAGAGCCAGCAGGGACGTGGAAAATTCCATTTTCCCCGTCCCCATTGGCTATAAATCCGACAGATCTACCTCATAAATATAATGTTCCGGCTCTTTTTCTCTCTGATAAAACATCACCATATACCACGGGAAATATTCAATTTCCTCTTTTTGCTCAACATTCCCTTTGCAAAATACAATTTTTCTTCCAAACTTCCAGTTTTCTACTGCAGATACTTTATTCAAAGCAGAATGCTTTTGATAATCATTTCCTGATTTTATCTCAAGAAGGTCAATCTTCAATCCATTCTGTATTACAAAATCCAGTTCTCCGTACTTTTTCGACTCAAAATAATTCAATGAGAATCCACCGCTTTTTATTGACTGGGCAAATACATTTTCCAATATACTTCCCATATTCACATCCATATTCCCCTGTAAGAGTTCAAACTGAATGTTCTCCATGCAGGAAGCACAGAGCAGACCTGTGTCTCCCATAAATAATTTGAACAGATTTCTCTTTTCATTAAGCTGTAACGGAGCCTGTGGTTCTGTAACATTATAAGATGGCAAAGCAACACCTGCATCACTTAGCCACATAAATGAATTCTCATAACGATTCATTCTTCCATTTTCATCAATCCTGTTTAAAATAAACCGTCTGTTCTTATCATCCAATTGAGATGCAATACTATCAAAGATGGCTTTAATTCTCACTTTTTCCGCACCTTCGGAATACTTCGATATATCCTGTCTGTATAATTCCAGAATATTTCTCTGAAGCCTAACTACCTTTCCGATATCATGCGTATCTACATAAGTCTGGACAACATCCGGCATTCCACCTACAACAATATAAGTTGCAAAAAGTTTCAACAATGTTTCATGCATTACTGTTGGAACTTCGTTATGATTTTCATAGCAGAACTGTAATGTAGTAAATGTTGTATCCTGCACTCCATTCGCCCGGAGAAATTCCCTGAAATTCATAGGATACATAGAAACAATCTCTTCAAATCCAACCGCATAAGAAGGAACTTCTTTATACCTGACACCAAGAAGTGAACCGGATTCAATATAATCAAACCGTCCATCTTCAACCAGGAACTTGATTGCACATCTTGCATTGGGGCATTCCTGTATCTCATCCAGGAATACCAATGTCTTTCCCGGCTCCATCTTCTGCATCTTGAAAGCAGTCAGGTTCTCAATAATAGTATCTGCATCCAATTTATCTTCAAAAATTTTTTCGGCACCTTTATCTAATATGAAATTGATTTCTATAAAATTTTCATATTCTTGTTTTGCAAACTCTCTGATAATTGTTGTTTTTCCAATCTGTCTTGCGCCTATAATACAAAGTGCCTTTTTATTTTTCTGAGTTCTCCATAATTTTAATTTTTCCGAAATCTCTCTTTTAAGCATTGAATCGCCCTCCTGATATTAGTATTGTAACATTATTCTCGTGTTATTCAATATTTTTGTAACATTATTCTTATATTTTCTATTATATTTTGTAACATTATTCTGAATATTAAAGTCGGAATTTTACTATTTCTTATACCAGTTTTTTATGCACAATGCACACCGATCTTCTTTGTTTCATGATACTGCATCAAAAAAGCTGCCATCTTTATGGATGACAGCTCACTGTCTGTTTCTGATATTGCCATTAACTTTGGCTTTGTAAAGCTATGCTGCCAAACTGTGAAGGCATTCGTATTGAAGTGCCTCCGATCCGGAAACGGCTGTTGAGGAATGATTTGTAATGCTTTTATAAATTAATGTCTTCTATAATTTTCAGGATAATATATACTTCCACCCAGCATTAAGATTCCTGGTACAATATAATTTATGTTTTTAATCAGATACTCCCGGATTCTGTCCTTTAAGCTTTTCTTTGTTGTATTCATATTATCACCTGTCAATGATATATTGACGTTCTTTCATAACTCACAGTAACCAATAAGTCCCTTTCCCACATTTAGCAACAATTTTTTCATCCTCTAAATGATTGAGAATCCGATCTTTAAGAGAAGCACTAACCGACTCGCCATTTGCAGCGATTCCAAGTTTTGCAGCGAGAGTAGATGCGATTAAATTCATAAATTTAACATCCTGTTTTAGTACATTGCGATATTTTTTCAGAGATAATACCGCTACAGTTACCGGGCTAACTGCTTCTACAAAATAAATACATGGTGCCGGATTCATAAATTCCATATCTCCCAGAAGATGAATTCCTTCATTCATAGCAATAAAATATTTAGAACCATCGTCCCGTATATGATAAATATTTACCGTCCCTTCTATAACAATCTGCAACCTGTCATCTGAATTGCACGGTTGACACCGCAATTCCCCTTTTTCGTACTGATATATCTGAAATTCCAGATTCTGTGTATCAAACTCTTTCTCTAACTCTAACTTTTCAATTGCTCTTTCACATTTAACTTTGTCTTTAATCTGCTTCATATCTCTATCTCCTGTCTATCATATTATATGAAAATCAGATATGTAGTAAGACATATGTCTGGGTTGTAATTCGATTATTTTCGTAAAATATTTAATGTACTAATGAAAGGAAAGAGATCTTCCTTCTATATTTCGGTGCAAAAACTATGTGATACTTACAATTCCACGTTGTATGTGATAAACTATTATTGTCCATCTTGGACGACCTCCTTTGATTAATAATATGGTTGGCGAACCTTTTATTATTATATCATTGGAGGTTTTCTACACAACACTAAAGCTCTTTCAACCACCCGCATAGCAGGTGGTTTATTTGTTTCCTAAAGTTTCGTTTTGGGGAACATCCCAAAACTCCACAATAGAAAACAGAGCCTTGCCCTAAAAAAATAATGGACTACCTCCAGTTTATAACTGGTGCAGTCCATCATTTATCATTTCTTATTTACCTGATGTCTTACCCTTAATAGTTATTCTTATTCCTTCTTATCTGTTAGCAGATGCAACACGTCTTGCATCTCTCATGATCTGTCCTGCTGCATAACCATTTCCAGACATCACTGCAGAAGCCACCGCAAAATACTCTGCATTATCCAGGACATATTTTTTGAAACGCTCCACTAAACTAGCCTTTTTCTCTGTGTTATTCATTACCATTGTATTCTTAATTGCTACTGTACTCATATTGACCTCTCCTTTTTTACTATCTATATATTTATTTTCTTTGTTTTTCGTTTACATCTTGCATTTTAGCCTTGTTTTCAATTTCAAACCAGTGCTATAATTATCTTATTTTAAAACGATATTGACATTTACTATTCATATAAAGGAGGATATTATGGCAAAAGCATATCACGAAGCACTCCATCCACTTGGCAATCTTGGAATACAGGTATCTATGGCAGCACTTGAAAACACACATATTCCGGCCCACTGGCATGAGGCTATGGAGATTTTATTCTGTCTGAATGGTTCTGTCCGTATTCATATCGAGCACGAACATCTTACCCTTCAGCGCAATCAACTGATTGTTTTTGATTCAAAAGAAGTTCATTCTATTCATTCTGATTCTAAGCTATATATGTTCTTATGTATCCATGTTGATAAAAAGCAGCTTTCTGTTTACTGTCCGGATTTGGAACTATATCACATCAAATGCCGCCCGGTTTCTCTGGATGATTCAAAATCCACCCCGTATATTCACCTCTGTCAGCTTGCACACGATCTGACACGAACCAATGTCGAAAATAAAAACACCAGCGCCATGCGTTCAGACGGCACGGCATTGCTGATGCTTGCTGATTTGATTCGTTATTTTTCCGTATATTCCCTGCCGGGAACGACTACTGGAACAGGTCAGTCTAATGATATTCTGCGAAAGATCATCTCTTATGTGAATGAACATTATACAGAAAAGCTCTCATTGGAAGAAGTAGCTAATCAGGTAGGATTCAGCCGAGAATATTTCTGCCGTTTTTTCAAGCAGCATATGGGTATCACATTTCTTCGTTACTTGAATGAGGTGCGTATTTCTCATGCTGGACGTATTCTGATGAATACAGACAAGTCCATTTCTGAGGTAATGCAGGAGAGTGGTTTCACTAACCAGACGATTTTTAACCGTCTTTTCAAAGAGATTTACGGAATGACACCTCGTCAGGCACGCAATAGCTATGCAGAAAATACCTATTCATAACATCCAGATATAACGCAAACTCTGATATAGCATGTAGCTCTACCGTCTTCTGCTTTTCGCTGGATAATAACTGCTTCCACCTATCATCAAGATTCCCGGCACGATATATTTTTCATTTTTTATAAGATAATCCCACACCCTGTCTTTCAGACTTTTCTTTATTGTATTCATATTATCACCTGTCAGTGGTAAACTGACATCCTTTCGTAAGCACATCTTCTTTTTCCAGTCACATATCACCACTCTTCATCGATTCTTACAATATTTACATCACAAACATTCGACTTTATTCCTCCGCCAACTCCCCAAACTCCGTCTTCTCAAATTCCTGAATGGAAATATGTCTCTTATTCGGGTTCGCATACACGAAAGTCTTATCTACATTCTCCAGATAGTTCTGGATCTTATCGTTCGTCGCACTGATGATCGCTTGGAAGCCAAGTCCGCGGATCAGCGAGATACAGCTTGCCACCTTCTCGGCATCCATCTTGGAGAACGCCTCGTCCAACACAACCAGACGCAGTGTCGGTGACCGGTGCATCTTCGGCGACAGATTGATCTTATAAAGCTGTGCAAAGCTTGCCAGAAGTGCCACGTACAGCGGGTTCTGTCCCTCTCCTCCCGAGTTCTTCTTGATCATCTTACTCAGTCCGATCGTCATCTCCTTATCGCCATGTACGATCTGCTGCATATCGAATGACAGATAGGTTCGGTAATCCGCATACTTATCCATGTTACGTTTCGCCTCATCCATCTCGTCCTTCGTCGCATTCTCCGGCGGGATGAAGATGTTGATCAGCTCGCTCATCATCTCCCCATACTGATTCTCATGCTCCATCGTGAACATATCAAGCTGGTTGTCCATCGTATCATCTAAGTCAGACGGACGGATCTGCAGGGAATCATCCATGAACATCTTATAATATTTTCCATCTGCACCCTTGTTCTTCGTGATCACGAACTGATACTTATCCTTACCGAAGTCCAGTTTGCTGATGATCCGGTTCAGCTCATCCCTTCTCTGATAAGCCTCCAGGATCGCACTCCGGATCTTGAAGATGAAGTCATCTTTGAAATGCTCCACAGCCGCTTTCGCCTGTGTTTTCGCCGACTCTCTGTAAGTCTCCAGATGATCGCAGGACAGCGAATTCAAAAGCTTCTCATACGGCGCGTTGTCCCGGATAGAAGTTGAGAATGTACGGTTCGGATATTCTCTGATATAACTGCTTCTCTCTTCCACCAGCTTCCGGTAAGCGTCTTCCTCTTCTTCCCTGAGCGTATATACCCGCGAAACCATCTGACGTCTCAGATACTCATAATTCTCTGATTTTCTGCCCGACAGATATTCCTGGAACTCCTTCTCGTAACGTTTATCTGCTACTTTTCTCTTCACGTCCTTCATCTGTTCTTCCGATTCGAGAACTTCTGCATTCAGACGTTCGATTTCTTTCTTGTTCTCCCAGATTGCTTCCTGCACCTTGGATACGGATTCTTTCTTCGCATCCTGTGCCGCCTGCACTTCTTTCTTCTTGCCTTCCCATGCAGCAACGGATTCATCCTTTAACTTCTGCATCTGTTCCAGAAGCTGAGCCTTTTTCTTTTCTTTGGAAATGATTGCCTTGCTGTCAGCCAGCCATCCGAGATAATCCTCTGCCGGCTGCTTCAACATCTCCATCTGCATTGCCTGGCGGATCTCTTCTAACAGCTCCTGTACCGGCATTCTCTCGCCATTTAACTTCTCACATTTTTCTTCCAGCTTGCGGATTCTCTGGCGCATACTCGTCTCACCGATGTAGGCTCTTCTGGTGTAATTCTCCGGATTCATGTGCTGCAGTTTGTAGCTCTGGTAGAGCATACAGTCCGGTGTCACACCGATCCTGCACTCACGCAGTTCATCCAGCGATTCGCATTTCTTTACATTTCCAAGGAAGAAATTAATGTATTCCTGCACATACGCTTCTTTCGCTTTTACTACTTCTGCCAGCGCGCCCGGCTGTACCTGATGCTTGTCCTTCGTAAGCTTCTCCGTATCCAGGACTGCTGCCCGGAAGAAACGTTTCGTATCCATCTCCTGGTAAATGTCCATCGCAGCCCTGGCATACTTTGGTTCCACGATCAGCTGCAATTTATTATTTCCAAGATAACCCTCCACTGCATTGTGCCATCTCTCGTCCTTCACATCCAGAAGATCCGCAAGAATATGCACATTCACGAACTTGCCGCAGCGCTCATGCAGACGGTTACGCAGTTCGAATCTCGCCTCTTCCAGCTCTCTCGGATAAGCCTTCTTTCCCTGCTTCAGTTCTTTTAATTCTGCTCTTGCCTCTTTCTCTTCTTTCTTGATCCGGCGAAGGTCTGCATCCGCTTCCTGTCTCTGGTCTTCCAGCTCCTCCTGCAGATCTTTTAAGCCTTCCTGCAAGCGCACAAGCTCTTCTTCGGAAATGCTTCCGTCTGCGAATTTTTCGATATCCCAGATCACCTGATTTGGCGTAATGTCTTTCTCCGTCCATACCTTCAGATGCTCTGCAGTCTGCTCCCAGCGGACTTTTCCGTTATTCAGGCGCTCCAGCGTCTCATTTAATGTATCCAGATCTGATTCCAGCCTTGCATATCCACTGTCTGCGATCCGCAGAATGATCTCTTCATACTCTTTCTGCAAGTCCTTTTCTTCCTGCTCCAGCACCTGTTGCTGCTTCTTCAGATCTTCGATGGCTTCCTGTCTTACCTTGATCCGGTCTCTGGCTTCCTGACTCTTTACCTCATGGTTCATGATCTCCAGACGGTCGATCTGATAAGAGCACACCTTCTCCTCATCAGATTTTTCTGCATACTGCTCATACTTTTCACAGATCAGCTTCAGTCTTCTGATCTCCTCCATCGTCTCCTCGATCTTACTGCGCATGCGTCCATACTGCATGACGCTTTCCTGCAGATCCTCAATATGGATATCCTGCTCCATACAAATATATTCCTTTACGAAATCTTCCAGTTTGATATTCATACGGAACGAGATCGCACGTTTGAATAGCTTTGGAAATTTTTCCATGTCCAGACCGCCAAGATAGATATCGTATAGCTGTCTCCGGAATCTTTCATTGCTCGGACCGCAGTAGAACTGTTCCGGCGTAAAGGAACGCTGCAGGTACTCACGCATTTCCGCAGTGGTAAGGCACCGGCCTTCCGAACGGTAATGATTCGGAAGTAATTCTCCCGTATGCCAGAAGAACAGGCGGCTTACATCATTATTCGACGTATCCACGTCAAACACAACACCAACACACTGTTTATCTCTGGTATTCGTCTGTGTCAGCTCCAGCACGATCGTACTGGAAAAATTACGATTTCTTAAATACTGTGATTCATTATTTTCACTGATATTCACCATACCTCTTAAGTACTCGATCAGTGTACGGTCCGAATCGTCTGCTGCCGCCTTGTTGAAGAATCCACGGCCGTCCGTATTGGCATACAGCACAATCTGGATCGCATCCAGAACCGTCGATTTACCACTTCCGGAATGTCCGGTGAAGAAGTTGATTCCTTCATTGAGCGTCAGTATCTTTTTATCTATGTAATGCCAGTTATTCAGGCATATCTTCGAGAGTGCTTTGAATGGCTGCTTCGTCTCCAATTTGATCCTCCTCACTGAATGTCGCTAATAATTCCCTGATGTCGTCTCCTAAAAGTACCGTGTGTATACATGGATAAATGACCAGGCGGGTCGCCTCATTTAATTCTTCCAGTACGTCGAGCGGCTCGATGATCTGATACTTCTTCAGAAGTGCGATCGTCCGTCTCATTTCCGTAATTGACGGAAGACTCTTCAATACATGAAATTCTCCAGCTTTTCCGTTTACCGCACCAAGTGTTGTCACCACATGGCTGCTCGACGATGCAGTCTGCATCTGCTCATCATACAGAAGCTTTAATACCAGCAGATAAATGGTTGCCAGACGCGGCAGCTTCTCACCCCATAACTGCTCTCCCTGGATATAGATCACACCCATATGTACATTTTCCCGCAGTGTGATCCCCGCCACCTCAAAATATGCTTTAAAAAATTCCAGATGCTTCGTACAGGTACGGTATTCTTTTGTATACTGCATCCTTCCCGCACGTTTATCAAATTTTCTTTCCAGGAGAAATGTCTGGTGGTACAGCGTCTGGATGACATCTGTGACCTCTTCTTTTTCTTCCTGGGTTAACTGTTCGTAGTAATCTATCATTATTCTTAGAACTCCTTTTATCAGAACTTCTTTATATTATTGTTCATCACTTTTCTTTCTGTTTTGCATTACGAATTATTACACACTATTACGCCCGTCTCTTCACGAATCTTAATGCCGGATACCGGTATCCGTCCTTTTCCACCATCTCCGGTTCTTCTTCCAGCACCATATATCTGCTGTTCTTACGTGTACTGTAATCATAAGCCAAAATCAATTTTTCAAATTCTTCCTCATCCGCAATATTAATCTTCGACGCATCCATCACTTCATCTTCCATATTATTCTCAATGAATTCTTCGATTTGCTTCTTGCTGAACCGCATCTGGATCCGGTTCAGTCTTAAGATATCATCCTTATCCAGATCTCCCGTCGTCTCATCCGGAAGAAGCTGGCTGATGAAGTCTTTTCTGGATTTTCTTCTCTTATATAAAGATTTCTCCGACAGAATTTCCAGCAGCGACAGATTCATGCGCTTTCCGGTCTCTGTGATGATCTCTTCCATCTGATCCGGATCTTCCGACATTTTATTCAGAAGCTGGACCACCAGACCTTTCGTATCTGTCTCACCGCTTAACAGATAATTCATCCTCGTTACCGTCGCACGGACGTACTTCGTATGTTCCTTATCCATATTAGCGATTCTGTGCTCAATATCATCAAATCCCCGCTCGATTAGATCCAGCAGATCCAGTACATCATCCTGATTATCTCCAAGCATCTTCGACCGCGCCTGTACCTTCATGATAAATGCCTCATCATCCCGGATCTCTCTCAGACATTTCTTAATATCCATCTTATAAATGTAAAAGTTATCCGACGTCTTCAGAATATGATACTTCTTCCACACGATCTCTTCCACATAGCTGTCCAGATGCTCTCTTAAAATCCCGCTGTACGAATCCTGCTGTAAAAGTTTTGCAAAAAACTTGTTCATGTTATGAAGCATGTCCTGCAGTGCCTTATTCAGCCGCCTCGTATTCACCAGTGCCGTCCTCAAAAGTCCGATACTCGCCCTCGGATCATTGCGAAATGCATACAGCGTCGCATACACATTCTGGATATAAATATCCGTCTCCGACGCATCTTCCGAATTCAGCTTTTCAAATGCATCGATCATCACCGCCGCATAATCCGGAATGACAATATTCGTCACCAGTGTATTATAATCCTCGATACGCTTCAGCCATCCTGCCCGCAGAAGCCAGTTTAATATCCTTGATGACGGCGTCTCCAGCATATCAAAATCCGTATCATTTTCCTCCCGCTGTAACTCAAACCGTTTCTTCGCATTCATATCACTTAAGATCTGGATACATACTTCTTTCGTCAGGAAATAGTTATTATATTCGTATTCTTCATTAATACATAAAAGTGCTTCAATATAAATATCCCGGTTGACCGAACGGAACAGACTCCAGAACGTATCCGGGATTTCATTCATTAACTGCATCTTGTTTTCCTCCAAATGATTCCTTACAATTTTAACATTTTTAAGGGCTTTTTTCTACTGCAAGTTATTTTCCGCCGTTTTATACACTCTTTATTTGTTTTTTATCTTCATAGCTGATATGATAAGATAATAAAGATAAAATAAAAGACAACATACAATATAGGAATGAATACGGAGGTAAAATCATGTCCGAAAATATAGAAAAAGCAGTACCGACAGAAGAATCACCTAAGACTAAGGAATCTGAAACTAGCACACCTGCTGCCACTGACAACGTTGTGCTTTATCCTGTTGCTGATATATCTGCTTCGCAGGAAACTACAGACACTGAAACGGCTGCTTCTAAGGAAATTACCGACCCCCAGAACACAGATAATCAAACAACTATCGACAGCAAAACTACCGACGGTAAAGCTTCCGATAACGCAGACAAATTCAGTGACACCCGAAATACAAAAGAATTTTCGAAAAAAGATGCGGAAGAAGACGAAGACCTGGAAGAAGACTTTTACGAACAACAGGAAAAATCCCGCTCCAAAGATGAACATCCGTTCCGTGAGTTCTTCTCTAATTTCCGTTCCAAACGCAAGATCGAAATGAACCGCGATGAGCAGATCCTTTCCCGCATCAGCGATGAAGATCTGATGGAATATCTCCGTATGGAACAGAAACGTATGGAACTTCTCCAGCAGGCAAAGGAAGTACGTGAGAAAAGATTCTGGACTACATTCCAGCTCGCCATCTGCCTGTTATCCGTTATCCTTGTTATTTATTTTCTGAAGGATAACCCGGTAATATTAGTCTCGATCCTTTACACGGTCGGAATTCTCACTGCTCTCCGCATATGGAGCAAATCCCAGAACGGAAAAGACCACAGAGACAAAAAAGATTCCTCAAATTATCATAAGAAACCCTGGGAATAATTACATTTTCCCGTGACATTTTACCACATCACACGATCATGTCATCATACCCGCCAGCACTACGCTGGCAGTCACACCAGCCAGAGTTGCAAGCAGCGCACCCGTCAATGTATAGCGCATCTTCGTGACTCTGGCTGTCATATAATATACACTCATGGTATAAAAGATCGTCTCCGTACACGACATACTGATCGATGCAATCCGTCCGATATACGAATCTGTTCCATATTCTTTAAAAATGTCCAGCAAAAGTCCCGTCGCCGCCGATGAGGAGAACATCTTTACCACTGTAAGCGGAACCAGCTCTCCCGGAAAACCGATTCTGTCCGTAAATCTCCCGATTCCATTTGCAATCAGTTCAAGGAAGCCGGACGCTCTCAATATCCCCACCGCCACCATTAATCCGACAAGTGTCGGCATAATCTTGATCACTGTCAGAAACCCCTTCTTTGCACCTTTAATAAACGTATCGTATACCGGAACTTTCATTAACAGTCCATAACCTACAATCCCGAAGATTACCAGCGGGACTATGAAATCTGTAAGATATAACAATATTTGCATATTAACATTCCTTCTTTAAATTATCCTCTTACAGTTTATTCTATTGGCTTGTCATATATTAATATATAACTGAGATTGGTGCAATTTCCGGCAGCCCCTTACAAACGCATGGCGATTTATACCGTCATATTTTCCACACTGTTTGCATATTATACTTCAGATATCCACATACAGGAGTCTCACTTATGCTGAACTACCTCTGGTCTTTTATGATTCTTACAGGCATCGTATACGCCGCATTCACAGGCCGGATGCCCGATATTACCAATGCAGCACTTGATTCATCCAAAGAAGCCATCTCACTTTGTATTACCATGATCGGTGTCATGTCTTTTTGGGTAGGACTGATGGAAATTGCTTCCAAAGCCGGAATTATCCCGGCCGCTTCCAGAAAGATCTGGCCGGTCATTCGTTTCCTTTTTCCAAATCTTCCCGCCGGTCACCCCGCCGAAGAACCGATTACCACCAATATGATCGCCAATATCTTAGGTCTTGGCTGGGCCGCCACTCCTGCCGGATTAAAAGCAATGGAAGAATTATCGAAATTAGAAGAACAGCGCCGCAAACATCTGGCTCCCGGTATCTCCCGCCCTGCCGGAACAGCAAGTAATGAAATGTGTACATTCCTGATCATCAACATTTCATCTCTTCAGCTTATTCCGATCAATGTTATTGCTTATCGGAGTCAGTATGGAAGCGTTAATCCTGCTTCTATTATCGGAGCCGGTATTGTATCAACCCTGATCAGTACCGCCATTGCTGTCATCTACTGTAAATTGAAAGAACGATCACGTTTTCAAAACTGATATCCTCTTCATCCACAATAAATGATCACATTCACAAAGTTATCCCCATTTATAAAATATCCTGTGGATAAATATTCTTTTGTCGTAATTTAATGTAGACAACTTCACGGAACAGTGCATATACCACCGACATCAACGGAATAAATATCAGCATTCCGACAATTCCCATCAGACTTCCGCCAACACTCACTGCCAGCACCCAGATTGACGGAAGTCCAACCGAATTTCCCACTACATGTGGATAAATCAGATTCCCCTCAATCTGCTGAAGTACCAGAAACAACACAATGAACATCAACGCCTTAAATGGACTCACCATAAAGATCAGAAACGCCCCGACCGCACATCCGATAAATGCTCCAAAAACCGGTACCAATGCCGTAAATGCAATCACAATTCCGGTCAACAGTGCATATGGCAGTCTAAACAGTGTCATCGTGATTACAAACATTGCTCCAAGGATCAAAGCCTCCACGCACTGTCCCGTCAAAAAGCCAGAAAATGTCTTATACGTCAGAGCCAACACTTCCAATACAGCTTCTGCTCTCCCCTTCCTGACAAACGCAAATAATACTTTTTTCGCCTGTCTTCCCAGTTTCTCTTTCTGCAGCAAAATATAAACTGCGAATACAAATGCAATAAAAAACGTTCCCACTGCACCAATAATATTTTTTGCCGTATTAATGGTAGTCTCCAGCACACTTCCCGCTCCGTTTTTCAGAAAGCCTGCCGCCGCTTCCATAATTTTATTCCAGTCAAATTCCAGGTTGTTCACGACATTCATAATTTCTTTATTATTATGGAACCAGTGATCTGCCCACCCCTGCACCTGCGGGATAAACTCCTGAATACTCTTTCCCAGATTGGCAAATGTTCCTGCCAATTGCGGAAGCAGCCCGAATATTATCATTGCCAGAATTCCGGTTACACCGGCAATTACAAGCATCAGACTGATTCCCCTGGCATATTTTCTTTTATATTTTTCAGAAATTTTTCTCTCTGTAAATAATTTCCGTTCTACAAAGTTCATCGGTACACTTAAGGCAAATGCAATCGCACCGCCAAGCAAAAACGGATATACTATATTTAATACAAATTGAAACGCACTTATCACAACATCAAATTTCCACAGACAGACAATCAGTACTGCCGTAAATATGATCAATCCCCTGATCTGCTTCACTGTCTCTTGTTTTAATTCCATTTTGTCTTTCCCTTCAAATACTTCAATCCCTGAATCACAGGAAGATTCAGAAATGCAAGACCATATACTGTCATCAGCTGCGTCATATTTAACGTAACAACCTTAAACATGGCATGTAATCCCGGAATTGTAAGAACACCCGTGATCAGAACAGTACCTAAGACAAATGCTCCGATCAGATATTTATTATTAAAGAATCTCTTTGAGAATATTACCGGCTTATCGTCTTTGCAGTTAAATCCATGTACCAGACGGCTCATACACAATGTTCCAAACGCCATCGTACTTGCCAGAACTGCACCCTGTCCTCTGTATCCGATCAAGAATGCTGCCATTGTCATAATCCCGATGCACAGACCTTCGGTTCCGATATTCACCAGATATGCTTTCGTAAGTATTGACTCATTCACAGGTCTCGGTTTCTGATCCATAACCGCTTTAGAATGCGGTTCCATACCCAACGCAATTGCCGGCAGGCTGTCTGTCAAAAGATTAATAAACAACAGATGTACCGGGGCAAAAGGCACCGGTAATCCAGCCGTTGCTGCATACAGTACCGCAAGAATTGCTCCGAAATTTCCGGATAATAGAAATTGAATTGCATTTTTAATATGCTGATACAGATTTCTTCCATTTTCCACTGCCTTCACGATCGTTGCAAAATTATCATCTGTCAGAACCATCGCCGCCGCATCCTTTGCAACTTCGCTTCCGGTCACACCCATTGCAACACCGATATCCGCCTGTTTTAAAGCCGGCGCATCATTCACACCATCTCCTGTCATTGCCACAATATTTTCCTTTTCCTGCCACGCACGGACAATCCTGATCTTGTGCTCCGGAGAGACTCTTGCGTAGACCGAGATTCCCTCTACAAAGTCTTTTAAATCTTCATCTGACATATTTTCAATATCAGCACCTTCACAGGCTTCTGACTCATCCTTTAATATTCCAATCCTCTTTGCAATTGCCGCAGCCGTGACTTTATGATCTCCCGTAATCATAATCGGCCGGATTCCGGCATTCAGGCACTCTGCTACCGCAACCTGCGACTCTTCTCTCGGCGGATCCATCATTGCGATCATTCCGATAAATATCAGATGCTCTTCATCCTCTGTACCGATTTCTTTTTCCTCTTCCAGATGTTTATATGCAAATGCAAGAACTCTTAACCCTTCTCTGGAAAACTGCATATTCTGCATGGAAACATTCTTACAGTCAGAATCTGTCATCTTTCTTACAGTATTTCCAACTCTGATTCTGTCCATACGATCCAGTAATACATCTACAGCACCTTTTACGATCATTATATGATCAGCCGTTAACATCTTATCATCCTGAATCCTATGAGCTGTCGACATCAATTTCCGCTCACTGTCAAATGGAACCTCAGACAATCTCGGATATCGTTCCCTTACCTGCATAATCTCGATTCCCAGATTACTTCCGAGATTAATAAGTGCCGTTTCCGTAGGATCACCAATCTCCTGTCCGTCTGTATTCGTTGAATCATTACACAGGATACTGAATCTCAAAAGCAGTTTTTCATTTTCATTTTTCAGATTAATTTTTCCGGCCGGTATTCTCTTTTCATTTACATAATAATCCTCTACCGTCATCTTATTCTGCGTCAGTGTCCCCGTTTTATCCGAACAGACAATCGATACACTGCCAAGACCTTCTACCGCCTGCAGTTTTCGTATAATTGCATGTTCTTTTGCCATCTTCTGTGTTCCAAAAGATAATACAATTGTCACAATCGAACTAAGAGCTTCCGGTATCGCTGCAACTGCCAGCGCAACAGCAAACATAAACGCTGAACCAATAGATTCTCCCTGAAATACATTTACCCCAAATATTATGCCTGAAAATACCAGAATTAATATCGACAATTTTTTTCCGAAGTCATCAAGATTCACCTGCAGTGGTGTGCGCTTTTCTGATGTATTCTTCATAAGATCTGCAATCTTTCCTACTTCTGTATTCATGCCGATTGCAGTCACTTCGTATCTTCCTCTTCCATACGTAACAAAACTTCCGGAGAATACTTTGTTCGTCTGATCGCCAAGTGCTGTTCCGACTGCGACTTCATCCAGATTCTTTTCAACTGCTATGCTTTCTCCCGTCAGTGCACTTTCATCTACCTTCAGACTTGCACATTCTATAAGTTTTCCATCTGCAGGTATACAATCCCCTGCCTCCAGTATTACTTCATCGCCAATCGTCACCTCTCTCGACGGAATCTGAATAATATTTCCATCTCTTGCTACTTTCGCTTCCGGAGCAGATAACTGTTTTAAACTGTTAAGCGATTGTTCTGCCTTTACGGTCTGCACCGTTCCAAGTATTGCATTCATCGTAATTACTACAAAAATAACAATCGCACTTTCTGCATCTCCTAAGATACCGGAAATCACTGCAGATATGATCAATATGATAACAAGAAAATCTTTAAACTGTTCCAGAAATATCTGCATGGTACTTTTCTTTTTCCCTTCTACCAGTTCATTGAAACCATATTTTTCCTGATTCTCCCTTGCTTGTTTTGTTGTCAGCATATTTGTTCTCCTTTCTTTCTTTGGCCAATAACCCTTTTTAATTTTTGATATATCGAAAGTATACCTAGAATCTGCCACCGTCAACTTGTATTACATGCTTTTACTTTGGTATAAAAAAAAGAGACTTTTATTGCATAAAAACTATGCAATAAAAGTCTCATCATTTCATTACGATACGGATAGCTTTTTTGCCATCGTACTGACGTCATCGTAAACATCTATATCTTCCATTCTTATATCTCTTTTATGAAATATATAGATGCCGATTACTCCCTCTTATTAATTATAATATAATCACTTCAATAAAATATGTCAATATATTTCAATAACAAAGTATGCAAGAAAAGCTACCGGTTGCCAAAGCATCCGTAATGAGCTGCCAGTGGCAGGTCATGTAGATACAAAA
>ENA-ORRR01000940-ORRR01000940.1-human-gut-metagenome-genome-assembly--contig:-NODE-940-length-22200-cov-4.57367_pt1 | contig 22200 bp, 16 predicted proteins | sample MGYA00242182_ERZ509148 | MGnify/ENA primary metagenome ERZ509148 (study PRJEB26280, sample SAMEA2338674) | human gut metagenome | biome: human gut; feature: human-associated habitat; material: faeces... | reverse complement strand
GAGCCGTCGCCTGGACGCCGCGCCTTGGAAGCCGGGCGCCTCGCATGTCCCCGGTTGCACCTGCGAGGCATGCGCGGGCATGAGCCGCGGAAGTATCTGCCAGGCGGGTGTTTTGGACCCGGAGACGGGCAAACTCTCCTCCCCTGCCGAGCCGCTCGACCAGCTGGCGCAACGCTTTGACTACGTCCTGGCCGAGGCGGACGGCAGCAAGCGGCTCCCGCTCAAGGCCCACGCCGCCTGGGAGCCGGTGATTCCCTCTGGCACGGCCAACATCGTCTGGATCGTCGGCGCCTCAGGGCTCGGCAAGCCCATCAACGAAGCCGTCCACCGCCCCGAGCTCTTTTGCGAGCGTTGCGGCTGCGAGCCCACCGACATCGCCACACCCGAGCGCGTCGCCCAGGTGCTCAATGCCGAGATGCAGGCGCTGGGACTCAGCACCGCACGCATCATGCTCAACCAAGTCGGCACGCTCAGCGACCCCACGATGGCCGACCGCTTCGAGGCAGCTCTCGACCGCCCCGTCGTCGCCAGCAGCCTCAAGTAGCCGGCCCCATCTCCTCAGTTGCGGTGAAATACGGACTGTTTGGCCGCCCGACGGCCGCAAACAGTCCGTATTTCACCGCAACTGAGGAGGGGACACGGCATCTTTGCTGCTAGCGGGGCACGTAGCGACCGGGCTGGGCTCCGGTGGGCTCGCCATCGCGCGCCACCAGCACGCCGTTCACAAACACGGCCTTGGCGCGGCCATGTGCCTCAAAGCCCTCGAGCGGCGTGTAGTCCACGGCCTGATGCTGCGTCGCGGCGCTGATCGTCCAACGCGCGCAAGGATCCCACACGCACACGTCGGCATCGGCACCCTCGGCAAGACAGCCCTTGCGCGGATACATGCCAAAGACGCGCGCCGGGTTCTCGCTCATCAGGCGGCAGAGGTCCTCGGGGCCCAGCTGTCCCTCAAAGCTCGTAGCGATCGCGACGGGACGATGCTCCACACCGGGTCCGCCGTTGGGAATCGCGCGGAAGTCGTCGCGCCCGCGGTCCTTTTGCCCGTGCAGGTTAAAGCTGCAATGATCGGTCGCAATCGTATCGATCTCGCCGGCCACAAGCGCCTCGCGCAGTGCCGCACGGTCACCGGCATGGCGCAGCGGCGGGCTCATCACGTACTTGGCGCCCGCAAAGCCGTCCTCGCCCTGCTCCAGATAGCAGGTGTCGTCGAGCATCAGATACTGAGGGCAGGTCTCGACATAGATATTCTTCTGCCCGCGCGCCTTGGCCGCACGAATGGCCTCGAGCCCCAACTTGGTCGAAAGGTGCACCACGTTGACTGGGGCGTCGCCGGCCAGGTGCGCCAGATACAGCAGGCGGCTCACGGCTTCGGCCTCACACACGTCCGGGCGGCTGAGCGCATGCCCCTCGGGCCCATGAATCCCCTGCTCGTACACGCGCTTCTGCAGCTCATTCACCAGCGTACCGTTCTCGCAATGCACGCACAGTATGCCGCCAATACGCTTGAGCTCCTCGAGCACCTCGAGCGTCTCGGCATCGTCCAGGCGCAAATGATCGTAGGCAAAGTAGGTCTTAAACGACGATACGCCCGCCTCGCGCATAGCCGAAAGATCGGCGCGGTTGCGTTCATTCCACTCGGCGAGTGCCATATGAAAGGCGTAGTTGGCCGTGCAGGTTCCGTCGGCACGGCGATGCCACTCGGCCAAGGCATCGGGCATGGTCACGCCGCGGTCGGCCGTCGCGTAGTCCACGATGGTCGTCGTACCGCCGCAGGCAGCCGCACGCGTGCCGGTTTCAAAGCTATCGGCTGTCCAATCCATGCCGGTCCAGCACTGCATGTGCGTGTGGCCGTCGATAAAGCCGGGAAACACCCAGCAGCCCGCGGCGTCCTCGACGGTATCGTCGGCGCCCGGCTCAATCGCCGCGGCAATCCGCACGATCTTATCGCCCTCCATGGCAAGATCGGCGCGGCGAAGCCCCTGTGGCGTCACGAGCGCGCCGTTTTTGATGATGATCATGTTGCTCCTTATCGATTCATACAGTTGGCCACGCGATCAAAATACGAGCAGGCCGCGATATGCTCCGCCATGCGTCGCTGTCCCTTGGCGGTATCGACATCCCACAGCTCGTAGGCACGCGCTTCGACCAGCGTGACGTCGACGCGACCTTTGAGAATCGAACCGCCGCCGTCCTTGCCCTCAAGACACATAAGTGCATCGAACAGTTCCGCCGGAAAGAGCACCGGACTCGAAGGCTCACCGCTGCACGCCAAGCGCACCGGATGTTTGCGGCCACGCTCGTCAAACGCGTGAACCATGGCATCAAAAGAATCCGCGCTCACAAGCGGCTGGTCGCCCGGTAAAAAGAGGCAACCTTTCCAGTTGCGTTCGACTCCCCACGAAAGGCCCGCACGGACGCTTTCGCTGCGCAGCTCGCCATCGTGCAGCACGCACGGGCAATGCTTGTCCTCGCAAATCTGGGCGACCTCGGGCCAACGCGTCGAAACCACAACGTCAAAGCCCCGGGGAACCGAATCGATGGTCCGGGCAATCAGCGGCTCGCCATAGATATCGGCGAGCATCTTGTTGGAGCCAAACCGCTTGCCCTCGCCCGAAGCCATAATGACGCATCCAAGTTTCATGGTGATACCTCCCCTGAAACCATCGTACCCATAACTCGCGCCGCGGGCATCCACATCGAAAGCGCTTATCCCGCACGCCCGCGATGCAAAATAGGGGCACCCCGCCAGTTGGCAGAGCGCCCCCTTTACATGGCTTACCTCAGCCCGGCTTTAGGCCTGGAGCCAACGGGCGGTGTTGCGCTCGTCGAGGGCCTTGAGGGTAGCGGCGGGATCGGCAACCTTCTGCAGGAACATCATGGCAGCGATGGCGTACGGCTTGTAGCTGGCCTCCTTGTACATGCCCACGCGGTGCATGTCGAAGACGTCGGCGTTAACCTCGCCGTGCTCGCAGGAGACACCGGAGATGTCGGCGGGCAGCGGGTGCATAAAGATGGTGTCCTGGCCGTTGGCAGTCTTCTCCATGAGCTCGGTCGTGGAGCACCAGTCCTGATGGGTGGCGTTCTGGGCGAGCAGCTCCTTCTCGAGCGCTGCGATGCCGGCGTCGTCGCCCTCGGCGTACAGGTTGGTACGCTTCTCCATGGCGGCAAACGGAGCCCAGCTCTTGGGGATCACGATGTCGGCGCCCTCGAAGGCCTCGGCCATGGTGTTGACCTGCTTAAAGGTGGTGCCGGACTCGGCGGCATAGCCCTTGGCGCGCTCGACGACCTCGGGCATGAGGTCGTAGCCCTCGGGGTGAGCCAGGGTGACGTCCATGCCAAAGCGGGGCAGCAGGCTGATCAGCGACTGCGGGCAGGACAGCGGCTTGCCGTAAGAGGGCGAATAGGCCCAGGTGACGGCAACCTTCTTGCCCTTGAGGTTCTCGAGGCCACCAAACTCGTTGATGAGGTAGAGCATGTCGGCAGAGGACTGCGTGGGGTGGTCGGAATCGGACTGCAGGGAGATGAGCGTGGGACGGTGATCCAGAACGCCGTCCTCGTAAGCCTGCTGCACGGACTCGGAGACCTCGGCCATGTAGGCGTCGCCCTTGCCGATGTACATGTCGTCGCGGATGCCGATGACGTCGGCCATGAAGGAGATCATGGTAGCGGTCTCGCGGACGGTCTCGCCGTGAGCGATCTGGGACTTCTTCTCGTCCAGGTCCTGCAGCTCAAGGCCGAGCAGGTTGGCGGCCTTAGAGAAGGAGAAACGCGTACGGGTGGAGTTGTCACGGAACAGGGAGACGGCCAGACCCGAGTCGAAGATCTTGGACGAGACGTTGTTCTCGCGCAGCTCGCGCAGGGCGTCGGCAACGATGTAGAGAGCCTTGAGCTCATCGGTGGTCTTGTCCCAAGTGTGCAGGAAATCGCTGCCGTACATACCCTTAAAATCGAGGTCGTTCAGCTGCTCGACGAGCTCGGTAAACTTAGCGTCCATGTAAATATCCTTTCTAAAGATGAAACGATCGCAATGAGTAGATGTGCTCCGGCATGCGCGTGTGGCTAGAACATGCAGAGCACTATGACGAGGACCCGCTACCGTTGAGGAAGCATGGGAGATAACGACCGCGGGCCCCAAGTCAACAGGAGGCGCCGGGGGCATAAACTGTCCCCGGCTCAACAAGATCGAGGAATGGGACTAGTCGATCTTGTTGTTGGTCAGACCGGCGCGGAACACGGTGGCATCGCCATCGGCCTGGCTCGGATCGTAGAGGTTCAGGGCAGCCACATACATGGCGGCAGCGGTGACCAGGTCGTCCTTGTAGGTGACCTCGTTGGGAGCGTGAGCCTGAGACTCGGCACCCGGACCAAAGCCGACGCAGGGGATGCCGTAGCGGCCCTGGATGGAGACGCAGTTCGTGGAGAAGGTCCACTTGTCGCACAGCGGACGACCGGTGCGCTTGTCCATGCTAGGCTCGCAGCCGATGCGCTCGTCACCGAACATGGCCTTGTGGGCGTCGACGAGGGCCTTGACGTGCGGAGCGGTCTCCTTGTTGATCCACGTGGGGAAGTAAGCCTCGGTCTCGTAGACCTCGCCGGTCCAGGACGGACGGTCGTACATGTACATGGAGACCTTCACGTCGTCGCCGTACTTCTTGGCGGCCGGCAGGTTGCGGATCTCGTCCAGGCAGGACTCCCAGGTCTCACCGGCGGTCATGCGACGGTCGATGGAGATGGCGCAGGAGTCAGCGACAGCGCAGCGGCTGGGGCTGGTGTAGAAGATCTGGCTGACGGTGCAGGTGCCGCGGCCCAGGAAGCGGGCGTCCTCGAAGTGCTCGGGGTTGTACTTGGGGTCGAGCATCTTGACGAGACCCTTGATGTCGGTCGACTCGTCGCAGCCGTTGTTGTTGAGGGCGCGGACGTCGGCGATGATGTCGGCCATCTTGTAGATGGCGTTGTCACCGCGGTCGGGAGCGGAGCCGTGGCAGGAGGTGCCGTGAACGTCGACACGGATCTCCATGCGGCCGCGGTGACCGCGATAGATGCCGCCGTCGGTGGGCTCGGTGGAAATGACGAACTCGGGCTTAATGCCGTCCTTGTTGTAGATGTACTGCCAGCACATGCCGTCGCAGTCCTCTTCCTGGACGGTGCCGACGACCATGATCTTGTAGCCCTCGGGGATGAGGCCCATGTCCTTCATCATCTTGGCAGCGTAGGTAGCAGAAGCCATGCCACCCTCCTGGTCGGAGCCGCCGCGGCCGTAGATGATCTCGTCGGTCTCGTAGCCCTCATAGGGATCGGCATCCCAGTTCTCGATGTTGCCGATACCGACGGTGTCGATGTGGGAGTCGATGGCGATGATCTTGTCGCCCTCGCCCATAAAGCCCATAACGTTGCCCAGGCCGTCGACCTTGACCTCGTCATAGCCAAGGCTCTCCATCTCGGCCTTGATACAAGCGACAACCTCGCCCTCCTCGCAAGACTCAGAGGGGTGGGAGATCATAGCGCGAAGAAAACGAGTCATATCAGCACGATGGGACTCAGCAGCAGCCTTGATAGCGTCGAAATCGAGTTCTTTAGCCATTGTTCATAACCTTTCAAACGAAGGAATCTACCTGTGAGGTGGCGGAGCGATACCTATTTACTCCGCCCAGTATTAGCAAGTGGGGTATTCGCCTTCCCAGACGATGCGACGGTACTGATCGGGGTCCGTGTCGCCTTCCGTGGAGAAGCAGAGCACGGAGCTCGTCTTGTCCAGGCCGATGAGCTCCTTGAGCTCGGCGTACTCGGGATCGAGCATGAGGGTCTCGACCAGGCCGGTGGTCACCGCACCGGACTCGCCGGAGATGACGCGCGGGTCGCCCTTCTCGGGAGCACCCAGGGTGCGCATGCCGCGAGCGGTGACCCAGTCGGGGCAGGACACGAAGGCAGTGGTGTGGTTGCGCAGGATATCCCAGCCCAGGATGTTGGGCTCGCCGCAGCACAGGCCGGCCATGATGGAGGGCATGTCGCCGTCCACGATGCGCGGATCGCCGTCGCCGGCGGCAGCGCCCTTGTACAGGCAGGCGGCAGGAGCGCACTCGACCACAACAAAGGTGGGCGGGTTATCGGGATACAGGTTGGTGAAGTAGCCCACCACGGCGCCGGCGAGCGAACCCACGCCAGCCTGAACAAAGACGTGCGTCGGGCGGTTGATGGCCATCTCGCGCAGTTGCTCGGCAGCCTCGGAAGCCATGGTGCCGTAGCCCTCCATAATCCAGGACGGAATCTTCTCGTAGCCCTCCCAGGCGGTGTCCTGAACGATGACGCCGCGCTCGCAGGCATCGGCCTCGGCGGCGGCCATGCGCACGCACTCGTCGTAGTTGACCTCTTCGATGGTCACCGTGGCGCCCTCGGCGGCGATGTTATCGAAGCGGGGCTTGGTGGAACCCTTGGGCATGTGCACGACGGCCTTCTGGCCCAGCTTGTTGGCAGCCCATGCCACGCCGCGACCATGGTTGCCGTCGGTGGCGGTAAAGAAGGTAGCCTGGCCAAAATCCTTGGCAAGCTGATCGGAGGTCAGGTAATCGAAGGTGCACTCGGCAACGTCCTTGCCGGTCTCGTCGGCAATGTAGTTGGCCATGGCAAACGAACCGCCCAGAACCTTAAAAGCGTTGAGGCCAAAGCGATAGCTCTCGTCCTTAACGCACAGGTTGGACAGACCCAGGCGCGCGGCCTGGCCGTCCAGGCGGGCAAGCGGAGTGACGGTGTACTGGGGGAACGACTGGTGGAAGGCGCGAGCCTTCTTCACGTGGTCGAGGCTCATGATTCCCAAGTGCTTGTCATCGCTCTTGGGCATCGTGTTGCCCGCCCACTGGATCTTATCGGCCATACGGTGAACTCCTTAAGTTCTCTCTTGCCGGCCCCCGCATACGCGTTTCAGCCCATTCCCATTCCTGCGACTGAACTTTTATGTGGATGCCAAACAAAAAGTTTGTTAGCAATGTTCTATCACACTTTTTGATTGCTAAACCTAACAAATTGTTTGTTGCCGTAATCGGTACTATTTCGCCGCCGAACGGTTACATAACGCAGCGACGCTTTCGTTATTTGCGAACAGGTGTGGTTTATGGCAAAGTGTGCCCAAACTAATTTTTAGGAAGGCACCCATGACCCCCGCACAGATTGAGTTTTACAAGCGTCTTGCACACGGCCTGGCGCTCCAGTTTGGCCCCAACTGCGAAATCGTCGTCCACGATCTGGAGACCGAGGACGTTGACCACTCCATCGTAGTGATTGAAAACGGCCACGTCAGTGGGCGCAAACTGGGTGACGGCCCCAGCCATATTGTGCTTGAATCCATGCACGATGGCACCACCGACGTGCACGACCGCGAGCCATACCTCACCAAAACCGCCGATGGCAAGCTGCTCAAGTCCTCGACGATCTTTATCCGCAACGATGAGGGCAAACCCGTCGGCATTTTGGGCATTAACTTTGACATTACGCTCATGAAGGCTTTTGAGCGCTCGCTCGATGCCTTTACCGGCACCGGCTCCACGGGCTACACCGAGCCCGAGCCCATTACCAAAAACATCGGCGACCTGCTCGAAGACCTGCTGCGCGAGTGCGAACAGTTTGTGGGCAAGCCCGCGGCGCTCATGACCAAAGACGAGCGCATCCGCGCCATTGGCTACCTCGACCGTCGCGGCGCCTTCCTCATCTCCAAGTCGAGCGAGCGTGCCTGCGAGTTCTTTGGCATCTCCAAATACAGCTTCTATAGCTACCTCAACGAGGCAAAGGCTGCCGCCGGCGACAAGTAGGCGCTCGCCTGGATTGCCCCTCCCCTTTTGGGCGCGAGTTCTGGAAAGCACGAATCCAAGACCGAGCAGCTTGGGAAGTTCCATATAATCGATGTCATTAGTATTTCGAAAGGATGGAACAGAATGGCGTTGAGCAAGGCATCATGCACCGGTCGCGGATTGATTCCGGCAATTGGTGGACATGTGCACCGCATGTTCGATGAGAGTGAAGACGACCTGTTTTCGCTGAGCCTTGACGACGTGATGGATGATCGCCCGTGGACCGCCGACGAACTCATGGGCGGCGGGGCTCGCCCGTCAAGCCCCAATCCCGCACTTGTGCCTAAGCCCGCGGCTGCGCCGACTCCTGCGCAGTCGCCCGCACCCACTTCGGCGCCCATGCCCGCTCCCCGCCCCGCAAGCGACCCGTCCGAGACGGCGGCATTTCTCGCTGCAGCGACGCAGGGCAAATCGGCCGACAGCACCGTTATGTATAACGCCCAGCAGTTGCCTGTTCCTGCGGCACGCAAGCCTCCGGTCGCAAGGCTCGATGAGCCCGTTGCCCATCAGGTTGCCTACGATTCCTGGGCTGCAGCCGATCTGGATGAGACCTCTACCGGCATGCCGGCGCTCGACGTTCCAGTTAACCCGCTTTTTGCCGCCAACACGAGCGCCGCGGACTATGAGGGCGATGCGGTATATTCCGATTATTCCGATGGCTATGCTGGCAACGGTCGCATCGAGACAGAGGATTATGGCACCGCATCGAGCGATTATCTCAACGATCCGTACGCTGCCACGCCCGCACCGGAATATGACCCGGAGGCCGCGTCCGCGCCGGCGTATACCAAAAGCACGGGCGAAGAGCGCTTCGCCGATTATTACGCCGAGGAAAAGGCACTGCGTTTCTCGGAATTTCCGCAGGCAGTCAAGGTTGCCTTTATCGCCATTGTCATTGCCCTGCTCGGCGTCATTGCGTTTGAGGGATTCCAGCTGTTCCGCGGCCCCACCCAAGCGGAGTCGGAGACCCAGCAAAAAGAGGACGATAACCAGTACCTGGACATCAACACCCTCAAGGGCGACCCCAACGACGAGGACGACGAGTAGCGAGAGCTGAAGGCAGCCGCAGGATCCCGCATCCAGTACCAGCTTCTAAGTGCTGTTTTGTCATCCAGCTACACTTTTCCGGATAATTTTCCTATCGAATTTGACACTTTTCCGAAGTTTTAAGGTGCCTATTTCGACACTTTTCCGGATTTTATACTCTGTCCCTCCAGATGCGCTTTACGGTGCAGGCGTTGGAAGAAGGGCCATGTGCCGCTGGCGGCCCACATGTTCTGCAGATCAAGCTGCTCGGAGACGACTCGCGCGAGCCGTCCAGCTGGAAGCTCTTTGCCGACGGCGCGTGCGTTGCGGACGGATCCGGCGCCTTTGCCCGCGAGCGCTTCTGCGAGGGCGCCGAGGTGTTCCTGGACCTGTGCCGCGACGCCGTGCGCGCGGCTGAGCTGTGCCAGTGGAGCCAGAGGGAATATGAGCTGCTGAGTACGGCGCGCGGGATCGTAAGGGTGTAGACGGGCGGACGAGCCATCGACGATTTTGAGCTGGCAAGGGCCGGGAACTAGATTCCCAGCCTTCAACCTAGCACTGCTTTATGGGATCGAGCACCGCAGGAATGTCATCGGCATTCCGAAGCGCAACGTAAGTGGGTAAGCCCGGGCCAAATCCACCCTGCGTACGCTTGTCCTGGCACATGTCCTCTGGATCCGTTAGATCATCCACACTCTTTGCCAAGCCAACGGCAATCCAACCACCGTTGCTGGTCCTGCCTTCTAACACGGCATGCAGTTTTCGCTTGCCCGACCTGAAGCCTACATAGTACTTAGCTATGTAGGACTCCCACGAAGGGTTACCACTCAGAACGGACTCGCGCACCTCATCGAAAAGCTTCTGGTTGAGCCCACCTTCGGCAAAGGTGGGGTGGTTCTCCTGCAGAGTCCAGACAGGAGCCTCGTCAGACTCCCCACGAGAAGGACGGTACTTGTCGACGACGTCTGCCGGAAGGTCGGGATACTTCCATATCTCGCACGCTTCTTTCGCCAGCTCGTCCGCGCGCTGCCCGATCTCTTCCTCACCCCATTTTTCATGCGAGACAATCGATTTGTTTAGGTAGAGCGGGCTGCACTTAAATCCGACGTCAGGCAGATTGAGCTTGTCCGAGAACGACCGGTTTGAGTACTCCTGGTTGTAGCCCGTCAGCGTAAGATTTCCCAAGTTGTTGCACAGCCTGTCGTGGACGTCTTCCCAGTTCTCACCAAGCGATTCCTTCCAGCCGTGCTCATCATCGATCGTCTGGGGCATGATGTGCTCGATCTGGTAATCGTCGGCTGAGATGGACTCCTTCGGGTGGTGCCAGTTCTCCATGCGTTCCAGGTAATAGCGCTTTTTAGAGAAGCGGTTGTAGCAGTCACGCGTCTTAAACTCCTCGACAAAATGCTCGTCTGTCGGAAAGTATGCGGTCATACCGCTGCTGTGGATAAGGAGCATCGCCGTAACGTACTCCTCGATATCGTCCTGCTGCTCGAGATTGCGATACATGCCGGCAAAGAAATTATTTAGGCCCGTGGTAAGTCTGCCGCAAACCGCTCGCCTGAACAGAAACGACTCGATAGTCTCGCAGATACGTAAAAACGCATTGCGGTCTAGTCCATTCCCCTCGTAAACCGAATAAAGCAACATTAAGAGGGGCCTTATCTGCTTCACGTCGAGGCTTACGATTCTGCCGAACACTCGGCGCAGTCCGTCGTCCTTCTCCTTACCAAGGAACAGACTGGCGTATCTATGTGCATACCCGCGCAGCTCCTTAAGCAGACCCTCGGTGTCACCATCGTAGTCGTCGGCGAAATAGCGCTTAAACTCGTAGTAGGCCTCGTTCTCCTTCGGCATCCTATTGGGAACTTTAAGCCACAGCCAGTACCAGATAAATGCATTGAACTCTTCTTCGCCGCCTTTTCCGAACAAGCGCTCGAGCGGATGCCAGTAACCCTCGTAGAGCTTGGTCTGCTCGTCGTTGGGAAGCGACATAAGAACGTAGTTACGAATGAGGTCGATAGGCGTGAGCGGCTTACCCTTGGAGTTCATGGACTCAAATATGAGCTGGGCATTATCGACGCCAGCGGTGAGCTTAGTGTCGATGACCTGCACGCGGTTTAGCCCCGCCCAAAGCCTTGCAGGGTCGAATGATTTCCCGTGCATCTTTTCACGGAAGAACGCGTGGTTCTCGACAATGCGATCCGATTTTTCATCCGGCACGGGTGACCTAGACACGATGGAGAACAGCGTCTCTTTATCGTCCTGCGAGAGCACCAATTTGTAGCGCGCTAGACCGTTGTAGTCGTCATCGTTAAAGAGGTAGTTCTTCCGCAGCGCCGAAATCTTGAGATCGCCAAGGAAGCCAGCCTTGTCGGGATTACTCTCCAGATAGTCAGCCAAGGCAGCAATCATCAACGAAAACGTCGTCAGACGCTGCTGTCCGTCAATCAGAAGCACGCGCGAGATACTCGTGGCAGAGCTCTCGGACTCGGGGATATAGAGCATCGACCCCACGAAGTGCGATACGCCATCACGGCCAGCGCGCATGACGTCATCCCAAAGCACCTCGCACTCTTTCACACTCCACGAGTAAACTCGCTGGTACACGGGAATGACGAACTGCATCTTCGCCACGCCCATAAGGTCGAGCAGATTCGCCTCGGTTGCTTTCATTTGCGCCTGTCTCCTCTTCCATCAATTTACAGTGAACCTATTCATCACCTGATGCCGGCAAGCTGTTGAGCGGCTCACTCTCATCGGCGGCACCAAGGCGCTTCTGCATCTTCTCGATCAGCTTAAGGGTTGAAGTCAAATACCCAAGACCCTTCTTCAACTGCTTAAGCAACCTGCCATCCCTGCGGTCACCCTTTCCATTCTCCTTCTCGACATCCACCTCAACACCAGCGATGCTGCGCTGCACGGCCTCGGCCGCCTTCTGCACCAAAATGGCCCCCTCATGCGGGCAGTGGTCAGTTGCCACATCAAGAAATGCGAGAAGCCTTGAGCATTCAACGAGCACGAACTGAGCATAGTCCTCCCCCATCGACGCCGCTAGGGCAACGCCACCAGAACCCAAAAAGCCAAGCGCAGCGCCGCTGCCCGCAATCAAAGCGGTGCCACCGGCCATGCCCATGCCACCGGCGGCCAAGGCGCCACCCGTGGAGGCCGACAAACGAGCCTCCAAAGATGCCGATAGCAATATCCGGAGCCAATGCCGCGGCAACTCCTCCTGTGCCAAGGGCCGCCGCCACGGCAATGGCGCCACCCACCAAGACCTTTGGCAATGTACCTGAAAGCTCACGGATATGCGCCCCGCATTGCTTCTCTAGGGAACGTACGGCGTCCAAATCAACCGCGTCCTGTCTCCTGGGAAATTCATCTTTAACCCAAGACCCACTCTCCTTCAAACCTTTGTACTCTTTCTTCTCTTCATCTCCTAACTGCGAATAGGGGCAAAACTCGACTAGCTCCTGTGCAACCAGCAGGGCGCGCACCCTACCGCCTCGCCGCCGCGAAACTGTCTCAAGGGCTCGGTACGCATCTTCCTCGCTCAAAAAGTAGCCGTCTGCATCAACGCCTAGGCCATCCGCGACCGAATCCTGCCATGCGCGGGCCCAGCTCCTCTTTTGCCCTTTGTGCACATTGTTCTTCTCGTTCCTGCAGTCGTAGTTGATGGCGGCAAGCTTCAGCGAGAAGGCAATTCTCGTCGTTTCTCTATCTAGGCTATAAAAGTGGAATCCATCGAAGATATCCTGGCGGCGCCTGGCGCGCTCAGCCCAAGCCTCGGACATTTCCTCCGCCATATAGCCCCAGTCGGCATGGAGGGCAAACGCAAGGCGTCCAACTCCAACGTAGTTTATTCGCAAGAAGAGCTTCTGGGCGAAAACGACCTTGTTCCCCTCGCATTCGATACCTGCCCTAACTGCTGCTGTCGCCAGATTTGCCAGAACGAACGAAGTGCTCGAAACCGTGACCATGCGGGCGAGAGCTCTGCTGTTGTAGGGCATGAAATGCGAAGCCTTGAGCTTGTGCAAGCCGGGAGCATCGCTCACTTCGCAACGTTCTAGCTCGACCTTGAGCCGAGAGAGCATATAGAGGCAGCGAACGATAATCTCGTTGGCCATGACTGCCGGCACCTGGCTTAGAGCCTGATCGAGAAGACCAACCTCCGCCCGAAGGTCGAAGCGGATGGGTTTGCCATCCTCGGTCCTGAACGTCGCTCCATTAAACAGCTTCGAAATCCATTGCTGAATGCGAATATTCTTACCCTTATAGGCAACCTGCAAGTTTTGAAATACAGGTAAGGAAGAAAGTTCTTTGAGCAGGGACAGCACGATGCCGGGAATGCCCGTCCCCTTACCGGGGTTGGAGCTAGACCCCGCCATGTCGCTCACAAGATGCATCGCCCAGAACAGAGTGCCAAACGCGATCTTCTCCGGAACGTTCCTACCTATAAGTGGACAGTCGGGATCGAAGACGGCGGCAGGCAGGTCGAAGGCGACAAACCGGCCGACCGTATCGGTGCCATAGCCTTTGCCCGTGAATTGCGAGAGGATCGAACACGCAAGGCCAACCAAACTCGGGTGGTGCGAGAAATCCCGCAGATGATGTTGGAGCCCGCCGCCAAACTCGGCAGTAAGTTTGTCCGCGACAGAAGGAAACTCTTTCTCCAAAAGGCGGATAGCGTCTTCTAGAGTTGCATCCGCCTTTGTCATACCCGCAGACTTGGCAACCATAAGAACGAATTTGCCAACCTTCTCGTCGCCCCACTCTTTGGCACCCTCAAGGTTGGAGTCTTTCTGCCATAGGATATTCAACGCGCCCGTAAGGAGCCCGCTAACGGCTGCAAGTTCATAGTCGAGCTTCGTAGCCTTTTCGGCCCGAGGGTCAAAATCAAAGAGGGCCTCCTCCCCATTGGGAGCGTCCTCAAAACCAATCAGCACGGCGCTACCGTTCAGCGGCACAGATGTGACTTGAGGCAGCTGAGATATGGCGTAGACTATCTCGCCACCACTAAAAACAAGTTCGCCTGCCATACCGGCTTCCTCCCGCAAACGCGTAAAATCAGATTACTCTACGCCGCCAAATCTCTCTCGTAAAAGTACTCGAAAATCTCGGTGATGCAGTCGTCCAGGACCTCATCGGGATAGCTCGTCTCTGGCAGCTTATACACCTCATTGCGCACGATAACGCGAACGGCGTCACGAGTCTCTGCCTTGTCCGTCCAGCGCACCATGTTGGCAAGCCGTTCTTCGATAATAGATACCATCTCGATGGCGACACTCTTGACCTGCCTGATCTCTGCAGGCGTCAGTGTATCATTGAATAGCATCTCGAACACAGTCATCTGCTGCTGGTTCTGAAAACCCTCGCGCACCCACTCCTTCTGTTTGTCATCAAGGTCGCGGGACAGGTTGACGAGGTCGTTGAACGTCTTCTCGATCATCGCCTTGTCCTGCTCGGAGTTGTAGCTCTCGATAATCCGCTCGTACCGTTCGAAGTAGTCGATTCGCCTGGGGTTGTCCTTCAGCGCGGACTCAAGACGCGCCTCTATGACAGAACGCAGGTCGTCAATGATGAGATGCTTGCGCTTGGCCTTGGCGAACTCCTGCGAGAGCCTGTTGAAGTCGATGCTGCTGATATCGAACCTGGTAGCCGTCTTGAGCCCCTCGGAGGCCTCGTTGACCACCACGTGCTCGCTCACGATACCCTGCAGCTGGACCATGAGGCCGGTTGTGTCGGCACTGGCCCTGTGGGCGTTGATATGGTTGAAGACGGCACGCAACGCGTCGCGCTTAGCCAGCAGTTCCTCGCCCACCTCGCGTCGGCTCACGTATTTGTACAGGGTGAACAGCTCGCGGCACATGACGCCGTAGCGCTTCTTTGTCTCGTCGCACCGTGACACGCAGTCGGCGGCATTCTTGATTTCTGCCACCTTGTCGAAACCCTCGGCCGTCAGCAGGGATTCGAGCTCGTAGCCCAGTGACGACACGAACGCAACGGTGTCGTCCGTGAGCTCGGAAATCCTCGCAAGCAGCTCGTCCTTGTCGACCACCGGGTCGACTCCGCCTCCGTCGCCAGGGTTCTCGGTGTAGTCGGCCAGGGCTTTCCTCAACGCCTTCACGACGCCGACGTAGTCGATAATGAGGCCGTTGCTCTTACCCTTGCTCACGCGGTTGGCGCGCGCGATGGCCTGCATGAGGCTGTGAGCTTTGAGTGGCTTGTCGAAGTACATGGCCGAGAGCGACTTCACGTCGAAGCCGGTAAGCCACATGGCACATACGAAGACGATGCGGAAAGGGTTGTCGGCATCCTTGAACTCATCGTCTAGCTGGCGCTCCTCCATCTTCTGGCGATGCGACGCTATGTCGAGCCCCCACTTGCGGAAGCGGTCGATCTCGTTCTGCTCCTGGCTCACCACGACCGCCATCTCGGTGGATTCCATCCAGGCGATTTTGCGACGCTGCTCCATGGCCTGTTGTTGGTCCATGCCGACGAGCCTTGCGCGCTCCTCGTCGAGCGCCTCGGTCCAATACTCCTGCACGTAGTTGTACATCATCACGCAGGTGACCTTATTCACGCAGATGAACATGGCCTTGCCCGACTCCCAGATGTTCGTGTAATGGGAAACGAAGTCGCGTGCCACGGCTCTCAGGCGTGGCTCGGCCATGATGATATGGACCCCGTGGTTGAGCTGGGCCTGCACCTTCTCGGTCTGGTCGGCGTTAAGGTCGGCGTCTTCCACGGCCTGGAGCAGCTCGTCGTTGATCTCCGGATTCTCGATGCCAAGCTGGTCACTACGGTTCTCGTAGAACAGCGGCACTGTAGCTCCGTCCTCGACGGCGCGCTTGAAGTCGTAGACTGAAACGTAGCCGCCGAAGGTCCTGGCAGTTAGGTTGTCGTAGGCAAGAAGTGGCGTGCCGGTAAAGCCAAGACGCGAAGCCGTTGGCAGTAGCTTCATCATGTTCTCGGCGAAGATGCCGTTGTTTGACCGGTGCGCCTCGTCAGAGAGCACGACGATATCGTGGTCCGGTACGATGGGCTCCGCGTCAGGCTGGTTGAACTTCTGGATAAGCGAGAAGATGTAGCTCGGGTTGCCCTTGAGCTTCTCCGCAAGGTCCTTCCCGCTCGTGGCGCGGCAGCGCTCGGCGGGAACGCCCGCCAGACACTCGCAGCTCTCGAACGTTTCGCTAATCTGTTTGTTGAGCTCGTCGCGATCGGTGAGGACCAGGAAGGTCGGCGAGCCCGGCTGCGTTCGGCGGATCTTCTCAGCCAGGAACACCATCGAGTAGCTCTTGCCCGAGCCCTGCGTGTGCCAGAAGACGCCGAGTTTTCCGTCGCGCAGCTCGCGCTCAGAGTAGGCACGCACGGCCTCGTTCACGCCCAGGTACTGGTGGTTGCGCGCAAGGATCTTGGCGGCAGGCGAGTCGAAGTGGTCGAACAGAATGAAGTTCTGGAAGAGGTCTAACAGCGTTTCTTTGTTACACACACCCCTCAACATGGTCTCGAGCGCAACGCTGCCGGTGTCCTCCTCGCTCAGGCGCTTCCACTCGCCGAAGAACTCGTAGGAGCTGCCCAGCGTTCCGATTTTGGACTCCAGCCCGTTGGAGAGCATCACAAAGGCGTTGTAGTAGAAAATCTGGGGAATGGTATCCTGGTAGTCGGTGTAGTTGTCCTCGTACGCGCGCAGCACGTCCTTGTCGTGGCGCTTGAATTCGACGAACAGCAGTGGCACACCGTTGACGAAGCCTACGAGGTCGCAGCGGCGTCGATGCATGGGGCCCTTCACCCACAGTTCCTCTGCCGCCACGAAGCGGTTCAACTTTGGATGCTCAAAGTCGAAAGCCCGCGCGAGCTCAGTACGCATGGAGCCATCGGGCTGGACCTTCTTCACCGGTATGCCATCGCGAAGCATCTTATACTTTGCCTCGTTGGCCTGAAGCAGCGAATCGCCGACGAAGACTTGCTCCAAGGTCGCCACGGCCTCGGCGCATTCCGCCTCGGCAAGGTGTTCGTTCAGCTCAACCAACGCGTTCATGAGGTCGCGTTTGAGAAGGACGTCCTTATAGGAGTCACGACCCAGCGTGCCACAGGGGCCGAGAACCTCATCGTCGAAGCAGTAATGGACGTCCCACCCCATGCGACGAAGCAGCTCGCCCGCGGGCTTCTGGACAGCCTCCTCTTCGGAGTAACGGCTGGTCATAGCCTTCCTCCATCTCGTGTCATGGCGTCTGCCGGACGGTATTTCAAATCAAGCGGGATCGCGTCATTGATCTCGCACGGGTGCATGAGGGCGATTTCGTACAGGGCGATGCGCGAAAGCATGTACAGCTCATCGTCGCTGTCGCTCTCATAGTCGAAAACGACTCGCCTGCCGAGAACGTCGTCCATCTCGCGGAGTTTGATGCGCCCCCAATTCGCGTCACTTGGACCATACTCGCCGTCGAGATAATGGATCTTCTCGAGGTTGTATTCGAACCCCCTCAGCTCCTGGGCACCCGAATGAGAGAAAAGCAGGTGCTCAAACAGAATCCAGTCCGTTTCATCGCCTTCGATACCGGCATGTTCCAGACCTTCCCTCGACATGTCACGAAGTATGTTGAGCTGCAGCCCCAAGGCATGACGCCACGCCTCCGCATAACGGCGGGCAGCCGAAAGGTTTACCTCGTTCGAAGGGACGAAAGACACTGCCTTCTTGGCGAAGTCGTAAATGAAGTCGTTACTGGAGCCAAAGCGCTCAAGCTCGGCACTCTTCAAGCGATCAATAAATTCCCCCTCCGTCTCGTTCCCTCCCCTGTCGGGAACCGGGATAGAGCAAAACCTAGCAATGGCCTCCCGCTGAAAGCGTCCGAGACCCTCGATGACCTTTTCCAGCAATCCATAACGAAACTCGATATAGTCAAAGACCTGGTCCATATGGATACAAACGTCATCGCCCCAGCTGTTGGGCGCATTCGTGAACGCATGGGCGTGCAAGTCGCAATCCCACATTGTCTTGAAAATTGGCTCCTTTACCCATGTGATGTACGGGCAGGTAACGAGCCCCGAACTTTGGTACTCACCGGCATAGCGACTTGTCTCCACTGGATGAACCGCGCAAAGGGAACGAATGAACCTGAAATATTTTTGGTCTGTGCCCTTCCCGTTCCTACCAAGCTGGGAGAACGCTCCGGTGCGGTCATTCTCCTCGGAGAGGTCAACTCCAAAAATTCTTGCGAGCATATCAACACAATCAATCACGGTAGCGGCATTGTTGATGAAGTTAATAAAGTCGAACGCGCTCCCGTACTCATACGTAGCCGTCCCAAGTACCTGTTCATTCAGGTAAGCGACCGTATCACGAATCCTGTGCTCGCACGAGCAGATGCAATCCCATGCGGGAAGGCCCCGAAATTTCTTCTTCTCGAAAGCCTTTTCCACAAACGAAATCTGCTCCGAAATATGTTCATGTCTTCCGAGCAAGTCATGGAACCGCTCGATAAGAGCAGGGTCGAGATGTATCTGGAACGTCTTTTCGCACTCCATCGCTACACCTCGATTTCCCCAGACATAAGTTTGGGAAGCAAGCGGTCGCGCGCCTCGCGAGCAGCAACAATCAGACTGCTGCACTGCGCAATAGCCGAAAGGAACGATTCGCAAATGTTTTCGAAACGAGAAGCAACATCGGCGGAAGGAATAGGGACCTGATAGGACTTCATTGCGGCCCAATCGGCACGGGGCATTTTCGTCCCGGTTTTACTGGTAGCAGTTGCATAGGAGACAAACTCATCGGAAGATGCAACCGCGAGCAGGAACGCCTGTTTGCCTTCAACCGCCCGCATGACAATCGCATCGGTTGAAGTGACCCCATCAAATTGCGCAAATCCAACCTTATGGAAGTACGGTCGAATTTTCCCAAACAGGACATCGCCCTTTCTAAATTCGGTTTTATTCCCGACAACGTCGGCGGCAACGCCATGGGCGCGAAGGCATATAGAGTCCTTTGGCATATGCTCAAGTCCGATATTATAGCTCATTGCCCGTGCGTTCATCTTGTTTCGATATCGTTTTGATAAGAGCACAGCATTCACCAAGACAGCCCATACGCCACCCCTCAGGAAGACCATCGACAATGGGCGTGGTCTCGTGACCGGGGAACTTGAGGTCGATGAACCACTCCTTGTAGAGGCGCTGGGCGGCCTCCTCCAGGAGCTTGATCTGCCTGCGGTTATTCTCGATTAGCTCGTCATAAGCAGAGAGCACGTCAGCAATGCGATCTTGGGTCTCACGGTCAGGAAGCCCAATTACCAGGTTGCGAATAATCGGCATGTTGACGTGGGAGACAGTTGCTCCGTTTGAGTTGCTAAGCAGCGCATGTCTCTGCTTCGGAGCATTGAGATAGTAGTTCAAGAATAGAGGGCTAACCTTCTCGGCTTTAGGGCGAATGAGAACGGTTCTTTGCCCGAGGCACACCTCCATGCCCTCTCTAATGATGCCAACATTGCCAGCAGGAGCCTCCCTGGCGAGTATCAAATCATTCGGACGTGGAACGGCGCGAATATTTCGCCTATCGTATGCAGCCTTGGAAACTCGTTGAACACCCTCGAGATCAAGGTAGCCGACTCCGATGTTTGGAGTGCGAATAATCGGATATCCCTCGCCCTCGTCAGGCTCTGTTGAATGTGGGCAATCGACGATCAGCTCGCAGACATCATTTAGTTTGCAGCTCATAGTCCCAGCTCCTGGAAGTTGCGGTCGATAGTGGCCATGAGGTCGTTACCCTGCTTCTGCAGCTCCAGCAACTCCGAGTGAATCTCGGCCATGCGCTCATGGAAGTCCACGCCGTCGTCCTCTACAGGAGGCACGCCCACGTAGGCACCCGGCGTCAGGCTCCAAGAGCTCTTCTCGGCAGGCTGGTCGCCCTGAATCTCATTACGCGTGGCCACCTTGCACAGCCCCGGCACATCCGCGTACTCGCCCTCGCCGAACTTCTCGACAAGCCAGACGGCCTCGCCGATCTCAGTAGCCGCGGACTCCATCCGCGCCGTCACCTCAGTAAGGGCCTCACGGCGCTTCTTCTGCTCGCGCTTGGGCAGGGCATCGACCTCGGCCTTGGCCGCGGCCTTCTGCCCCTCGATGGCAGCGAGCATCGCCTCGTGCGCGGCGGAGAAGTCCTCGCCACCGCCGATACCCAAGAGCTTCTCTGCCACCTCGCCGCCAAACAGCGTAGCAATCTCGATCGCACGGTCCTTGTACGCCTCGATGAGATCGTGGTACTTGCTCGCCTCGCCGCGATAGAGCCAGACGATGGCCGAGAGGTTCTTGAGTTGCCAAGGCGTCCACTCGTTAAGCGTCGTGGAGACGGCGGTGTGGTAGCGCTGGGCGTCGATGAACAAGACCTTGTCGCGCAGCGCCTCGGGCTTGCCCTTGTCGAAGAACCACAGCGTACACGGCAGGCTCTTGGTGTAGAAGAAGTTGTTGCCAACGTAGAGCATCACGTCCACGTGGCCGGTCTCCACGAGTTTGCGACGTTGGACGCGCTCGGCGTTGGAATCGGTAGCGGAGGACGCCATGACGAAACCCGCGCGGCCCGTGTCCTTGAGGTAGGAGTAGAAGTAATTAATCCAGAGATAGTTGGCACCGCTTGCGGACACTTCTTTCTTCTTGTTCGACTTCGGTGCGCCAAGCGGCAGGCGACCGGCGTCCAGAGCCTTTGCGTGCTTCACCTTATCCACGTTAAAGGGCGGGTTGGCGGCCACAAAGTCACACTTGCCGTCGAGCGCGTGCGCATCGTTGTAGAAGGTGTTGGCGTCATCGCCCGACTTGATGTTGCCCTGCATGCCGTGAACAGCCATGTTCATGAGACAAAGCTTGGCGTTGTAGTCGACCTTCTCCTGTCCGTAGAACATCATGGTCTCAGCGGGGTTGTCACCCTGCTCGCGCACGTAGTCGCTGGCGGAAACGAACATGCCACCCGAGCCGCAAGCAGGATCGAGCATCTTGCCACGCGAGGGCTCGATGACGTTCATGATCATGCGGACGAGCGACTTGGGCGTAAAGAAGACGCCGTCGTCGCTTGCCACCGCTGGAGCAAACTTGCCGAGGAAGTACTCGTAGATGCGGCCGATGATATCATCGCCCTCCTCGTCGAGGGCAGGGTTGTTGAAGACGCGGATAACGCTGCGCAACAGGTCATTGCCAAGGTCAGCGTAGGTGTCAGGAAGGACGCCCGCGAGCGAGGGGTTAATGGCAGCGATACTTGCCATGGCTTCGTTGACCGCTTTGCCGATGTCGGCACCATCGGGCAGGTTGAGCAAGTAGTCATAGCGGGCCTCCTCGGGGATGAACATCGCGCCTTTGGCGGAGTAGTCCGCTGCCTGCTTGGGCGGTTTGCGACCCGTGATAGCGGCACGCTCAGCTTCGATCTGCTCGTCGGCGCGCTTGAAACGACCCCATGCATAGCGCAGGAAGATGAGGCCCAGAACCGGCATGCAGTACTGCTGGCTCGTCAGCTTGGAGTTGGCACGTAATTCGTCTGCTGCCTCCCAGAGCTCGTTCTCAAGCTTGCGGATGTCCGCCATCGTTAGTTCTCCTTCTTGGACAGATACTCAATGAGGCTCGTCTTCACGAGGGACGTGAAGCTGACGCCATTGAGAGCGGCCGCCTCCTTGGCGGCATCGCGCATATTCTTGGGGATGCGGATGGTTACCGCCACGTTCTCGCCGTCCACGAGGAAGCTTCTGAGCTCGCTCGGGGTGGCTTCTCCGTCGATAAGGTCGGCGTACTTCATGGGAACCTCCGCGATTGCACGATGCAATACAAATGTGCTTACGATTCTAGCAAAGGGCGAAAGGGAAATAGCCGTCTGGTGCAGATAGGCAGGCAATGCAATTGTCTCCAATAAAATGGAGCAAGACCATTATTTGCGCAGATTAAAGCGTGTGTAGGAGAACGCAATACAAAGCATCATAAAAGAACTGCATTGAGCGAGCAGCGACATGCGCGGCAATCGTTGAAGTGGAACCATAATGAATCAATTACGGTTCCCGAGATGTTGGGAGGCAGAGGGGAACCGCTTCAAGGCGTATGACCCCATCTGGGCAAGCGAAGACAGCTGTTCAAAAGAGAGCTACCAGAATTGCACATAATAGCTTTCCGTTCAGATAATCTTGGACACGATTCAACGGGCGATGACGCCCACTCTAGGAAAGTTTGCATCGTCTCCTTATAATGCCTCATCAAGAAGTATCAGGTGTTTTGCAAGGCGAGAAAAAATGGCTATGACCGAAATTGAAAGGCTCTGTTAGACCAACATTGACATATAGGTGATGCCACCGTGGTATAATAGCCG
>ENA-ORRR01000934-ORRR01000934.1-human-gut-metagenome-genome-assembly--contig:-NODE-934-length-22337-cov-20.3766_pt1 | contig 22337 bp, 15 predicted proteins | sample MGYA00242182_ERZ509148 | MGnify/ENA primary metagenome ERZ509148 (study PRJEB26280, sample SAMEA2338674) | human gut metagenome | biome: human gut; feature: human-associated habitat; material: faeces... | reverse complement strand
AGGCAGAAGAACGCCGCAGCCAGATCGGTACCGGAGACCGTTCCGAGAAGATCCGTACCTACAATTTCCCACAGGGCCGTGTTACCGACCACAGGATCAAGCTGACCTTATACAAGATCGATTCTATTATGAACGGTGATATCCAGGAACTGTTAGACAACCTGATCGCCGCAGATCAGGCTGCAAAACTGGCTAAGATGAATGAGAACTAAGATTTAATCAGTCAGGTATATTAAAATCAGATACTTAGATACAGTATAAAGAAAGCTATTGCAAAGTGATGATGTGAAGTCAATTTGCAATAGCTTTTTTGTTTACGACATTTTACTGAAACGACTCCCTCACAATGATCTTCGTTTCCAGTTCTACATGTACCGGCTCTGGATCTGCAGCATAGGATTTATCTGTCAAAGCGCGGATCACATAGTCCATACAGCCTTCTGCCATCTGTGTCAGCGGAACTTCGGATACAGTTAATGGCGGAATGGAGCATTTACTGGTGGATGAGTGATGGAGTCCGATGCTTATGACGGACAGGTCTTTTGGGATACGGACGCCGGCCTGGTAGAAAGCGTAGAGTGCTCCTAAGGCAATGGAGTCGGAGTCGCAGAAGACTACATCCGGACGTTCACTTAACTTGAGAAATTCTGCAGCAGCCTGGATACCGCCGTCTGTAGAATTATCTGTGTAAAATAAGGCATGATTTGGCATGTCCACCCCTTTGGCACGGCAGCCATTGATAAAACCGGTAACACGGTCATCCACAGCCAGGTAAGGAGACTGGGAACGGAAAACAGACACGCTTTTAAAGCCCCGGTCTGCGATCATATCAGCAAGAGAGGCACCCATTTTCTGGTTGTTGATGGAAACATAGCTGTACTGATCAGAACGTCTGTTTAAAAGGACCACGGGGATAGGCGGCATAATACTGTCTAAGTACTGCATGTCCATTACGGCAGTATTTGCGATGATAGCAGCATCGTAGTTGTACAGCTTCGGGTCGATCAGTCCCTTTTCTTTGTACAGTTCATTTGGCTTAAATGGGCAGATCACAATATTGCAGTTGGTCATCTGGTTTTTGGCAAGAGATGACTGGATCCCGGCCATAACTTTTCCTAAAAGGGCAGATCGTGGGTCAGCTGCCCAGTATACAGCAACTGTGTATATAAGGGGGGAAGTGCCCAACTCTTTTAGTTGCCTGGAGGCAGATGAGGGCTGGTAACTTAACTGCTTTAAAGCTTCTTCTATTTCTTTTTGTTTCTGCTGGGAGATCCTTCCTGCAGATTTTCCGTTCAAATATAAGGATACAGTAGCGGCTGAAACGCCTGCCAGCGCAGCTACATCTTTTAACGTAGGCATAAAAAACCTCTTTTCTGGTCTGTTCTTTTTATTCTGTATTTATCATATCATACGCCCCATATAAAAGCAATTAAAAAGACATAAGAAGTTAATAAATTAACTTAAGTTAACAAGTAACATTAAAATATCAACTAAATCAAAGCACAAAAACTGTGCAAAATATCCAAAAAACAAAAAAATAAGCATTTACTATTGCTATTTAATGAGAAAAGATGTATAGTTTGCTCAGAAACAAGTTAATAACTTAACTAAACATCGAATAAATTAAATTAATATATTAACTTAAAGAGAATGAAAACCAGTGAAAACACATAAAACATGTAAATGGAGGTGCAGAATGTTTTTCTGGAAAACAGCAAAAGAAACAGTTCCTGAAAGACCGATTAGGATCAGCAGTGTAGAGTGGCGTGACGGCCAGCAGTCCCTTTTAGCAACCAGGATCCGCACACAGGATATGCTCCCGATCCTGCCGAAGATGGATGAGGTTGGATATGAATGTATGGAAATGTGGGGCGGTGCAACTTTTGATGTTGCTATCCGCTATTTAGGAGATGATCCCTGGGAACGGGTAAGGGAATTTAAGAAGCTGTGTAAGAAGACACCGCTGAGAATGCTCCTCCGTGGACAGAACCTGATCGGCTACAAACAGTATCCCGATGATGTGGTAGAAAAATTCGTAGAACTGGCAGCAAAAGCCGGAATTGATAAGTTCCTGGTATTTGATGGTTTAAACGATGTGAGAAATACAGAGACAGCCATTAAGGCAGTGCTTAAAAACGGAAAAACAGCAGAAGCAAATATCTGCTACACCATAAGCCCGGTACATACGTTAGAAAAATATGTACAGATGGCAAAGGATTATGCAGCATTGGGCGTAAAAGTCATTCATGTAGAAGATATGGCCGGAATGATGAACCCCAAGCAGGTATCGGATGTGATCAGAGCGATCCGCAAAGAAGTAGGTCTTCCGGTTCATTTCCATGCACACTGTATCGGCGGTATGGCGGATATCTGTTATTGGGAAGCCATTAAAGCCGGTGCCTGTACCGTAGATTGCGATGTATCTGCTCTTTCTCTTGGCCCTGCCCATCCGCCGGTTGAAAGTATTGTTACCTGCTTAAAGGGAACAGGCTTTGATCCTCATCTGGATATGGACCTTCTGGCAGAGATCAATGATTATTTCATGAAGCTGCGTGAAAAATACAAAGAATTTGCAAGCAAGCGTACAGGTGTAGATATCAGTGTTTTAAAACATCAGATCCCAGGCGGAATGCTTTCTAACCTGGAAAGCCAGTTAAAAGGCATGAATGCAGAAAACCGCATTAATGAAGTATTTGAGGAAGTCCATAAGGTACATAAAGATTTCGGTTATCCGCCTTTAGCAACTCCGTTTGCTCAGATGGTAGGCGCCCAGGCAACTATTAACGTCCTTACGGGACAGAGATACAAGATGATCTCCAATGAGAGCAAAACTTACATCCGCGGCATGTACGGACGTCCGGCTGGTGAGATCGCACCGGAACTGAAGGCAGCTGTTTTAGGAAATGACAAAATGATCACAGAACGTCCGGGAAGCCTGATCGCTCCTGGATGGGAGAAAGCAAAAGCAGAAGCAGCAGGCTTTGCAAGAACAGAAGAAGATGTTATGACATACGCTCTGTTTCCTGAACTTGCCCCGGCATTTTTACAGAAGAAGTATCAGTAAAGGTAATGTTTTCGTACCCGCATTCCGTGGGTACAGAAAGGAACAGACAATCAAAAGGAGTACATACCATGAAACAGGAAAATAAAGAAAAGATCGCCCAGGCAGAAGAGATCCTGGAACGGTTAAAGGAGCAGAGAGGCGGAAACGTTCTTTCTATCCACAAAAAAATGGCAAATGATCCAAAACTGCTCCAGGCATTCAGCCAGCAGTTCGCGATCTGCAAACAGGATATAACACATGTTCCGGCTAAATACATGGAACTGATGTTAATGCTTATGGGATGCTGCGCAGGAAATGCTGTGACGATTAAAACACACGGCGAACTGGCAGTGAAAAAAGGTGCCACCATGGATGAGGTCGGCGAAGTTTTAAGACTGGTTTTCTTTTACTATGGTGCATCAGCAATTATACCGGCAGTAGAACTTTTTGAAGAACTTGAGCCGGAAAAGTAACACCCTTAAAACAGTGAGTACAGAAATATTACCATACAGAATGCCACGGTAGAAACGTATTTAGAAATATTGCCAAGTAGATTTAAAAACCCCATACCATAAAGGCATTCACGAATCTCAGGAGGAAAATGATGGAAGAGAAACAGAAAAAATTGATGAAAACAATGGATGGTAATGAAGCCGCTGCTTATGTGTCTTATGCATTTACAGAAGTAGCTACCATTTACCCCATTACCCCTTCTTCACCAATGGCAGAGCATGTAGATGCCTGGTCTGCAGCAGGTAAGAAAAACCTGTTTGGACAGAGAGTCAAACTGGTAGAAATGCAGTCTGAGGCTGGCGCCTGCGGCGCTATGCACGGCGCACTGGAGTCCGGCGCACTGACAACCAGCTACACAGCATCCCAGGGCCTGCTCCTTATGATCCCGCCAATGTACCGTATTTCCGGTCAGTTACACCCAGGTGTCCTTCATGTAAGTGCCCGTTCCGTAGGAACCCACGCATTCTCCATTTTCGGAGAGCACTCTGATGTAATGGCAACCAGACAGACCGGTTTTGCAATGCTTTGCAGCAGTAACGTTCAGGAGATCATGGATCTGGCCGGCGTTGCCCACCTGGCAGCTATTAAGGGCCGCGTTCCTTTCCTTCATTTCTTCGATGGTTTCCGTACTTCCCACGAGATCCAGAAAGTAGAAGTAATGGATTATGCAGATTTAGACAGACTCTTAGACAGAGATGCACTGGATGCATTCCGCAAGAGATCCTTAAATCCGGAGCGTCCTGTACAGAGAAGTACCGTACAGAACCCGGACGTATACTTCCAGTATCGTGAAGCAGCAAACCCATATTATGAGGCGATCCCTGAGATCGTTGAAAACTACATGGGAGAGATCAACAAGATCACAGGAAGAGATTATCACCTGTTTAACTACTACGGATGTCCGGATGCAGAAGAAGTGATCATTGCAATGGGATCTGTAGATGGTGTGATCCGTGAGACCGTTGATTACTTAAATGCACATGGCAGAAAGACCGGATATTTACAGGTACATCTGTACCGTCCATTCTCCATTAAGCATTTCCTTTCTGCAATTCCTGAGACTGTAAAGCGTATTGCAGTTATGGACCGTACCAAGGAGCCAGGTTCTTTAGGCGAACCTCTGTATCTGGACGTTTGCAGTGCTATTGCAGAGTCCGGCAGAAATATCCGTGTATACGCAGGCAGATATGGTCTTTCTATTAAAGATGTTACTGCAAACCAGATTGAAGCAGTATTTAACAACCTGGAAGCAGAAGAGCCAAAAAACCACTTTACAGTAGGTATCAATGATGATGTGACCCATCATTCACTGGCTGTAGGGGCACCGATCGATGTAGTTGCAGAGGGAACCATCAGCTGCAAGTTCTGGGGACTTGGTTCAGACGGTACAGTTGGTGCCAACAAGAACTCCATTAAGATCATCGGTGACCACACTGATATGTATGTTCAGGCATATTTTGAGTATGATACCAAGAAATCCGGCGGTGTTACCCGTTCCCATCTTCGTTTCGGACATAAGCCGATCCGTGGAAGCTATCTGGTATCCCATGCAGACTTTGTTGCCTGCCACAATCAGTCTTATATCCAGAAATATGACATTGTCCAGGAATGTAAACCAGGCGGTACTTTCTTATTAAACTGCATCTGGAATGAAGATGAACTGGACAAGCATCTGCCAGCATCTGTAAAGCGCTACATTGCAGAAAACCATATTAAATTTTACATCATCAATGCAGTAAAGATCGGTAAGGAGATCGGACTTGGAAACCGTACCAACGCAGTTTTACAGTCAGCTTTCTTCAAACTGGCAAATGTGATCCCATTTGATGATGCAGTAGAGTACATGAAGAAAGCCATCCTTAAGTCCTACGGAAAGAAGGGCGAAAAGGTTGTAAATATGAACTATCAGGCAGTTGACTGCGGATACCAGAGACTGGTAGAAGTAAAGGTTCCGGAAGAATGGGCTTCTTTAGAGCCGGAGACAGCAAAGGTAGATGAAAATCTTCCAGAATTTGTAAAAAATCTTATGCTGCCGATTAACTCCTTAAAGGGTGACAGCCTTCCAGTCAGTGCATTTACAGGCAGAGAAGATGGTACCGTACCTCTTGGTACTTCTAAATATGAAAAGAGAGGAACAGCAGTAGATGTTCCTGAATGGGATCCGGACAAGTGCCTCCAGTGTAACCAGTGTTCTTATGTGTGCCCGCATGCAGCAGTACGTCCATTTCTGGTAAGTGCAGCAGAAGCAGAAAATGCACCAGAAGGATTTAAGACAAAGAAGGCAACTGGAAAAGGCTTAGAGGAATACACCTACAGGATCCAGGTTTCTCCATTAGACTGCTTAGGCTGCGGTGCCTGCGTTCAGGTATGCCCGGCTAAGGAAAAGGCTCTTACCATGAAGCCATTAGACTCCCAGGCAGCAGAGATCGAAAACTGGAATTATGCAGTAAAACTTTCCAAGAAGAAAAATCCACTGGCTAAGAATACCGTTAAGGGAAGTCAGTTTGAGACTCCATTATTAGAGTTCTCCGGCGCATGTGCAGGCTGCGGTGAAACACCTTACGCAAAGCTGATGACCCAGATGTTTGGTGACCGTATGGTGATCGCAAATGCAACCGGCTGTACACAGGCATGGGGCGCAGCACTTCCTTGTGTACCTTATACAACCAATGAAAAGGGCTTTGGACCGGCATTCTCCAACTCCTTATTTGAGAACAACGCAGAATTTTCCCTTGGTATGTGCCTTGCAGTGACACAGCAGAGAGAAAGAGTTGCAGGTGTTGTAAAAGAGCTGAAGGAAAATAGCGTAGATGCATCTTTAAGTGCAGCAATTGATGCATGGTTTGATGCTTATAATGATGGCGACAAGACCATGGAAGTAAGCGAAAACCTGGTTAAGGCATTAGAAGCAGCAGAACTTACAGGAGAGCAGGCTGACCGCAAGGCAGATATCTTAAACAACAAGGAGCATCTGTCCAAGAAATCCATGTGGATGTACGGCGGCGACGGCTGGGCTTATGATATCGGCTTTGGCGGTTTGGACCATGTATTAGCAAGCGGAACTGACGTAAACATCCTGGTTGTAGATACCGAAGTTTACTCCAATACAGGCGGTCAGGCTTCCAAGGCAACACAGATCGGTGCAGTTGCACAGTTTGCAGCTTCCGGTAAGAAGACAAAGAAGAAAGATTTAGGCCTGATGGCAATGCAGTATGGTTACTGCTATGTAGCCCAGGTAGCTATGGGTGCAAATCCTGCACAGCTGGCAAAGGTATTAAAAGAAGCAGAAGAATTCAAGGGTCCGTCCCTGATCATCGCCTATGCTCCATGTATCAACCACGGTCTTGTAAAGGGCATGGGATGCGCACAGCAGGAAGCAAAAGAAGCAGTAGCAGCAGGTTACTGGAACCTGTACCACTATAATCCAGACCTTAAGAAAGAAGGAAAAAATCCATTTGTTCTGGACTCCAAGGAGCCAACTCTGAACTTAAGAGACTTCCTTATGGGTGAAGTAAGATTTTCCGCATTAACAAGAACCTTCCCGGAGGAAGCGGAAAAACTTCTTGCAGAAGCAGAACTGGATGCAAAGGAGAAGTACCAGGAGTATAAAAAACTGGCAGAGGGGTAATAAAAATGGGAAATGTGAAGATGCAGAAAGTGGATCTGTGTGTGATCCAGGATAATGAACTTGCACAGGTATTTTTAAAAACAGAAAAGAAACCCGCAGTAGCAACCGTAGTTGTAGTTGATCAGACCGTACCTCCCAATTCACCGGAGGTATCCGGTCTGCATAAAGCCTTAAGAGAAAAGGCAGAAAAGGAAAACATTCCATTTTACTATGGAAAAGGAATGTGCGGAAAGCTTCTTGCAGATGGTCTTTTAAAGGCCGGTGAAAGAGCCGTGACCTGTGATAAGGCAGCGGGAGCAGCCGGCGCCATCGGCGTTCAGGTCACCTGCGCAGATCCGACACAGTTAAAGCAGGTATTAGAGACCGGCGAACTGCTGTTAGAAGAACCTGAAAACAGTACCTTAAAAGAAACCGTAAAATTAACTGGAAAACTGCCGGAAGGACTTTCTGCAAAAGATCTGGCTTTAAATCTGGTAAAAGAGCTGGGAACAGAAAAATTAACAGGAAAGCTTTTAAGTCTGACTGGAGATACCTTAGATGACATGGAACTGTCTGAAAAAATGGTTCTCTGCGGAGTTCTTGAAAAAGCAGGTGCAACTGCTGTTACAGTGGAAAAAGAGGCAGAGGAAAAGACAGATGTTGTATTTGATGCAGCACAGACAAAAGAACTGACTGCTCTTCCAGGAGGATATAAAGAGTTTGCAGCATTAGAGGAACTGCCGGTGACAGATGTAAAATCCGTATTTATCGGTGGAACAACCGGCGGCAATTTAAAAGATCTGGAAACCGTATCTTCTATGTTAAAGGGAAGAAAAATCGCATACGGACTGCGCCTGGTAGTAGCACCTTCTGATGCAGACACTTATATCAAGGCAGCAACTGCCGGATATATTACAGATATTTTAGAGGCTGGCGGAATTGTGATCAACCACTGCGGAAATCCGGAAGTTCAGGGACGTATTGGAAAAACGGAAGTTATGGTATCTAATGATCTGGAAAATAAGCCTGGTTATGCCGGCTTTGACACATCAAAGACCTATCTGACTTCCACAAAAGCGGCTGTAGAAGCAGCCCTTCTTGGAACCTTAGGTTATAAAGAAGAGACACCTGTGACAGAGGAAGAAGAGACAGAAAATCATTCTCTCACATTTGAAGGACGCTGCTGGAAGTTTGGAAACGATATTGATACAGATATTATCATCCCAACACAGCACTTAAACTATGAAACCATGGATGAGATCAAGGTTCATGCATTTGAGCCTTTAAGACCAGAACTGGCAGCTAAACTTCAGGAAGGTGATCTGATCGTAGCAGGAAATAACTTTGGCTGTGGTTCTTCCAGAGAACAGGCTGCAGAGGTTCTGGTAGCAAATGGCGTACACTGTGTCATTGCAAAATCATTTGCACGTATTTTCTTCCGGAATGCTATTAATAACGGTATCCTGCTTCTGGAATGCCCGGATCTTCCAGATGATGTAAATGAGGGAGATACAGTAAAAGTAGAGCTGGATAAGCAGCAGATCAGTGCCAACGGAAAGACTTACAAGATCCCGGCAATTCCGGAAAATCTGTACCACATCATCATGGACGGTGGTCTGGTAAAGAGCATTATGAAAAAAGTAGAGAAAGGCCTGTTATAGGAAGGGGGTAAGAATATGGGACATACATTAGCTGAAAAGATCATTATGAAGCACATTGGCGGTAAAAGCGTAAAGCCGGGAGATCTGGTAGTTGTAGAGCCGGACTGCGTAGTGATCCATGATATTTATACCGCTTTCCTTCAGGATAAAATGAAGAAAATGGGACTTACCAAGGTGTGGAATACAGATAAGATCGTCATCATGCACGATCATCTGATGCCAGCCTGCTTAGAGGGCGACCCACGAAGCCTGGAAGCCGGTTATGAACTGGTAAAAGAGTATGGTATCCGCCATTTCCACGCTACCGGCGGTATCGTTCACCAGTTAGTTCCTGAGTTAGGCTATTCCAAGCCAGGTGACATTGTATTTGTAACAGACTCCCACACACCTACCTACGGTGCTGTAGGCTGCTTCTCTACCGGTGTTGGATACACAGAAATGGCAGCTGTATGGGGAACCGGCCAGATGTGGTTAAGAGTTCCAAGCAGCATTAAGATCCAGATCGACGGAGTACTTCCTCCTCATGTATACGCAAAGGACATTATCCTTCGGGTATTAGGAGATCTGGGAGCTGCAGGCGGTACCTATAAGTCTCTGGAATTCTGTGGAACTGCCATTGATGCATTAGGTATTGACGGCCGTATGACCATTGCAAACATGGTTGTAGAGTGCGGTGGAAAAGCAGGACTTTTCGCAGCAGACCAGAAATGCGCTGATTACTGCGGCGTGGACTACGAAGATGTAAAATGGGTCAAAGCCGATGAAGATGCAGAATATGAAAGAGTTCTCACTTATAAGGCAGAAGATTTAGAGCCAGTATTATCCTGTCCGCCATATGTGGACAATGTGCATCCACTGTCTGAGGTGAAAGGCGTCAGACTGGATCAGGTATTTATCGGTTCCTGTACCAATGGCCGTTTGGAAGATCTGAAGATCGCAGCAAATGTGATGAAGGGCAAAAAGATCAGCTCTCACGTAAAATGCATCGTAACACCCGCTTCCAACAGCATTATGGAAGAGGCAATGAAGGAAGGCTATATCCAGACGCTGGTAGAAGCAGGAGCGCTGGTAACACCGCCGTACTGCTCCTTCTGTGAGGGACGTACCATGGGTCTGCTTTCAGATGACGAGGTAGTTCTTGGAACCAACAACCGTAACTTCTTAGGACGCTATGGTTCTCCAAAGGCAAAAGCATATCTGTCATCACCGGAAGTAGCTGCTGCATCCGCTGTTATGGGCGTGATCACAGATCCGGCAGAACTGAGTTAAAACAGATAGGATCATAAATATAGAAAGGACCTGGAAAATGAGATCATTAAGAGAAGTAAGAGACAGCCTGTTAGCCAGAGAGAAAAAAAGGATCGCAGTGGCTGCGGCAGAGGACAGACCTGTTCTGGAAGCAGTAAAAGAGGCAGTACAGATGGGGATCGCAGAGGCAACTCTCTGCGGTGATGAGGCAAAGATCCGCCAGATCGCAGAAGAGATCGAGCTGGATGTAAACAAAGTAACCATTGTAAATGAACCGGATATCAGAAAATCAGCAGAAGCGGCTGTAAAACTGGTACATAACGGGGAAGCACAGCTTGTTATGAAAGGTCTCATCGGAACCGCGGATTTCCTGCGCGCTGTATTAAATAAAGAATGGGGACTTCGTACCGGCAAGATCTTAAGCCATGTGGCTGTATTTGACTCTGTAAAATTAGACCGTCTGATCCTTATGACAGACGCAGCTATGGTCATGTATCCAACACTGGAAGAAAAGATCGCCATGATCAACAATACCATTCCTGTATGCCAGGCACTGGAGATCGAAGATCCAAAGGCAGCAGCTGTGTGTGCAGTAGAGGTATTAAATCCTTCCATGCAGCCTACACTGGATGCAGCTTCCCTGGCCATCATGAGCCAGAGAGGCCAGTTTAAGGGTATCACCGTAGACGGACCTCTGGCACTGGACAATGCATTAAATGAAGATGCAGCCCGTCACAAAGGCATCAAGAGCCCGGTTGCAGGCCATGCAGATGTACTTTTAATGCCAAATATCGAGTGCGGAAACATTATGTGGAAGACTCTTGTATATATGGCAAGATGCGAGATCGCAGGCGTACTTATGGGAGCTGCAGCACCAGTTGTCATTACTTCTCGTTCTGATGCACCTGAAACCAAGTTAAACAGTATTGCCCTTGCTCTGCTGATCGCAGGAAACAAGGACAAGAAATAAAGAGGTACCTACATGAAAGATAAAGTATTGATCCTGAATCCAGGTTCTACATCCACCAAGATCGCAGTTTACTGCAACGATGAGATCATCCACCTGGAAAGTATCCAGCATTCCCACGAAGATCTGGCTCCCTTTGCCCATGTGCAGGACCAGAAGGAATACCGCCTGGAAAAGATATTAAATGTTCTTGATAAAGCGGGTATCAAACTGGATGAACTGATCTGTATTTCCGCAAGAGGCGGACTTCTCCACCCGATTCCAGGTGGTACCTATGAAGTAAATGACATCATGGTAGATGAAATGATGCATCCGAAAAAGGAACATGCGTGCAACCTGGGTGCTCTTATTGGAAAAGATCTGGCTGACCGTGTAGGCATTAAATCCTATATCGTAGACCCGGTAGTAGTAGATGAACTGTGGCCATGGGCAAGAATGACAGGTCTTAAAGAAGTAAAAAGAGTCTGCCAGTTCCATGTATTAAACCAGAAAGCTATCGCCAGAAAGGTTGCCAGAGTCCTTGGAAAGACTTATGAAGAGGTAAATGTGATCGTCTGCCATATCGGCGGTGGTATTACTGTTGGCATGCACCGTTGTGGCAAGGTAGTAGATGTAAACAATGGTCTTGACGGAGACGGACCAATGTCACCGGAGCGTTCCGGAGGACTGCCAAATGCAGATGTGCTGGATCTGGCATACAATCATGGTTTAACCTATGAAGAAGCTTACCGTACCATGGTAGGAAAGGGCGGATTTGTAAGCCATTTAGGCACCAATGATGCCAGAGCTGTAGAAGCAATGATCGATAACGGCGATGAGTATGCAAAGCTGGTTTTTGAGACCATGGCATATCAGATCGCAAAAGAGGTTGGTGCTCTTGCTACCACTGTAAACGGCAGAGTGGATGCAATCGCACTGACCGGCGGTATCGTTTATTCCAAGCGTATGGCTGACTGGATCACAGACAGAGTATCCTTTATCGCACCTGTATACCGTTATCCGGGAGAAGGCGAGATCCAGGCTCTTTACGAAGGCGCTATGCGTGTGGTAAGAGGGGAAGAAGAAGCTAAGATTTACGAATAAGCAAAATACTATATGTCCCCTCTTGCTTTAGGGGACGACTGTAGAAAGAGGAAAAATATGGGTAAAAAAGTGGAATTTAAAGTCTGCGGACTTTCAGCAAAGTACTTTGTACCGTTGTTTTTAGTCATTATCATCTGTACTTACGGCGGTTTTATGCCAACTGTAAAGATCGGTGAGACTACTGGTGTTGGAATGGTAGGAACTCTGGCGTTTTTAATGAGTGTAGGCGGCCTGTTCTTCTGGCTTGGTAACAGTATTCCTGTTGTAAACAGCTATTTAGGTGGTTCCGTGCTCTTCTGTATGTTTGGACCGGCACTGTTAAATTACTTTGGTCTTCTGCCAGAGACCACTGTAAAAGGTGTTTCTATCCTTATGAAATATGGTCTGCAGGACGTATATATCGCAGCTCTCCTTTGCGGTTCCGTCCTGTATATGGACCGTAAGATCTTATTAGGTGCTATTTCCCGTTATCTGCCGGCGATCCTGGGCTCCCAGGTATTTGCACTGGGCTTCTGCTTCCTTGGCGGACTGATCACAGGTTATGGACCTTTAAATGCAGTATTTGATATTGGCGCACCAACTATGTCCGGTGGTTCCGGCGGTGCTTTAGTAACCATTCCTACTCTGTACACTGACCTTTCCGGTACAGACTGGATGAGCATGTCCGGTATGTTCTTATGCTATGTTTCTCTTTCTAACGTAGTTGCTATCCTGATGTGTGCTCTTTCCAAACCGATCCTTAAAAAAATGGGTATGGTATCTCCTGAAGATAATCAGGGCATCCTTCGTGGAGCAGGCACTATGCAGACAGAGGCATCTGAGCAGCTTCCGGCTCTCAGTGCTGATCCTACCAAAGTCTGCGGCGGTATCTTTATCTGCCTTGGCATCTATCTGTTAGGAACTATTTTAGGCAAGCTTCCTGGAACCAAAGTGATCGCAGGACTTGCATGGGCGATCATCATCGCGGTTGTGATCAAATGTACCGGCATCATGGAAGACAAGATCACAAATTATACTGTAAACGGTATGAACTTTATGTTAAAGGGACTGCTGCCGGCGATCATCGCAGGTATCGGCATCAACTCTATCAGTATTGAGACTATGATCAGCTACTTTACACCGGCTGCTCTGGTCATTATTGTTCTGGCTGTATTAGGCGCTTACATTGGCGCGATCATCTTCGGACACCTCTTTGGCCTGTGGGGCTACGAAGCTGGTATTACAGCAGGTCTTTGCTGCTGCAACATCGGTGGTTCCGGTGACCTGGCAGTTCTGACTGCAGGCGACAGAATGAGCCTGTTAGCATTCTCCTCCATCTCCACCCGTATCGGCGGTGCCCTGATGGTTGTATGGATCGGCTTCCTGTATCCAATGTTAATGCTGAAATAAATGACCGTGTAAAAGTGCCATAATAAAATCAAATTAACCTTCCTAAGTTAAAGAATAAGTCAACGAAAAAGTTAAATATTAATCCTGAATAAGTGAATGATAAGTGAATAAATAATGTGACCGCCCAGGACCGGTCCGACCTGTAATGGATCGGATACCGGTCCTGGGCGGTTTTTGCGATTATCTTGCGCTGCCAACGGCAGCACATGTAGCCAAACATGTTTGCAGAAAGGAAAATGGAAAAATATGGAAATAAATATAGCAGTAATACTGGGGGACGGGATCGGTCCGGAGATCACAGAGGCAACTGAGCAGGTCTTAAAGAGAGTGTGTGAAATATATGGTCATGTACTTAATATTACTCACGTTAAGGCCTGTTCTTCTTCTATAGAGGAAACAGGAGAACCCCTTCCAAAAGAGTCTTTAAAAAAGTGCCTTCAGGCAGATGCCATCCTTCTTGGAAATACAGGTCTGGAAAAATATAAAAATGAGCCTTTGACCAAGCGCCCGGAATATGCCCTTCTTAAGTTACGAAAGGAGCTGGGAGTTACTACCAACCTGCGGCCGGTGCGCCTGTATCCCCAGCTGGCGGAGCTTTCTCCTTTAAATAAAAATGCCCTTTCCGGCGGGCTTGATTATTTATTTGTCCGTGATATAGCAGGAGGAGTACTATGCTCAGAACAGGTAAAAGGAAAGGGGGTACATGGCCCGGAAGCTTATGAATACGAATATTATAATCAGAAGATCGTGGAAGATACGGCCCGTTTTGCCTTTGAACTGGCAAAAGGAAGAAGAAATAAGGTGGTAAGTCTTGATAAGGCAAATGTACTGGGAAGCTCCAGATTGTGGCGGAAAACAGTAACAGAGATCGGAAAAGAGTACCCGAAGGTGGAACTGAGCCATGAATATATTGATTCTGCGGCCTTGAAACTGATCCGTCGTCCCTGGGAATATGATGTGATCCTTACTGCCAATCTATTTGGGGATATTATCTCCGATGAAGGAACCGGGTTGACTGGAACTGCAGGACTTTTTGGTTCCGCAGAACTTTCTGTATCTGGAAAAGGACTATATACACCTAACCAGCTTCATTATCCAGATGAGTCAGTGATCGGAAAACAGAAGGTAAGTCCCGTGGGGATGATCATGGCAGCGGCCCTGATGCTGCGGTGCAGCTTTGGACTGGAGAAAGAGGCAAAAACAGTAGAAAATGCAATAGAAAAGGTGTTGGAAGCTAAAATTAGTACAGAAGATATGAAATATCCGGGGGCAAAAATAGTTTTAACAGGGGAAATGGCAGATTTTTGTTGCCAATTTTTGGGAAAAGATGTATGATTTTTAAAAGAAAAGAGTTAATAATTTAACCAATAATACCAAGATATAAGTTTGTATATTAACGTCACAGTTAACAAAAATAACAATTGATAACTAAGGAAACGACTTGGTTGATGATATGCAAATGGATATAGGGGGGATGATCCCTGGGATCGTGTAAGAGAGTTTAAGAAGCTTTGTAAGAAGACTCCGCTAAGAATGCTTCTTCGTGGACAGAACCTGATCGGCTATAAGCAGTATCCAGATGATGTTGTGGAGAAGTTTGTAGAACCGGCAGCATTCAATACGAACACAGCAGACAGCGAAACAAGTACATACATCTTTGATGCAGCTAAAACCCGGGAAGTAACAGCACTTCCAGGTGGCTGCACAGAGATCAAACCTCTCTCTGAACTGTCAGCAGTAAAGATCAAAAGTGTATTCATCGGCGGAACCACTGGCGGCACCTTAAAAGAACTGGCTCCGGCAGAGGAAGAGAAGACAGAAACACATTCCCTTACCTTTGAGGGCCGCTGCTGGAAGTTTGGTGATGATATTGACACCGATATCATTATCCCAACACAGCACTTAAATTATGAGACAATGGATGAGATCAAGACCCATGCATTTGAGCCTTTAAGACCGGATCTGGCAGCGAAGCTTCGGGAAGGTGACCTGATCGTAGCAGGAAGCAACTTCGGCTGCGGTTCCTCCAGAGAGCAGGCGGCAGAGGTTCTGGTGGCAAATGGTGTCCACTGCGTCATTGCCAAGTCATTTGCACGTATTTTCTTTAGAAATGCCATTAACAATGGTATCCTGCTGCTTGAATGCCAGGATCTGGCGGATCACGTAAAGGAAGGTGATACCATTCAGGTAGATCTGGATAACCAGAAGATCACTGCTGACGGCAAAACATATGCGATTCCGGCTATTCCGGAAAACCTGTACCACATTATTATGGATGGTGGTCTGGTAAAAAGCATTATGAAAAAAGTTGAAAAAGGTCTGTTATAGAAAGGAGGAAATCAAAATGGGTAAAAAAGTGGAATTTAAAGTCTGCGGACTTACAGAAAAGTACTTCGTACCACTGTTTTTAGTAGTGATCATCTGTACTTACGGCGGCTTTATGCCAACTGTAAAGATCGGTGAGACTACCGGTGTTGGAATGGTGGGAACACTGGCCTTCTTAATGAGCGTAGGCGGCCTGTTCTTCTGGTTGGGCAACAGTATCCCCATTGTAAACAGCTACTTAGGCGGCTCTGTTCTTTTCTGTATGTTCGGACCGGCATTGTTAAATTATTTCGGACTGCTTCCTGAAACAACTGTAAAAGGCGTATCTATCCTTATGAAATACGGCTTTCAGGACGTATACATTGCAGCCCTTCTTTGCGGATCTGTCCTATATATGGACCGTAAGATCTTATTAGGTGCTATTTCACGTTATCTGCCTGCAATTTTAGGCTCTCAGGTATTTGCACTGGGATTCTGCTTTTTAGGTGGTCTTATCACAGGATATGGCCCATTAAATGCTATCTTTGACATTGGTGCGCCTACTATGTCCGGCGGCTCCGGCGGTGCTCTTGTAACTATTCCTACTCTGTATACGGATCTTTCCGGTACAGACTGGATGAGCATGTCCGGTATGTTTTTATGCTACGTTTCACTTTCTAACGTAGTAGCTGTTTTAATGTGTGCCCTTTCCAAACCAATTTTAAAGAAGCTGGGGATGGTATCTCCAGATGAAAATCGGGCTATCCTTCGCAAAGCAGGAACTATGCAGACGGAAAGCACTGAGCAGCTTCCAGCCCTCAGTGCGGATCCTGCCAAAGTCTGCGGCGGTATCTTTATCTGCCTTGGCATCTATTTATTAGGAACTATTTTAGGCAAGCTTCCCGGAACCAAAGTGATCGCTGGTCTTGCATGGGCGATCATCATTGCTGTTGTGGTCAAATGCACCGGTATTATGGATGAAAAGATCACCAACTACACAGTAAATGGCATGAACTTTATGTTAAAGGGACTGCTGCCAGCGATCATCGCAGGTATCGGCATTAACTCTATTAGTATTGAAACTATGATCAGCTATTTTACACCAGCAGCTTTAGTTATCATTGTTTTAGCAGTTCTTGGTGCATACATTGGAGCCATCATCTTTGGACAACTTTTTGGTCTGTGGGGTTATGAAGCCGGTATTACAGCAGGTCTTTGCTGCTGCAACATCGGTGGTTCCGGTGACCTTGCAGTGCTGACAGCAGGTGACAGAATGAGCCTGTTAGCATTCTCCTCCATTTCCACCCGTATCGGCGGTGCGCTGATGGTAGTATGGATCGGCTTCTTATATCCACTTTTAATGTTAAAATAATTAAGAAAAAAAGCATTTTTTAGAATGACATAAAAATAAAACAGTCTGGAAAATTGACGGAAGTATATCAATTTTTCAGGCTGTTTTTAATTGACCTAAAAATACGATTTTGGGCTGCACTGAAATTTACACCTCTTTTTGCTCTTTATTTTCAATGCTTCTCAAATGAAGATAGACGGTATTTTTTGAAATTCCAAGAGCAGCTGCAACCTTGGGAACTGAATTTTTCATATAGAAAAATCCCTTCTCATGCAGGATACGGATCAATTCTTTGTTTTTATTAACAGCAGCAATATTATTGTTTGACATTACCTGGTTGCGGGCGTTGTTGATGGATGCGGTGAAAGCATCGGTCATATCGTTTGCAAAATTTTCCTGTTCTGTGTGAACATCTTTTGGCCCTGTAATGGATTCCAGTACTTCTGACAATGGAGAATCCAGATACAAATTTATGCAGAGAACACCGATCACACGGTTATTTTGCCCTAAAATGGGAATGGTAGAGGATTTTAGGGATTCTCCAAGGGCATTGATAGCTGTATAGGAGGTAAAATCCTTACCGGAGGAAATTCCCTGGTCTTTAATTCTTTTTAACATATTGAGAGCCAGATCGGTTAAAGGTGCTCCCACTGTCCGTCCAGAGTGATATCCATTCATGATCTTAACAACAGAATGATCATAATCCTCTAAACTGTGGAGGCTGATTTCGTAAACGGAACCGAGATACATGGAAAGCCCCTCGATCATTGAGGCATAGGAGTCCAGAATTTGACGATCTATTTTTGTGAGATTCATATACTCCTCCTAAGTGTATTTATTATCAGTATTTTATCATCCATAAAATGAATTTTCAATGAAATAACAGGATGATTTAGACTAAATTATTTCATATTTACATTACAAAAGTTTAGTCTATATAATAATATCATAAAACGTAAGGAGGACAACAGATGAGCTATCCAGATCCTGAGATTGTAAAAAGTGATGGTTTGCTGCGGTTGAAATGGGAGGAAGAAAGAGAACGTGCATCCTGTCCAGATCTGCTTTGCTTTGGTACGGCGGATATGGATTATCGCAGCCCGGAACCGGTTCTTGCATCATTAAAATCTGTTTTGGAGCGAGGGCATTTGGGGTATCCAAAGATACCGGATCTGTATTATGAGACAATACATAACTGGCTTTTGCATATTGCAGGCTGGAATGTAGATACCCGATGCTGTGTGCTGCAAAATTCCGGTGTTTATGTATTGGCATGGGGAGCGCTGCAGCTTCTGACAAAGCCTGGAGATGCAGTAGTAATACTGACACCGGTACATTCCGTTTTTAAAGAATTACTGACTTTAAACAACAGGAAAACATTAGAATGTCCTTTAATGCTGAAAAACGGTTTTTATGAGATTGATTTTTCGTTTTTAGAAGGTTGTCTGGCCAGTGGTGCTAAGGTACTGTGGCTGTGTAATCCACATAATCCGGTAGGACGGGCCTGGACCAGGGAAGAATTAAAAAAGATTGCAGATCTGTGTCTGCGATATCAGGTAACGATATTATCGGATGATGTTTATTGCGGACTGACGTATGCCGGTAAACCATATACGCCGATCGCATCGCTTTCACAGGAGATCTCTTATCACACGATCACTTTTTATTCTACAAGCAAGACCTATAATACAACAGCATTGCGCCATGCTTTTATGGTATCAGAAAATCCTGAGCTTACGAAGCGGTATAGTGAGCTGCTTACATCAATGGGAGTAAGTTATGGCCAGAATTTAATGGGGCTGGAGGCAACCATCGCAGCATTCAGGGAATGTGAACCATGGCGCATATGGTTGATGGAACAGATTGCCGCAAATCATCGCTTTTTGAAGGCGGCTTTTGAAAAAAATATGCCGGAATGTAAAGTCCTGCAGGCAGAAGCCACGTATTTTGCATGGATCGATCTTCGGGCATTGGATATACGGCCGGCGCAGCTTACCTATCTGCTTGAACAGGAGACGCAGATCGTAGTGGAAAATGGATTTCGTTTGGGAAAAGGCGGTGCAGGTTTTATCCGTTTTAACCTGGCAACTTCCCAGGAAAATCTGCAGGAAGGAACAAAACGTCTGATCGCGTTTTGCAAGCGTCATTGTAAACATTAAAAAGTTATGGTTTTCGTTTAGGGGCGAAAACAGGGAGGAGAACAAACTATATGAAGTATAATTTTGACACAACACCAGATCACAAGACAAATGCATCTTTTCGCTGGGGCATGGCGGATATGCCGTCAGATGTAATTGGAATGGGGACAGCAGATCTGGATTATTACTGCGCACCTTGTATAAGAGAGACACTTTTGCCCATTGCGGAGGAAAACTGCTACAATTACCGGCAGCATACAGATGCATATTATGATGCAGTCACAGGCTGGTATAAACGAAATTATGGTTTGACAGTTGAACGGGAATGGCTGAGCAATGTTCCAAGTACCGTGGGAGCGATCAGAATGGCACTTAGCATCTTCGCAAAGCCAGGAGATACAGTGATTGCCCAGACACCATTATTTGGACCGATCAAGAATGCGGTTGAAGGGGCAGATCAACAGCTGATCGAAAATCCGCTGAAACCAGTGGATGGCCATTATGAAATAGATTTTGAAGACTTTGAGGAAAAGATCCATAAGTATCATCCATCTATTTTTCTGTTGATAAATCCCCATAATCCTACAGGGCGGGTATTCACCCGTGAGGAATTAGAGCGACTGGTGGATATATGCTATGAAAATGGTGTGCGCATTATATCAGATGAGGTACATTGTCTGGTTCTTTACGGGGAGAATAAACATATTCCTATTCTGGCTGTCAGCAGGAAAGCTCAGGAGATCAGTGTTCAGATCGTAAGCCTTAGCAAAGGTTTTAATATTATGAGTCTGCCTCATGCCATTATTACAGTAGCGGAACCTGGGATGCGTGCAGCATGGATGCGTCAGATCCAGGCATATGGATTTGGTTATGCAGTAAACAGTTTTTCGATTGCTGCTGTGACCTCCATCATGAATGGTGAGGCAGATGAATGGCTGGAAGAACTGACTGCTTATCTGCATAAAAATCTGGAGGAGACGCTGGAATTTATACATAAATATAAACTGCCGTTGGTGCCTTATGTACCTGAGGGAAGCTTTCTGCTGTGGCTGGATTGCAGACAAGCCGGAATTGGGACAGAGCGTTTAGACCGGTTTTTCATGGAAAAGACACATATCCATCTGGATGACGGGAAGGAAAATTTTGGAAATGAAGGTGCAGGATTTATCCGGATCAATTTTGCAGTGACCAATGAGGTATTAAAAGAGGCATTGGAGCGTATCCGTGTTGCATTAAAAGAAAATAAATAGATAAGCAGTGTTTCTTAAAATGTGTTGAAAGGACGATGTAAGATGAGTGAAAAAGGTTCTAAGGGGTTAAGAGAAATGACGACCGGTTGTGCATTGGCAGGTTTCCTGATGCCAATTCTGGTAATGATCGTGCTGATCGTTCTTGGGGCAGAAATGACGATCGCTTCTTTAGCAGCGTTGTTTGTAATGATCGGATTCTGTATGTTTATGGGATTTAAGTGGGAACGTCTGGATGCAGCAATGGCAGAGGGGGTACGCCAGGTTGCAACAGCTGCCATGATCATGCTGTTAGTAGGCTGTATGGTGGCTGCCTGGATATCCAGCGGCACGATCCCAACATTGCTTTATTATGGCATGAAGATCATTACCCCAAAACTGTTTTTGCCAATTTGTTTTATTGTTCCTGCATTTATGGCTATATGTACAGGAACCAGCTGGGGTTCCATCAGTACGATCGGCGTAGTTTTATGCGGTATGGCAGCAGGACTGGGAATTCCGGTAGGTATGGCAGCTGGTGCTGTTATTTCTGGAGCATTCTTTGGTGATAAAACAAGTCCTTTATCAGATACAACACTACTGACTGCGTCAGCCTGTGAAGTTCCGTTATTTAAGCATATTGCTTCTATGTGGTATACGACTCTTCCAGGGACTTTGATCTGCCTGGTACTTTATACAGTTCTGGGGCTTAAGGCTTCCGGCAACATTGATGTAGCTGCAGTAAATGAACTTTCCAATGGATTAACAGCTAGTTTTCACATCAGCCCATTACATATTATTCCTGTGGCACTGGTATTGATCTTATCTGTCAGACAGGCACCTACACTTCTTGCATTTGGTACAGGCATTGGCAGTGGTATTGTTTGGTCAATGATCTTCCAGGGACGTGGATTTATGGAAAATCTTAACTATATTATGAATGGTTTTTCTATTGAAAGTGGTATGGAATCTCTGGATGGATTGTTAAACCGCGGTGGATTTTCCAGTATGCTTTCATTAGTTGGAATCATGCTGATACTTGGAATGTTAAGCGGTCTGTTTTCAGAATCACATGTATTGACGGTATTGGTAAATAAGCTTTCTAAAAAGCTGAATACTCCTGGTACGATCCTGGCAGGCGTATGGCTGTCAAGCCTTATCATCTGTGTGATCGGCGGCCAGTATGTTGCAGTTACGATCCCGGCAGTAGCATTTAAAGATGTATGCGATGAAATGGATATCAACCGTGCAGTATTATCACGTACACTGGGAGATGTAGGAGTAATGATAGCAGCACTTATTCCATGGAATGCGTGGGTGATCGGTTATGGTGTAGTGCTTGGCGGTATTACTGTAAATGAATTTATACCATACACATTTCTTCCAATGTTATGCCCGATCATTTCAATGATCCATAATTTTGCAGGTGTTGGCCTGTTCCATAAGGATGATGAAATAAAATATCGTCCGTTGTGGAGAAGATAGATTTATAAAAATACGGACCACCGTTTGGCAGATATGATTGCTGGACGGTGGTCTTTATTTATGTTTAGCAGACGTCTTGCTTTTGATCTGAAAGTTATAATTTTTCTCAAAAAACGATTGACAATTAAGTTAGTTAGTGCTAATCTTGTTTTCAGTTAGATATATTAGTCTAGGCTAACCTTGCAGAGTGACACTATACATAAAATAATTGTCTCTCGTGGATAATATGAGAAGAGAAAGTCAAAAATATGGATAAAAGGCATCAAAACAGGATATCCGTGATGCTTAAAAGAAGGAGGAGACTTATGTCAGATCAGAAAGC
>ENA-ORRR01000931-ORRR01000931.1-human-gut-metagenome-genome-assembly--contig:-NODE-931-length-22373-cov-18.1569_pt1 | contig 22373 bp, 10 predicted proteins | sample MGYA00242182_ERZ509148 | MGnify/ENA primary metagenome ERZ509148 (study PRJEB26280, sample SAMEA2338674) | human gut metagenome | biome: human gut; feature: human-associated habitat; material: faeces... | reverse complement strand
AAAAGAGTTCCCTTATTTTTTTATTTTTTTGTCACATATGTATTATTACATAACAATTTCTTTTGCAAGGCTGTTAAGCATCTTTCTTCCTGATCATCGTTAAAGAGTGACAGCAAGAAGGAAATCCAGTCCGTTGAATCTATGGAAAGCATTCTTGGAACAGCTTTTTGAAGAAGTATTTCTTCTTCTGTTGTTTCAAAGTTTGGAATAATACCGGCGTCAGCACAAAGACGAGCATAGGTTCGTTTATCATTGTAAAAAACATGGAGCTCTACTTTTGATGCCTCAAAAAATTCTGCTGCTGTCGGCACTTTTCCTAAAGTGTCTCTCAGCTCAAGGACAAGTTCTTTATAGAAATCATAACGGCTAAGCTGTTTCCTTATATTATCAAGAATCCGTTCCTGCGCAACTTTTTCAAGCTGAATGGCACAACCTTTCGGCACATGAGGGAATCCACCTTCAATTTCTTTTTTGATGGAAACATCTTTCTTCCCAAGGAGTGCCGTAAAACGACCTGCAAAATTATATTTCTTATTTGCCTGAGCCACAAAATCCAAAACAGTGAGGCAATCTTTCCCCCTATCTAATCGAAGTCCGCGCCCCAATTGCTGGATAAAGACGGTCATGCTGTTCGTCGGACGAAGGAAAAGCACGGTATTCACCGCAGGAATATCTACGCCTTCATTAAATATATCTACCGTAAAGATAAATTTGATGTCCCCCGTTTCCAATTTTTGTTTGGCACCGTCACGATCTTCTTTTTTTGAGTTTGCGTCAAGTGCTATCGACGGCAAATCATGTTTGTTCATATAGTCTGCCATAAAAGCGGCATGTTTTTGCGAAACGCAGAACCCAATGCCCTTTACATCACGCAGATCGGCGCTATACCGCTCTACAGCGCTCATAATGGCATACGCTCTTTTGTCTGCCCCATAAGAAGAAATCGTGTACAGATCAGTAAGCTCTTTTACATCGTAATCGCCAGAAGTCCATTTTACATTTTCCAAGTTGGTGGTATCCTGTACACCAAAATAATGGAAAGGACAGAGCAATCTCCGCTCAATAGCATCAGACAGTCGAATTTCCGCTGCCATACGATTATCAAAGTAGGTTAAAATGGACTTTCCATCCATTCGTTCAGGTGTTGCTGTCAGTCCTAACAGAATTTTGGGTTTAAAGTGAGACAGCAATTTTTGGTAAGAGTCCGCAGCAGCATGATGAAATTCATCGACAATAATCATGTCATAGTAGTCTGCGTCCATACGTTCCCAAAGTTTTTGACTGTTAAAGGTCTGTACAGAAATGAAAAGATGTTCTGCCGAGGCCGCTCTATTTCCACCCACTGCCAGTTCACCAAAGTCTGCATTTTTCAAAACTTGTCTGAAACATGCCTGGCTCTGTTTTAATATTTCTTCCCGATGTGCAACAAATAATAATCTTGTGGTCTGTGGCAATCTGCTTCCCATGAAATTTCTGTAGTCAAAAGCAGAAATTGCTGTTTTTCCTGTGCCTGTCGCAGCGACCACTAAATTTTTCCAATGATTCTTCTGTTTTCGTTCCGCTTCCAAAGCATCTAAGATAGCTTGCTGGTACGGATAGGGCTTGATGTCAAATTGATAGGCGACTTGATTTTTTCCACTCCCCTCCCGTCCTCGCTCATGATCAATGGCTTTGATGAGCTCGTCTTTTTGTTCCACATGAAACACCTGAAATTCATCGGAGTTCCAGTACGTTTCAAAAGTAGCCGTCATTTTTTCCATAATAGACAGCATATCCTGCTCCGTAATTTTCATATTCCATTCCAGGCCCTCCGCAATGGCAGCGTGAGACAAATTGGATGAGCCTATATAAGCTGTAGAAAACTGGCTATCCCGATTGAAAATATAAGATTTTGCATGAAGACGTGTTTCTTTTACGTTGTAAGAAATATGAATTTCCGTATTCGGCAATTTCGCAAGTTCCACCACCGCTTTCGGGTCGGTAGCACCCATGTAAGTTGTTGTAATAACTCTTAAATGTCCGCCTTTATTCGTAAAGTCTCGCAAGTATGGCAAAAGAAGCGCCAATCCCGAAAAACGAATAAAGGAAACGAGAAAATCAATTCTGTCCGCAGACATGATTTCTTTACGCAATTCAGAAACCATGGACGTATCGTTATGGCTGTTAGTAAAAAGGAAACTTTTCGTCAGCGATGTATCAGGATATTCCCATTTCCTTGGACTGGTTTTATTGGCTACATGTTCAAGAGACTTTAAAAGAAACTGATTTTTCACCACGCTGTGACCGTGACCTAAATCAGGCAAACGTTCCACAAGCATTTCTACCAGCTGATTCGTTAATTCTATTTCATCAGAAAGTACGGCTTCTGTATTTCTGTCTGCAATGTCTTTCAAGCAAAGACGAATAAGCTTTTCAAGGTATGACGATAAATATCCTGTCGCTTCATAAGCGTCTGTGTCATCTCGTTCTGCCCAAACTTTTTTTGCTTCTATTGCTTCCATCAGTCGGTCGGCAAATTCTTTCGACATGACTTTTTCATAAATGCCATCTTTCAGATGTTCGATGTGTTCTGCCATTTCAATCTCCTCATCATGAAATCGTGTATGCCTTATTATACCAGGTTAATTGCTTAGAATTTCAGAAAGCACAAAAAAAGCAGCCATGGTACATTCGCATAGCTGCCTTTATGCTGAAAAGAATTCCGTTGCGTACATATTTCCTATAGCAAAACTGTTTCCCTTTGTATGGGAAAACGACTTCGTACTTACACTGACACGTCGCGCCGGCCTGTCACTTTATAGAAAAGGAGCAGCGACAGGATGGATGTCACCGTGAGAATGGTGGCATACGCGGAAGCGTTCCCGTAGTTGCCGCGGATGACTTCCGTGTAGATGGATACGGTGAGTGTCTGCGTGCTGTTTGTGTACAGGATGATGGATGACGACAGCTCGCTGATGATGGTGACCCAGCTCATGATGGCGCCGGAAAGAACGCCGGGCATCATCATGGGAACCGTGATTTTACGGAATGTCGTCATATCGGAGGCGCCCAGAGAAATGGCCGCTTCTTCAATGCTGGGACTGATATTTCCCAAAATGGCGGTGGAGGAACGGACGGTATAGGGCATTCTCCGCACCGCGAAAGAAATAATCATGATCAGCGCCGTTCCGGTAAGGATAATCGGCGATTTATTGAAAGCAAAGACGAAAGCGATACCGAGGACGGAGCCGGGAATGATGAAGGGGAACATCGTAATGACGTCAAGAATGCTGTTCAGTGTATTTCTTTTCCGCACGGAAAGGTAGGCGATAAGAACACCTAAGACGAGTACGGCAGCAATGGCGCAGAGCCCCAGGAAATAGGTATGCCAGATGACGTCATTATCCTTGGCAAAGAGTGTCGCGTCATAACTCTGAAGAGCGAATCCGCCGGTGAATACCTGCCCTCCGTTTGTAGCAAGGAAAGAGGTGTACACAACGACGAACTGGGGAAGGATCGCCAGTCCCACAACCATGTAGACTGCCAGATGGGCAAGGATATTCCGCAGGCCGCCGAGTGATTCCGCCGCCATGGGTTTCAGAGCGGTCATGGCGTAGGTATTTCTTCCCGCGAGAAAACGCTGGACGAAGAACATGACGATGGTGAGCCCGATCACGATGCAGCAGATGGCTGCCGCGAAGCCGTCATCGCCCGATACTTCTCCCATGAACTGGTTGTAAATAAGGACGGGGAGTGTCTTGTACCCCTCGCCGATGAGCATGGGCGTGCCGAAGTCAGCAAAGACACGCATGAAAACGAGCATGGAGCTGGCAAGGAGCGTGGGCATGACAAGAGGCACGATGATTTTCCAAATGCGCCCCATGCGGCTGCACCCCAGGCTTTCCGCCGCTTCATTCAAAGAGTTGTCCAGATTTTTCAGCGCTCCCGATACGTAAATGTAAACGAGGGGAAATGACTGGAGCGTAAAGACGAGGACAATGCCGGCAAAGCCGTACACACCGCCATAATGGAGTCCGAAGGTGTCGTTCAGGAACTGGGTGATGACGCCCTGCCGCCCGAGCATCTGTATCCACGCGTATGCCCCGATGAAAGGCGGCGACAGATAGGAGATAACGATGAGGATATTCAGGAAACTGCTTCCTTTTATTTTCACGCTCCTCATGAGGTATGCCAGGGGGAGCCCGAGAGCCGCCGATAAAATCGTGGAAACGACGGTCACTTTCAGCGAGTTCACCATCGTTCCCCAGTAGAATTTTTTAGCGAAGAAATGGGCGAAATTCTGAAGCGTGAGCGCCCCTGTATCCCCATGAATGACACTCCGGTACAGAATGAGGAATATGGGATACATGATGAAAAGGGCGAAAGCCGCAAGAATAACGACACTGAAAAGGTTCCAGACAGTCAGATTCTTTTTCATAGTCCTTCCTCTCTGATCAATGTTTCTTCCGTTGCCCGGCGGAAGACATTGATCCGTCCGGCTTTGACGGTGAGCGTGACGGCGCTGCCGTCGGGAAGAATATCCTGCCCTTCCTGGGTCTGGAGAATCTCCAATTCCTGCCCGCTGCCGGTGGTGATGAAGTAATGGGTGGTGAGTCCGAGGAATACGGAAGAACGGATCACGCCGCGGATCCCCTCTTTCGTGCCGGGCTCCATATCAAATTCTTCCGGACGGACAGAAATGATGACTTCTTCTCCGTCCTCCACGCCGCCTGATAAGTTATCCATATCTACAAGCCAGTCTTCATTTTCTTTAAAGGAAATGCTTGTCTTATCTCCTTTTTTCACGATATGTCCGTCCAGCAGGTTGGAGAGCCCGATGAAAGTCGAAACGAAGACGTTCTTCGGCCTTTTATAAATATCCGCCGGTCTGCCGATCTGGCAGATGACCCCGCCATTCATGACGGCGATACGGTCGGACACCGCCAGCGCCTCTTCCTGGTCGTGGGTGACATACACCGTGGTTATATCCACCCGGCGCTGGATCTGCTTGATGGCGTTCCTCATTTCGATACGGAGTTTCGCATCCAGGTTGGACAGCGGTTCATCCATCAGAAGTACCTGCGGCCGGATGACGATCGCCCGCGCAAGGGCGACACGCTGCTGCTGCCCGCCGGAAAGCGCTGTGGGCATACGGTCTTTCAGGTGGTCGATCTTCACGATCTTGAGGATTTTATCCACCCGCTCTTCGATTTCCTTTTCAGGCACTTTCCGCATCCGCAGACCGAAAGCCACATTGTCTTTCACCGACATATGGGGGAAAATGGCGTAATTCTGGAAAACCATGCCCATATTTCTTTTATCCGTTGCCACATCGTTGATGACATTCCCGTCGACGGAAATCGTACCGCCTTCGATAGAATTGAATCCGATAATCATACGGAGCAGTGTCGTTTTACCGCAGCCCGACGGCCCTAAAAGGGTGAAAAATTCGCCCGGCATAATATCCACGGACAGGCCGTTCACCACCACCGTATCTCCGTACTTCTTCACTACTTTGTCTATATCGATAGAAACACTCATAATAACCTCATAACCTCGCTATTCAAGTGACATCTATAAAAAAGGACGTCAGGCGAAATGCCCGACGCCCTCTGATGACCTGATTACTTATTACTGTCTGGAATTTTCCAGATGTTTATTCCATTCCGCCACGACTTCTTTCTTATGGGCAGCTACCCAGCCTTCGTCATAATTCTTGAACAAAGCGATTGTGTCCTGGGGTGTCATGTAGTCAGCAAGCTTCACACCCTTGCGGAGCGGACGGACAGTGAGCGTCTTTCCTGCCGCTTCCTGGATCTTCTGGGAAAGCATGAAATCGACAAATTTCTTCGCATTTTCCATATGTTTCGCGCCTTTGATGATCTGTACGGATTCGCCCGGGAAAATGGCTCCTTCTTTCGGGAATACGACTTCTACGGCAGCACCGTTTTTCACATAGGTAGCAGCCGGATCTTCCCAGGTAAGCCCTACGGTATACTCGCCGTCGGCAGCGCCTTTATGGACAGCGCCGGAACTGTTCAGAAATTTCCCGTCCACATTCTTAATAAAGTTATCCACATACGCCCAAGCTTCGGGGGACATGGGATCTCCATCCTTTCCCTTGGCGTAAAGCATCGCCATGAGCACCTGGAACGCAGAGCTGGAATTGGCGGGGTCGCCGCAGGCAATCTTGCCTTTCAGCGCCGGATTGAGAAGATCGTCAAACCCGGCAATCTTCATATCGCCTGCCAGTTTTTTATTAACGATGAAAACGGTGGGATCGGCAAACGCGGGAGAAAAATATCCCGTCTTATTTTTAGCGGCCTCAATCATATTCGCGTCTTCCGGAGATACATATTTCTCAAAAAGTTCTTTCTGGGAATCCAGCATCGTCTGGTCAGCCGCCCAGAGAATATCGCCCTGGGGATTGTCCTTTTCCGATGCTACACGCTTTACGAGGGGTCCTGTCCCCGCCACAATAACATTAACCTTGATTCCCGTTTCTTTTTCAAAAGCGGGAATGACAAGATTGTTTAAGCTTTCGCTGCGCGCCGTATAAACGGTCAGCACTTTTTCCTCTGCGGGAGCGGCCTTGGCAGTATCCTTTTTATCTCCACCGCAGCCGGAAAATACGGAACAGAGCACAGCAGCACATGCCACCGCCAAAGCTGCTTTCTTCAATCTTTTCATGACAATCCTCCTTGCCTTTCATCGTAAGTAAACTTCCTATTTAAATAATACCATGTATATTGTACCATTATTCATTCCTGTGTCTACACCTTATAAGCACAATGTATAGCTTGCCTTAAACTGTATAGGAAATACTCATAAAGAAATAGACGAGCGGACCGTTGTATGCAAAAACGGGTATGCAAAGAGCAGGAAATCCGGCCGCCGGATACCGCATTTCATTCGGCAGCTCCTGCCGCTGCCTTTTCCTTTTCCTCTTTGGGAAATATAAGATTCAGAAGAACCGCCACGATGAAAACCACCGCTACACAGTTCTCTGCGAATACGCTCCGCAGCAGTTCGGGAAATATGCGGAAAATCTGCGGTGTCTGCGTAAATCCCAGTCCGATGGAAAGAGACAGGGCGGCAATACTCATATTTCTCTGGGAATATCCGCAGCGGCTGATCATCTGCACACCGGACACCACGATGGAGCCGAACATCATAAGCGTACAGCCTCCAAGGACGGCTTCAGGCAGTGACGCCAGAATGACCCCCAGCGCAGGAACGAGTCCTGCCAGAACCATGATGATGGCGCCGCTGGCGATGGCTTTCCTGTTCACCACACGGGTCATGGCGATAAGTCCCACATTCTGGCTGAAAGATGTAATCGGCATACACCCGAAAAGAGAAGACGCGGCGGAAACAAACCCGTCCACGGCAATGGAGCCGGATATTTCCCTGTCTTTCGCCTCCCGATTGAACCCCATGGCGGCAAGCGCCGATGTATCGCCCAGTGTTTCCGTAGCGGACACCAGAAAAATAAGGAACACAGAGAAAATGGCGTCATAATGAAATTCCAGAGAATAAGGCATGAAAACCGGCAGAGACACAAAGGATACTTCCGTCAGGCGGCTCAAATCAACCATACCGTAGAAGTATGCCGTAACGTACCCCACAAAAAGCCCGAAAAGAACAGATAACTGCTTGTAGAAAGATTTCGCCCGGATATTGAAAATAAGGCAGGAAACCAGGGTAACCGTTCCGACAATGAGGAACCGGGCATCACCGAACTCAGGATGGCCGAAACCGCCGCCGAAAGAATTCGCTCCGATGGGAAGCAGTGAAAACCCGATAGCTGTCACGACAGTCGCCGAAACGATGGGCGGTACCAGTTTCCGCCACCATGACGCGCCGAGGCCGAGGATCCCCTCCAGAACACCGCCTATAAGGACAGCGCCGAGAATAGCACCGTAGCCGTATTTCAATCCGATCACACAAAAAACAGAAACAAAGGTAAAGCTGATCCCCATGATGACGGGAAGTCCGCTGCCCAAACGGAAGACGGGATACATCTGGAGCAAGGAGCCGATGCCTGCAATGATCATGGCCGCCTGCACAATAGCGCCCGCTTCTGAGGCGGGTATCTTCACCACCCCCGTCACGATAAGAATCGGCGCGATATTTGCCACGAACATGGCAAGAACATGCTGGAGACCGAAAGGCACCGCTTTGCGGACAGATATTTTCCCGTCCGCTTCATAAATCGGATCTGTATTCATTACGGCCTCCTCAGCGGAACGTAATGACGCCTGTTTCGGCATCCATTTTTTCAATAACTGCCAGAGAGCGGACATCATATCCAGCTTCACGGAGCGCGTCGCCGCCGCCCTGGAAGCCTTTTTCGATGCAGATGCCGATGCCTTCCACAATACCGCCCGCCTGTTTTACCAGATCCAGAAGCCCGCTTACGGCGCAGCCGTTGGCAAGGAAATCGTCCATGATGAGGATATGTTCGCCGGGTTTCAGATATTTCTTTGATACCACCACATGGTTTTTCCGATTATGGGTATATGACATAACCTCCGTAGCAAACATTTCCTTATCCATATTGCTTCCCGCAGATTTCTTCGCAAAAACCACAGGCACGCCGAAGTACACTGCTGTAAGACAGGCGATACCAATTCCCGACGCTTCAATCGTCAGAATCTTGTCCACTTTCCGATCCCCGAAAAGCTTTTTAAATTCCTTCCCCAGTTCACTGATAAAAGGCACATCGATTTGATGATTCAGAAAACTGTCCACCTTGAGCACATTCCCCGGACGGATCACCCCGTCGCTCAAAATTTTCTCCTGCAGTAAATTCAGCTTTGCCACCCTGATACCCCCTCCAAAGACAATACACACCCTATAATTTATTCATTATAACATAGCTTGCAGCTGGCCGCTCACAGCTCACAGCTGACAGCTTTTATCTTCTTACCGCTTTCCCCACTACGGTAATAGATCCTTCGCTATCGCTCAGGATGACGCCTGACGTTTTCCTCATTATGATGCCTTACCGTCTCCGTCATTATGATGCTTTCCGTTCCCCATTGTTAGTGACGTGCTTTCCCAAAATCGTCATTCAGAACGGGGGTAAGAATGCTTTGTGAGAAAGCAGGGAAACGGGACAGTGACACAAAGTGAAGAATCTATTACCCGGATGACATCTTACGGCTTTCCTCACCACAGCAGCAGACTCTTCACATTCGCTTAGGATGACGATTAACGTTTCCCTCACTACAACAGCAAATCCTTTGCTGTTGTTTCGCATGACACCTAACGGAAATCATATGCTTCGGCTTTTAACTCACAGCTAACGGTTAACAGCTAACAGCTGATAGCTGACAGCTCACAGCTGATAACTTTTATCTTCTTACCGCTTTCCTCACCACGGCAACAGATCCTTCACATTCGCTTAGGATGACGCCTGACGCTTTCCTCATTATGACGCCTTACCGTCTCCGTCATTATGATGCTTTCCGTTCTCCATTGTTAGTGACGTGCTTTCCCAAAATCGTCATTCAGAACGGGGGTAAGAATGCTTTGTGAGAAAGCAGGGAAACGGGACAGTGACACAGAGTGAAGAATTCTATTACCCGGATGACATCTTACCGCTTTCCTTACCACAGCAGCAGATCCTTCACGTTCGCTTCGGATGACGCCTGACGTTTTCCTCATTATGACGCCATTTCCTCCAATCGTCATTCTGAACGGGGACAAGAATGCTGTTTGAGAAAGCAGGGAGACGGAACGGTGACACAGAGTGAAGAATCTATTACCCGGATGACATCTTACCGTTTTCTTCACTACAGCAGCAGACTCTTCACATTCGCTTAGGATAACGATTAACGTTTCCCTCATCATGGCAGCAGATCCTTTGCTGTTGTTTCGCATGACACCTAACGGAAATCATATGCTTCGGCTTTTAACTCACAGCTAACGGTTAACAGCTAACAGCTGATAGCTGACAGCTCACAGCTGATAACTTTTATCTTCTTACCGCTTTCCTCACCACGGCAACAGATCCTTCACATTCGCTTAGGATGACGCCTGACGCTTTCCTCATTATGACGCCTTACCGTCTCCGTCATTATGATGCTTTCCGTTCTCCATTGTTAGTGACGTGCTTTCCCAAAATCGTCATTCAGAACGGGGGTAAGAATGCTTTGTGAGAAAGCAGGGAAACGGGACAGTGAAATGGAGTGAAGAATCTATTATGCTGATGACGCCTTACCGATTCCCTCATTACGGTAGCAGATCCTTCACATTCGTCCAGGATGACGATTAACGTTTCCCTCCTCACTACAATAGCAAATCCTTTGCTGTTATTTCGTATTACACCTAACGGAAATCATATGCTTCGGCTTTTAACTCACAGCTAACGGTTAACAGCTAACAGCTGATAGCTGACAGCTCACAGCTGATAACTTTTATCTTCTTACCGCTTTCCTCACCACGGCAACAGATCCTTCACATTCGCTTAGGATGACGCCTGACGCTTTCCTCATTATGACGCCTTACCGTCTCCGTCATTATGATGCTTTCCGTTCTCCATTGTTAGTGACGTGCTTTCCCAAAATCGTCATTCAGAACGGGGGTAAGAATGCTTTGTGAGAAAGCAGGGAAACGGGACAGTGAAATGGAGTGAAGAATCTATTATGCTGATGACGCCTTACCGATTCCCTCATTACGGTAGCAGATCCTTCACATTCGTCCAGGATGACGATTAACGTTTCCCTCCTCACTACAATAGCAAATCCTTTGCTGTTATTTCGTATTACACCTAACGGAAATCATATGCTTCGGCTTTTAACTCACAGCTAACGGCTAACAGCTCACAGCTTGTAGCTGACAGCTCACAGCTGATAGCTTTTATCTTCTTACCGCTTTCCTCACCACGATAACAGATCCCTCATATTCGCTTCGGATGACACCTTAACGTCAACTTATCCCCGCCCACATAAAAATACGGTACCCATCATACCTGACGGATACCGTACTTTCTGTTTCTTATACTATTCCCTTGTCTTTGCTTTCCGGGTTACGCTTCCGGTGAAATATGGGAACCGTACACATCACGGTAGTCACCCTTTTCTTTATTGCTTTCATTATTGACACGGACGCGTTCCACCTTATGCCGGTCATTATCCTTGCCGGAAATACGGTCGACACGGGTGCGGTCCAGATCCTTTATCCGATTGATTTCAGGATCGAATTCACCGATGGCTTTTGCCATATCGCTGTCAATGGGTGCGCCGTTCTGCAGTGCGCGGTAAATAATGGCCGCAAATTCATAGCGGGTCATGGTACGGTCACCTTTGAACTCTCCATCCGGATACCCTTCCAAAAGACCTCTGTCCGCCAATGATTTCACATAAGAATATGCCCAGTGGTCTTTAGGCACATCGGGGAAATTAACATCCTTCATTACCGATGTCCCAGACTGCATGGCTCCGCGCATAGCTTTAATCTCAGCACTCTGCGCCTTGACAATCGCTTTCAGGTCTTCTACTTCCTTGGCCAAAGCTACCCGTGAGGTAGATACATGGTTGCCCTGTCCCAGCTTCACGCTGACTCCGGCATTCACCATGTTTTCTCCTCCACCGAAGGAGCCACCTACGCTGAACATGGTATCTTCATTAGGACGGTAGAATGCGCCTACCGATACGGCATGGGCATCTTTATAGTTGCCATAGCCGGCTGCCACATCCCACTTGTCATCCGGGTCGAAGTCCAGCGGGTGGAGGGCTGCCAGTGCTGCCGCTCCCGCTCCTACACGGTTCACACGGGTTCCCAGTTCATTAACGGCTCCTCCTATATTGTTGATTGTCTGGTTTGTTTTCCACAGCTGTCCGCCATTCACGGCGTCAGTGCTGTTTGCGCTGATGTCTCCAGCTGCTACGTTGGTGATTTTCTTGTTCCCTGCGTTGATGCCGCTGTTGTCGATTTTCACGTCTCCCACGGTCAGGGTGTTGGTGGTCACACTGTTCAGGCCTTTGAGATCTTTGGCCATGCGGACTTTCAGGTTGTTATTGCCGTCGGATACGACGCCGAGGTTGTCTTCTGTGGTCAGTTTGTTGGTGTCTGTAATCCCTCCGACTACGTTCACCTGTTCATTCAGTTTCTTCTTGATGACCGCTCCTGTATCGCCGCCGTATTTCATGCCGTCATTTAGGGTAGCCACTTCTTCTTTGGTGCCATCGGGTTTCTCGTATACGATACGGGTCGTGGTCGTCCCCGGCGCGCCGGCTACTCCGGGTTTGCCGTCACTGGTAACGGAGATGTTTGTCGTCTGGCCGTCGTTACCATTAATACCGATTTTACCATTTTTGCCGTCTTTACCTGCAGCGACGATTGTTTCGGTCTTCAGGTTCTTGTCCATTTTGACGGTGAGGTTTCCGTTTGAGTCGGCAAAGGTTTTGATGTTTTCACCGGAGTATTCGGAGGCAGCTTTTGTCCCTTCTCCCTTGATAGTGACTTTTTCTCCCAAGTTCCGGTGGAATTCTCCGTCATTACCGGCAAAGTCCATGCCTTTATTTGTCAGTTCCGTGGATGTGTTGGTAATCTTATTGTCCACTTCTTTAAGCTGGTCTTCTGTGGCCGCCTGCCCGCTGGTGATGTTGTTCGGATCCCAGGTTTTGTTGGTCAGTTCGTTAACGGTTCCGTCTTTCCCGTTGATTTTCACTTTTCCGGCATCAATGTTTCCTGTCGTGCCGTCAATGGTGACTTTGTCTCCGGCTTTGATAATGCCTGTTGTACCGTCGATGGATACCTGTTTGGACGGATCGCTTCCCAGTGTCACTTTGTCGCCGAGTCCGATAGTATATTCCGTGCCGCCTGCCGCATTAGTACCTTCGGTGATAGTTACATTGCTGTCTTTGGCTTTGACGGTCGTATGTTTAGCAGCTTCTCCAGCAACGGTATTCAGTTGGTTTACATTAACCGCGTCTGTGCCATTGACACCGGCCGCCACGTTGGTGATTTTGTTGCCGCCGTTGTCAAGGCCGTTTTTGGTCAGGGATACGGTGTTTCCGGCCGCTCCGTTATTGATCGTAACGCCGTTATTATTCATGACCGTATCGCCGGTAGTCACGCTTTCAAGACCTTTCAAGGCTTTGGCGAGACGGACTTTCAGGTTATTAGTACCGTCAGATACCACGCCGATATTGTCATCTGTCGTCAGCTTGCTTTCGTCTCTAATGCCTCCGACGACGTTCACCTGTTCGTTCAGTTTCTTCTTGATGACCGCTCCTGTATCGCCACCGTATTTCATGCCATCATTTAAGGTAGCCACTTCTTCCTTGGTGCCGTCCGGTTTCTCGTATACGATACGGGTCGTGGTTGTCCCCGGCGCGCCGTCTACTCCGGGTTTGCCGTCACGGGTAACGGAGATGTTTGTCGTCTGGCCGTCTTTGCCATTGATGCCGATTTTTCCGTCTTTGCCGTTTTCACCTGTAGCGACGACGGTTTCGACTTTCAGGTTTTTATTCATCTTCACGTCGATTGTCGTATTTCCGGCAGGGTCTTGCGTGATAAAGGTTTTAAGGTTTTCCCCGCTGTAGTCCGTATCGGCCGCGGTACCTTCTCCTTTCACGGTTATCTTAGAGCCTAATTTATTGGTCTGTACACCACCTACATTGGCATCGAACTGCAAGCCTTTGTTAATCACATCATCCAATTTGGATTTGGACGCGATGTCCTTTAATTTTACAGTTTCTTTCTGGCCTGCATGGTTTTTATCTTCTACGGTGAGATCGATATCGCCGTTGGTATCGACCGTATAAGACCCGTCCGCACTGGATGCGTTTTGTACCAGCCGATAATCGGTGGCATTAGCACCTTGTTTCTTCACTTCATCGCTGACGACCTTCAACTGGTCTTCTGTCGCGCCACGGCCGGATACGACATTGGGATTTTGAATATTCCAAGTCTTATTATCAAGACCTGTTACATAATTACCGGTTTCATTAGCTCCGGCTGCGTTAGCCACTGTTTGACCGCCCATGGTCACACCGCCGGCTTTCACTGTATCCGTAGCGGTTACCGTTTTCACGTTAATGTCCTGGTTGAGTTTTACGCCGATTTTCGTATCGTCGCCGGTTTGGGTAATTTCCGTCGTAATGTTATTATCGCCGTTAACGGTGACTTTAGAACCTAATTTGTTCGTTTTTTCGCTGTTATTATCCGCGTCGAAACGAAGGCCTTTATCTACTTCTGAGGTTACCGCATAGAGCTGGCTGCCATTGATGGCATCGGTAGAAGTCGCGGAAATACGGCCGGCCGCCACATTGGTAATTGTCCGTTCTGCGCCTGCCTTGCCTACACTTACTGTGGAAGCCGGATTTACTCCTGCGAAATTATGTGCTACGCCATTGATTGTTGCGGAGGGTGTCGCTACAGCAGCTGCTGTTTCTGAACCATTGCCGATAGCCACGGCATTTTCATTGGCCACTTTTGTATTATTGCCAAGAGCAACGCCATTCTTCCCTGTCACGGATGCACTGCTCCCCAGAACCATAGCCCCATCAGCAGAAGCTGTGGAATTATTCCCTACCACATAGGCATTATCCGTTGTGACGGTATTCTTATAACCGAAAGCACCTGCCGTATTTCCTTTGACCGTACCGGCAGTAACCTTCTTAATTTTATCGCCATTGGCTTCTGTCGTTTCCGTAATGGTGGCGGAACCAATCGTATTGCCGCCACCGATCGCATAGGAATTATTCCCATAGACTTTGTTATCCGTACCGACAGCCGAAGAAGCTGCACCAGACGTGGTGCCGTCCGTCATGTCAAAGCCCACCGTATTCGCATCGCCGACAGCTGTAGATTTATTTCCGTAAGTCTCCGCCCGACTGCCGAGTGCCAGAGACTTATCGCCCCAGCTCCGCGCCATGACGCCGATACCGGTGCTGGCAATCCCCTTCGTCAGTGTATTGACGCCAATCGCCGTCGAACCTGTACCATAAGACTGAGTCATCATACCGATGGCCATACTGGCATTCCCTATAGAAGCAGTATTCACATAATTCTTACTGTCATTGATAGCTGCACTTCCCAATGTCGTCCCGGGATATAATACAGCCAGTTCCCGGTTAAAGTTTTTCTGCACACCGGTGGTCGCCATGTCCGGAATGGCAGCCGTTAGAACAGGTTTTGCCTTATCAATATCATCCCCGCCGATGGCAATGGAAGAATGCCCGATAGATCTTGAGTCAGCGCCTATGGATGTGGATTGAGTACCATAAACTTTAGCCCGGCTGCCGATGGCCACGCCCTGTGAATACTCCGCATTATCTGCGGGATTGGTTACATCTTTTCTGAGCAGGCAGGCTTCCGCTCCGGCACCGAGAACCACATCGCCCCGGGAGCCGTAGGAAGCGGCCTCCGCTCCCATGACAACCGCGCCATTACCGCCTAGGGGATGATTATGATACTGGGAAACCGTGCTCTTCGCCTGGCGGCCGATGACAATATCCCCGTTTTCCGTCGCTGTTGCATTATTCCCGATGGCGATGGTGCTCGCAGTAAACTGATCACTGACCCGCTTCTGACCTAAAGCCTGGGCCCCCCGTCCTATGGCAACACTGTTTTCAGCAGTCGCTCCTGACTTTGCCTGTAACCCTGCCACAAAAGAATTCACCCCATCAGCCTCTGTCAAGGTTCCGACAGCGGTAGCATGGCCTGCCGTCGCCTTAGCACTGTCACCTACCGCCACGCTGTCACCGCCGGTAGCGGAAGCACCCGGACCATACTGTGTGTTCGCTTCCGCCACCCCCGGCATCAGGGATCCTGTAAGAGCAAGGGCGCACAGAAACGCACGGAAAGGCAGGCTCTCCTTTTTAGAAGCCACCCCCCCCATTTTTTCCGCAGCTACCGGCTATTTCCGAGACCACCACATAGCAGCGCCTTACCCGGCTCCAAATAACTTTATAAATCTGATTCATAATTTTCCTCCCTTATACATTTACCTTTAAAATTATTAATAAATCAAAGAATAATCACTTTTGTCAAAACAACCGGCTTCTATTTTATCTGCAATGAATTATTTACCGGCTGCGATATGCGAACCGTATATGTCGCGGTAATCACCCTTTTCTTTATTGCCTTCATTGTTGACACGGACGCGTTCTACTTTATTCCTGTCATTATCTTCGCCGGAAATGCGGTCTACCCGGAAACGATAAGCTTCTCTTACCTTTTCCATCTCAGGACCAAATTCTTCCATAGCTTTACCCATATTTCCATCAACAGGCGCCCCATTCTGCAGTGCGCGGTAAATAATGGCCGCAAATTCATAGCGGGTCATGGAACGGTCACCCTTGAATTCACCATCCGGATAGCCTTCCAAAAGACCTCTGTCTGCCAGTGATTTTACATAAGAGTATGCCCAATGGTCTTTCGGCACATCGGGGAACTCTACATTCCTTACAGGCTGCCCCGCCATCTGTCCGATGATCTGCCGGAACTGTTCATTTTGTGCTTCCAGACGGGTAACCGCATCTTTCAGGTCAACAATTTCTTTTGCCATAGCTACTTTGGATGTAGATACATGGTTGCCCTGTCCCAGCTTCACGCTGACTCCGGCATTCACCATGTTTTCTCCTCCTCCGAAGGAGCCTCCCACGCTGAACATGGTATCTTCATTGGGACGGTAGAATGCGCCTACCGATACTGCATGGGCGTCTTTGTAGTTGCCGTAGCCGGCTGCCACATCCCACTTGTCATCGGGGTCAAAGTCCAGCGGGTGGAGGGCTGCCAGTGCTGCTGCTCCTGCTCCGACACGGTTCACACGGGTTCCCAATTCCCCTACTTTATTGGTCACATTTTTGACATCCTGCGAAGACGCGATGCCGGAAACGGAATAGGTGCTGCCGTCATTACGGGTGAAGTTCAACGTATCCCCGCTGAGTGAAGCAGATGATGTATAGCGGTCCTGCAATCCGGTGATGGTCGCTGTCGTTCCGTCACTGTTTGTCAAGGTGGCACTGCCTGTACCGTTCAAGGCATAGGTCGCCGTGCCGCCGGTTACTACCGTGTCTTTGGCATTGACGGTATATGTCGTCGTATTCCCGGTTTTCTTGGATGTTACGGTTACATTGTCTCCCGCTTCTACTTTTGTCTTTTCGATTCCCAGACTGCTTGTATCGACGGACAGGTTATATCCGACTTTCTTGCCGTTTTCCACCTTATCCGTAATCCGTACCGACCCGTCCGTAGATTCCATCTTGGGTCCGCTGACAGTGTATTCTTTCCCGCCGTCGGCATTGGTGCCTTCCGTTACGGTTGCGTAATCTCCCGCTTTCACGGTGGTATGTTTCTTTTCCGCCGCTTCTGCCTTGGCTTCCACTTTCTTCAGCTGTGCCACATTGACAGCATCGGTATCTGCCGCACCGGCCGCTACACCGGTGATCTGGCGGGTGATACCTTTGGACGCATCGCCTACAGAAACGGCGTTTGCTGTCGATTTCCATACGCCTGTCGTATCGTTGGAATGATCGGCACCGGAAATATCATAACCGATTTTACCTTTTTCCGTGGACGCCACAGAACCGCTTCCCAGCGCTACCGCATCGGATACAGACGCTTTCGCACCCTCACCCATAGCTATGGAATTTTCTGCAGCGGTTTCTACAATGCCGCCGGAAACAGCAAAACTGTTCCGTGCATTTGCCTTGCTATTATATCCCATGGCGGTAGAATAGTCACCTTTCGCCTCTGACAATCCGCCGCTCGCCAAAGACCAGTTGCCTGCCGCTGTCGTACTGCCACCCATGGCTGTAGAACCGACACCGGTAGCCTGTGTCTTACTCCCCATCGCCGTGGAAGCGATTCCGGAAGCAGTGGTATCTGTTCCCAGGGCGGTAGATGACTGTCCTTCCGCTTTTGTATCACTTCCCAAGGCTACCGACCAAGTCCCGGACGCTTCCGTGTCCTTTCCTAATGCCACGGAGTCCTGCCCGGTCGCCTTCGCCTTATCACCGCCCGCTATAGCATGTGCGCCGCTGGCTACGGATTCAAAGCCGAATGCGGTAGCAGCCCCGCCGGTAGCAATCGTACCGCTGCCCATGGCGGTCTGTGCATGGTTCCCCGCCCCCGGCTGTCCGGAGGGGGCGCCGGCCTGTGTATTGTAACCTAATGCGACCGACTCAAGACTGTAGGCCTTCGCGCCGTGACCGATCGCCACAGTCCCTTGATTTTCAGCCAAAGTACCTGCACCGATAGCAACAGACCCCCATCCCTTCGCCTGCGCATTATTGCCTACGGCAAAAGAGAAGTCGCCCGACGCATTCCCGCCGGTCAGCGCCGTTGCTTTCAGACCGCCTGCCTTGGCAGCCACACCGACTGCCAGCGCACGATCACCGGTGGCACCGTCATTATTATAGTTTTCATCACTGCTGTTGCCCTTCACGGAAAAGAAATGAACTTTCGCAGCATCAGCGGCAGCTTTTACCGCTTTCAACTGTGCCACGTTGACGGCGTCGGTATCTTCTTTCCCTGCCGCCACGTTGGTGATCTGGCGGGTAACTTTCGTATTTCCTGCCGCATCACCGACAGACACAGCGGAAGCCGTCGATTTCCATACGCCTGTCGTATCGGAGTTATGATTTGTGCCGGAAGCGTCATACCCCACGGTGCCCTTATCAACGGAAGCGACAGATCCACTGCCGAGTGCCACGCCGCCTGCCACGGTCACGTTGGCTTCACTGCCGATGGCTACAGCATTCTTCACGCTGGTACTGGTACCGTTTTGAGACGAACCGATGACAACGCTGCCGTCGGCACCTGTCAGTGTTCTCTTATCCCCAAAGACAACAGCGCCATTGGTGTTAGTTACATTATTTTCAGAACCGATGACGGAGACGTTGCTTACCCTGTCTGCCGTATTCTTATAGCCGTCAATCAGATTGTATTTGCTGATATTACCCCTCGTACCTTTTAAAGTATTATTGACACCGACAATCTGGGATGCCTGCGCCCAGTCGGCCGTATTGCCGCCGCCAAGAGCCATTACGGCGCCGCCGGATTCATTGTCTTGGATTGCTTTACGCAATTTCGCCGACATTTCATCAGGTGTATTGGCACCGCTGGCCACGCCGGAAATATTCTTGATAGAATTGGTAATATTATTGCCAGCCCCGAAAATCAAAGAACCGTTGCTGTTTTCCGTCGTATTGGCCAAACCGACAATGCTGTTGGCTATGCCGCTGTATTGGCCATATCCCTTCGTACGGATACTGTTCAGCGACCCGACAACACTGGCCCCGAAGTTCTGCCCCGTATACATTCTGTTAAATCCGCCGGATCCGTTAAAGTCGCCGGACGCAATAGAATAGGCACCCACCATCGTGCCGAAGACAGCCTTGTTATAGCTGTTGCTTCCGATAGTCGTCATATTGACAACTGTGCCTTCACCGTTCGTATTCGCATTGATCGATGTTCCGCCCATTGTACCCGTATAGGTATGTGCGCCGATCTGCACGCTGCCCGTACGGGCATAGGCATTCGTGCCAATAGCAATGCCCGTGGCGACACGGTCTTTATTAATCGGATTGTTATAAGCACCGGATATGGATGCAGGCCAGTTGCTCCGGTCAAGGCCGAGCTCCGCTTCCTGGCGGCCGCCACCGTTTAATACATAGGCCTTCTTGCCGATGGCAATACCGCCAACCAGATCCACGTTGGAAGCAACATTCGCTCCGTCGCCGATGGCGACCGTACTGGTGGAATCGGCCTTGGCACCGCTGCCGACAGCCACGGATCTTATCCCTGTCGCCTGTGCACTGTAGCCACCTGCAAAGGCTCCTTCTTTAGTAGCACGGCTTGCCGCGCCTATGGCGGTAGCGTTCACATCATTAGCCTGTGAGTTGTAGCCGAAAGCAGATCCGCCTTCTCCGGAGACGGAGGAGCGATTGCCCACGACCGTCCCGTTCTTTTTCGTCACATTCGTGCTGTACCCGATAGCCGTGCTTTCTTCGGCATCCTTCTGCACCTTCGCAGCAATACCGGCTGCTGTGGAATTCTTCCCGCCGGCACCGGCCACAGCACTGACCGTACCTTTATTATTTGTCACAGGAGCCACAGCTGTATTTGTCGCATTGACGTGGAAATAAGACACCCCGTCGGCGGTAAACTGCTTAGCCAGCCCCTTTATCTGTGCCACATTCACGGCATCCGTATCTTCGGTACCTGCTGCCACTCTGGTAATCTGACGGGTATTCGCACTATTGCCTACAGATACTGCACCATCAGTTGCTTTCCACGTACTATCATTAATTGTCGATACCGCCCCGGTTGTAAAATCATACCCTGCCCTACCGGACTTGCGCTCTGCGACAGAATTCCGTCCCAAAGCAATCCCGCCTTCCGCATCGACAAAGCTTGATGCGCCTAGCGCCACACCACTTTTAGCTCTTACAGTAGCTTTAAACCCTGCCGCTGTACCATTTTCCGCCTTGACACTTGCTTCACCGCCAATAGCCGTTCCATTCTTACCGTCTTTTGTAACACCGGTGTTTTCGCCGAGAGCTACGCTATTTAAAGCCATAACATTTGCTTCATTGCCGATGGCTACACTATTTGTAGCATCGACCTCTCCATTGTAAACCGCCTTTATTTCTCCCGTTGTCGGATCAATCGTTGTCGCTACATTAAAATCACTTACACCAACACGGGCATTCTGTCCAATTGCTACTGCATCTTTAGACGTAGAGCCGATAGTATTATAAAATCCGGCCGCAAAACTATGCTCTCCTCCTACTTTATTGGTATTCCCCACCGTCACTGCCCAACGGGCGGTATTCAGATTGGCGCCGCCAAAAGCGAAAGAATTCATTGAACCCACTTGGTTACTGTTTCCATAAGCAAAAGAATTAATCTCGGAAACAATATTGTTCATTCCATATGCTTGGGAATACATTTTCCACACGGTATTTTGGAGTCCGAATGCATATGTTCCCATAGCATGCACCTTATTAGAATGCCCCACAGCCGCGCTATCATCACCTTTTGCGGTATTACTTTCTCCTATGGCTAAACCTCCCATACCTTGCGCAATATTTCTTGCGCCTACAGCCAATGAACCACCAGCCATTGCTTTATTCCCATTACCGACAGTCATGGCACTATCGGCGTCCGCTATACTATTATAGCCCACTGCCAACGCGCGTTCACCGGTCGTTTTCGCATTTTTGCCGACAGCAGTAGAATCCACCTTTTGGGAAGATGATCCTGTGCCGATGGCAATACCCGGACCATCACCGGACGGGTTAGTCGCCGGCGCGGCATCAGCCATATAACCGCCCATGAGGACTCCCATCCCCACAGCTGCTGTCAGCGCTGTTTTCACCATTTTTCCCGAAGCGTTCTTCGTGTGGTTTTTCGCCAGTTCCGATGTCACCACATAAGCATTTTTCGCCTTACTCCATACGATCTTGTAAACCCTATTCATATTTTCCTCCCAATTTTTAAAGAAAATAAAAATATAAAAGAGCCGTTATGTTTTACCCTTCGCGTTCCGTCTCCCCTCCCCCTGTCATACAATCGGCTTCAGATTTTAACAGATAAATCCCACAGATTACACCAAACTATTTTTCTGATATTTTTTGATAAACATATTTTTATATAATATGACATTATATATCTAAAATAATTATAAATCAACCAAATTGCAATATCAAATCAGACAGTCCCATGAATCGAAATATCAAATTGGTCACACAAATAATTGTTTGTGTCACTCGATTTTATAGTCAGCCCCTGTACCACTTTACCAGCTTCCTCACCACGGCAGCAGATCCTTCGCTGCCGCTCAGAATGACGCCTTACCGTCCGTCATCACTCAGAACGGGGGCAGAAAAAGAATCTTCATTCTATTCTTTTGCGTCATTCCCCCAAGCCAGTATCCTCCGTCCGGCTTCGCCGGCCACCTCCTTATAAACAAGGAGGCTTACCCAATCCCTATTCTTCCCTTTAGAATCCCTTTCCTCAACACAGCAGCAAATCCTTTGCTCACGCTTTGAATGACGCCTTACCGTCTTCCTCACCACGGTAATAGATCCTTCGCTGCCGCTCAGGATGACGCCTTAACGTCTTATGCAAGGATCATGGAGTCGGCCGTCAGAAGGAGCTGTGGCGCACGTAGTGCGATTTAGGATACTCGCTTGTCGTAATGATTTAAATCGTAAAAGAATAGTTAGCTTATAGCTTATAGCTTATAGCCAACAGCCAACAGCTGACAGCTTTTATCTTCTTACGGCTTTCCTCACCACGGCAGCAGATCCTTCACGTTCGTTCAGGATGACGCCTTACCGTTCCTCGTCATTATGATGCCTTACCGTATCCCGTCATTCAGAGCGGGGGCAAGAATGCTTTGTGAGAAAAACGGGAAACAGGATAGT
>ENA-ORRR01000930-ORRR01000930.1-human-gut-metagenome-genome-assembly--contig:-NODE-930-length-22393-cov-11.7727_pt1 | contig 22393 bp, 21 predicted proteins | sample MGYA00242182_ERZ509148 | MGnify/ENA primary metagenome ERZ509148 (study PRJEB26280, sample SAMEA2338674) | human gut metagenome | biome: human gut; feature: human-associated habitat; material: faeces... | reverse complement strand
GATATGGGGTCACTTGCCGCCGGCTGCACGGCGGCGATGACGGTGGATTATTACAAGCTCGGGCTTCAGGCAGCTCAGCTCGGCGCCGATATTCTTGAGGGCCGAACAACCGCCGCAGAAACGCCAATCGGCGTGCAGGACGTGAAAAATCCTACTTTCAACGTGACGGCTATGAAGCGGCTGGGATTGGAAATTCCAGAAGACCTCAAGGCCGGGGCTCTTTTATGGCAAAAAAAATGAGCGCCGCTCAAGAGTGCTGATCACAATGCCGCAGCGTGAAAGCTGCGGCTTTTTTTATTTCTCTGCTGCTGGGCTGGGCCCGAGCGGGGCAGTCTCAGCCCTGTTGATCAGGGCTTTGTGAGAAGTTTGATAACGGGCCCTCTGAACTCGGTAAAATTAAAAGATCTGCCGGTACAAAGGGTCGTGAGATCGACCCCAGCGAGCCGTCAGGAAGCAAAGAACAAAATAAATCAGAGCGAACCGTTCCAGCCACCAGCAGAGCATACGGTTCGCGCCGAGGTCAGCCATGCACGTTTTGAACATCGGTTCACTCAATATTGACAATGTATATCAGGTGCCGCATTTCCTGCGCGGCGGCGAAACTGTAGCGGCATACCGCCGTACGCTTCACGTCGGCGGCAAAGGACTCAACCAAAGCGTGGCGCTTGCCCGCGCCGGCATCGCGAGTTCCCATGCCGGGATTATTGGCCGTGACGGCGAGGTGCTGAAGAATTTTCTGGAAGCTGAAGGCGTTAATGTTGCGCATGTTGAAATGCGTGCCGATGAAGCTTCAGGTCATACGGTCATCCAGATTTCTCCGGAAGGCGAGAATGCCATTCTTTATTACCCGGGCACCAATACCTGCCTCACGCGTGAGTTCGTGAAGAATGCCGTTTCCGATCTCAAAGAGGGTGATGTTTTGCTTTTGCAAAATGAAACGAACGCCATTCGGGACGCAATTGAAATCGGCCTTGAAAAAGGACTTCGCATCGTGTTCAATCCGGCGCCGTTCGACCGTTCTGTGCCGCTTCTGCCGCTCAACCAAACGGCAGCTTTAATTCTCAATGAAGGTGAAGCCCGCGGGCTTTATTCCATGGATGAAGCGGCAGCGGAAGACGCTCCTCATTACGCTCGGCGCTCGCGGCGTGGCCGTGCGCATTCCGGGACAGTCTCCCAAACTTTTCCCGGCCTACCGCGTGGATGCGGTGGTCGATACCACTGCGGCCGGAGATACCTTTACGGGGTACGCTGTCCGTGCGCTGACGCTCGCATGGAATGCGGAAGAAAAGGGCGAAGATCTGGCTCGCTGCCGCGCTATTTTGGAGGACGGGATCAAATATGCCGTGACGGCGGCAGCGCTTTCTGTGACGCGCGCCGGAGCAGCGGAATCTATTCCGCATTTTGAGGTTGTCGACGCGGTGGTGGCCGACTTGTGGGATACCGAAGGGAATCTGCGCTAATGACTGTTGAAAATATCCTCCTTGACTGCGATCCTGGTCTTGACGACGCGGCTGCTATTTTTTTGGCAGCCGGATCGCCCCGCATTCATGTGCTCGGCATTACGACCGTAGCGGGCAATCAGACCATTGAGCGCGTGACGAAGAACGCTTTTTTCGTGGCCAAGATGGCAGGCATGGGGGATGTTCCTATTGCCAGGGGCTCGGCACGGCCGCTTCTGCGTCCGCAGGTGCAGGTCTGCTCAGAGATTCACGGTGAAACTGGACTGGGGGTTCCGGTAGCAGAGCCTGAGCGCGATCCGGATCCGCGGCCGGCGGCTCAGTTCATCGTCGACGTTGTCATGCGGGAGCCCGAAAAGTCGGTCACACTGGTGGCCACGGGGCCTCTCACCAATGTGGCTCTCGCCGCTCGGCTCGAGCCCAAGATCGTTGAGCGCGTCAAGCAGGTGGTTCTCATGGGTGGCGCCTGCCACACAGGCAATGTTGGCCCGGCGATGGAGTTCAACATTGAAAACGATCCGGAAGCAGCACATATTGTTTTCAATGAACCTTGGCAGGTGGTGATGGTCGGGCTGGACCTGACGTATCAGGCGCGCGCTGATAAGTCTGTGCGCGATGCTTTCAAAGCGATTGGCACCCCGGCAGGCGACTTCATGTACCAAACGCTCGAGACCTTTGCCGAAAACTACAAGGCATGGCGCGGCTTTGATGCTCCGCCGCTTCATGATCCCTGCGCGATGGCTTACGTCATTGATCCGACGGTTATGGAAGTGGTCCCTGTCCCGATCAATGTTGAAACGAAAGGCGCCCTGACGGCCGGCATGACGGTCTGTGATTTTCGCCGCAAAGCACCTGAAGGCTGTCACACCTTTGCTGCGCTCAAGCTCAACGTGCCGCAGTTTTGGGAGATGCTCATCAGCTCGGTCAAAGCAATCGGGTGAAATGCACTGGGGCGGGTTCCGCCCAAGATGTCTGCTGCATTGCTGCCGCTCTTGGTTTTTTGCAGCTTCTGAAGGCATGAAACTGCAAAGATGGACGCAGACATTCAGAGCGCTGACGGAGAGGCCGCTTAAGGCGGCAGCTTCCGTCAGCTGCACCGACCAATTTTCATCCAAAAGCTCTGCATGCGACGTTTTTCTCAAGAATGGTTTGACGCTCTCAGCCGCTGCCGCTTTGCCGGGCAGTGGCCTGACTGGAGCGGGCCTCGGGCTGCGCCGGTCATGCCCTGGATTACCGCGCCGATTCATCCCTATTTACGAAAGGCTTTTGATCACATGGGCGAGGTGCGGGAGCTTAATCCCGGCGACTGGCTCTATCCCCATGTCCAAGTGCGCAGCTATATGCTGGTGGAGGCGGGACTGACCGGACGCATTGTCGCAACGGTCGACGGACAGTCCGGCGCAGGGGCAATGGCGCTTTCCACTCCCATGCGCAATGCCGCAGGGAACCTGAATTGGCTCACGCATCGTTCGGCTATCGGACGTTATCAGGCGCTCTCTCACGTGCGCCTGCGAGAAATACCGCATAGTGAAGCGCTCGCTTTTCTGATGCAGGCAGACAAGGATTTTTATCTGGCGCTTTACGCGCAGATGGAACTCATCAATCTTTCTGACCGGTTCGGCTTTGCCATTTTGGCGCTGCTGCCGGCCATTGACCGCTTCAAGGCGCTCCTCATTGCCTGGTCGCTTTTTTACGGTGAGGTTTCTGAGGGGCCCCGCGGACTGCGGATTCGGGTGCCCATACCGGGCCGTAAAAACCACATTGCTCAAGTCATCCGAACCTCGAGCGTGACGCTCGACGGTATTCTGCGGGAGCTCAAAACCGCAGAGAACTGGGAGCGGGAGGGCGAGTTTGTCACCTTTAATGCTTCAACGCTTCAGAGCGTGCATGAATGGATGCGTCATGCAGAAGGCAAGGATGCTTATTTGGCAAGGCCCGTACGCGTGGAAGATATGCTGCTGGCGGCTCAGGCAGAAGCTGCTGAGATCATTCATTAGCTAAAGACAACCTTCGGCCCAAGCCTTTCTGAAGGGCATAAAGAAGCCCGAACCTTTCAGCAGAGGTTCGGGCTTGCCTTTATGAGGAGCGCTGTTGGCAGGCGGTGCGGTGTTTTGTCAAATTCACGAAATAATGTGAGCCGATTGGAATTCTTCAAAACATTTTTGAGCGGGACTGCCGACAGGTCTTAAGCCTTAAGCTGCAGAGCGTTTGGCCGTTTTGGATTCTTGAACTTCGCGTTCGATACGATCGAAAAAGGATTCTTTTTCGCCGGCATCGGGGTTAGCCACATTGTGCCAAAGGGCGGCTACGGCAGCCGGCAGGGCGGTTGCAGGGGCGGCAGCGAAGTGGAGGGTGGCAAGCGCTACAGCCAGGCCGGAGTTCTGCATGCCAACCTCAAACGCAAGGGTTTTGCGCTTGGAGAGCGACATGCCCATGAAGCGTGCTGCATACCAGCCGAGCAGCATGCCGACGGCGTTCTGCACGGCGACCGCGGCGAAGATCAAGAGGCCGACATTGAGGAGCTGGGCACGGGTTGCGGCAACGACAGCAGCGGCGATAACCACGATGGCGCCAACGGACACGATCGGCAGCGCAGCCACGCACTTTTCAACGTTTTTATCTCCCGCGAGCTTATGGATGACGACGCCGGCGGCGATCGGGAGCAGGATCATCTGGACGATCGAAAGGAACATCGAAGCCGGATCGATGGCAAGCCACTGATTGGCAAAAACGTACATCAAGGCCGGCGTTACGATCGGCGCGAGCAGCGTCGTGCAGGACGTTACCGTCACCGAAAGCGCCACATCGCCGCGGGCGATGAAAGTCACCACATTCGATGCGGTGCCGCCGGGCGCGCAGCCCAGGAGCATCATGCCGACCGCAACATCTGCCGGAAGGTTGAGCAGAACGCAGAGCGCATAAGCCGAAAGCGGCATGATCGTGAACTGTGCCACGACCCCTGTCAGTACTTCTTTCGGACGGCGGACCACCTCACGGAAATCAGCCGTCGAAAGCGTGAGGCCCATGCCGAACATCACCACACCGAGGAGCACCGGAACATAAGGACCGACCAACTTGAAAATCTCGGGGAAAATGAATCCGAGAATGCCGAAGATAATCACCCACAGGGCGAAGGTCTTGTTCACAAACTGGCTCACTTTCACGAGATATTTCATATCGTTCATTCAATGCGTTTTTAGCGCATTGACTCCTTAAATGCCCAAAGGCTGACAAATGTCTTCATAGTGCAGCGGCGGGAAGAACGGAGTCACCGGAGTGCTGAAGTCCGAAAACTGCTTCCCTTGCAAAGAAGTGTTTGAAGAAGAAATGACCTTAGCTGGGGTCATTCCGTCCGCACTTTTTTGTGCGGGTTTGTCTACTCTACGGGCAATGCGCTTTGTTTTGGGGCGCTTGGGGAGCGAAGACCGTCAGTTCTGAAACATTCCCTGAGAAATGTTGACTGCAATAACGTTTTCCCCCTAAACGAAAGCGCTTAGTGAGGCATTGCGAAGGATGATGAACCGAATTTGAGCGGAGCGGCAGGCCGTGAAAGAAGCCGGACTCGACTTAAAGCAAAGATTCAATCTGCAGCGTATAGCCTTCCGGTTCATTTTCGATGGTAATCATCGAACGTGAGCCCATCTGGGTGATGTGTGCGCGCAAAAGGGCTGTGCCCTCGGACGAGAGTTCACGGATTTCGGTGGGACCTTGACGGTGACTCGAAAACTCAAAGCCGCTGGGGACGGCAGCCGCAATGCTTTGTGTCGGCCATAAAGTGAAGGTCAGGTCACGCAGAAGCCGTTCGGCGGAGATGCGTTCATCCAGACGCGGACTCCGTGCTTCGGTGATCGTACTGCCGTCCCAGGTGATGCGCCAGACCGTCATGCTGAGCGCGGAGAAAACCGCATTGACGCTGCCCGGAGCAGAGAGCACTGTCGCACGAAGGGGCGGAACCGCAGCCGGAGCGCCATGCTGGGCGGCTTTGGGGCTGAAGCGAATGACAATCTGCTGGTCGAGGGAGAGCTGCGGAGCATCAGCAATCGCCGGCAGAAAAACAGGTACGAAAGAGCGTTCCTTGGCTGCAGCCGCCGCCTTCTGAGGCTTCGGACGTTCAATGGCCTTGGCGGAGTTTACGGAGGGTTTCCGCTGAAGCGGCTTGGCTGTCTTCTGCGAAGCTGTTTGGCTGCCTTCAGCGGCCTTTTTCAATGCACAGCCCGAAAGCAGCGAAACTGCGAAGAGCGCGGTAAGGAAAAGTCGGCGTGAGCGGACGGGCATGAAAGCCTCCGAAGAAGTTAAGGTTCGGCGGCGGTTTCCGTCCGATATCAAATGTTAGCGCATGGCAGGCTTTTGCACGTTTATCGATGCCATCGAGGATGGTGCGGCGGCTGCGGACGAGGCGGAGGAATGACGGGAGCGGCGGGTCTGGGCTTTGGCGGCGGGGGTGCACGGTGCGGTGCAGCGACGCAGCCCGAGAGCGTGAGCACCCCGGCGATGCCGGTGAAAAAAGCAGACCGCAGAAATGTTCGGCGTGAATACGGCATAACAATCTCCCAATCCAATGGAATCCGCGTAGCCGCCCGGAACCTTCGCCCCCAAGGGCGAGATATCGCTGACAGATGCTTGCTCTCATCTTAGGAACAACGGACTTAGGAAAGGCTGTGGCGGCAAATACGAGAGAGAAGCACGACCTCAGCGCTTATCAGCGGCCGGACGCAAGAGCGGCGTCGCTGCCCAAACAATGCTTTGACCCACCAGCACGGTAATGCCGAAAGCTCGGAGTGCAGGCGTAGCGGAAAATACCAGCAGTCCAAAAGAAAGGAGCGTCGTAACGCCCGAAAAAAGGACGGCGGCAGAGGTGCGGCCGTCGCTGGGGCTCCCTGTGAGGAAGATGCCGTAGTCAACGCCCAGGCCGAGAACTAAAACGAGACCCAGCGCGGTGAAAATGGTGACGGGCGTTCCCGTCCAGCCAAAGACGGCCAGTGCGGCAAGAATGCCTAGGGCCGAGGGCAGTACGGCGCGCCAGCTCTCACGCCCGAAACGAAGCGTTAAAAGCGCCCAGAGGAGCACGATGCCGGCGGCGAGCACCATGAGAATGAGATCTCTGTAAAGCGAGAGCCCCTCGCTCATGCCGCGGGTGATGTCCACAAAATAAGCGCCCGGCACAGCTTCAGCGGCCTTCGTTAAGAAAGGAAGATGCTTGGGCTCAACGCCGGCGAGCATCAGTACTGTGACGGCGCGTCCGGGCTGGTTCTCCAGCACGAAGCGATGAGTGAGTTCACGCCACGGCGTACTTTCTAAGTCATTCAAGGCAATTCGCTGGGCGTCAGGCCCTTTTGGCGAAGCTCCGAGCAGCTCAAGAAGCCGGGGGGCGGCGGTAGCCGTTGCCGCGGCAACGAGATCTCTGTCAGCATCCTGTTTGGCATCCGAGGGCAGCAGCATGGAAAGCCCGGAAGGCGTGAGGCTCTTGAGTTCAGGTATGGCCTCCATGGCGGACAAGAGCGCTTCTTCGTGTTCGAGCGTTTCACTCAATGTCGGGCCCTGCAGGACAAAAGCTTGAGCCGGTGACGGCAGCGTCAAGGCGCGGGACACTGCCAGCTGACTCTTCAGGAGCTTGGGCGGCGCTCCCTGCAGGTCTCTGATGCCCGCGTCAAAATGCATGCGCGAGAGGCCAAAGAGAAGCGCTGCGGCAAAAATGGCGAGACCGAAGAGAACCGCAGGACGTCTGAGTGCCGAGGCGTCCAGTCTGGGAAGCCGGGGGAGCGCTTGGGCCAGCATTCGCATCAGCCGCGTCTGGTCTTTAGGCACCCAACGCTCCAGTCGAGGAAGCACCGTCAAGACGGTGAAGAGCGTTCCCACGACGCCGCAGGCGGCGAGGACGGCCATCTGCCGAAGACCGGGCAGCGGCGTCAGCGCAAGCGTGCAGTATGCGGCGGCTGTGGAAAGCGCTGCCGAGAGGAGCGCGCCGGCCATGCGGCGGCGGCGTGCTTGTGCGGATTCTCCGGCAGTCTTGAGGGCAAACCAATGCGAAGAATAGTCAATCGATACGCCGATCAGTGTTGCGCCGAAAACGAAGGTAATGAGCGAGAGCGTGCCGAAGACGGCAAAGGCGGCGCCCAGTGCAAGCGTGAAGCCGAGGAGAATGGTTCCGGCCATCAGCAAGAGCACGACGGGACTGCCGAAAAGCGCCCAAGCCAATGCAAAGACACTGATGGTCGAGAGGGTGCCGATAAAGGTGAGCTCGCGCTGTGCGCGGGCAGCGATCGCATCGGTAAAGAGCGGCACGCCGGCCGCTTCGATCTGGACGGAAGCTCTGCGCCCCACCGCATCCTGAGCGGCGTTTTGAGCGTCTTCGAGCGTCTGCGCAAAATGAGCTTTCCCGGCTGCCGCCAGGTTTTCGTCCGCGGTGAAAAAAAGCACGCGGACGGTTTCTCCGGGCGGCACCGTCTTTAATTCGAGCTCCGTGCGGCCGTTGCTCGAAGAGGCGCGCCAAGGGAGGCGCTTAAGTTCTTCGGTGAGCCAATGGTCATAGGTGCAGAACGGATCATTGGCAAAGCCGAGAATCCTGAGCGACACGGCGCTCGTGAGGCAGCCGACGGCTCGCTCTGTCAGCCGTTCGCTGCGGCTTGGTTCCGGCAGGCCGATGAGACTCCTGAGCGCACTTCTGTCGGCATCCGAAAGCAGTCGGCCGGCGGCATGAGGAATTTTGGGGACAGCACCGGCCCCAAAACGCTCTGGAGAGCGCTCTGATAGGGCGGGTGATGCGAGCAGTACGTTCCGTACTGCCGCTTGAGCGGTCTCGGCGAGCTGCCTGAGTTTTTCTGCCGCCGCTGCTGTGTCGCCCTTGACGCGAAGGAGCACGATGACATTGCCGGCTTCATCCTGACTCAGGCGGGCGCGCAGGGCGTCTTCAATATCCTCGGGCAGTTCCGGGGCTAATTCCGCTGGAATAAGCGACGCGAGACTTGTATCAAAAGCGCGGTGAGTGAATCGGTCGCAAAGCACCCATGAAGAGAGTGCAAGCAGGACGATGAGGCAGCCGAGCGCAAGCCGACCGCGTCCGACTTCCAAAAAACTGAGAAGTCCGTCAAGGATTTTTTGGGCGCGGTGCTGTACGGTCAACGTGAAAACTTTTTTTGATAAAGAGAGGAAGTCGGCGTTCGAGTCGATTCGCCGAAGGAGAAAAGCGAATGAATGAACGGGAACGCCGCGAAGAAGATGCTCGCGGCAATGCTGAGCATCTCGCTTCAGTCAGAGATCAAAGCGCTTAGGCCGGATGACCGCAGGTGAAGCAGAAAACGGGTTCATAGGTGGCCGGCAGCTTCATGCGTTTGCCGAGCTCGGGACCTGCAACCGAACCGCGCGCAACGCCGCCGAGACCGAGTGCGGTGCCGGCCAGATAAGCGGCTTCGACCATGGTGCCGGCATCGAGATAAGCCCAGTGCGGCCGAGCCATCTGCGTGCGGGGCGTCGCTTCAACGACAAAGACGAGTGTTACAGGGGCCGTATCAACAAAAGCGTGCTGTCCCATCGTTGACGCTGCGCGGAGGTCTTCCGGGGTCAGAAGCTCGAGCGTATTCTTGGACGCATTCCAGCGCCATGCGCCGTCAGCGCGCAGAACACAGACCGAGACAGTACGCAGATCGAGACAGGAGGGAACGGTCCGCTTTCCGTCAGGACGTGTAATGCCGGCCGTGCACCAAAGGAGCGTTGAAAGATCTGCGTCGGAAATGGGCTCTGTCGTGAAAGAGCGAATGGTTTTGCGTGCCTTCAGAGCCTCCGTGAGCGTCATCTTCAATTCGCGCGGAGCGGGCAGCTCAATTGTTTTTGTTGTCATAAAACCCTCCAAAGTAAGACGGTGCCTTTCAACCAGTAATGATTGTAGTTCCGCAGTGTGACGCTGTTTGTATTCCTGCTTCGTCCGGGAGCAAAAAAAGCGGCGGACTTCACTAAAGAGGTCCGCCGCTCATCGCTGTCACGCAGCGTTAGGGTGATTAACGATTGGTGTCGACCTTCGGGTCAAGCGCATCGCGCAGACCGTCGCCCAAAAGGTTGAAGGCAAGCACCGTGAGGAAGATCGCAATCACGGGAAAGATCGCCGCGTGCGGCGCGGTGAGCAGGTCAGCGCGGGCTTCGTTAAGCATTGCGCCCCATTCAGGCATCGGCGGCTGAGCGCCGAGCCCCAGGAAGGAGAGCGATGCCGCGGTGATGATTGACGTGCCGATACGCATCGAGAGATAGACCAGAATTACCGAGATCGTGCCGGGCAGAATATGGCGGAACAGAAGCATCGTGTCGCTGATGCCCAGGCTTCGCGCCGCCTCAACATAGGTCTGGGTTTTCAGGCTCAGCACATTCGCGCGGACCAGACGGGCGAAGGCCGGAATCGAGAAAATCGCCACGGCCGCGACGACGTTGAGCATGCCGCCGCCGAGAATCGCCACAATGCCGATCGCGAGCAGAATGCCCGGGAAAGCAAAGAGCACGTCCGAAATACGCATGATGATGCGGTCGGGCCATCCTTCATAGAAACCGGCGATCAGGCCGAGAATCGTGCCGATGACAGCACCGGCAAAAACGGACGAAAAGCCGCAGACGAGCGAGATGCGTGTGCCGGCGACGATGCGGCTGAAGATGTCGCGCCCGAGGGCGTCAACGCCAAACCAATGCACGGCCGAAGGACCTTCATTCAGACGGTCGTAGTCGAAGAAGTTTTCCGGATCAAACGGCGTGATCATGGGGCCGACAATGGCGACGATGATCAAAAAGAAGACGAATCCGGCAGCGGCCATCGCCACCGGCTGCTTCTTAAACTTGCGCCAGAACTCGCCCATCGGGGTGCGCAGCGCATCGTTGGACTTGGCAATGCGCGGATCCACTGCAGTTTCAGTACTCATTTATTCACTCCGATTCTTCTTTTACTTGTAGCGGATCGACGGATTGATCCATCCGTAGAGCACGTCGACCACGAGGTTAATGACGATGAATTCAAGCGAAAAGAGCAGAACGCTCGCCTGAATCACAGGGTAGTCGCGCATGTCGACGGCGTCGACGAGCAGACGCCCCATGCCGGGCCAGTTAAAGACCTTTTCCACCACGATGGAGCCGCCGAGCAGGAAGCCGAACTGCAGACCCATCATCGTGACCACGGGAATCAAAGCATTGCGGAGCGCGTGCTTGGCAACGATCTTCGTTTCCGTCACGCCCTTGGCGCGGGCGGTGCGGATGTAGTCGTCATGGAGCACTTCCACGAAGGAAGCACGCGTGAAGCGGGCCATCACGGCGGCAACCGCTGCGCCGAGCGTGATCGACGGGAGAATGTAGTGCTTCCAGGACGAAGCGCCTACCGTCGGCAGCCAGCCGAGCTCAACGGAAAAGATTTCCATGAGCAGGATGCCGAGTGCAAAGGCCGGGAACGAAATGCCGGAGACGGCGAGCGTCATGCCGATGCGGTCAGGCCACTTGTTGCGGTAGACCGCGGAAATCACGCCGATCACCAGACCGAAGATCACCGACCAAACCATGGAGGTAAGCGTGAGCCACAGCGTCGGGCCAAAGCGTTCGCCGATTTCCTGAATCACCGGACGCTGGGAACGAATGGAGGTGCCGAAGTCGCCTTGACACGCGCCCACCACAAAGTTCACGAACTGCTCAGGGATCGAGCGGTCGAGACCCAGACTGTGGCGGATCATCTCCACCGTCGCTTCGTCAGCTTCCGGACCGGCGGCCAAACGTGCCGGGTCGCCCGGGAGCAGGTGAATGAAGAAGAAGACGCAGACCGCCACGATGATGAGCGTGGGGATCATCCCGAGGAGTCGCTTGATGAAATATCTCAGCATGGAACTTTCTGCCTGCTTGTTTGTTGTTGATTTGTTCCTGAACTCGTCTTCAGGGCTTCATGAGAGAAGCCGGCTCTAAGCTGGCTTCCTCGAAGTTAAAGCTCGAGTCGGGCTGAATGTAAAAACCGTGGAGCGCTTTGGAGCTTGCCGCGATGTTTTGTTCACTCACGAGGAAGATCCACGGTGCATCTTTCCAAATCGTTTCCTGCATCTGCGCATAGATCGCTGACTTCTTCTCGCGGTCGGTGGTGCCGAGCGCATAGAAAAGCGCCTGATCAACCGCGGGATTGGAATAGTAGGACTCGTTGGAGCCGCGGGGCGGGAAGCTTGACGTTGCGAGGACTGGGCGCACCGCGTAGTCGAGTTCGCCCGTGGAGCTCGACCAGCCAATGTAATAAAGCTCATGACGGCTCTGCTCGGGCTGGGGCGTCGACTCTACAAAACTCGTGCGTTCGCCGGCCTCAAGCGTGCGTACGCGAACTTTGACGCCGACCTGAGCGAGCTGCTGCTGCAGGAACTGAATGATCTTGGAGGCCGTCGTATGGTTGTAGCCCGACCAAAGTTCCACTTCAAAGCCGTTCGGGTAGCCCGCTTCTTTAAGAAGCGCCTTGGCCTTCTGCGGGTCATAAGGCCAGGGACCGAGCTTAACGGCATAGTCAACCGAGAGCGGCGCAATGCCTTCGGCCACGTCGGCGTATCCGGCAAAGGCCACCTTGACGAGCGCCTCTTTGTTCACGGCGTAGTTAAGCGCCTGACGAACGCGGACATCCTTGAAGACGGGCTTCGTGAGATTCATTTCCACAAAGCGAAGCATGATCGAAGGCGTGACGTCGACGCGGAGCGTGCCTTTGTCCTTCACCATTTTGACCTGCTCGGAAGGCAGCGGAAACGCATAATCGGCTTCTCCCGTGAGCGCCATGGCTACGCGCGTGCTGTTTTCCACTACAGGACGCCAGGTGATGGCATCGAGCTTCGGGTATCCCGCGCGCCAGTAGTTCGGGTTCTTCTCCACCCGCAAAACGTCGCTCGGGTTGTAGTTCTTCATGACAAAAGGCCCGGTGCCGCAAGGATGGAAGGCAATGCTGACTTCCTTTTCGCTGAGGCTCTTCGGGCAGATCATGACAGCCGACGGATGCGCAAGACGGTTGATGAAGGCCGAATTCGGACGCTTGAGCGTGAAGCGGACCGTGTAAGGATCGAGCACCTTGAGTGAAGCGACGTTTTCAAAAAGGAAAAAGCGCTTGAGCGTGCTGCCGGGCGTTGTGATGCGGTCAAAATTGGCTTTGACTGCTTCGGCCGTGAATGTCGTGCCGTCATGGAACTTCACGCCGCGGCGCAGGTGCACGACATGCTGCATGCCGTCGGGGCTCGATTCAGCCGATTCGGCAAGGCTCGGAACAACGTTCATTTCTCGGTCGAACCTGAAGAGCCCTTCATAAAAGGACTTTGCCACGGCCTGAGAGAGCGTGTCCGTCGCGTTCCACGGGTCCATCGTAGTGAAGGTGCTCGCTACGGCGACGGTAATTTCATTTTTGGCTTCAGCTGCGCCGGCCGGTGAGAGCACGGCGGCGCAAATGAGCGCAGCAGGGAGCAGTTTGGTGAGGGTTTGCCGTTTCTGCATGTTGTTTCCCTTTGCTCTTATTTATGACCTTCCATCGTGCCCACGACATGCTTGGCCACGAAGTGTCCGGGTTCAACTTCAACGAGCGGTTCGATGACGGGATCATCACCCACTTTGCGTACCGGGCTCGGGAGGTCTGAGAGATTGAGCAGCTTCAGAAGGTTGCGCTCCTGCGGGTCGGCAATCGGAACGGCCGAGAGGAGCTTTTGCGTATATGGATGGAGCGGATTGCCGAGGACAGCGCGGCGCGAGCCCATTTCGACGATCTGGCCGAGATACATGACGGCAACGCGGTGGCTGATGCGCTCAACGACGCCCATGTCGTGAGAGATGAAGATATAGGAAAGTCCCATTTCCTCCTGCAGTTCCATCATCAGGTTCACCACCTGAGCACGGATGGAGACGTCGAGCGCGGCAACGCATTCATCGGCCACGATGATCTGGGGTTTGAGCGAAAGCGCACGGGCAATACAGATGCGCTGACGCTGACCGCCGGAGAATTCATGCGGGTAGCGGTTAGCCATATCCGGGGAGAGTCCCACGCGTTTAAGGAGCAGCGCTACGCGGTCGTACATCTCCTTTTTGGAGCAGTAGTTATGGATCATCATCGGCTCGGCAATCGAGTAGCCCACGGTCTGTCGCGGATCAAGCGAGGCGTAAGGATCCTGGAAGATCATCTGCAGATTGCGGCGCTCTTCCTGAAGTTCGTGCCGGGTCATGCGCAGCAGCGACTTGCCGCGGTGGAGGACTTCTCCGCTGTCGACATCGAGCAGCCGCAGAACGGCGCGGCCAGTGGTTGACTTGCCGCAGCCCGATTCGCCCACGATCGAGAGCGTTTCGCCTGCGCGCAGATCAAAGCTCACATGGTCGCAGGCGCGTACGACGTAGGTGGGGCGCCCCCAGAAATCGGTGCGGACGGGGAAGGTCTTCACCAGATTCTTAACTTCAAGAATTTTTTCTCCCGGCGGCGGGAGTTTGTCCGAGGGCGGTTCGATGACTTTGCCGTTGTCCGGATCAATCAGCCGGAAGAAGCACGGATGTTCAATGTCTTTCAAGGCACCCAGACGGGGTACGGCGGAGAGCAGCGCCTGCGTATAGGGGTGCTGCGGATGCGCAAAGATGGCTTGAGCAGTGCCGGACTCCACAATTTCACCGTAGCGCATGACAGCGACGCGGTCGGCGATCTGCGCCACTACGCCCATGTCGTGCGTGATGAAGAGCACCGCCATCCCGATTTCTTTCTGAAGTTCGGAAATTAGGGCAAGAATCTGTGCCTGAACCGTAACGTCAAGCGCCGTTGTCGGTTCGTCTGCAATCAAGAGCTGCGGCTTGCAGGCAAGCGCCATGGCAATCATGACGCGCTGACGCATGCCGCCCGAGAGTTGGTGCGGGAACCTTAAAGAGATGCGTTCAGCATCGGGAATGCGCACGAGTTCGAGCAGATGAACGGCTTCCTTGAGCGCTTCCTTTTCATCCATGCCGCGGTGCAGGATCAGACTTTCGGCAATCTGCGCACCGACCGTGAACACCGGGTTCAGGGAGGTCATCGGCTCCTGGAAGATCATGGCCACTTCAGAGCCGCGCAGATGCTGCAGTTCAGACTTATTGGCATGACGCAGGTCAACCACGCGGCCGTCGCGGCAGCGCAGTTTGATGGAGCCGTTGACGATCTTGCCGCCGCCGTGTTCGACAAGACGCATTACAGAGAGGGAGGTAACGGACTTGCCGGATCCCGATTCGCCTACCAGCGCAAGGGTCTCGCCGGGGCGGATGGAGAAGGATTCATCGACTACTGCCGTGGTAGTGCCCGAGTCCGAAGTGAACTGCACGCGGAGGTGTTCAACCTCCAATATGGGGAGCTCTGCCTGCGGCGTGATGTTTGTTTCTTTAGCTTCCATCATTGTTCTTGTAAATTGGTTGGCTCAAGCGGATTGAATGCGTTGCGGCCGTGTTGATCCCTTGCGGGCTTTTGACATCCGAACTGCCCGTCGGGGCAGAGATGTTCTGCGCCGATCACTCTTTATGGGCTTAAAGCAAAGCACATGCCACGAACTCTTGCCGCGTCATGCAGAAAACCCTTGCATTCGGTCAGCGCAATACCGCCGGACGCAGTGTGCATTGTTGAGTTCGTACCATAGCGCCTCGTTTTGCCGGCGGCTTTTTCAGTACGCACAACGATCGGCAGATTCACTCGATTATTGATTTGTTCGACGTGGGGTAAGGCAAAGTACTCAGGGTTTACGACAAGACGCCTTGAATCGGATCGGGACGTTGCAAAATTGTGCGCAGCGCACTGAATTGATGCATTTGCGTCATGATTGGGGCGCCGCCTGATGTTAGGCCGTTTGCAGGCCTCTCGAACCAGCCGACTGGGCGGCAGCAATGACTGCATTCATGCTCAATTCATGTGCTGGAGGACTGCCGCATAGGGAATTTGTTGAGGTCAGCTCTTCAGAAGTCGGCGGCATAATGCTCCAATGCCGTGCAGTCGGAGAACCCTGTCGACAGAGCCTTGAGAGGCATGCAAGTCTTCGGGTGCACCGCAAGGAATACAAATATAAATTGGAGATACATCCATGCAGCCCATTCTTGCCGACAAGGCATTTCCTGAATTGGTTCAGTGGGCGGACGAGCTTGCCGCTCTGCGCCGTGACATTCATGCTCATCCGGAACTCGGTTTCGAGACGCCTCGTACGGTTGATCTGATCGTCAAAACCCTCAAAGGCTGGGGACTTGAACATGTGGATCCCGATGAGGTCAAGGGCGGCGTAGTGGTTGTCATCAATGGAGCGGCGCCTGGAGCAACAGTGGCGCTGCGCGCCGACATTGATGCGCTTCCGATGCCTGACAATTCGGCAAATCCATGGAAAAGTCAGACAGAAATGCGCTGCCACGCCTGCGGTCACGACGGTCACGCTGCCTGGCTTTTGGGGGCGCTGCGCTATCTGCACGAAAAGCGCGCGAGTTTCAAAGGCCGCGTCGTCGGCATTTTTCAGCCCGCTGAAGAAATCGGCCGCGGGGCGCTCCGTGTTGTCCAGTCCGGCGTTTTTGAGCATTGGGGCATTCAGGAAATCTACGGTGCCCATGATGAACCGACGGTCGCCAAGGGACAGTACGGTTTGTGCGCGGGCCCCGCTCAGGCCTCAACCGACTTCTTCTATATCACGGTGAAGGGGCGGGGTGTTCATGCGGCTCGCCCGCACCTCGGCGTCGATCCCATTACAACTGCCGGCGTGCTCATCGGCGCTCTGCAGACAATCGTTTCACGCAAGGTCAATCCCATTGAGACGGCCGTGCTCTCCATTTCGTCGGTGAACGGCGGGAACTTCCATACCCCCAACGTCATCCCTGAAACCGTCACGCTTTCGGGTACGGTGCGCACCTTCAATGAAGATGTCCGCAATCAGATTGAAGCAGAGATGGCGCGCATGGTGGAGCGCGTGGCAGAAGCCGAGAACTGCACGGGCGAATTCCGTTACGATCGTTTGGTGCCGTCGCTTTTCAATACGCCCGAAGCCGTCGAGCACATTCGCAGCTTCATCACGCATCAGTTCGGCGCGGAGCATGCCGAAGAGATGCCCATCTCAATGGGCGGAGAGGATTTCGCTGAATATACGTTTAAGGTGCCCGGCTGCATCATCCGCGCCGGTATTCGCGATGACAGCCATAAAGCCGCGCTGCACCACCCGACCTTCGACTTTAACGACGAAGTGATTCCCGCCACGGCTACTGTTCTCGCCGGAACCGTGCTTGAACGTCTGGCGGCGCTTTCATAAACTCTGAAAGTCATGCGGCCGAGAGCCTCTGCGCCCTCGGCCGCATTCTGTATTTCAAGCGCACAAACCTATGCCTTTCGGTATCTTAGCCACCTTCGCCGCGTATTTTCTCTGGGGTCTTTTCCCGTTTTACTTCCATGCCTTACAGGGCATCGGAGCCTTGGAAATTCTTGCCCACCGCATCATCTGGTCGCTTGTATTCATCACGATCGTGGTCGTCGCTATGCGCCGTACGGCGTGGCTTAAAGGCGCACTCATGACGCCGAAGGTGCTCGGTGTCTTCTGTCTCTCCGCGCTCATCATCGGCGCCAATTGGGGCATTTACGTTTATGCCATTGTTTCCGGCCGCACCATTGAGGCCTCGCTCGGCTACTTTATCAACCCGCTGGTGTCGATTGCTTTAGGGAGCTTATTTCTGCGCGAGCGGCTGCGCCGGCCTCAGCAGGCTGCCGTTGTGCTCGCGGGCGTTGGGGTGCTTTGGATAACCTGGACCACAGGCGTTGCCCCCTGGCTCGGGCTGATGCTTGCTGTAACCTTCGGGCTTTACGGGCTTATCCGCAAGATCGCTCCGCTCGGCAGTCTTGAGGGCATGGTGCTTGAAAGTCTGCTCCTCACTCCGGCGGCTGCAGCATGGTTATGGTTTCTGTGGTCAGATCATGAGCTCGCCTTCATTTCGGCTGATCTGACGACGCAGATTCTGCTTGTCGCTGCCGGTCCAGTTACCGCTGTGCCGCTCCTCTTTTTTGCTTCCGGCGTGCGCCGGATCCCTTATTCCACGTCGGCTGTTATTCAGTATGTCAGCCCGACGATGGTTTTTCTGATCGGTGTTTTTGCGTTCGGCGAGCCTTTTTCAAAAGGCATGCTTGTGGGTTTCCTGATCATTTGGGCAGCCGTGGCGCTTTTCTTGGGAGAAATGCTTCTCTTCGCGCGCCGGTGCCGCAACGAAGCTCGTGAAGCCGCCGACCGGGTCTGACGCGTGAAGCTTGGCGCAGGATATTCCCTGCAGCGCAAATGAAAGAGCCTCCGGAAACATTCAAGTTTGCGGAGGCTCTTTTCGAATTCAGGCGCGAATTATTTGACGGTCAGCTTCACGTCTTCCGTAATCGTGCCGGTGTAGCGGGCGACATATTCGCCGCGTTCAAGGTGCGGCGGCACAAAGAAGGTGCCGCTCGACACGACCTGACCGGCTTTGAGCTGACGGCCGCGTTTTTCGAGTGCGGCAACGAGCCACTTGAGCGCATGGATCGGATTGTCGAGCACTTCCGTCGAATTGCCTGCCTTGATAAGTTTGCCGTCCTTGAAGAGTTCGCAGCGGATGGCATTGAGGCCGGCAACGGTGAGCGTCTTGCCGTCAACGGGCGTGCCGTGAATGATGCAGCCGCCGACGGCGCAGTCGGCAACCACCAAGTATTTGTTGAGCGTCGGGAACCAAGCTTCAAAGCGGGCGTCCGGAACTTCAATGCCGCCGGCGACGGTGATGTTTTCAAGAAGCTCTTCGTCGCTCATGCTGCTCGTCAGATCCACCTTGGGGATCATCGAGAGTTCAACTTCAATGAGCGGTTCGTTCATGTGGTCAAGTTCGAGCGTGCAGGGCGCTGCAAAGATATGCGACTTGGTTTGTTCGCCAAAGAGCGGTTCGGTGGTGCCGAACATGTCCTGCGTCGTTTTGCTCGTGAGCGAGATCTTGTAGCCGCCAGTCGGTTCGCCCTTTAATTCGGCAAATTTGCGCTGAACGGCGTAAGCGCTTTCATAGTCATTCAAAACACCCGAGCAGGCCTTCATGTCAAGCGGCTTGTTGGTGCAAAAGGCGTTGTAGAGCGCCTGTGTAAGAGATGCTGCGTCCATCTGTCAAAATCTCCAAAACGGATTTACTGCAGAGAATAGGTTCTATTTTTCAACGGATTGATGCTTTATTCCTCAGGCATTTGTCTTAGAGAAGAACTTTAAAGGCAAGGGGCGGCGGTTCACTGTTGACGCAAAAGAAAAGACCGCCGACTCAAAAGGTCAACGGTCCTGCAGGTGATTCGAAATGAATCGGCTGACGTTTTAGAACATCTGAATCTGGGGTCTGGCGCCCTCGAGGAAGGTGATGGCGCCGCTCTTGGCGGTGCCGTCCGGGCCGTCGAGCTCCCAGTCGGGAATCACCCAGCGTTCATAGCCGTTCTGCATGTGCGCGGCAGGCTTATGGGTGTGGCCGTGAATGACCAGATCAACGCCTGCGGCTTTGACGGCTTCGGCAACCGCTGATTCGACAACATCCATGTCAGCCATGCTCTTTTCGCCCTTTTCGGACTCGGACTGCGCTCGGGCCTGTTTGGCAATGGCCAGTCGTTCCTCAACAGACTTCATGAGCATCATGGCCTGCCAGCGAGGATCGTGAGTGAGGGCGCGGAACTTTTGATAAGCCACATCGCGCAGGCACCACTGGTCGCCGTGCGCGAGCAGAGTTTTGCGGCCGCAAATATCAACGACGATGGGGTCGCGGATCAATTCGGCGCCCGCGGCGCGGGCAAATGCGGCGCCGAGCATGACGTCACGGTTGCCGGGCATCACAATGACGCGTCGGCCGGTAGCGGCATGGAGCTTAAGCAGCGCAATCACAGGCTGTGCTTCAGGATGTGCGTCGTCGCCGATCCAGTAGTCAAAAAGGTCGCCCAGGATAACGAGCTCCGGGTAGCGCGGCGCAATGGTCTTCATGAAGCGTACGAAGGCCATGATGGTTTTGGGCTTCGTAGGGGCAAGATGAAGGTCGGAAATGATGATCGGGTTCGTTAGCGGAGCGATCTCGGTAAGTCCGGCTAGTGCGGGCGGAGGAAGCTGATTCTGGGTGTCCATGACGGTTCTCGTGCGTATGCGGGAGGCAAGAGTCGGTCGGAGCGACATGTCGTCCGACCGTGCATTCGCCGCTCTTTAGATGATCTCGGCCTTTTCGATCACAACATCTTCAACAGGAACGTCGCCGTAGAAGGAGACCATGCCCGTACGGACCTTGGCGATCTGGTCGACCACATCCTGTCCGGCCACAACCTTGCCGAAGACGGCATAGCCCCAGCCCTGCGGAGTGGGAGCAGTGTGGTTGAGGAAGTCATTGTTGGCCACGTTGATGAAGAACTGAGCCGTTGCAGAGTGCGGATCCTGCGTACGAGCCATGGCGATCGTGTACTTGTTGTTTTTCAGACCGTTGGCAGCTTCGTTTTCGATCGGGGCATTGGTGGGCTTCTGCTTCATGCCTTTTTCAAAGCCGCCGCCCTGAATCATGAAGCCGCGGATAACGCGGTGGAAGATCGTGCCGTTGTAAAAGCCCGACTTCACATAGTTTTCAAAGTTGGCGCAGGTAATGGGAGCGTGTTCCGGGTCGAGTTCAATATCAATGACGCCGAGATTTGTGGTGAAGCGGATCATGAGATTTGTTGTTCCAATTAAACATTCATATGCAGTCGGGCTAACGCTCCGAGTCGGGATGCATCAGCATGACTGCTTAAGGTAAATCCAGCATTTTCGCACAGCCCATGGATGCTGAGCGAAGTGCTATCGGAATTAAGGCAGCACTTTGACGTCAAGGATCTTAACGACGTCAACGGGTACATCGTTCATGCCGCGGCGAGTGGTTGTGCGCACAGCGGCAATTTTGTCAACGACGTCGGCGCCTTTGACGACCGTGCCGAAAACACAGTAGCCGTTGCCGTCGCTTGCCTGATCAGCGTTGAGGAAGTCATTGTCAGCAACGTTGATGTAGAACTGAGACGTAGCCGAGTGCGGATAGCTCGTGCGGGCCATGGCGATCGTATAGCGTTCGTTTTTCATGCCGCCGCGGGCTTCGAGCGGAATGGGATCATGGGTGGGCTTCTCACGAAGCTGCTCGGTAAAGCCGCCCCCCTGAATCATGAATCCCGGAATCACTCGATGAAAGATGGTGTCTTTGTAAAAGCCTTCGCGCACATAAGTGAGGAAGTTCTTGACCGTGATGGGGGCGCGGTCGGGCGCGAGGCGCACAACGATATTGCCCAGAGTGGTGTCGATTTCAACAAGCTCTTCTTTGCCGGCGGCAGCGGCAGGGAGCGAAGTCAGGGCGGCAGCAAAAGAAGCAAGCGGCAGCAGGATGCGGAAACGATTCTTCATGTTGATTGGGAAATGTCAAAAGGGAAAACGGCGGATCCTGATTGGAATCCTCGAAGCGGGGTGAATGACGAATGCGTTCAATGCATCGTCAGTGTGCAGTGAGACGGCGCAGCGTCTTCAGGCGCTGCTGCAGTTCGGTGTTGGAGGAGAGGCTCGGTGCGGCAGCTTCGTAGCTCTCAAGAGCCAGCGCGAGGTACACGTCGCCGCGGTTTTTCTGAGCCGTTGCAAAGTTGGGATTGAGGAGCAGGGCGCGGTCAAGGAGCTTCACGGCCTCTTCAAGACTGCCCATGCCGGCTTCAATCACCGCCAGGTTGTTGTATGGCTCCGGAATTTCGGGATATTCGGCAATGAGCGAACGAAGGGCTTTGGCGGCTTCCTCCGTGCGGCCGAGCCGTTCCAGTGCGACGGTTCGGCTGAAGCGAAGCTGGGCGCTGCGGGGATTTTTTTCCAGACCAAGGTCGGCAAGTTCAAGCGCTTGTGCAGGGTGTCCGGCCTTGAGAAGCTGATCAACGCGGGGAGAGAATTCCGCAGAGTGCAGCGTTGCGGCGAGTTCCTGCATTTCAGAAGCGGCCATCGCGGAGCCGGAAGCGGAGGTGAGACCTGCCGCAAGGGCGGAGCAGATAAGCGCGGAGAAAATGTAACCGCGCAGCGGGCGGCGGAGACGGAAAATGGGCATCGCAGACAGCTTGAATAAAAATGTTTGCGCAGCAAATCAGGGAGCTTGGAAGCTCCTCAATGCCGCGTCTTCGATCGTTCGGCTGATACGCACTTGCGGGGCGCATCGGCCTGAAGCGGTCTTTTCCAGAGGTTAGAGAGCCCAAGGCAGCCGCTATACTCTCGAAGATTAGTCAACTGTTGATTTTAGCGGCTCTCAGCACATCCACATCTCTCTTGGTCTTTTAGGACTTGTATCGAGATATGGGACGGCGCTGAGGGTCTCGTGATTTTTTCGTTCGAGCACCATGCTTTCGATTTATTCGACCCTCACGCGCGAGCAGCGCCCTTTCGAGTCTCTTGAACCCGGCCGCGTACGTATGTATGTCTGCGGCGTGACGGTCTATGACTACTGTCATATCGGCCACGGCCGAACCTTCGTTGCTTTTGACGTTGTGCGCCGCTGGCTTGAGGCGTCGGGCTACAAAGTCACTTTTGTGCGCAACATCACCGACGTTGACGATAAGATCATCCGCCGCGCTGCGGAACGCGGCGTCACGACCGATGAGCTTACCGATGAATTTGCCCGCGCCATGCAGGAAGACATGCTGGCACTGGGCTGCCTTGCGCCGACATTCGAGCCGCGTGCAACTCAGTACATCCCGCAGATGCTCAATCTGATCGGCAAGCTCGAGGAAAAGGGTTTTGCTTACCACGCTGCTGACGGTGATGTTGACTATGCCGTCCGCAAGTTTCCCAATTACGGAAGACTTTCCGGTAAGTCCATTGACGATCTGCAGTCCGGCGCTCGGGTGCAGGAGCGCGAAGGCAAGCATGATCCGCTCGACTTTGTGCTCTGGAAGAGTGCAAAGCCTGGTGAACCGCAGTGGGATTCCAAATGGGGGTGCGGGCGCCCGGGATGGCATATCG
>ENA-ORRR01000926-ORRR01000926.1-human-gut-metagenome-genome-assembly--contig:-NODE-926-length-22506-cov-12.0567_pt1 | contig 22506 bp, 24 predicted proteins | sample MGYA00242182_ERZ509148 | MGnify/ENA primary metagenome ERZ509148 (study PRJEB26280, sample SAMEA2338674) | human gut metagenome | biome: human gut; feature: human-associated habitat; material: faeces... | reverse complement strand
ACGACATTATGAACATACGTTACCCAATATACGAGGGAGTTTATCGAATACTTACATCGAAATTCAAGGAGCATCGGAGATAGACGTGGATTTCGACAAGGAACTGAAGAATCTGGTGCAGAAAGGAGCCTTGTTGAAAAACGAGGGACGTGAGGTCGAGAAACTGCTGATGAACAACAATCCTGACGACGGAGTTACAGGCGGGGCCACGCTATGGAAATTGACACAGGGAATCACCGCCTTTGCAAGGGAACAGCAGCCGGAACGCTGCCGGGAACTGCATGAAATTTCGGGACAGCTGATGAACCGGGTAAAGATAAATTAAGAGAATAACAACCGAATTGTATGACAAGGGCGGCCGTGAGTCGCCCGTAAAGCAGAAGAACAATGGAAAATAATATAGTGTGCAGCAGATGCGGATCGGCCAATGTAAGGTGTGAGGCAATGGTAAACCCCAACACAAAAGGGTTCGACCACTTCACGGACGAAGCTTTTTATTACGGGTGGTGCGAAAACTGCGGATTGGGAGTTGCCTTGACCGACAAGGAGGAAATCCGGAACGAAATTTTGGAGAAATACCACAGGTTCAAGAAAGAGAATGCTTGTGAGCCACATTACGCGAATTGCCGGATTGTCCAAAGGAACAGCGGTCAGGTCAAGGATGTAAGAATTATGCTTTCACCGGACACCGGTATGGCCGATGACGGTATTTTCTTTTACTGCCACACATTGGAAAGGCTTATTGGGCTGTCCGTTCCCGGCAGGGAAAGTTTCACCCTTACGGAATGTTTCGGTTTTGCCTTGCTGACAGACAGGGAAAAGATGGAACGGCAGGTATTTAAACATGAAGCGGACGGAAAGCCCATTATCGTAACAGGTAGGGAAGTGCTGCTTTTCTATGGGGAACACTATGGTATAAGACCGGAAGAATTGAAGTAATACGCAACGGAGTATTGCTGCCATATCAAACATTACAGGGAATATGGATATCCGTTGCTGGACAGGTCCCTCGTGAAAAAAATGCTGGAGGAAGAGGAACGGATTACAAAAGGGGAAACACGGTCATTCACTCTGCGGATACACTTTCCTTGGCATGTGAAAATCACAAAAGAGGATAATCCTGAATATGCCCCATACAGATATGCCTTGAATGCCTATTGCCTGGACAATCCGCAATGTTTTAACCGCAGATACACCACTTTGGAGAAAGCCTTGCTCCATTGTTTGAATGGATTCAATGAAAATGCCACAATCAAAGACCGGTATCATTCAATAGGGGAATACTTGATTCAAAAGTAAGAACAGCAGACAAATACATCTTAAAAAAACAGAAACGTCACAAGGGGATGTATATCACATCATACCTGTGGCGTTTCTGTTTTTAGCCCTTTCCCATTTTATAACTCTGCCCGCTTTGTTGTAACATCCGAAAAGTGTGTGTTGACCAAACAGACTACAGAATCCGACAACTAATCCCAGCTGCAACATATAGATTCAACAAAACAATAGCGACTGCAACTATTAGGTTTATAGTGACAGTCGCTATTGTTGTATAGAAAGGTTTAATACCTGTATTTTTTCAATCAATTGAAAGAAACTTTTAAAGGAACATCAATCCATCTTTTATGATCATGAAAATGCAAATAGATAGAATCTCCCTCGAAGAAATTATCAATAATATATTTACAATGGTTATTGAATTCTTTTAAAGAAACATGAATAGTGTCTTTATTTTCATTGATCATTTTTTTGTAATATACAGACATAAATTCTTTTATTGTATCATTTTTGTCAATAACATATTTTATTGTTCCGTCAAACTTTTTATAAGAGCAAGTCAGATATTTATCTTTATCACTCACACGTAGATAGCATCCCGCTGTTCCAGGACATATATTTTCATTTTTGGCAAAATAAGAGTTTTCGAAATAATAAATCTCTCTATTACCATTTTTCTTAAATTCAAATGCTATAGGATATAATAAACTATGAATAGAGGTTCTATCTTTCCTTATCCTCAATATAACAGGACTATCGTTTTGAGTTTGTCTTACAGAAACGAGATTTTCACTAGAGCCACATCCTATAATAAAAACAATAATAAAAATAAATACAATAGACTTCATATTAAATACTTTTTAGTAATATATATCAAATAAAATTTGCATCATTGATGCTTCAATAATCACTTTGTTGGTTTATATAAAAGCTGTTGATTAGATAAGTTTTTCCATTTTTACTTTCAAATGTTTCATATAAAACAGCAATACTTTCATCATCACTTTCGTTTGAAGCCCTTCTTAAATCTTCAAAATGTTTGTATTTACCTTTAATAATATCATCTGCTATTTGAGGGGATACATATATTATACCAAAACGCAATTTTGACTTTTTACTATTACCAAATTCTCTAATAGTTTGCTTAACAGCATTTAATCCTTTATTTTTTATCTTCTCCAGCTCAAAATACATATAGTCTGCTTCTACTTCTTCTCCCTTACAATACATATCTTCTGCTATAAGACCACCCAACTCTACTAACAGAGATATAGCCATTCCACAGCTGCCTGTTACACCTGGTAATGAAACAGATAATGGTTCTGATGTATTACTTGCATTCATATTTGTCACAGAAGAAAAAATGTCCCAATATCCTATACCTTTAGAGAACAAATTAAGAATAGTGACTCGTGCACCTTTGTTCGCAAAATGCTCATATTGATTTATTCCTTCTGTTGATAAAATCTTTCCATCTCCAGTTCTTGTAGTCCAGTTCCTACCTTGTTTAACATAGATAATTTTTCCATCAGTCGTATAGTAACTACAATCGTACACTTCTCTACGACTCCCATCACTTAGACTTTCATATACTTTACCTTCATTGTTTATCATATACCCTTTTGCAAGTTTAGCGAGGGCTATTTTATTCTTATAAAACTCTAAAGCCTCTACAGTTTCCTCTGTAATCTCATCTTTTATTTCATCCTCAATAAACTTTATGAAGAATAGTTGTTCACCATTTTTTGTATATACTTCAGGCATTCCTGAATTTATATATGACGGTTTGATAAATAGATCCCGGTCTGATACCTTTACATTTAAGAAATCTTTTTTTGATTTTGGCAAACAAGTATCTTTCATATTAGAGGATGTTACCTTCCAATATAATTCAAGAACTTCTCCATCTTCTTCTACATCTTTTGTCCATGTCATAGGAAGTTGAAGCTCTATTATAGCATAGTTATTGTGTATATATGTATTGATTGTCTCTTCTTTTCCATTGAATTTATATTTATCAGGGTACAGATAATCCAAGAAAAAAAGTTCTTCCAAGTTATATAATTGCAGTCCTATTTTAGTATCATTGGGGACACCGCCTGTCTTAATTACGAAATATACGGTATCTTCAAGCCTGGCTTCAGTAATTTTATACTTGGGGTCATAGCTGTTCTGACTTGACCACCAACCCACAATATCTCTTATACCCAAATAGGCTTTGCCACGTATCTGTGGAGAGGTTATTTCAATTCTCTTCATGCTGTTCTGTTTCAAGTTTAAAATTATTAAGAACGATTATTCCATCATTGTTGATTACACCTGAATGCTTGGAGCATTTATAAACTCCTGATTCTTCAAATTTGAAATTTAAATCAACATTTTCTCCAGCAACAGGATTTTCTACTTGAACATATAAGGTAAAAGGAACATCAGGAAAAGAAGCTCGTTGTTTAGTCCCATTTTCATCGATCCAATAAGCATCAATAATTAACTTGGGCTTCTCGTCTGTATTCCGTACTACAAATTTTACTTCTTCCTCTTTATATTCCTCCCACCAGAATCCGTCTGTCGTATCCATCCTTCTATCCAGTCGAATGGTTCTATTGATATCCAGTCTTGTTGGAGATATAAGAAAACGGGTAAGCATAGGACTACTTTCTGTCGCATTCATAATTTCATCATAACAATAAAGATATGCTTCATCAAAAGCAAGTTCACGAAACATCATGTCATCTATGCTATGCAGTATCTTCCCCCAAATCGGAAAATGTTCTGCATGAGAAAAGAAAGCGGGACGCTGCCGGTCCGTATCAACAAGCATCATATCCAAAATACAATTGCTGCCATTAGATTCCATTTCTATATATATGTTTCCTCCTAACACTCCTGTTACAGGTCTTCCTTCACGGTCTATATTACGGGAAAAACAGTATTTATACTTTAGTAGATTGCATTTGTAGCCATTTATTTCCAATATTATTTCTGAATTCATGACGACTTGTTTTATGCATTTGACATTACATCTCAAACTTAGCAAAAAATCAAGAAAGACAATGTTCAAGGAGCATTTTTTATGCACCATATGCTCAATAACACATTTTATGTCTTTCGGTTACATTAAAATACAACACCTGTTTAGGGATATGTTCATGCCGGACAAATAAAAAAGGCTCGGTTGTCTCGTAACAACCAAACCTTTATCAGCAAGCAATCTACGGAATATAGAACAGTTCAAACTCTTCTTTTCTTCTTCTCTCTATGCTTGGAATGACTTTCCCCCGATAACAGCGGAACGATACATATTCCTTGTAAATATCCCGGTTGCCGCTGTCCAGTTTCTGAATCAGTTTGCTTTTAGGTATCTTGCCGTTTCCGATCAGACGGTAACAGCCTACATTAAAGCCTAACAGACTTAAAAGGAGCGAATCTTTCCCATATTTTCGGAATACCTTCAAACACCGTTCAAGGTCGCATCTCAAAAGTGAGTCTGCCTGTGCCTCACTCAGGTTCTCGGTCAGCGTCTCGTGGGGAAGCAGGCGGTGTCCGTAACCGATGTAAGGCATTTTCCCCCGGTGCCAGCCTTCCCACCGCTTGATGCAGGCTACCGCCTTATCTTTGTCAGACGGGGGATTTTCCGCCTTGCCGTACAAGACAAGTAACAGAAAGATCATAACAGCCGGTATTCTTTTCATGCAGCCTCCTTGTTATTTTCTTCATCCGTATCCTTTCCATTAAAATCATATGTCAATTGTTGCAGATTCCCCCAATTATCTTCAAGATAGAGGTCTATGGTCTGGGATTCCTTGCCGCTTTGCGAAGTATAGTAAAGACGGAATTTCCATTCGTTCAGCAGATAACGGTCATTGGGCTTCAGTACCGTTCCGTCCTCCATCTTCAGACTGCCCTTGCCGTCCGGCTGGAAATACCTTAGCGTATAGACGGTTCCGGCAAAGTTCCCTTCCGGCTTGATTTCCAGCCGGATTTCCACAGTCTCCCCATCGGTAATCTCATCCGCTACCGGCATGGTTTCTACCGTAAACGGGTATTCCTGTCTGATATCCAGCTCATTGTCACAAGCGACAAGACCAAGAAAGGAGAATGCCATACAGCAGGCTGTCAGCATAAAATCAAGGATTTTTCTTTTCATGGGTATGTATTCTTTTAAGGTTAGAAAATGTATTTTACTCCGATTCCATACTGGAAGTGGCAGATCCCCGAGGCACTGCCCCACACGAAACGCTCACGCAGACGCACCAGCAGGACAACCCTGTCGGACAGGTAGCCTTCCGCTTCCAGCGTTACCGCGCCGCCATAGATGAAAGATTCGCATTGCTGCAAAACGGCTCCGTCATCCAGCAGCCGATCTCCTTCGTTCACGGTCTCATAGCCCAACAGGGCGGAAGCGCCGAGGTTCAGGAAGAAGGACTTGCCGGGGGTGGAAAAGAACGTATGGTAGTAACCGCCTTCCCCCGTATATTGCGACAAGGGTATATGCGTACTCCGGTAAGGGATGTTACGTTTCAGCATCTCACCGCCAAACATCCACTGGTTTCCGCTCCCGGTACAGGTGGATACAGCCAGCGAGAAGGCATAGCCTGCATCGTAACGGTTTGCCCGGCTGTAAAATCCGTCGGCCATTTCAGTGGTGAAGCGGACGGCTTTCATTCCCGGCAGACGGCGTTGGGCTTCTGCCTGCCCCGTAAAGAGGGCAAGCAGGAGGATAATAAAGAGGGAGTTTCTTTTCATGGCATTCATCTGACTTTCAGTTCATTGACGGTTTCTGCGCGTACCAGGTCCTCATTCTCCACATCAAAGGACTGATGCCGGCCGCCTTGCTTCTCATACATTTCCACTATCAGCTTCTTGTCGTCGGGAATGGTGAACCTGGGCAGGGCAAACACCGTCCGCTCGTTCTTCTTTCCGTCCACACGGGTCACATAGTTGAAGGCACGAAGCGGATAGATGACCTGTTCCTGCATGGCGGTACGTTTCATGATTTTCTTGTCCACGATCTTGAAGGTCACGAAGTCCACATCGAAAGGCACGTTCGTGGCGTTCTTCACTTCGGTATGGAAATAGATCAGTTCGCCGTGCGCATAAAGTCCTTTAAGCAGATATTGCACTCCGAACCGTTTGCAGCCGATGTGCTTGACCTTGCGTTTGTTCTGTTCATACACGGATTTCATGATCAGCCGTACCAGACGGGGAGACTCCCCGGCGAGTTCCTGCAAGTAGATTTCCATCGCATTGTTCGGACGGTTCACGGCCTCTCCGTCATGGATGAAGTCGCACATTTCCACATTCAGCAGCAAAGGCTCGTCGGCATACTTGACGTTGAATGTATAGAAGTTGCCGTCTTCGGTAATTACGCTCATGTTTGTCTCGCTCCGGAAATGTTTCCGGGTTGCCTTCACACGGATCACATTTTCCGCACCGTCCGCCTTGCCCGCTATCAGATTGGGCGAACCCAGGTCCACATATCTCACGGGAGAGGGAAAAATAATATGTACGGTCTTGTCATATGTGATTTCCAGACCGTGTGAGGGAATCATCCGGCTGAATCCGATCTTGCGGCTCAGTCCTTCATAATAATCCCCGCTGCTCTGCTGCGCGTATGCAGCCACTGTGCCCGCAATCAGGGCAAGCATCATCAGAATCTTCTTCATGTGTGTTTCTTGGTTGATTGGTGAATAAATGGTTGATTTCCTTTCCTCCTTCATTTTTCAGGAGAATGCAGCAACAGCCGGTGCCCGGCCTTCAGGGTGATTTTCACCGTGCGCATCTTCTTGCCCACATATTGTGACACACCCCGTATCACCCCCTTGCCCACATCCGAGGCAATCTGCGCTCCGGCATCCGTTGAGATATTGATGCTGCTTCCTATAGAGGTGCCCATGCCGGCGGCAATCTCACGTGCGGCATCATACTCCATCGAGTTCGGTACAAGGATTCCCTGCTGCCCGTCAGCGTCATACACTTCGAGTTCCACCGGGAACAGCGTGCCCCTGTACTCCACTGTCTCGATCAGGATCCCCATCCGTTCCCCCTCGACACGTGTGCCGCCGACCAGTACCGTACCTTTTGGAATAAGGAGATCGTCCACTGCCATCGGCTCAAGCAGGCGGATACGCAGTGCCTGTCCGTCAGATACGGTCTGCGTGCCATGCACACAGGCAGCGATGGTGTTCCTGCCGGAAGATGGCATTTTGCCTACCGGGGTGTGGAAGCCGGTATTTCTCTCGCCTGCATATCCGGAAGCAATGTCTTCATTGCCTGCAGGCTGGGCCAGTGATGACACCATCCGGTTCTGTACCCGTTTTACAGGCCGGACAGCCGTCCGTTCTTTCCGGCTGTTTGGGGCATTGGCCGTAGAGGAAGCATCCTGCTCTTTCCCGTTGTAGCGGGCAGCCAGCTCGTAGGACTTTTCCAACAGAGCCATCTTTTCTTCCAGGGTCTGGCCTTCCGCCTGTTCTTCCGCCGGCTTCCTTTCTTTTTCCAGATCCTCAATACGGCGGAGCAGATCGGCATCTGGCTGATTTTCATTCCGGGTATATACAGTGCCCAGCGAACGGTTCATATTCCGGTAGGCTTCTGCAGAGGAACGGATGGAGCCGGGGGCTTTCCCCTTTTCCGGTTCCGGCGGAAGTTCCATGTTTGCTTTTCCTGCGGTAAGACCGGCAGTATCCTGACCGTCCTTGTTGAGCAGTTCGGACATTTCCTGGAAGGTTCCCCTGCGCCATTTTTCCTTTTTTGCCAGTGCTTCCTGCTCGTAGGCGCTTACCTTGTTGCCCTCCATTTCCGAATCTTCCGGTGAAGGCATCTCCACGTTGAAACCCCTGCCTTTTTCCATTTCCGCCTTCTCCTTTTCCGACGGGCTGAATACCAGCAGGAGGAACCCCATGCACAGCAGGCAGAAAAACGGATAGACAATATACTTTGCGCGCCGGCGCTTCTCTTCGGGAGTCAGCGGCTTGTCATTTGACACTCCGAGCCGTTCCCTGATTTTCTGAAAGTCCATTTTCATGTTTATGGATGTTTGAATGAATGTTTCTTGTTCTTTCCGGCCGGAACACGACGGAACGGATATGTCCCATTGCCGGTCTTTGGCCCGGCTCCCCGAAACGGGATACACAGGAGAGAATCGAGTACAGGCAGGAGGCAGCAAGCAGGAACGAGGCCGTGCCTGCCAGAAGGATGCGCTGCTTTCCTGTCAGCCGCCGGCAGAACAGCCGTACCCGGCTGTCCGCATGGCCGAAGAATCCGCGTTTTCCCCTCATCGTTCCGCACTTCTTATGTCCTTATTCTCCAGCACGGTAAACTGCTCGATAATGAATCCGTTGGGATTGTCATCCGAACGTCCTGTGTTTTGAAGCGAGCAGGAAGTTACGAGGCTGCGCTCGGTCACGTTGCTTTCACGGATAATCAGCTGCCGGGCGTATGTCCGCACCTTGTAAGGGTAGGCGGCAAAGTCGCACACCACGCTGTCCACATGCACCACCTGGTTGATGTTGCCTGAAATCAGGCGGTTGTAATACCCTCTTTCGGCAAAATCCACATAGTAGTGATAGGCACTCTTGTCTGCCAGTTGCAGGGCACGGTTGATATTGTGCTCGATGGCATCCTTCTGGGGTGAGAGCGAGAAAAACAGTTCGTGAAAGCGCCTTACATGTTCCCGCGCCTCGGCAGGCCTGTTCTGTGAGAGGTCCTGCGAAAGGGCCATCATCAGCGATTTGCCCCCGTCAAGCACATAGATTTTCTCGCGTTGCTTCTCGGCAAAGCGGTATGAGCTCCACAGCGCATATCCGGTAACGAGCGCACAGCAGCAGGCAAAGACCGCCAGCATCAGGCGGATGCGCTTGAAGCTGCTCTCAATGTTTGTCAATGACTTGAATTCCATTTTTTTTGATGTCTGGTTTGAATGAATAAATATTTCCGGTATGACGGGACATCCCGTTCCGACAGGTCACCGGACCCGTCATCTTGGGTTGCCCGACTCATGGGAAGGAGGCTCCGCAGGGTTTATTTGCCCCTCAGCCTGCCTCCGATATTCCCCAATACGGCACCGCCTGCTCCGGCTGCAAGGCCGCCTGTCTTGGTGGCTGTACGGTTCAGGTTACGGCTGAAGTTTCCGGCACCGCCTGCCTGCACTATCCAGCCTGCTACCGTAGGCACGGTGAAGTATCCGATAATCCCGATCAGCATAAAGATGATGTAGACACTGTTCGAGTTGTCTATCGAGTAGTCCGGATTGTTCTGCAGTTCCTGAATGTCATTCTGAAGCATCAGTACCTGAAGCTTGGCAAGCAGGGTGCTGAACAGGTCGCTGACCGGAAGCCACAGGTAAACGGAAATATATCTCGTGAACCACTGTCCGAGCGTGGACTGGAATCCGTCCCATACACTGAAGGCGAACGCTACCGGTCCCAGTATCGAGAGTACGACCAGGAAAAAAGTCCTCACGGTGTCTATCAGCAGCGATGCCGCTGCGAATATCAGCTCCAGCAGGCTGCGGAATGCGTCCCGGATTTTCTTTTCCAGATTATACATCCCGACTTCCACATACATGCCCAGCCGGGAGGCGGTATCTATGGTTGACCAGCCCAGTTCATCCAGCTGGCGGTCAAACTCCTCGTCACTTACCAGATATGCTGTTTCGGGATTGCGGAGCATGGCCTCCTTTTCCAGTTCCTCCTTTTGGATCCGGTACTGTTCCATATCCATCGTCTGTCCTTCGAGCATCTTGTGTGTGCCCTGCACGATGGGACTGAGAATATTGTTCAGCGTGCCGAGCACCAGCGTGGGAAAGAGCAGGATGCAGATGCCTATGGCAAAGGGACGCAGCAGGGGATAGACATCTATCGGTTCGGCACGTGCCATCGACTGCCATACACGGACGGCAACGTAGAACAACGCACCCAGTCCGGCAAGTCCCTTGCCCACGTCCATCATGTCCTCGCAAAGGGGAAGCATCTCGTCATACAGGGTTGCCAGTATGGTGTGCAGGTTGGCAAAATCTATCGACAACGGCATCATGGCTACCAGTATTTGGAGGTTTCATTCCCATAGAGCCGCATCACACGTTCCAGGTCGTTCTTCTTTCTGGCCCTGAGGTAGCTTACGGCTATGTTCTTGTTCGTATAATAGCTCACAAGGTTGCGGTAACGGCGCATCTCGTAATAGCAGTTGTCCACCACGTCCATACGGTCCTTGTCGGTCATGGACAGGGTACTGACATTGATAACCTGTTTCAGGTCCTGCAACACGCCGTTGCTCTCTTCCAGCAGGCGGGTGTAACCGAAGGCGATGGCGTCCAGTTCGCGCGGTGAGAAGTTTTCATCGTTCATCATCTTGCCGAAGTTGGTTACATAGATGTCGGACACGTCGCCCACCATCAGGATGATGTCACGCACCTTGCGGGCATCCTGTATCAGGTTGTTGACCGATTTCAGCTGGTCGTAATATTTCTTGGCCTGCTCATAGATCTTTACTGTCTCGGCAAAGCTTTCTGCCGTATTGACTGCCGTCTTTGAGGTATGGGCGATATTGTCCGACATGTTTATGATGCTTTGGGCCAGATTGCCGGGATCTGTCACCACCCATTGGGCGCGTGCTCCGGTAACGCCCAGTACAAATGCCGTTCCGATCAGAAGCGTTCTTGCCTTCATGCCCGTTCCTCCTTCCTTACATAGTCTCCGCCCGGTGAGAATGTCAGCACGTCGGCTGCCTCATTGTAGGACACATCGACACGGTAGCCCGTATTGACAAACAGGTTTCCGTTTTCTTCCACCAGCAGGTAAGTCTGCGGCTTCAGCCTTCGGGTTCTCCCGCTACGGGAAAACACCGTCACCTTATAGCATTCTCCTTCCTTGTATACCAGCACGTCAGGTCTGCCTTCCACGCTGGTCCACGTTCCGCAGATCTTGTCGCGGTCGATACCGCTTTCCGAACAGCTCTGCAATATCATGGCGGCCATGCTTATCAGACATACCGCCAGCCTCATAAGGGGTCTGTTTCTCATAATCGTTTTCATTTCGGGTTTGATACCTGTTTCTGTTCCTCTCGCTTTTTCTCCGCCAGACGGCGGATGGCTCCTTCCAGACTGCCCTCCGGTCCTCCGGCAATCCGTTGTACTTCCAGTTTCTCCGACTCCTCGGTCGTGAACGTGAAGTATTCTTCCTCGCTCACTTCCGTGGCATATACTGCCGAGCAGGTTCCTCCAAGCCCTATCCATACTTCCCGGTAGAAGCGCCCGGGATGGTTCGCTTGGTTGATGGAAAGAATCTGCCCTTTCTCTTTCTCGGTCAGACCGAGCAGCCGCTGGATGTGCTCGAACTTGTTCATGTATTTCCGCTGGTCAAGCAGTATCTTGCAGTCAGAGTTGTTGATGATGGCCTCTTTCACAATCGGGGAGCTGATGATGTCGTCCACCTCCTGTGTCACCACCACAGCCTCGCCGAAATATTTTCTGACGGTCTTAAAAAGGTACTTGATGTATTCGCTCATATTGGCGGACATCAGGGCTTTGCCGGGTAGGTCAGGGGCATTACTGCCCCTTTCCCCCCCTCAGAACCGTACGTGAAAGTTTCCAATCATACGGCTCAAGCGGTGTTAAATTTCTATTCAATAGAAACCAGCTCATAGTTACATCTTTTTAGTTTGAATGACTTTTCTTCTACAACTGTCATGCAGCAGGAAATTTACTTTCTTGCCGTTGACTATTTGTTGGGAAGTTCCCCAAGGATGTTTCTTGTCTATGGGTTTACCACATACGGGACATAAATGGTTCTGTCTTTCCCACATGTACAGCAACGATTTTCTACCGTTGAGTGACTGTAGCATCTTGTAAGTCTTGCGCTTTTCAAAATACTCTGTCCATTCGGGGTCAAAGGGATTTGCTTCACCTTTTACCTTGACATATCGGGTAATCTTTGTGTCATACAGCCTTTTCAATGCAATCCTGTCATCAGTCTTGCCTTTCTTGAAGTTTGCCACGAAGCACCAGTTACGGTTTTTTACCCGTGTGAAGTATCGGTCGGCAATCCAATATTTGCCTTTCTTGGGGTGTCGTCTCTTGGCCCATTGCCATAACTTTTCAAATATCAGGTAGTCAGCTTTTCTGAATGTGTCAGAAGCCACACAATTCTTATAGTAGTTTACCCAGCCTGTTATCACAGGATTCAAGAGCCTTATAAGTGATTCCTGCTTGCTTCCTTTATTGGAATCAATGATTCCCCGGATTTTCTGCATGAATTTCTTCAGGCTCTTTTTGGATGGTTTAATTAGAAGTACTCCTTTGTATTTTCGGATATTGTACCCAAGAAAGTCAAATCCGTCATCAATGTGTGTAATCTTTGTTTTCTCTTCCGACAGGGTTAATCCCCTTTCTTTGAGAAAGTCCACTACTAACGGTTTGATTTCTTCCAAAGCTTCCTTGCTTCTACCCGTGATGATAAAATCATCCGCATAGCGTACAAGATGTACTTTGGGATAGTAGATCGTTTTCCTGTTTACAAATTTCTTGTGATACTTCTCTGCAAGCATAGTTTGCAGTCCGTCCAGTGTTATATTCGCAAGAGTTGGTGAAATGATACCGCCCTGTGGAGTACCCTCTTCCGTGGGGAATAGCTCCTTGTTGAAGACGAAACCGCATTTGAGCCATTTCCGCAGCATCACTTTATCCATAGGGATATTGTTCAGTAGCCATTCATGGCTGATGTGGTCGAAACAACCTTTGATGTCACCCTCCATAATCCATTCGGGAGAAGCTTTCTTTGCAAGGACACAAAAACATTGTTCCCTTGCATCTCCAGTACTTCTCTCTTTACGGAAACCGTAGGAATTACTGTCCGCAGTTGTTTCCGATACTGGTTCCAGCGCAAGCAGATACAAAGCCTGCATTGCCCTGTCTTTCATCGTTGGAATACCTAAAGGGCGTAACTTACCATTGCTCTTTTTGATATTGACCCTCTTTAATGGCTGGGGTTTGTAGCCTCCTCTTTTCAGTTCGCCGATTGCCTTGAATCTGGCTTTGGGAGTTGACCATTTTACCTTGTCAACGCCTGCGGTGTCACTGCCTCTGTTTGATGTAACACGTTTTACGGCTAAAGCCTTAGCGTAAAACGAGTGCGTTAGCACCCACTGCAAAGCTTTTACTCTGCCGTGTTTGCCAGCCTTTTGAGCTTTTACAATACGCGCTTGTAGCTTATTAACCGCCATTTCACACTTGTTCCAGTCTATGCTTTCCCAAGTGTTCCATTTCCGGTCAGTAGATGCACACGATGTTTGAATTTCGTTCATTTGCTTTTCTCCTTTCATAAGTTCCATAAGTTTCTTGTAAAACAACCACCATGCGGAAGTCTGCCCACTTTCGTGTGAGGTGATGTTTCAACCTCTATCCGTCCCGTTACAGGATGGCGTTCGCTTTTTCCACATTCCTCTGCCCGCACTCCATTCGGCTTCACTTACGGTCTGCTTACCTGCTGTTACACAGGAGAAGTACGGGTTTACCATGTTTCTTGTATATGACAAATGAATGGGTTAGAATCCGTCTATCCGCCGACAGTCTTTATATCCGTGTAATTCCATGCTGGAGGGAATTATCTGACTGCGTCCCTTTTGGGTTAGAGCCCAGTATCATTGGCGGCTCATTCGAAGTTACGACGTTTATCAACGGTTCACATTACATTATTCATACCATTCAGCCTAGCTCCCATGCCATTCGATACTAACGGCAGTTGTCATCCCCTCGCGGTTCAGACTTCTCCTTTAGGAAGGGCTACGTTGTTGGTTCTGTTGACGCACGAGTTCATTACTTAATGTCGCACGTTCCCATAGGCTACTGTTGACGGAACAACAGGTTTAATCATTCTATTTCCAACTCGTGGAATTGAACGTCAAACAATCATATACAAAACTTACATGTCACAGCCAGCATTCCTCTATCAATATCATCTTACGGATACCTTTGAGCCTGCGCATCTTGGCGATGAAAGTTTCCATAATGATCAGTGTCACCACCGGAAGAAGCACTTTGTTGCTGCTGATATTGTCCAGTTCGAATACGATGAACCGTTTGCCTGTCAGGTCCAGTTCCTTGTCGGAGTTCAGCAGGAAGTCATAGTCTCCGCCCCGGTAGAACGGTTCCAGAACGTTCAAAAAACCGTCAATGTCAAAATCCTTCTCACGCACCTTTTTCTCTTCAATCATTCTTCTGTAGTCATCGGCGACAAACTCATAGAAACCGTTGAAGTCCGGTCTGATGTTCCGGTTCTCCGAAATCTTTCGGATATAGGCGTTCACTGCTCCGGAAAGAGCGACCTCCTCCGAACGTTTCGGCGACTCGTCCTCCCGTTTCCACAAGGTCAGTATCAGTGTATTGATACTGTCACGCTTCTCCACATCGAATTTTCCGGATTCGGTGTAGAACGGGTTGAAGGATATCGGATTGTCCTCTTCATACGTGATGTAAATCCCGTCCTTCCCGTTGGTACGGTCATGGATCATCCTGCACAACCCCTGGTAGCTGTTTCCAGTGTCTACCAGCAGAATATGCGCTCCCTGTTCGTAGTATTGGCGGACAAGGTGGTTGGTGAAAAAGGATTTTCCGCTGCCCGAAGGCCCGAGGATGAACTTATTTCTGTTGGTGATGATTCCTCGCTTCATGGGCAGGTCGGAAATATCCACATGCACCGGTATCCCGTTCTGGCGGTCTGCCAGCCGGATGCCGAACGGACTGGGCGAACTCCTGTAATTGGTCTCTCCGGCAAAGAGGCATACGGCCTGTTCCAGGAAGGTATAAAAGGATTCTTCGGATGGAAAGTCGCCTGCATTTCCGGGGATTCCCGCCCAATAGATAACCGGTGTGTCAATGGTGTTATACCTTGGCGTGCATTCCATCATGGCCAGCTGGCTGCCCGTGTCGTTCCTGATGCGGCGGAACTCTTCCGCATCCTCCGCCCAGGCGATGACATTGCAGTGGCATCTGACGGGAAGCACTCCTTTGGTATGTGCCTCATCAAGATACATCTCCGTCCACTCCTGGTTAACGGCATTGCTCCGGCTGTATTTTGACAACGAGAGCATATTGCGCGAGTTTTTCTCCATCATCTGCAGGATTTCCTGTGCGTCGTCGATGAACACGTATTGCGAATAGATGTGGTTGCATGACAGCAGCAGTCCTACGGGTGCGGCAAAGGAGAGGCGGCAGTCGCTGCGGTCCGTGGACATCCTCTCGTAGCGCATGTCCGTGGAAAGTCTGCCGGGCAGGTCTTCCGTATCGGAAAGGGTATGCAGGCAGAGGCGTTTGTCACCGATGCGCATCCTGCCGGGCTTGAGGCAGATGTCCTGCAATACGGCAGTCTCATCCTCCAGCGAGAGGGAAAAGTATTTTTCCACCAGTCCGGGACGTTCCTTCGTTCCGGTGATTTCGTCTGTTTCCAGACGGCGAAGCCTTATATGTCCGGAATCATTCATAATACGTTCGAACTGTTCCACCGCCTCAAGAAAGCGGGCGGCAGCATCCTTGTCGGTTATCTCTTTGGGCAACAGGAATCCCCGGCAAAGGGTATTGAAGTCACTCTTCCGGCGGCTGCGTTCGCGGGTTGTCTTCGTCAGGAACAGGTAGCATTTGTGATTCAGGTAAGGTCTTTCATTGAAATGCAGCTCATAGCTGCGTGTCAGAAAGCTCTGTTCTCCGTCATCGGTCTTCGGACGGTAGGTTTCCTTGACGAACCAGTCCTGTTTGCAGACGACACTATGTTCCGGCAATACCTTCACGGCTTTGATCCAGGAGGAGTGCATTGTCTCATACTCGTCCGCCGTTACCGTATACAGTTCGGGCAGTTCCACTTCGAAAGCCACGGTCAGATCGGCGTCCTTGCTCACGATACAGCCGTTTTCTACCGACAGCAGGGGGAATCTGCGTTCCAGCGTTTCCGCCTTTAATACATTTCTCATGATTGTTGTTTTTTTCTTCTTCTTGTGAATAATCTGAAAACTCTCTTGCGGTGAATCAGATAGCGTGGATGCCGTTTTTCAGCCAGCAGCTTCATCAGCCCGTGTTCACCGTAACGGGCATTCAAACGGAATATAACCCACACCAACAGGCTGCCGGACAGGATTCCGAAGGATAAGCATATCCATTGGTCCACCCCCGTCAGGTAAAGAAAGACTACCATAAGGAGCACCATCGCAAGCCCTCCGGCAAAGACGAACAGGTATTGCGACTTGAGCCCTTTGAACTCGACGGGGTTGCCGGCACCTTTGTTTACCGGATATTCCATAGGCTTTAGAGGAAGAAGGAACGTAAGATGGTGGCGGCTACGATCAGAAAGATACAGGCAAAGAACCAGCTGGCGGCGGTTTTCGAAGTGTCGGGATCTCCGCTGGAAAATTTGCCATAGGTCTTGATACCGCCTACCAGACCAAGCACCGCACCGATGGCATAGCATAGTTTGGTGGCGGGATCGAAATACGAGGTCATGAGGCTGGTTGCCTCGTTGATACCCGCAAGGCCCTGGCCCTGCGCAAAGGTGTTTGCGGCGATGACCGCACACATCACAGAAAAAAGGATTCTTCTTTTCATTGTCGAATCGTTTGGGTAAGACATAAATTTGAATTCGACAACAAAGATAAATGGGGATAATACGCTATGATTCAGAGGTGTCATCAGATGTCATCAAATGTCATCAGATGTCCTCTTTAAGCATAATATTTAAACGATAATTTTGGTACAAATATGGATTGTTTAAACTATTACATAGTTTTCTGTACTTCTGTACCATTATATAATTACCATTACAAAAGCCGGCAAATTCCATAAAGTTGATTTCTTGTCAAATACGACTATTATTGATATTGAATTAAAATCATTATATTTGCATATCAAACGCAGTTTTATGGCCAATGCAAACAGGTTAAAACAGTGCATCATGTAATGTAAAGAGCACGCCTTGAATAAAGTATTTTTAAGTAATATATCTGTTTATATTCAAGAACAATCAGACAGAGAACAATCACCTTCATACTTAGTAAGTATGAACAATGAAATTATGGTGCTTAAACAAAGCGAACAAAATATAAGGCCGTAAAATAAAGCATAATGTAACAAGTGCTTACAGGCAAAATATTTAATCAGTTAGTGTATGAAGAAAAACCTTAAAGATTTATATTGCCAACGCCCTCATGTCGTAATAGTTGGAGCAGGTGCTTCAAGAGCGGTCATGGGAAAATCTTGCCCAACGATGAATGAAGCCATTGAACAGGTCGGGTTAGATGGAATCCTTAAAGGATTTATGCTAGAAACGAAAAGCAGGAATCTTGAAGATATATATAGTGAGCTGTTTAGGCGTGGTGATGAGTGTAAAAATGCACGGATAGCAATGGAAAAAAAACTTTATGAATATTTTTCAAATGTGCAGCTTCCATCCTTCTTAACCATCTACGACCTTTTAATTCTTTCGCTCACAGAAAAAGACTGCATTGTATCCTTCAACTGGGATAGTCTTCTTATCCAAGCATATAACAGAGTGGCAAAGATTACCCGGAATAGACCGGAAATTCTGTTCTTGCATGGAAATGTGGGAGCTGGTGTGTGTAAAGATTGCATGACCTTTGGTCTTATACAAAACTATTGCAGAAAGTGTGGCAAACCGTATAACGTTGTTCCTTTGCTGTATCCTGTAGAACAAAAGGATTACAACAGCGACATCTTTATCCGTGACCAATGGAACGTTGCAAAGTACTATATATCGAAAGCAGGTAAGGTAACAATCTTTGGGTATAGCGCACCTTCTTCTGATAAGGAGGCAAGTGAAATACTTAAAGCTGCGTTCTCTAAACATGATGGTGTTCACAGATTGGATGCAGTGGAGATAATAGAACGTCCCGGATTCAGCGTAAATGAAATATCAGAAACTTGGCAGTATTTCTTTTCATTGACCAATTACCATTCTGATATTGTGGATTCCTTTTATAATAGCAGTTTGGCGCAGGCACCTCGCCGTACCTTGCAATACCAATACCAGCAATATATTAAAGGATGGTGGGGACAACCAAAGATACACTTCTCAAAACAAAATACTTTTGAGTCGGTGGAAACGCTTTTAAAACCACTTCTTGTAAATGAAGAACAAGGAGATTATTCTATAATTTAAGTCAATAACACTAACATTATCATTACAACCGGATGAATAGACTTGTTATCATAGGAAACGGATTTGACATGGCACATGGCTTTAAAACAAGTTATGTGGATTTCATCAACTGGTATTGGGACCAACGAGTATATGCTTTTGCCGGTAATACTACAAATGTATCAGAAGATTGCCTTTGTCGTTTGGTTATCAAAGATAATGTAGATATTAATTGCTGGAATGTTTTTGTCTTCACCCACTCATGTTTTTTTAAAGACATCTATCGTAAAGAAAGATACTCAGGTAGTGAAGTTATTCAGTATATCAAGGATCAGCCGGATGTTTTCTCTATTGAATGTTGCCCATTTTTCAAAACTATTCTGCAATCAATAGAGGTCAAAGGATGGGTGGATATTGAAAACGACTATTATCAACTGTTGAAAGCGGGAATGGATAACCCGGATTGTGATTATACGATCGGTGAGTTAAATGAGCAATTAGTATTTCTTCAAGAAAAATTAATTGAATACCTCCATACAATACAAACAGGCAATGTAAGGGATGACCTTCATAATGCAATAATTGACTTCTTTGACCCTGCTGATTTCTCAACAGAAGGAAAAAAGAAAGCTTTGGATAACATTGGATTTGATATATCTAGCTTTGCAGAAGTTAAATACAATAATGGAGAACGCAAAAAACTTCTCCCTAAACGTATCATGTTGTTGAGTTTCAACTATACAAAAACAGCTAAGATGTACAATAATTTCAATATTACCCACAATTATATTCATGGTGAGTTAGAAAAGCCTAAAAATATAATTTTTGGCTATGGGGATGAACTTGACAAAAGCTATCAGTCTATTCTTGATATGAATGACAATGAGTTACTTAGAAATGTCAAATCCGTTAAATATTTAGAAACAAGACATTACCATGATTTGCTGGAATTTCTTTTAGCTGCACCTTTTCAAGTTTTGATAATGGGGCATTCTTGCGGAAACTCAGACCGAACATTACTAAATACCGTCTTTGAACATGAAAACTGTGTTTCTATAAAGCCGTTTTATCATAAATGGGAAGATGGCAGCGATAATTATTTGGAACTGGTTCAAAATATTTCCAGAAACTTTACTAATATGAAGTTGTTTAGAGATAGAGTTGTGAACAAGGAACAATGCAAAATTATGTAATAGAGCTCTAAATTTAAATGTGGTTTCTATGATATCTGTTATGCACATAAAGTGCGACAAAATATTGTATAAAAGGAAGTAGGAAAACGGATTTTCATCCATTGGAAAAAGTAAGGAGCTGACTTGGTAAACAGCTCCTTATTTTTTATAATTTATAGGATTGTAGAGAAATTTTACTTAACAAATTAAGCTATAGTTTTTCCTGTTAGCAAATTAGGATAATTTTATTCTTTTACTTTTGATTCGTAAGCAACTGTGAGGAAGTATCCAATTTTCTGAGTTGTCCCCGTGATTTCTATGTTTTAAGTTTGTTTCTTCCTATTACTCTTACCAAAAGACAAACTTCAACCTTTTTCATGGATTATAAAAAAGACAAAGTCGGGGCACATAATAAAGATTCTACATATAATATATTTAACGCATATGGAATTTTGTAGCATAATAGCATTTACTTTCAGACCAGATTCCTCCAGTCAGTAACATGTTTGCTTTCTTTCCTCTCTCTTTTCAAAGGCAACGCATTCCCCTCCTTATCCACATACTTCCCCATCAGTTCCTCAATCAGCTTCTTGTTCTCCACCTGGGAGGAGAACAGTTCAAACATGTCCGTTTCCCGGATGGAATGCAGTGTCATGGCCGCCCTGTATGATTTGTTCTCGTCCGAGCCGGCACCATTCAGGTTAAGCAGCACGTCGCCTACATTGAGCAGGTCAGCAGGAGTAACCATCGGAGCAATGGCTTCCGTTTCGGGAGAGCGGCTGTCCAGTTCCTCCTGTTCTTCTTTCAGCATTCTCATCTCCTCCAAAGGCAGTTTGCATTCCACTTCATCTTCCGGAATATCCTTATCCGCTCCGATAAAATCACTTCCGGTTTCCAGTTGCTGGCTCATGTAAGGGGCGACGGTCTTCCCGGCATTCTCGTCCAGATAGACAAAGCGGGTAGCTCCCATCACATCCTGTGCATTTCCCGGTTCACCGTTGTCTTTTTCTGCTTGTGGCCGATTGCGGGGAGTATAAAGCAGATCACAGATTTTACCTATTCTCTCTTTTTGTTTCCATACCTTATATAACAGATAAGCGGTACAGCCGAACCGTATTGATAAATAAACTATTTCTTCCATTCTATTGGCTTTTGAGTTGCTTCTTGATTATATATTTCATTGATGATATGCTGATACCTTTCCAGATGGTCTGACAGTACACTCCCTAAAAACATGGGGACAGACATTTCCGGTGCAATGACCGGCAATACTTTGGCAACAGTCCTGTACAATGTATCGTTAATATAGGTCTGCCTTCTTGCTCCCGACAGTTTCACTTTCAGAAACCGGCTCCGGTATTCATCAGAATCAGCCGCTCCATCCGGTGTTTTTTTTATTTGCTGTCTGGAAGAACCGCTTTTCTTCTCCTGTTTCTCCGGACAAGGTCCAGCCTGACTTTTTGTTTCCGGCTCCTCTTCCGGAGGAACCGTTCTTTCCAAAGCGGTCACATCTCCTGCCATCATGCGTTTCAATGCCTCCTCGTCCACTTGGTAATCCGTTCTTCTTTTGGTGGTCATAATTGTTTTTATTGAAGTTTCAGTATGGTTTCTATTTCCGCTGCCAGCAGGTCCAGACTGCTTCCTTTCATTGCGGAGGAAGATGGAGGGAACAAAGTGCTGCGGAACAGAGGTCCTTTCATTCCGGAGTCTTTTTTGTAACGTTCTGCACTGGGAATGACGGTTTCCAGTACCGGCAATTTCAGCGAACGGAAAATTTCAGTATAGCCGTTATACAGGTCTTTGGAAACACGTTTGTCCATCCGGTTCCAGAACATATGGATACCACGCAAGGGTACATCCTTATGCCGGTGCATGTATTCCCGGATGGCAAGGACAAAAGACATGCTGCTCCGCATTGCCATTCTTTCCTGCGTGATGGGGGTGAATACATAATCCATATTGATTACGGACTGGAATACACCGGGCACATTTACGGTGCCCGGAAGGTCAAAAAGGACAAGGTCATAGTCCAGCTCCGACTTTTCAAGAAAGCGTCCGGCCGTTTCCCGGGCTTCTTCCGGAGTGGAGTTCAGGATGCTGTAGGCTTTCCTGCCGCTTGCTCCGAACTGTTCCACCAGCTGGCTTTGCAGATGCACGTTCTTTTCAATGTTTCCCACTTCCCAGTTCCGCATGGTACTGATGCTGTGCTGTGGATAATCACAATCCACCACCAGTACGTTATACCCCTTCAGGTAATGGAAGTAACTGGCGAGCAATACCGTGAACGTGGATTTTCCCACACCGCCTTTCTGGTTGCTCAAAGCGACAAATAAAGGTTCTTTCTTCATAGGCTTGAATTTAGAGTGTATAATTTGTTTTATATCTGTCCGGTTTTTTTTGTTTCATCACACGGCAATGCATCCGTTAGTATATGGCAATGACGCATTGTTTGCCGGTTTGCATGAATACATTGCATACCATATTGCACCAGTGTAATACCGGTTGCCGATGGGCATTGCCATATAAGGTGCATTGCACGGATGCAATGTATTCCGTCATGCAGAATTGTCGTGCAGCATATATGGCATTGCACATATAGGGATGATGCCGCATTCACATCATGCACTACCTGTGGCAGGCAAGCAATACCCCTTACAGGACAATGTTTCAATGTATGCCCTCATGCACTGTGCCAAAAGTAGCGGCTATTTTTGAAACTTCCACCAACATTTCTCCTACCTGACATCAGATGTCGTCAGATGTCATCAAATGTCATATCAAACGCTGTTTACCAATCGGTTATCACTGTCTAATTTTGCAAAACCGGAATCAGACGATGGAAAAGAACTGACTTCGTCGGACCACAGCGCGCCGTGAACGTCGCGCAGCAATCCGACGAAGGAGGATTCTCTGTTCAAGCGAAC
>ENA-ORRR01000898-ORRR01000898.1-human-gut-metagenome-genome-assembly--contig:-NODE-898-length-23222-cov-2.45461_pt1 | contig 23222 bp, 15 predicted proteins | sample MGYA00242182_ERZ509148 | MGnify/ENA primary metagenome ERZ509148 (study PRJEB26280, sample SAMEA2338674) | human gut metagenome | biome: human gut; feature: human-associated habitat; material: faeces... | reverse complement strand
TTTCTTAGATAGATGTAGTCTCTTTTCTATTAATGACTGCCATCAGTCTTGCGTACCACGGAGCGCTTGGACTCCATTTGTAGCACGGCATGTCTTTTCCATTGTTATCCTTATAAATCTGCTGAACGATTTTCAACTCGTCTGGATGACCAAGTGTGATTACTTTATATCCATCGAAATAAAAAACTGCACCTTTTCCTTCAACCGTAAATAAACATCTCATTTCTTCATTTTCTCCTTCCTGATCAATCACGTTTTGATTTCCATCCATCAATTCCTTGATTCGTTTGATAAAATACGCTTTTGTTGCTGCAACACCACCGTGAATCTCTACTGATCTGTGCGGGCAGTCAGTAGCAAATACTTCCTGATGCAAGCGGATAGTGTTTTCATTAGGTGTGATTCCATATTGCTTACACTTCTCAGCACACCACTGCAAAGCGAGCTCCTCGCTCTGTTTAAAGGTATTTAAATCTCCCATACTTTGACAAACTTCGATACTAAGGTAATTTATATTGCCGTCTGTATTTCCACAATGCCAAGCACAGTTTGCGTCGTCTTCCACCTGTTGGATGCCATCACTTCCGCAATATGCGTGAGCGAATCCCTTCTCTTTGTTATGACTGCCATTTGCTAAAGAATTAGCCCAATAAGCTGCATTCATAGAGCTACCACCTGCATCATTGTGAATAAAAATACCGACAGGATTTCTACCTCTCCTGCCGGCAATACCTCCGCATATACTCATTTCTTATCACCTTCCTTTATTGTGATTATTTTTCCTCTTGAGTTTCTTCATTTTCCTGATTCTGTTTTAAAATTTCTTCGAGTTCCTCAATACTAATTGTTTCTAATCCTGTAAGTTCTGACATAATTTTGTCCTCCTTCATATAAAAGAGGGTAGTGCGATTAAACACTATCCTCTGAGTTGATTTGTTTATTGTTATTCTGAAGTTTCTGCAACTTCCTGTCACACTGTCTCCGTTCAAAAACGCCAAGTTCTAAGATGTTGTTGTCTACAAATGATTCCTTTTTACATAATTTGTTAGACTATATTTAATTGTGTTGATTAAACCCATATCAACCACCTGTCCTTTGTGTGTGCCCAAACGCTTCCAAAACCTTTGGACAAAAATAAACGCCTTCAGATATCTTTTTAAAACTTTTGGCAGTAACAAAGCCGCCTGTCTCAAATAAGATAACATCTTCATTGTCATATTTAAAACTATCCAATAGTAAGAATCCATTTGCTTCGATGGTTCCGTCCTGATAGATATAAATATTTTCATCAGAACTTAATCTGCCAAGATTTACTGTTTGTTCTGTTTTAAAAAATCCGTCATCAATAACTAATTTAAATGTATGATTTGCATCTGAAATTTTATTTACGTTAAAATTAAAAACATAACGTAGTGTATTTCCTCCATCCACGTCAAATCTATTATCAATGCTATAGTCTCCTCCAAGTTCCATTGGTTTATTATCTGCGTAAACAGATTCTCCATTTCCGCTAGAAGCTATACTTATGAAATTATCAGAAAATTTTACTATTCCGACTAATTGTGCACTGTTATATGGAGCGTGAGATACATCAAGTGACTGTATAACTGGCTTATTGTAATATAACCTTATAGAGATAATTTCTTTATTTATTGCAGTGTTTGATATATCAAAATTATTATCATAATTTGAACATATTACAATTTTAAAACTTTGCTCATTATTACAATTTTTGATCGACTGAATTAAGATGTCTGGCTGAACTGTCAAATTTGCTGATGCGATTCCAGTCTCAATCATATTTGTTAATCCATTACTATTGGTTGCATAATCATTTACTGTACCATCTGCATCATCAACAAAACATATCTTATAGTATATTTTTAGATTTTCTGGATTCTCAACTGTTGCATTCATCACCAGTTCTTCGACTGCTCCAATTCCATAAGGAATACAATCATAAGACTTAGAAAATGTAAATTTAGGTTTTCCTTTTTCTTTCCATACAGCATAAAGAGTTAAATCGTAATCAGACTTATAAGAATATCCCGGCGTAAACATTGCTTCAGGTTCTGGCGATTCATTCCATGTAGACCAACCAAGAAATGTATAACCAGAACGAATTGGCTTATCCTGTGTTATTATAATTGATTGCCCTACATTTGCAGTTTGTTTTTCTGGTGCATTCGTTCCACCATTTGCATTGTATGTAATACTCCATGTCTTGACAACATTTTGTTTCCATACAGCATATAGAGTTATATCATAGTCTGAACTATACGAGTATCCAGGTGTAAATGCAGTTTCTGGCTCGGTAGAACCGCTCCATGTAGACCAACCTAAAAATGTATATCCAGAACGAGTAGGCTTTGAATACGTGATAGTAATGGACTGACCAACATTTGCCGTCTGTGGAGATGGTGCGTTCTCTCCACCATTCGCGTTATAAGTGATAGTCCATGTTTTAACGACATTTTGTTCCCATACCGCATAGAAAGTCATATCTCCATACGGTGTGTACGCTTGACCTGGTTGATAATCAGCAGTTGAAGTATATTTTGATGTAGACCAACCTAAAAATGTATAACCATTACGAGTAGGCTTAGCGTATGGAATATAAGTTGATTCTCCAATTACTTTTTGCTGACTGGCAGGCGCACCATTTCCACCATTTGCGTCAAATGTAATTGTGCAATATTGTGTAGATTCACCCCAAATTGCGTACAAAATGGTATTACTATAGATTGTATAATAATCTCCTGGTTGGTACTGTGGGCTGCCAGTTGAAGATGTAGACCATCCTTGAAATGTATATCCATTTTTGGTTGGAGAGGATGAAGGAATAAATAATCTTTCCCCGTATACTCCATACAAAGTATTGAATGTTCCAGATCCACCCTGTAGATTAAAATTAAGATAGTACTGCGTTGTACCGCCTGAACTTTCCCAAACGGCATAAAGAGTGCTGTTTCCATATAAAGTATAATATTCTCCTGGCTGATACGATACACTGCCGCCAGAATAAGTCGCCCAGCCTTTAAATGTGTATCCGCTTTTTGTTGGAGTTGTATATGGGATTTGCACTCGTTCACCATATCCGCCGTACAAAGTATTGAATGTGCCGGTTCCTCCTTGAAGATCAAACGACAAAGAGTATTGTGTAGTCTGATTCTGACTCCATACTGCATACAGCGTTGTATCGCTATCAGATGTATACGAATATCCAGGTGTAAACATTGCTTCAGGTTCCGTTGCTCCTGACCATGTAGACCATCCTAAAAAAGTATATCCACTACGAGTAGGCTTTGAATAAGTAATCGTAATGGATTGACCGATATTTGCTGTCTGTTTTTCCGGAGTATTATACCCACCATTTGCGTTATATATAATACTCCATGTTTTTGTTACATTCTGACTCCAGACTGCGTACAATGTTACATCTGCATCGTCCCCTATAGGATCACCTGGGCTGTAGCCGATAGTGGACGAACCTTGTTCTTTTGTCCAACCCTTAAATGTGTAACCAGATCTTGTTGGAAACGAAGTTGGAATATATACAACTTCTCCCCAATGTCTTTTCATCATACTAGGCGCGCCAGATCCACCGTTTGCATCAAAATAAACGCCCCAAAGATTTCTTTTGGCTGTAACTGTAAACTTGATTCCCTTACTTACTACATTCGGTATATGAATATTAGCATATGCTGCTAATGGTATGTCTGCGCCTGCTTCCGCTGGAACAAACAAAGTCTCATCTCTAAATGTTGTTTCGCTCTGCACGATAGTCATATACTTTGTGTCTACAGAAGAATTTGTTTGATGAGCACCGACTTGCGTATTCCCAGTACCGTACGTAGGTGATGATGTTGTCTTGTTCGCTTTTAAAATTATTCTAACATCCCACCCAGCTTGTCCATTCCTGAATACGCGAGTTGTTTGCCAGTCAGCCCACGCACGGCAGTTTGTATTTCCATCCATTGTTTGATATCCAGTCCATCCAGAAAAATCAGGCATAACAGTCACCTCCTATACAAATGAAATTTTTAATGCTTCCTTTTGCGTGTCATAAGATAATTTTGCGTGATTTCCAATTGTGAGACTATTGACAGATAAATCTGCAGAAGCAGCAAGAGGAGTGTATCCAAGTGCATCAACTACATTTTTTTTTGTCAATTCAGCTCTGATTTGTTCACTGCTTTTATTATCAACATTACCAAGACCAACTTCAGATTTTGTATAGCTTGGCTTCCCTTCTTGTTTCGCCCACGAATATACATCTTGTGCAATTGCAGTATTATATGATAAATCGTTCCACTCTGACGATCCATCTCCAACTTTGTAGGCATTACCTCTATCTGAGGTAATAGCCATACAACCATCTGGGATTACTGGGTTAGAACTACGCCATTGGCTTTCTGTTTTTACCGCTTGTTTAAGCTGAACTTTGATTGTTGCCTCCATAGCATATTCTCCTCCGTAATTAAATTGATCCGTCTAAAATTAAAACATCTCCTGAATTAAGCACTAATTTTGCTGCATTTAAAGACGTTACATTAATCGTTGCATCAGCACTTCCATTAAAAGATGCAGCAGTAGCCGTAACAGCTCCACCTACATTAATATTTCTTGCTGTTGTCAATTTAGCAGCGGAAGCAACACTCTTGGTTGCGTCAGAAGTATTATCTACATTCCCAAGTCCAACATCTGTTTTTGTTAGTTGCGCCCATGTTGCAGAGCCGGCTGTTGCACCTGCCTTTAATACTTTTCCATTGCTTGTTGTTCCGGTAGCAGGAACATGCAAATTTCCATCTCCTGTTGGGTGTGTGTATTTTGTATCAGCAGATGTTACAATAAGATTTCCTTCCGCATCCGTTGTTACAGATGTAGAACCGGCTCCTTTAATTGCAATGTCTGTAGTTTTTGTATCACTGCCTGTCAATCTGATTTTTGCAGTTCCATTTGCAGAACTATTCGCTGCAACTCCAAGGGAATATGTCGTATTATTATCTGTTGTTTTATAACCTGCATCGTTTGCCAATTGAGATACTTTTGTTGGAACAGAAATATCCACGGAGCGATCTTCATTAATCGGAACAGCAGAACCATTCTTTTTGATGGATGTAATTGTGTTTCTTTCTGAATTTACAGGAGCATGTGCTGATCCAGCATGTGTAGCAGCTCCATCCCATGCAGTTTTCTTTTCCTTTGTCACATGAATATCTGCATTTCCAGTATGTGTTGTTAAATCCGTCTGATTCGCTTTTGTTCCAATTGCAGAATTTAATGCATCAACTACATTTTTATTTGCATCAAGTGCGTCTGATACTTCTTTTAATGTATTCATTGTTTCAGGTGCATCGTTTACGAGATCTGCAATTTTCTGATCTGCATACGCTTTTGCATCTGTAAGTGCTTTTGCAGAGCTCCCCGTAGGATCAGCTCCAACTTCTGTTGCTGTATACTTTGGCTTAGTAGGCGCTTTTGCCCAAGCGGATACGTCAGAAGCTGGCATGGAAGTTGGTTTGTTTTTGATAAATGCATCAGAACTTGAATCTGCAATATTCCAATCTGACTGTACATTTACCTCTGCTCCAGCAGCAATTGCATTCAATTTTTGTAATAAAGCAGTTGTAAAACTTGCTGTTGTAGCATCAAGAATGGCTTTATTAGAATGAGTATGAGATGATTGTGCAACAATAGAATTTACTTCTTCTGGTGTGAGATAAGCATAAGTAAGTTCATCATATTTCTTTACACCATCTCCAATTTTGCATTTTTTTGTATCCGATTCTACTAAGAACTCACCTTTAAGCCAGACAGTTTCCGTGTCTTTTGCCCACTCAGCCGCTGTTTTATTATTGAGTAAGATACGTGTTTTTAATGTTGTATTCGCCATATATTTATCCTTTCTATTTCAGCCATTAAAAAGGTTGCTACCAAGTAACAACCTCTCAAAAGCATCCATCTATAATTTTTATATTCATATAATCTCTTCCGATACAGTAATATTTCAATGACTTATCATCCCATCGATATGTAGCATTTTCTGTTGTATCGATATAAATTTGATTAGAAGATCCAATAGAGGGAAACTTTAAATATGAGTCTTCTGAAACTATTTTTTCTGCTGGTTGAGACGTTATTTGTATCCAATGTCCGTTTGCATATCTCCACAGTATAGAAGTTTCGATTACGAAATAAAAGGAATCAATAGGTGCGAGTAATCCAACACGTTGTTCTTCCTTTTCGATTGTTTGAATCTGTTCGTAAACTGTACGAATACCATGATTATCTAACACGATTTTCTTTTTATCGTAAACGAAAATAAGTTGCCCATCCTCAAGTGGGAGCGTGGGCAACTTAGATTCAACTGTAGAGAGTGCTTTTAAAATTGATCTTGTTTCTGTCATAAACAGCACCTCTACTTTCTATGCTATTTATGATTAAAATTCTGTAATAGTTAATTTATTATCTGTATAGCTCTTTGCTTGTTTCAGTGCTTCATCAATCTGTCCTGCGATATCTGCGCCACCTGATCCTACTGCTTTGTCAACATAATCTTTAACAGTACTAGATTCACCTAAATCGCCAACTTTCGTATTCAAGGCTTCATTAGCAGCCTGTGCAGCTTCAGACAGAATTCCAGGTTTAGCCTCTTTAATCTTGGCATCAACAGTAACTGCATCTACTTTTGTATTGACATTATCTTCGATAACTTTCAGTTTTCCGTCAATGTCAGTCTTTGTGTATGCATCCTCAATACCGTATCCTGCAAGTGTTGTAGCTTTATCAGCCTTATCATTCACAGTTTCTTTCAATTTGTCTACTTTACTCTGTGCGTCAGCAGAAGCAACGGTAAGTAATTCTTCCTGAGTCTTTGTGTATGTATCAAGTTTATCCTTATTTTCATGTTCATGTGCTTTTGCGATTGCTTCATTCAGAGCAGAGATATTTACTTTGGAAGATTTGATAACCTTTCCGGTAGCACCGCTCATTACAACGATCTCGCCTTCAATAGCAGAAGGATCGGCACTCGTAACAGCACCGTCAATGTTAGACTGCAACACGATTCCATCAGCATTAGATGCAGATTCAACATTGTAATCTTTTACGATAAGAATCAAATCACCGATTTCGCATTTCTGTCCAAGGTATGTTCCAGCAAGAGCAACAACATATTTCTGACCAGCTTTATATGCTTCTGATGGGAATTGATGATCTTCGTCAATTACAATCGGAACTTCAGATTTTGCAGCATTAACGAGAGACTCTGCGTACTCTTTCGTTGCTAAATCTTTTCCTTCCAGTTTTACTGTTCCTGTAAAGTTAGCATTTGCAATGTTTGCTTTCAGGTTAATATCACTTTCTAATTTCGTAATACGTTTCTGGAAATCAGTGATAGATGTAGATACATCTTCAAATACCTTAACCCATTTAGCACCATCCCAAATATAACCAACATTTGTATCAATATAGATAACGCCCTGTTGCTGTCCGGATTCTGGTCTTGTTCCAACGATTACATACTGTTTCAGAGCAGACGGGTCTGCGCCAACAGCTTCAAGAGTACAGTTTCCGTTTTCTCCTTGTAGTACAAATGCTTTATATTTACCATTTACCTTTGCTGTGATAATTTGTCCGGCGTAAGCATTTGGTTGCTTTGCATACGTTTCAGCTTCTCCTTGAGAACCCCATAATGAACGTGAATCAAGTGGAAGTGGATTCGCAGGAGCAAAAGCCTTCACAGCAACGAGCAAATTTTTAGAATCAATAGCCATAATTACAATCCTCCTTTATTTAAATGGTTACTTTAAAAGTCATTCCAGCAGCAGCGGGCGTAGACATCCGGTAACTATATACTTTATATGATGTTTTTCCGTTTTCTCCACCTCTTGCATCAGCAACGTCAACGAGTGTTTTTGTAAAGCTAGAAGCCATTCCGGTATCATTTGTTTCAACGTACATTACCTGATTAACGTCTCTTAAAGTTGCAGGGTATGCAAAAATAATAAACTGCTGTCCTTGTGCAATATTAATGTTGAATGAAAGTCCATTGGAAGGATTTAACTGCTTGTTTGCCAAACCACGAACAGTTGCAGAATTTAATTCTGGCAAATCACCAACACCTGTTCCATAGAATAAATTTCGTTTTCCTGTAATTGAATATCCACTAGAAGTAACAGTGCCAGCAGTAATATGTCCGTTTGGAGATGGATTGCCAAGGTTATCGTTCTTGATAGCACCTTCTTTATAAGTAGCAGAAGCAGTAAATGTAACTGTCTCATCTCCTACAACGATAGCTTCTCCTGTGTAATCAAGAGGAGATGCTGTTCCATCTTTCACACTTTGAGCACCTTTTTTAATAGAAATAGCTGTCAAATCACCTGCATCATTCTTATTAAATGTGGCTCTCAATTTTGGAGTAATGCTTGTTCCTGCTTCAACGTTGCCTGCCGCAGAACCAGCATTATTTGTAAGAGTTACTGTAGGCTTTGTATAAGTTGCAGGAATAGATTTCTGTGTAATCAGATTGAGCAATCCATCCATATCGATTTCTTTTGGAATGGTCTGTCCTGCTTTAAGAGCGCCAAGGTCTGTTCCTTTCAATGTGTACTCTTTAGATGATTTTGACTTCAGAAACTTTGTTTCTCCGTTTTTGTTAATAAATGCAAGTTCATCGGTGTCACTTGTAACAACGAAATCATTTGCATCCAGCTTTCCGGATGTTTTTGCTTCCTCAATTTTCCCTTTTTCACCTGTTGCAAATTTTACTTTTAAATCTGCCATGAGTTGTACCTCCTTAATTTTTTATATATAAAAAGACGATAGATTTTCTATCGCCTAATTTTTAAAATTCAACAATGTCAAATGAGCCATCACAGCCTGTATCTCCTCCAGATCCTTCAGAAAAAACAGTAACCTCGTCTCCAATTGGGGTATGGTTTGACAGCAACTGCAATGTTTTTCCATTTTTAATTTGAATATTATCTGCCTTTGTTTTATCGTATATATCAGCAATTTTATCCAAAGCTGAAATCTTATTCTGTAAATCAGAAACAATCTGATCAACAAATTCAAGAGATTCATCTGGAACAAAAGAGTAGTAGTCTTTTAGAGGAGAAATTTTAATTACAAGTTCTCCGGTATGTACTACGAACACTTTTCTTGCTTCCATATCTGTTTTTGTGAATGTTAACCGAATTGTAATATCGCCAGCATATTGCGTTAATTCTGTATCTACCGGCAGAACATATCGAATGTGTTCTTTATACAATTCAGCATCTTTTTTTAAAATTTCTGCATGTGGAACATTTGCTTGATCCACGTATTTTAATGTGGCAGTAAATTCACTCAAGTCCAATTCTCCATAATTCGGAGGGATTAAAATTTGAATTTTATCTGCTAATTTTTCTCTCTGATATAGTGTTGTGACGACAGTAGCAGTGAGAGATTTGTCGTCATTCATAATTATTGTGTAAATTGTTATCACCTCTTTTCAAATAGAAAAAACAGTTCGTATTATCTGTCATTAAGCTATGCTGTATGCGAATGTAACGTGCCGTTCTAGCATTGCTGTATTATCTGTGACAAAACTTATTTGACCATTATTTGAAATTGAAATTCTTGTTGAAGCACCATATGTAGAATTAGATGAGACATTTTGTGTAGTGGCAAAAACCGATCCATAAGGTCTAAACCCATCAGGAATAGTAATTTCTGATATAGTCCCACTTTTACTTGTGCCAGTGGCACCAGTCCAAAAAATGTTACATATACAAATTGATCCTAGTTTTACTAATCTTACATTCATGGAATTTCCCCATGGTTTTCCATATAAATCTCTTGTTTCAACTGTAAGAATTCCGTTAATCTGTTCTTTCAAAACTCGTCCTTGATTTGCACTTAAAGGAACCGTCGATGAGCTGGAAGTTAAATTATCAACAATATCAGACCGGTCTATCTTTCCATTAAGTTTTGACAATATTTGTGAATTGTTTTTTTCAATCGTGTTAAGTTTTGTGCTCATAGACTCCAAAGATTCTGCAACAAATACCTCTTCGTCATCGCTATTTCTGTTTATCATGATGTCGCCGTCAATCTGCAATTTTGCCCGATCTGTCTGATTGAAATCAGGAACACGATTTATAGCAACCGTACCATCTTCATATACAGACAATGGTGCAACACCTTGAGACAAAGACGGGTTGATTATTACTTCAGAAAACCTGTCTTTAAACTTAAATTGGAAATCATAAGATTCTCCCTTTTCTAATGTTAAAAAATTAGAATCTGCTATTCTTTTCTTATAATCACTTTCATCAATTCCGCCATCTTGAATATTGGTTATGGTAGTCCATGATGAAGGCATACTTGTTCCAGTTCTACAATATCTATAATAAGCAGTAAAAGATGTGTTATATCCACTTACCCTAGAGATATTACATATAACATTTAAGCTAACTTCCTTTTCAAAATTCCCTTGCCTTTTCAACTCAAATGTAGTAGCAAGCGGAACATGATAATCAATTACTTCAAAAGCATTTTGTTTCGTTACAGGGGAAGAAGATATTCCACGAGCATCTACCGCATAAATAGATATAGAATATCTTCCATATTCAGTAATCGCACCAAGATCAATCAATACCTCGGATTGGGATTCTTGTGCTTCATATGTTCTGCTAAAACTATTATTGTTGCCACCGGAAATAGTGCATACGTATTTACTAATTGTAGAAACAGAAGAGTATGCTTTATTTGATGTAGATATTTGAACTTGCATACCTTTTACATTAGCTAGTGTTTTATTCTGTCCAAGAATACCTGAAATTGTACTGTTTTTATTACTGTATGAATAATTGGAAAATGTAGGGGCTGTTCCGGACAAATTTAATTGCATTGTGGCTGAGTAGTCCTGATAAGGCGTTTCTGCACCATTAATATATAGACTTTGGGAAATAATAATTGTTACCCAATCCCTTGATCCGGCAAGTTGATAAATTTTATTTTTCTGAGTAGACGTGAGAGTTATGCTCGTTGAACTGCTTTGTATGTTTGATTTTTGAGTAATGAGATTATTACTGTTTTTAGAATTGACATAAATATAAACACTAGATGCTGGAGTAGTTCCAGTAAAATATAAATTTATCGGAGAGTCTATATTAAGATTAAAATTACCTGTAATAGAAGGATATCCGACGGTATGGTCTATATAACCACTGTTTGTCCATAAGTTTGTTCCAGTTTTTTTGACACGAATTTGAAATCTATAATTCCTGTTTGGTGTGATTGTATATGTGATTGATCCAGATTTTCCAGAAACAGAGAATTCTTTAAGCTTTGTGTCTCCGTCGTATAAGTGTAGTGCGTCAATATTATCAGATGTAGACCAATTAAACCCAACAGTCGTTCCAGATGTACTTCCATTCTTTTCAAATTGAGTAATCTTTACATTTCTGTTGTTAGGAGTACATGTAATAGTCTTCCTTGCTTCAAGCGTTCCTGGATTTACTCCAAAATAAATTTTTCCATATATATTGATTGAGAGAGAGCCATCTTCATTATGAGGCAACCTAAAATTATTCCTTCCTACTTCTCTCCATTGATTTTGCGGAAGTGGATTATTATATCCGTAATTTAAGTCCCATGAGACATCCCCAGTGTCTTGGTTTGAAAAATTTTTTGCGTTTAATCTCCATCTTTCTTGATCGAGATAATTCCACCCAACGTAATAGGAATCAGTTCTCCTAAATCTTAATGCAATTGTTACATTGCTAGCATTTGCTGCTTCATCTCTCACTTGGCTTATGACTTGAAAGTCTACTTCATAATTTGCCAAACTTTATCACTCTCCAATCTATATAAAAAGGTGTCATTCTGTACATGACACCTTAAACCTTTTTTATTAACTAGAACCACCTGTTTTTACAAATGCGATTCCATTTCGTGTAATACTATTACTATCTTGTACTGTCAAAGGAATCATTTTTAGTGTAGGTAACTCAACACCTCTGTCTGCATAAACACGCGATGTTTTTGTTGCATCTTCCTGCATCCAGAAAACTTTATTCCCGTTAAACCATCCTTCAAAACCTTGCGTGTTCATTTTAGTACTTCGCGAAGTTCCTGGATTCAGTACTTCAATTCCATCTCCGTTGATATTAACGTTTAACTGTTTTACAGATGTCCCATCTTTAAACATTCCATACTTTTTAAAAACACCTTGCCACCCAGAAGCAGATTGCTGAATTGCAGATGATATTTTCTGATTTGTTTCTTCGTCAATTCCTTCAATAATACCTGTAATCTTGCCGAGTTCAACATTGAACGATGTGTTCAGCGAATCAATTGCATTATTTAATGCTGATTTTGCATTTTCTAAATCCTGTGATATCCTCTGTATATTGACGTTAAAACCATTTGCACTTTCATTGATTTCTGTTTTTAGATTTTCCTCAACATTTTGAATCGTGGTGGTAATCCCGTCTATCTTTTGTTGAACGGAAGAGAAAGTGTCGTTAATAGAAGTATCATTAATATAATGTGTCTTCCCATTTGGTGTTTCCTTATATCCACCACTTTGTTGATACCTAGAGTCATATAATGTAAACCACACTTTGCCATCGGATGATACCTGCAATCTGTGATTAAATATCTTTGATACACTGGATGGATCACTGGTCAATGGATACTCATGCCATACCGTAATATAGTCAACATCATTTCTAACTTGTCCAAGATCTAATTGTAAGCATTTCCATCCAGATGTTGATTCAATATATTTTGACGTATCTCCATCTGTGTATCTTTCAAGATAAGACACAGATACATTATTCTCTTCTTCGTTCTTACAAACAGGAACAATACCAGAAGCAATGTTCACATTATTTGATACAACATTGATTTCCGCCCATCTATTCTGTGTGTCCAGATTACTCCCATTCAGCCAGTCTCTAATATATCGGATAGCAGTCGCATGATTCTTTCCTACTGTATGAACAATGTTCTCTGCCGAAACTTCAATCTGTGCTGATAAATCCTTTTTTGTATCTTCAACCTTTTGATTGATTTCTCCTGCGGTCTGTTCAATCTTGCTGTTTAACTTACTTTCAGTATCCGTCACACTCTGAGCAATCTTATTTGCTTGTATGGACAATTCTGCCATTTGACCTTTCAGATTTCCAACGACCAAATCAATTCGTTCTGCAGTCTGTTTGATTTCTGATTTTAGACCGATAATATCTTCTATGTTATCTTCTGGGGCAGGAGTCCAAGATGTATCCGTTGTTCCACGTGCCAGATATGCTTCATAATAATATGTAGTGCTGTTTGTAGGCGGAGTAATATCAATGGATGTATTTGTTAAATCTGAGATCTTTTTAAGCTTTACTAATTTTGTCCATTGAGAACTTGATTCAGATTCAACAGTTTCACCAAATATATCAAATGAGATAGTACAAGGGGTATCTGTTTTATGCCAGATTACGAATATGTAACTATCAGGTTCTGTCGCCAGATTAGGCAAACGATAACTATCTGCTTCTGATTCTATTGTTAGTTTTAATACTTCGTCATCAATCCCATATGGATTGTTCATTTTTACTGATTCAAAAGATGACAATATATCGCCTCCTTTACCATATTTTTGTTGTTCCTATATACATCGCAGAAACTTTGTTACTACCTATATATATAGAAGAAACAGAAGATGAGCCAATGTACATATTTTCATGTTCTTGTTTCCATATTGCATATAATGTCACATTACTGTCTTTTGTGTATGTGCCACCTGGATTATACGAAATTCCATTATCACTAGAAGACTCAGACCAATGCACAAATACATATCCGCTTCTAACTGGAACTTCTTTTGAAAGAGAAATTCCGATTCCTTCTGTTTTTGTTTGATTTGTTGGCATTCCAATAACGGTATCAATAGTGTTCTTATTATATGTAATGGTGAATGTTTTTTTTGGTACTTCCCTCCACACTGCATATAAAGTTAAATCGTAATCAGACTTATAAGAATATCCCGGTGTAAACATTGCTTCAGGCTCTGGCGATTCATTCCAAGTAGACCAGCCTAAAAATGTATAACCTTTTCTGGTAGGCTCTGACGATGTGATCGTGATATATTCTCCAACATTTGCAGTCTGTGATGGTGGCGCATTCGTTCCACCATTTGCGTCGTATGTAATAGTCCATGTTTTTACTTTCTCATAATTATTATTGAGTATCCTGTCGCTCTTTTCTATGCACATTCAATCACCCCACAATCATATAAACTGTGTTGCTGTCTTTTTGAGAAAGTCTGTCATATTCACTCTGTGATATTTCTTCAAAGTTAAAAGGAACGCTTACTTTTGTAGCATAAGTACTAGATGCCTGAGAAGTTGTAAGAAAATTATTGGATTGAGATTGTGTTATATATCTACTATCGGCTGTAGACTGTGTTAAATATCCTTTGTTATTCAATGCACTGTTTGTCACATAATTAGACATTCCAGAAACAGTTTGGTATTTACTATTTGCATCAGTTATCTTTAAATAGGTAGATTCTGCTTGAGATTGCTGTAAGAAATTCTTATCTGTTACATTTGTTTTGATTGCAGAATTGAGCATTTCTGTGGTTACATCACCAGAACCTGTCCCGTTTTTTCCTTTTGGAATTTTAAAGTTAAAGATAGGACTGGCGCTTGTTCCTGTTTTAGTAACGGCAGCAGGTATGTTGTTTTCAACTGTTTCAACTGTACCAATAGAAATTACTGGACTTGTCCCGTCTTTTCCAGGATCGCCAGGATTCCCCTTTACATCCGTCAGACTAAACAAATCTTTCCAACTACTAAAGAGTCCATCTTCCATTTTTGCTCGCCATTGTACTTTATCTCCAGTTTTTTGCAGCTCCACAGCTATAATAGTTCCGGATGTTCCACCTCCTAAATTAAGAGAGGAGATAGCAATTTGTCTAACCGCTTTTGCAACACCTCCCTTAATCAAAATTAAATTATCGGAATCATCCGCAGAGGACACCACATCAACGTCAGTTAATTTTTTATCTGCCATAATTTCCCTCCCTTAATATATGAGTCTATTTCCATTTTCATCTGTTAATCTATAACCGTCCTGATCGGTTGCGTAAATATTTTTCGGAGCATTAACAAATCCGTATGCGTCAAACAACATTGTTTTGGAATTACGGATTAAATTTCTGCAACCAATATCTACGGTTGCATCTGACACAACAGTAATTGTATGTCTATCTAATTCTTCCGTCCTGTTTAAATCTTTATAAAGTATGCACTGTATTTTCTGTACGCTTTTAGATTTTGGAGTATATACAACTTCATTTTCAAGAACTTGAGATGAATATTTTTCAATGAAAGAGCCATTTCCTTCAGCTTCTGATATCTTAAACACGCCTTTAAATTTCTTTTGTGCAGATGCTCCTTCTCTATAAAATGCAGAGAATGTAATTTTTGCAGGATCAAAAGTAGTTTCAGTTAATTTCTTAATGATTGTGTCAGATGCTTGAAGAATATATACCACAGCATTTTCTGCATTAGAATCTTTTCTCTTAGATAATACAAAACGTTTAGTACTGGTTTTAACTTGTTGCTTCTCATCGATAGTGACAGTATAATTTCCTGTAATATCCACATATCCAGTATCAGTTGTCATATTTGTAACAGTATACGTGAATGTGCCAGAATTCCATGTTCCTGTCACACCTTCTGACGGAGACTGTGTAAATGAACAATCTTTTGTTACGTCTTCTGAACCAAATGTTGCTGCGACTGTGGTTTCGCACCCTGCGTAATTTCCGTTGTTTCCTTGCGAATCTGTTGGGATTGTATGGTCATCATTTGTGAGAGAAATAGTAAAGGAAGCGTTCTTTTTTAATTCTTCGCTAAGTCCTTTTTTGGTAACGTAGTCCTTTACAACTGTCTGTTGAAATCCTTCTGACGATTGTTTGAATTCAGAAAATTCTTGACTTAATGTTTGTACTGTACTTCCATCAGCTTTCTTGTCAAGAGTTGATTGAACTTCACTTACTTTTGTATTGATGCCATCTAATCCAATTTGGACATCATTTACTTTATCATTGATGCCTGTTATTATTTCTCCATTTTCTCCAACATACTGATTGAATTTTGTCTGGTCAACTTTTGCACTAATTTTTTTATTTAAATTATCAACTTCTAAACCAATCTTTGTTATAATCGTTTCTTCCAAAGAAGACACATCGTTTTTTACATCTTCTGGAGCAGGTTTCCAATCCGTAACAATTGTTCCACGCTCAATTTGAAGATTTTTGAACATATAATATGTATTCGGCTTGGAATCCATATCAGTGAGATACAATACTTGTTGTCGAGCACTAGGAAGAGTTTTCTTTGTTCTTACCTGAAAAATACATTGTTTCCATTCGTCTTTTACAATCTCATTTTTAATTGCAGTATATGTTTCTCCAAGATCATTGGTATTCTTTATACTATTTTCGTCGCATAGATACGCATTAATAGAAGTAGCAACATTAGATTTTACATCAAAAGAAATCATATAATCTTCATCAGGTTTGTATTTTCCCGGCATAATCTTGCTATATAAAATATAAGACCATCCGCTTTGAGCTAAAGATCCTCGCGTTAGTTTTGCACAATTTATTTTATTTGAAGATTCAGAAGAAGTAGTATAATCGCCAACTTCCATATTCCATCGCCAATTTTTATCTCCCCTGTTTGTTTCTTCTACAAGATTTACTCCTCCAGAATTTGTATTGCTTCCGTCATTCAAGACAGTAACAGTCTGATAATCCAATTTATTAGTAATACTTCCACTTGCACATAAAGTACATTTAATTGCAGCATCGTCTTTTTGTACTTTATATATGGAGATTGCTTCATCTTTTGAAGAGGTATATACTGTTTCAAACGTTGTTCCATTTATGCTTCTTTCTATGATAAAACGACCCGAATATTCATTTGTAGCCGCCGCATTTCCATCTTTATAAAAACCAGAAAATGTAACAGCTTCCGGTGAAAACTTATCACCAGAAAGCTTCTTAACAATTAAAGTAGATGGTTGCAACATATATACTCGCGCAGAACCATTAGCCCCATCTTTCGTTTTTGTCCAAGAGAATTGTTTTACAACAGACTGTCCTTTTAGCGTAAATGTTAGATTAATAACACCGTTCAAAATATCGGCTCCACCAAGAGTTGCATTTTTAGCAACATTTAAAATAACTTTTCCTTCCTTCTCAGGTGTTGCATTTTCAACGGTATGGGATATTCCGGATGGCAATTCACCAACTGTAACCTCACACGCAATTTTTGTAAAGCCTTCATATCCAGTGAAAGGTATTTCAAGCAGCATTTGTTTGCTTACAAGTCCTGCATTCGTACATGGGATCGACTGTGATTCATTCGCAACTACTACATTTAATGCGGGTGTTCCGGGCTTTCCTTGTTCACCATCATTCACAACAGTTAGTGTAATTTGTCCATATGCTTTCATATTTCACCATCCTTATATTAAAATAGGAGAGTAGTGCTTCCTACTCTCCGTGAATGACAATTTTATGTTGTTAAAGAAATTTCTGCCTCGCAATTAATCACCAGATTCTTATTTACAAGTTCTCTATCGACAAAAATAACTTTCCCTGTTTTCCATTCTTTGTCTGTGTCAAGCTCGACTCCATTTTGCCGTCTGTAATACTTATAAACTCCAGTTGGTAAATCAACTCCTGTAGCATCAGCCCATGCGGATCCGTTATATTTCTTGAGTACAACTTCTTTTTTTACCTTATCAATATGATAATAGAAGTCTCCTGTATGAGGCGACTTTGGAGCTTCTGTAGAGAATGTAGTTGATTTAATTGGATCAATTTCTTCTCCATTTAAATATGCTAAAGTATACACCGCTCCAAAAGTTGTTTCATTTGTAAGTTGTGTACCTACAGAACATAACACTTGTAAATCAAGCGGGTCATTTTTATCGGTTACAGTCCAATATGCGATATATTCTTTTCCTCCATAGGTCGCTGTACATTTAAATGAAGCGAGAGAATCTACCATCACTGGAGTAACTGTTAATTTACTTGTTGTCTGTCCTTCAATAATTTCGTAATTTCCACTTTTGAATTTTGCCCACTTGTATGTAACGCCTGAAGTGATAATTGTACTTCCGTCAGAAAGTTGAGTTTCTAATACGACATTATTACCACCATTTACGATTACATCACCTTGCGGAGCATAAATCTGTAACAGCACCGCATTCGTTGCTTGAATACTCTTTGTCCAACCAAATTTTTTAACAACAGAAACACCACCTACAGTGAAAGTAAGAGAGAATGTTCCTGATAAATCAGAAGCAGAACCGAGGTTGTTTCCTGCAGGAACATTTATAATCAGCAATCCATCATTAGATGTTGTACCGGCTGTGTTTGTTTTTACAGTAACTCCAGATGGTAAAGTTCCAGGAGTGCATGTTACTGCAGCTCTGCTTAATCCCTTATATGCATAAAATGGGATATTGATATCTCTTGAAATCTTAACAGTACCATTTGCATTACATGGGATGACCTCTGCTTCATTACCCATAATTACAGAAATAGAATCTTCACCCGGTTTACCATTTCCACCATCAGTACCGTCTCTTGTAACCATTACAGTCTGTGAGTCCAATTTTGTTGTAGTTCCACCTGACGCATACAACTCACATTTAATTGCTCTTACAGTTGTGTTGGACGGTGTGTATACTTTACTAGGCTCATCTGTTGAGGATGTATATTTAGCTGTTCCGAAATTTAAACCATCCGTTGATTCTAAAATAACAAATCTACCATTATACACGGTTTGTGTTGTTGCTGCTCCAACTTGCTTCATTCCTGAAAATGTTACATTAGCTGGTGAAAATACATTATTCTTTCCAAGATTCATAGAAAGAGTAGATGCTTCGACAGAATAGATGACTGCATCAGATCCATCAACGCCGGCACGCTGTTTAATCAGTGAAAATCTCTTTTTCAAAGTCGTTGCTTTTGACACACATGAAAATTCAACATGACCAACATCAACATTATTATCCATTTTTGTTACCGTGTATTTATTACCTACAAACGTACCTGTAATTCCTTCACTTGGAACTGCACTGATAGCCCATTTAGATGTTACATCAACACCACCTTCAAATACGCCTACTGTTGTTTCTGCTCCTTTATAACCAGTATCTGGATTAACAACACCACTTGAATTACAAGGAAGGGTATGACTTTCGTTACTTAATACAACTGCTACGGTACTGTTTCCGGCAGCACCGTCTCTGATTTTTGTGATAGTATGTAAATCATATACAGATGAATCATTTGTTACCAACTTAATTACTGCTACATCATTGTTAAATAAAATATTTTCCGATGCTTTAATATTGATAGTAGATCCGTTAATAGATGGATTGTTTGTCGTTGGCATTGCAACAAATAAACCACTTGCATTTTTATATTGCCACTGTGAAATATTTACGTTTGTACAAGTAGCAGTTAACACAATAGTATCAACACCTACTAAAGTCTGATTTGAATTATATAAAAATACAGACTCTCCAGAAACTGAACAATATTTTGCCTCAGTTGCTTGCTTAGACAGTGAAAAAGTCATCTGAGCCTGTGTCTCTAATGTTACATTAGTGCTTGGGTCTGTATACTGTACATTTGCAATATATGTAAGGATTCCGCTTTGAATTGTCCCAAGAAAATTCTGTGAAACTGTAAGAACTCCATCTTTTACAGTTTCTCCTGTTTTTAAATCCGTTGGAGCAGATGATCCCTCTTGTCTTTTCCATGTCACAGTAAGACCTGTTTTTGGCAGTGTAAGCTGTTGATCATTAAAATACATAATTGGTGTAAGAACCAAATTTGTTTTACTCCAATCTGGAGTATATACAGTTGTAGCTTCATTCGGATTTTCGATGACAGTCTGTGGTAAGCTACTTGTGATATACAAGCTAATTCGACCAACATCTGTAGCATCAGTAATTGTAATAGAACTATATGCTTTTGCTAAAGCCATAAAATACCTCCTTTAAAAAACTGCTCTTGCGAGTTCTTTATCTTCATTAAAAAAGGAACAAGTAAAACTTGCTCCTCCGAATACATCTTCGTTTGTAATATGCAAACCTTTCGTTCCGTTTGCATGTGCTGTGTTCCAGTAATGATCCCCATCAGAATCTGGAGATTGTCTTGTCCATATAAAATGTGTCTCATCGTACATATCTGTAATATTGCTCTGACCAAGATATAACGTCGGTGAGAGAGTAGTATTTATCATTCCGGGTCTGAACATCGTTCCGTTAGAGGAATAGATATTCATTGTGTACGGAGTAGACACCTTAATTCCATCAATCTGTGTTTGCATATTAGAAAATTTGTTTTCGATAGTAGTGAACGATGCATTGATACCCTGTCCATTAATAACAACATCAGACACATGTATTTTCCCATCGTTATCTTGTTCTACAGCTTGAAAAGCTAATTTCTCTTTAGCAATTGTGGAATCTGCAATCATGTCATTTTTGATTAAACCATCTTCAATTGCAGATTCTTTAATTCCAGTAGAATCAATAAGAACACCTTTCCCAGTTTCGTCATACAGACAGAATGTAAAATCATTGTTTGAATCTCTTCCTATTTGAATACGAACTGTTCCGTTCTTGTCTTTGAATTGCATTGTATTTCCTGCAATTGCCATTCCACCGTCATCAGATTCAATCTGAAATTTATCTGCAGAAATAGTACCTGCTTTTAACATTGATACTGTAATCTGTGCTGCAATCAAGTCTTTAATAACAGCTTCATCAATTGTCACATTTTGCGCTGTCAAATTAATAATGTGACCGAGTTCTGCCGAAACATTACCAGAAATCAAGTTATCAATATTCGCAACATAAGCAGCAAGTTTTTTGAAATCACCAGATTGAGCAACGATCTGTCCGGCAGAAATAAGTTCAGCTTGTAAATATTGAAAGAATCCATTCTCGGCGTGTATATTAATACACTTAATCATTTCAGCTTCCAATGTTCCCGGAGTAATATAATTTCCGTTTCCACCACCAATAATACTTCCTCCAGAACCATTTACGATGTTTTGAACTTTATTCGTAAATGCAGAAGACTGAAGCAACTTTTGCAAAATTTCATAAATATTTTCATCGGTAATTTGTAGATTTCCAACGTAATTATTTCGAGCGCCTGATCCACCAAGATTTGATCCTGTTCCCAAAATTGAAATAAAGTCATTTCTTTTCGATCTGGACTTTATCATGTTGGAGAATGTAATAGAAAAATTATTATCAAAAAGAAATGGATTAAATGAAATTGTCATGACCCTCAATTTAACAAAATAGTCATCACGAATTCCTAACCAAATGAAGTTTCCAAAATCTAAAGACAGAGCGTGTGGCTCAGATCCTGTCGCAGAAAGTAAATTATCCACATCAGTAGAATATGTTGTTTGAGGAACAGAAGATGCCATTAATTCTTCCATTGCAATCCTACATAATTCTGTTTGTACAGTTACAATATCTGTGAGAGAATCTTGACTTCCTACAAATATATTTTCATTCGTATATGGAGTAGGGTTTGTTATATGATAAAGTTCCGCCAATTCTTCCTTTTCAAAACTGCCTAGAGTATCACTTGTCCAAGATTCTAATGCCATATCTTGCCCCAGAGAAGTACGCTTCTTTCCGAGTTCTTTTTGTTTATTTTCCTCTGTTTTAGCTTCTTCTCTACGCTCTTTTAAAGCAGCAGCACATGAATCAGAATTATTTTCGTCTGTTTGATATGCATTTTTTTCATAGAGTTCATGTTTGTCTTTAAACCCGTCCTCGGTTAAAGCCGGATATTTTTCAGGGTCTTCTTTTGTGAGTTCCTGATACCTTTCCCATGTCAAATCATAATGACTTTTGGCTAATAACTTTGCCTGGTCTTGATAAGATTTTAATTTTACTTCAAGTTCATTGATACCATAATATTTCCATGTTGTCTCATAGTCTTCAATATAATCCTTTTCACCTTCCGATGTTGGTAATTTTCGATTATCAAATTCAATCTGGATATTAGGAAGAATCGTATCCACAATCTGATGATACATATTTGCATCGGGAGATGCATTAAGAGCATCGATATCAAAATTTCCGTCCTCGTCTACATATATTTTTTCATACCCAAGTTTCTGCGCCTCATAGTCCCTTTTTAAAGCTTCGAGAGCAGTATCGGACAAGCTATGCCAATTATCTGGATCGCAATCTCCGGTCGGTATGCGAATATAAATTTCAGTTATTTTGTCCTGAAGTGTATTCCACTCTTTAGACATATTTGAATAGTCAACTCTAGCCTGTTCGCAGAAACTGAACCAAGCTTTATATTTTTCAATCGTAGAATTGCTAAGATATTTATTGTTTAGCCAGAATGGATCGAGATAGAAGAGTGTGTTACTTCCACCATTTACCTGTTCAATTCCTAAATCGTTTGCGCCGGATACACGATATTTAGTATAAATGTGTTCATCATCTACTGATACATCAGCAGAATTCTGCACATTTCGATATCCTATTGTGACGTTCGTTTCTTCTCCAAAATTCTCTACACGATAAAAATTAACAACAAGATTTTTATAATCGAATTCAACAATACAGCTAAAAAATTTCTCAAAATCCTGTGTGATAAAACTGTACACATCATTGTAATCAATATTGAATGTTCCGATTTCGTCTTTTAAGTAAACAATTTTCTTTTTAACCTCGCCGTTTTCAATCGTTTCATATTCTTTTGGAATATTATCGATATATCCGACCTTCCATCCAGGTACTTTATCTACTAAAATATTAACCAGACTTAATTTAGGAGTTTTTTCGTTGTAGAATTTAATTTGTTCCTTTGCAAATTCAACACCTTCAATTTCTTCTACATTCCCATCTACCAACATTTCTAACGAATCAGTTGTTCCACAATTAACTTTCCATCCATCTAATGGAATTTGTCCATACTCTCCTTGGGCGGAATTCGCCGTTATGCTTTTATATTCTTTTGTTCCAGTCCCATGTGTTTCCGGACTATCCATAATAAACCAACCTAATCCAGATATATACATTTTCATATATTTGGACAGCCAGTTATACGCATTTGATTCTGTCATCTTACCATCATCAGTTTCGATATATCGATT
>ENA-ORRR01000894-ORRR01000894.1-human-gut-metagenome-genome-assembly--contig:-NODE-894-length-23277-cov-97.2841_pt1 | contig 23277 bp, 23 predicted proteins | sample MGYA00242182_ERZ509148 | MGnify/ENA primary metagenome ERZ509148 (study PRJEB26280, sample SAMEA2338674) | human gut metagenome | biome: human gut; feature: human-associated habitat; material: faeces... | reverse complement strand
TCGATTGCATGGATGACATCTGATCCTTCAGTTCTTTCATCTGAGCCATAAAATCCTCCAAAACAAGCCTCATGGCATCACCTGTCAACCTGAGATCCTGATTTTGCTCAGCAAGGTATTGTATGTATCGGTCTTTCTGATCCTCTGCCATACCTGCACTATAATTTATAGGGTTGCGTGAGTAGGTTTCCCGACTCAACAACTCTCGTTTTGTTGTAATTATATCTTGCAGATCGATCATACTTAAACCTTTGACTTACAGCATTAAAGGTAATAAAATAATCGCAAAACCGCAAGTGGATAAATAGATTGATTATCTGATTTTTAATGTTTTAACTATAGGATTCTCAAGAATCAAAACCACGTCCTTCCAGGCAATCCGATAAACAGTATCTGCCCCATTTCGCTCAACTTTCATGAACTGATAACCGGCAACAAACTTCTTTTCAAACAGACTATATGAACGATTATCAAATGAAAACATACGGACTATTCTGCGATTGCGAGACATGACTATAAAGACATCCCCATCTCTGGGTTCCCGGTGAAGCCGTTCACGAATGATAGACAACACACGGCTGTGCTTACAACGCATATCGGTGAAATCACGGACATAATAAAAATGATTCAGACCGGTAACACTCAGCATAACCCCTCCAGTTTCTCTACCATACGAACCAAATCCGGGTAGCTTAAATTCTTTTGGAACAAATGCAAGCCATTGCTGATACGAATCTCAACCCAAATACGAACAGGGTGATCAGTTCTGCCTGGTGATACCGGTTGAGGTTGATCAATGGCACCGGATTGTTCCTCATGACCGATTACAGGAGCACCATCAACCTGGACTTCAACTACTTTTTTCCGGGTATCCCTGTACCATTTCTGAAAGATGTTATAAGGAACTTTGTTCTTAACACAAAACGATTGGAGAGATTCTCCATGAGGCAAAGCCTCGGTCTGGTACTGAAAGTAAAACCTTTCAAGATCTTCACTGCTATACATAAATCCTAAAATTTTTGTTCGCAGCGAAGATAGAGATTTCAATTATGAGCCAATTTTTGACTGCTTACAATATATCAAATGAATTGCTTATCAATCATCTTGATAATGTTCGAGTTTAAAATGTTATATGCTTGTGTGAATTATCTTTTGCTTCAAATAATTTAGAAATGTCTTCTTTTGTCATAGGGATGGGATTCTTAATAGATTTATGCTGTACTAAAGCTCTCCATATCCAATAAATGAGGGCTTCTTCTATGCTGCCCTTAATAACCTTTCCAGCTTTAAAGTCCTCTATGGAATGTATAAGGTCGCATTTGAGCAGATTGTTGTATAATGATTCATTCTCATTGATTTTGTAAAAATCTTAATATATTGATAATCAACAATGATAAATAGACAAATAATCTATACGCAACAAATTCGCAACAAACAAATGGAGAAATGTTGTTCTTATGGTAGGACATAGGAATTAACGACCCGAAAATTTATTACCATACAAAGGGGTAAGGCGATAAGTACCCGCTTCCCAAAATCTTCGATTTAGGTTTGGTATTGCGCTGTTTTTACGGAGACACAACCCGAGAGTTGTGTGTTTCAAGATATTTGTGTTATCTTTGCATCCGAATATGACGATGCAATTATTTCAATGAATGGAAACAGGATAAATAAGATGTCACGCGAGGCTTTGGAAACCGCACCTCAAATGGCCAAAGCCGGGTATGATAAAAGGAATTGGGCGCAATACTCGCAATGGATAGCCGTAATCATGTCTGAACGGATGTCTAAACTTGGCATAACGCAACGGATGCTTGCAGAGAGAATGAATTGCACTCAGCAATATGTTTCCAAGGTGCTGAAAGGACATAAGAATATGTCGTTGGAAACTATATGTAAGATAGAAAACGCATTGGGTATCGAGATTATCAAAGGTCCAGACGAAAACGGGCAATAAAGCAGGAATATGACAAAAGAAAAGGAGAAAATAGAGGGTAAAGCAAGCAAGGTGGTCGCAAATTGTGACCGGTTGCCGATGACAGCGGGACAACAACCATTCAGGCAGGAAGAGATTGCCCGACTTATTTTGAATATAAGAGGGATGCAAGTAATGGTTGACCGCGATTTGGCTGTTCTATATGGTGTTGAGACCAAACGTCTTAATGAGCAAGTCCGCCGTAACATTGAGCGATTTCCTGAACGCTTCCGCTTCCAACTGACGAAAGAAGAAACAGATGAGGTGGTCGCAATTTGCGACCACCTCAAAGCGTTAAAGTTTTCCAAAGTCACGCCCTACGTCTTTACAGAACAAGGCATATCCATGCTTTCAACGGCACAGCCAAACGGCCATAGCTGTCAGCATCAAGATTATGGATGCTTTTGTTTCCATGCGCCGCTTTATTGCGACCAATGCCCAATTATTCCAAAGGCTTGAGACTATAGAGTATCACCAACTGGAAATGAAACAGCATCAGGAAGTGACCGACAAACGTATCGACGAGGTTTTTAAGCGTTTGGATGCCGACGTTCCTCCTGTGCAGGGCATCTTCTATGACGGGCAAGTGTTTGACGCTTACCGTTTCGTGTCTGATTTAATTCGGAAGGCCGAACAGTCCGTTGTACTGATTGACAATTACGCGGATGACACCGTGCTGACTTTGCTTGATAAAAGAAAGGAAGGGGTATCAGCAACTATCTACACGCAGCGTGTCAGTAACCAGTTCCAACTTGATGTTGACCGCCACAACGCCCAATATCCGCTTATTGAGGTAAAGCGATTCAACAAGGCACACGACCGCTTTCTACTCATAGACAATGAAGTGTACCACATAGGGGCTTCAATCAAGGATTTGGGCAGAAAATGGTTCGGGTTCACCCTCATGCGTGACATTACGGCAATAGAACTCATCAACAGGATTCAACTTTAGTCCGGTTTGGCTCCCAAAGAACGTATCAGCATAGTGTGAACTTAATCAGTCTTTTTCGTCTGTTGCACCAGTTTTTGGTGTTGTTCGTGCAGTTCGGGGAAATGTCTTTTGATGAACTGGCCGAAGGAACAGTCGTTGAACCCGAATCGTCTTGCCAGCGATTTCACGCTTTCGGTTGTCGTAGCATAAAGGTGCAAGGCCTCCTTGTATTTTCCCATGCTATGGTTTGCCATAGAACGACCGCTTTCTGTTTTGACCATACCTTGCCGGGCATAGAGTTCCGGCTCATGCTCTTTCAAGTATTGCCTGAAACATTCAGGATGCAAACCAAACTCGGCGGCGACCTTTGCCGTAGAAAGCCCGCCTTCTTTCAGCCGGGCGATGGCTTCAGCGTATTTGGCGGCGGTGGCAGGGTTGTATCTTCGCACGGATGACCAGTCCACCGGCTTGCCTTCCTCGTAAGGGATGCCTTTCCGCCCGCAAACCAAATCCTTGTGCCAGGTTTGCAGGTATTCGTAAAAGCCTTTTATTGATACGCCGGTCTGTTTGGCTATTTTCCGGGCAGACATCGGGGTGGTACGGTAGAGGTGGAGGGTTTCGGCATACACTTCTATCGTTTCGGGCTTCGGGGCGTGAAGGGTACCGCGTCCCGTTATCTTTCCTTTGCGCTGCTGTCACACGCCGCGATAGCCTCCTTATACTTGGCATGGGTTTCAGGACGCTGCCCCCGCCGCTGGTTCATCTTTATATCAGCGGCTTCCTCCGGACTGCACCTGATGCCGTTGCGTTCCAGCATCAGATGCCGGTGGTAAGTATTGACATAGCGGGAAAATCCGCTGAGAGAGACTTCGCACCACCGGCATATATCGACAGTGGAAAGGTCGGACGTGGCATATAGTTCCAACGCCGGACGGTATTTGGCTTCAGTCTCAGGCTTGCAGCCTCTTTGCCGGTTGCATTTATGTTCTTTTAAGGCCATATTGAAAATAAGAATTTTCTCTCATAATCATGGATCTACCACACAACGAACGAAACAAGCATCCGAGCCATCGCTTCTGATCAGGTTGTCCTTGCTGATAAAATTGAAATCAAATGAGAAATAGTTGATATCCCATCCCAGGCTGACACCGTCCGTCGGCGTAAAGTAGTTTTGAGGAATTTCCGCATTTAACCAATAGATGCCTCCCGGTCGTTTGTATAAGTCATAAAACAACGGACGTTCCACGGGATCGGGATATAATTGTGTTCGGCCGGCAGCATATCTTAATACTCCATTGATGGTTTCAGGATCTCCCCAAATAGCAGTATAGCTTTGTTTTCTGTGTCCGTAGCCGGAGGCACCAATGGGGAAAAACAGATTTTTACCCGTTTCGCTGTTATACGCAAAACAACCTCTCATTCCACGTCCTGACTTATTATGCTCATAGTCATAGCCGTAAACCTCTACGATGTCATCAGCCGTCTCCGTGGCATCATCTCCATACAATACACCGTATCCCTGCTCTATATAACTATACTTCCTCAATTCCCAGAAGTCTGCGCCCGTAGCCACCCTGGCATTCGCCATTTGAGGATTACCGAACCCATCGGTCGTATTACTATGAATAATGTCTGCCCACACCATTTTATCTCCGGTTGCCGCATTGGTAAAGCCATCTTCAGGATATATTTTGAAATCTCCCGGTGTAACATTTATCCACGGCTCACGCGGATTTTTATTACTCAACGCGTCTATCGGATGACTCCAATTTCCGAATTTGAACAGCGATCCTTCGTCCAACGGATTGGAAGCCAATTCGCTTGTAGTCTTCATATTCATGGCATACCACTTCACACCACCTGTAACCAAATCGTCAGGATTGTCACCTTGCCGCACGAAAATCAGATGCTGGCAGGTATAATTGTGATATTCCACGCGGATAATAGCATAACGGTTCTCTGACAGGTTATCTGACGACTGCTCAAAATTCACATTGAAATCAATTACGCTGCCGGTTTTACCATATATGGCTTTCCCATATTCCGGATCGTCCTTCAACTCCGTTGTATTAGGGTCAGTTACCGATAAAGTAATCCCTTTTCCATTCGTTTCCTTGACGACATAGGCTTTCCAGGGACCTTCAGATTGGAATGTTTTGAACATTTGTTGATCTTCTCCCGGCAATCGTTTCAACACGACATGAAACGACTTATTATTTTTGAGAGATCTATATATACCCTTCGGATTCACAACACGACGTACCTGGTATATCGGGACTTCATTGGTAAATACTTCATTCAATCCTTCCAACTTAGTTGTAATCTTGACTCTCGCCTTTCTCAGATATGCCACGTAAGGATTGTTTCCCGTGTATCCGGTTGTTGATATCATCTGCTTGGCGCGCGTGTACATGGGAATATAGATGTTGTATGTATTTGCTTCCGTGGGGTGTTTTTCTACACGGTATTTATCGTCTGGTTCTGAATTCTCCGTCGTGAATTCCTTGGAAGTTATGCCGCCAGGCAAAACAAAATCTTTATATTCACGTTCTCCACGTTTGGGAACTGTGTTGTAGTATTGCTCATTTGATCCGATTCCATTCTCGCCATCCTTATAGAGAACTGTCTCTGTCGTTTTATGTAATGACAGGAAACCGTGCCACGGTGCTTCAACGCCATTCGGAGCACCCGTATAATAAATATCGTCACCTGCGTTATGGGGTGCCCAATTGTTTTCTTCGATTTCCGCTTTTATGTATTCTATCTTTCGACCACCGGTATTCACCTTGATGGGATACATCATGGAATGATTATACAGATAAGTAATGTAATAAGGTTCAGGAGTCATCACGCCCGGCTCCGGTTCCTCATACTCTATATGCCAATCTGCTTCGTTGGCAAAATTCTTGAATTTCAATGTCAACTTATAGTGACAGTTACGTTTGGCGTTATAATCCTTTATCACGTCCTGTCCCAACATGAAACGGTAGATTATGTGTCCGTTACCCAATCGCTCGGAATTGTTGGATATGTAGTGCGCATGTACCTCTATATACGTGCCGTAAGGTACATTATCTTTCAGACGGTATGTTTCATCTCCTGGCAATCCCGGATAATCCAATTCTCCATCCGGTTTTCCCTCAGGCCCGGTAGCATCCTGACGTTTGTCGGGCATATTATCACCTGCGCCCTGCATATTCTCGTAAAAATACAGCGCGGGAGCTGTTTCATCGTGAGAACCGAAATGGGGGCTACCTACCGTGACACGATGGTCCGCACAACCTTCCCCGTATTCAAAATCTTCTGCTATATCTCCTTCATGATAAGTAATGATTTCTCCATCAATCATATCAGGCCCGTTCTCTGGCACAGCCAAGATGTACCCCTCTTTTCCCACGTTATTATCCTTTCCCAAATAACATTGTGAAGGAATATCTTTAATCTGCACGGATTGGATATAGATAAATACACCCTCTTTCAAGTTGCTGCCATCGAATGCCACTGTCACTTTGGAAGCCGCCCGGCGTAGCCAAGCATGGAGTTTTACATTTTTACTATTTATTACAAGATACTCATCACTTGAGTTGTTGGATGATGTAGAGTTTGTGAAACAGCCTAACATCTGACCGTTGTTGACCACATTATATTCACCGGTTTCAGTGTTTTTTGTATTGTCCCATGTGAGAGGAATGCTTTTGAGGCCGTCCACTGTCTTTATGCTTTCGGCATATTCTGTCAGCAGGTCAGGTATGTTCGCTACGGCATAGATATAATATTTGCCGTATTCTATTTCTCCCGGTAACGTGAATGTGGCGCGTGCCGTAGTTGATTCAGCCTTATGTCCGTTTTCCGCATCCGCATCCGTACGGTCTTCAGAAGTCACAGTATAATTTCTCAAGTCCCCCCGAGTTTCATTCTGTGTCCAACTTTGCTGCAACACACCATCCTCGTTATACAACAATATATGCAGGGACTTTATATCTTTCAAGGCATCGCCGGCAGCACGTGTCTGTGACAGTGCCGAAGACATAGGGGTGAAGTCTAACGTTGCCGATACCGCTGCATTGCCTTTACCTATACGTTCCTCGTTTAGGAAATCATCTTGGCAGCCTGTAACGGCAAAGGCTATCAGAGAGATAACTATATATTGTACAAAACGATTCATATGTTTTTATTTATTGTTTTACAATCCAAATTCAGGTTCAAGTACTACTTCGCTGTATGGAATCACATCCACCACAACTTCCCTGTCATACATGATTATATCTATTACAGCATTCGTGTTACGGAAGAGAGCTTTCAGATTATCAAAAGCAAAATTGAATGACTTCTGTTCGCCGTATTCATCAGTCAAGCCGAGTGTCATCTCATACTGCTGTTCTCCGTAAGTATCAGTCGGTGTTATCAGGTTCTTGCTTTCGGGAAGATAGAATATGTACAAGGTGCCTTGTTCCTGATTTACATCCGCATCAGTTGCTTTTGGTACAGACATATTCAGGTTCGTTGGACCGGCAGGGGCTTGAACAGCATTTCCCGGAATGTCATAATCCATAATCCAGCCTCTTTTGTCAGCCAATGTCTTGTCTTCGGGATACTCCTGCGACTCATCAGACACCTTCTTCAGCCAGTCTATCCAGAAAAGGTCACTTATGCTATTATCCTCTTCAGTAAACTGCATCGTCTGATTTTGCTTATGTGCCATTAGGTAAGAGTCATTGGCAATGTCCGACACCGATATGCTGTTCACCGTGACAGCACCGCTACGAAAATTCTTGAAACGGCAGGTGAACTTGGTAGCGACACGTACCACGTAAAACGTCCCGTCGAAATTCCCTTTTCCAGGAAAATCTATCTCGTACATGGAGGACATCGGGATGGGGCTTCCGACCGAATAGTCCGGAGCGAAGTATAGGTTGTTCACCGCGGCTTCAAAACCGGACATTCCTTCTGTATAACTGTTGAAGAAAGCGGTCAGCGTTTGATTTTCATCCTTTACAGTTGCACCTTCTACCGTGGACACGCTCTCTTCATTGGCGAAGAGGTATATTTTCTTCTTTTCGTTCGGTGTTACCTTGAGCAAGATGGTTTTTTGTGCCTGCGCACCCTCCAGCGAGAAATGGCGGTTGTGTTCCACCGTCCCGTCAGGATGCAGGACTATGACACGCACGCTGTGCATCTTCTCATTGTCGGGCAGCGTTGCTGTTCCCGCCCTCGTCAGTCCGACCGGCTCTATGTTCAAATACAAGGTAGCTTCTGAAATCTCCTCAAGCAAGGATTCTTCCTGACTGCTGCACGCCACCATAAACGGCAGTGTGAATGCCGCCAGGCAGATTACGATGCTATGTATAATGTTCGGTTTCATCAGTCAAATCCTTCTTTCTAATCAATCAATATCCACATTACTCAACACCACACGCCATGATAGAATCTGAATAACACTGCTTACCCATTTGTTATTTTCGTCGAGAAAGAGAGTCATCACGCACTCGTCCAGACGATCGAGGAACTCCCGCTTGTCCATCGGATAACGGTATTCATTCTCGTAGTACTCTTTTCCCATCAAGGCATAGTCTATCACCGGGATGCGGGCCACTGTTTTGCCGTCCCTAGTGGTGATGGTAAGTATCATTTTCTCGCGATGTGTTTCTATCAGACGGCCAACAGTGAAGTCGACTGCGAGTCCTTTCACATTACTGATGGCACGGGTACCGTCCTTGTCGATGCCGGCCTCGGTACTTAGTATATCCCAAGGGCGGTAGTTGATATTCTCGTCGGTCATCAACTCATTGTCGTGTGCCATAAGACCGTTTTCATCATCGATACGGAAGATGAAGTCAGCCTCGTTTACATCCTCTCCCGACAGGTGGTGCAAGATAACACGAATGTGATTGGTGTTCTTTATCAAAGGCATGGTGTATTCATAGCTACCGCCATCATCGTTAACAGGCAGCGAGACATCCAGCATACCGTGGAAAAGGCGATACAAGTGTTCCTCACTGTATGCGCCCAACTCATCATGCTGGCGGTTAAGCGCACACTTCAACTGCTCCATACGGGTTTCTCCCACACGGGCTTCGGGTACAGAGAATGATTCGTCATGCTCACCGTCGTTTTGAAGTCCGCACCAGGCAAGCAGCTTATAGTCACCAGCAGGCAGATCGAGCAGCATCGAATAGTTTTCTGCCATAGCCGGATCAATCTGTTCCTCACGTTGCCATACCAATACGCCGGAAGGGTCAAAAGCATATAGATGAACGGATGAAACCTCGTTGGCGAAAGCATCTGCCCATTTCAAGTTCTTGTCATAGCGGAACTTGAGGCGATATGATACGGAACAATCACCCTCGTAATCATAGATGACACTGTCGCATGACACAAAAGCGATAAACGGCAATACTGCCATCGCCGTCATCAACACACGCAATGCCTTTCTCTTTATATAAGTCTTTATTTTCATGCCGTTTATATTCCTATATTTATTTTATATATGTCGGTTGCGGGTTTTATCTCGCAAAGAATTTCCTTAACAAGTGGGAGTGTCTCCTTATGGGACTCCATGGTTGCGCACCTCTCTTTGCACCGGTACGTGAGTGCTTCCGTTTTCATCTGAGGGGGAAAAGGTTTGAAAGGTGGGGAGATATATCATCCCCTCGGGTCTCTCCCCACCTTTTTCTATTTATTGTATTTTCAGTATTACCACTTCAAATCGATGTCCTGGTTTACAACACGCCATGATAGAATCCGGATCTCGGCAGCAATAAAGGTTTCGTCATCTTCCGGCTCTTCAGGATAGATAACTTCCCCTGGGTCGTAAACCGGAGTTCCCAGACCGGTAAGCGTTTTGATATTGGCTGCATAAATGTGGTTACGTACCACACCCTTTTTACCTTTGACGTCTGCTGTTGATGAACCGTTCAGGTGTTGTATATCAAAGTAATAATAGGTGTAACCTTCTTTCCAGACTTTGGCACCGCCAAGACCTTCCAAAACTTCGTTTGCATCTACAACAGTTGCATCAGCCGAGCTGGAGTTGTACCATGTCTTTTTAGCAGCACCAACGGTCAATTGAGCATATACCTTGTAGCGACCCGGTGTGTTCTGATCTGCCTCTCCGGCTGTAGTAGCTGTTTTCAGTTCTATGTCAGTGACATCAATCCCCACCTTTCCGGTTCCTTCTGCATTGTCTTTCCAGAGGCCTGAAGCTGCCGCATATTTCGCTATCAAACCGTCAATGGTAGTTCTTTCACCTGCATATTCTGCAAACTCTATCGGGGTGGTACCGTCTGCTTTAACAAGCTGGGCGGCGATAATCACCTGTGAGGGTTTGGTAGGGTCTGTTCCGTTTGTATAGTCATCGGAAGCGTTCTCCTGCAGATATGTGTAATTTGTTTTTGGGCTTCCTTCTGTGCCGGCATCGAAAGCCGTGATGGCATTGGCGGCGTCATCTCCTGTGTTGAACCGGCCATAGTTGTAGTTCATTGTTCCCGGATTCACTGCCCAGAAAGAGCGGTAGTAGTCTGCCGTATTCCAAAGAAGTGTTGAACCGAACAGAGACGAAGACCATCCCGGATTGATTTCTTTCATCAAACGAGATTCTTTGGCTGTGGTAGTTACGTTCCATCCTAAGAATTTAACGTAGATTTCCTCGTTGTCGAATTTCTCTGAACCATCGGCAGATGTTTTGTAAACACCGTTATCGTTAGCTGCAAGACCGACAGTCAGACGAGCCTTTGCTAACACGCGCTCCACATGGATGATCACAGGGTCTGCTTTTGCAGCTTCTGCTGTGGAGTACAAGTGTCCGGCTACATTCACGGCTTCCATCTTTGTGGTTCCATTGGCATAAACGGAACTGCTCATGATAAATGAAGTTGTGCTGCTGTGGTCAGCAATTACCTCGTTAAGTTTGGAGATGCTTTCTACTGCTCCAAGATCTGATTTCGGATTAACCACAGCCACGATAGAAGTAGGGACCTTGTCTTTCTCTGGAGTCTGAATTACCAGAGTAGCCGTGAGGATTTTCTCCACATTTGGCATGTCCTTCTCAGTACCCGTCGGATTATCTACATCGTGGTATGTGCCGCCGCTTTCCCCTTTTACTTTTGCCGCATTGCCGTCTGCGTCGAAAAAGTAGAAGCGCACTTTTGACACTGTGTTTTCTTTACCCTCACCTTCTTCGTAATTTCCTTCTAAGTTGGTAGCGCGTGTCAAAGTGCTTGTGGCATTGACACTCACGGTTAGGAACTGCGGCTCCCCATTGTTACCGTTGTCGGTACCGGAGGCGATGTCTTCCTCGCTGGAACAGCCAACGAACGCCAGTCCGGCGACCATTGACAAGAATAGAGATCTAATTCTCATGTTGTTAAAAATTAAAAGTTATTACTAAGTTTTTATCTCTTTTGTCTTTTGTTCAATTCATTCAGTGTGGCGGTTGCCTGTCCCAGACCCATGTCACGCGCCTTCTCCAAATATTGCCGTGCCGTTTTGTAATCCTCCTTGCGGATGGCAAGCGCGGCTCGGGCATAGATTGCCTCGGCGGAATCGCCCGCTTTGTCGAGATACCTGCGTGCCGCTCCGAAATCATCCCTGCGGATGGCGGCGTTGGCGGCATTGAGGTTAGCAATCTCATCGTTGGGGAACATACGCACGGCCGTTTCAAAGACATCGGTAAACTCGTCCGTACCGGGTTCATATTTCCCGGCAACAAGGTAAAACTCGTTCTGACTCAACTTCTGCGGCTGCTCAGCCATGATGTGCCTTATCTCCTCCACATCGTTGAACACGCGGATGTTGTACTCTATGCGGTAGTCGGTGCGGCGCAGGTACGGGTAGCAGTACTGCAGCAGGAAGCGGTATTCCTTGGGATAGGCGCGTTTGATTTTCGCCTCCTTGGCGTCCGGCTCCATGTCGCTGTCTATCATCGCCAGTATCTCCTCGCGGTGGTCAATGTTCGACTTCTCAACATACTGGCGTAAGCCCTCCCAGTTCTCCGGCTCGTAATCAGTATCGATGATACCGTCGGCGAAGTGGAACAGCTGGCTGATGTGTGCCTTGAGGGCGGCGGTACGCCCGATGGCGAGTTCCGTATTGTGCTTGTAGGGACTCTCAGGAGACGCGTAACCTTTCAGCCACACGGAAGTGATGGTGACATCCTTGTCGGTGCGCACGGAGTCTATGGTTCCTTCTATCTTGCTCAGTTCCGCCGTGTTATTGTGGTAGTCGGGATAGATTACCGTCTGATCTACCGGAAAGTCGATGTACGCCGAACCGGACAGGGAACGGCTCTTCATGACTTCGGCTTTGGGCTGCACGAATACCAGTTCGGGGAAGAAAGCCTCACGATGGCGACCCAACAATCCTTCATATTCTGCCAATATCTCCTGACAGCAGCCCCAGTCGCTGCGGTGGAACTTGAGTGTGGCCCCGTCCATCCAATTCTCGTAGGGAATATGGTTGTCATACTCCAGTTGCTCCGGTTTGTTCGATGCCTTGAATGATTTTTCCGTCTCACCTGAAATGGTGCTGATGCCATTCCTTATATAATAGTAATATCTGCGGTGTCCGTAGATGCCTACCGACGGCAAATCGAGTGAATCTGTCCCGTTGACCAATCGCGGGGTAAGCAATACGGCACGGTTGGAGTTCACATCAAGCTCCGACAAATCTATATCCATCGTAACGGTCAGGTACTTGCCATTGCGATTCATGTTGAAGTTTTCAACGGATACGCCGGGCAGAATGTCCTTTGTGTCCTGAGCCACCGCTTCAGACATACCTGTCATGCCAAGCAGGGTTGCCAATATGAATATCGTCCTTTTCATTTCACTGTAATTTAGAATAGATAAACCAAGTTAATGGCCGCTTTCGTGGGACCCACGTAGTGATGCGGCTTGTCCGTTTCAACCTTCTTTCCGCATCCGACGCACCGGAAACGGTCGTAACGGGTGTAGGAATACCCGATACCTATTTCCGTTTCCAAGTTCCAATGCCGGCTAAGTACAAAAGCGTAACCGTATGACACACCGCCTCCGACGAACCACCCCTGATAGCGGGTGTCCTTCAGTTTACGGAAGTCCGTTCCAAGAAAATTCACATTGAGATTGATGCCGCCGACATTATACTGTCCGCCATGCAAATAGGCACCGAAATAGGAGCCACTAAAGCGGTCACATAGCCAATACCTGACTCCGGGCTGTACTGCCCAATGCTTCCAGCGTTTGTCATCCGAGAGCGTCCACGCATTGAACTGGCCATCCACTTCCAGTGTCCACTTGGGAGCAAGGCCCACCTCCAATCCTATATTGGGATTCAACGCAAAATCCGATGCCAGATTGGTTTTCACACCCACCTTCTGCGCACAGAGTTCCTGCGAGACACAGGAGACGATTATCATAAATAATAAAAGCGCACGTTTCATTTCCTATTTATATTTATTTCAGTTTCACTCTTTATCCGCAACATCTCTCTATAAGAGAAATATGAATACGTGAAATAGGATTTAACTGATTGATAAACAGGAATTGTTCTTCGACAGTGAATACTGATTTACACAGACTCTGTTAAGCGTAGCAACTGTGTAGTTCGAAAGCAACATCCGTTTTGATACGGTTATCACCTATAAATCACGCAATTCTTTCCATGCAGTCATTCTCTTATAGAGAGAATGAAGCTACTGCCCAACAACTTTATATTTTGAGAAGCACTTCTTTTTAACCATGTTTCATACGTCTTTCGGGAACCACTCGAAGGAATTGACATCCAATCCTCTTTCGTCCCTATTTTGAGAAACGCGAGTGTGTCCCTGTAAACGTCTGCCCATTGATACATCTCCTTTTAAGAGAATTATTCCGCAGCGCAAAGGTACTGAAAATGCAAGAAACTGCCAAACAAATGTAAACAAAACAATCGGGAATATAGTGATTTTCTTCATATAAACCTAAGGGAGTCAAGCAATGCCATGCTTTTCACTCTGTTTTTATGACGTAAAACTCCTGATTGTCAAGCCACAATAAAATCTCTAATTCTCTTAAAAGGAGATTTAGGGATTTGCATAACAGATTTTTGTCCGATTTTACTTATTTGGCTGTATCAAACCGAAGTTGAAATTCATCCTATCATAATAATTACAGAGCCTTGAGTATCTGGCTGTTTGCCTTATCAACGGCAGAAGTATCCAACGAAGCGAGATAGATGCGCGTGGTCTTTTCGGAATCGTGTCCCATTGCTTCACTAATGATTGGAAGCGGAATGTTCTTACTCCGGGCAATGGAAGCCCAACCGTGACGCGCCACGTATGTGGTCAACGGAATTGCCAATCCCAGTTGTTCGCCCAACTTCCTCAACTTGTCGTTGACCAAATGAGCCGCATTCTTGTACTGCCTTCGTGCATCCACTTCCATATTCTTGATAATGGGCAACAGATAGGGAGTGTCCGCGATGTCGTATTTGTCGATGATTTCCTGCATGGGTTTCTCCCATTTAATGGAGAGCTGCTGCCCGGTTTTTTGTCTGCGATAAGAGAGGATTCCGTTCCGAAGGTCTTTTTTCTTGAGAAATGCCATGTCAATGAATGACATTCCACGTGTGTAGAACGAGAACATGAAGACATCCCTTGCCAAATCGGTCGCCGGAGAAAGAGTCAAGTCCAAATCACGGATCTGACGGATGATATTCAGCGGAACAGCCCGCTTGACCGTCTTGTCGATACCCGTATAAACGTGTCTGAACGGAGAGCGTTGTACGGTCAGTTCCTTTTCGACGGCCCGGTTGTAGATGGCCCGTAAGCCACGCATATAATAGGACGTGGTATTGGGACACACCCCTGCCGCTTTCAGGAAGTTTTCATAGCGTACCATCAAATCGGAATCAACTTCATCGAGAAACACATCATTTTCGCCACAAAAACGCTCGAAACTTCTGGTGACAGCCGTGTAGCGTTCTGCAGTACGAGGTTTCCCAATCTGTCCCATCTGCCGGATAACCTCACGGGCAAAAGAAATGAAGCCCTTGCCCTCCGAAGGTGTGAGATAGCATTTCAGCACGTCTTCGGCAGTATAGTCCTCACCGGCACGCTCCAGACGTGCGATTATATTCCTGAACCGTTTGGTGTTCGCGTACAAAATCTCTTTCAGTGATGCAAGATAATTGCTGCGGCTATCCCCGATACCGGGCGGAAAAACGATTTCCGCATGAGCGGAATCCCATTCACAGGGATATACCTTGTAACCGGTGTTAACTTGACGTGCTACACGTCCGTGAACCACTTGATAGAATAATGTGCCTTCTTTCGTCGGAATAGAAGATGCACGAAATTTAACTTTCATTGTTGCCATATATAACAGATTTAGTGTTTCCACTTATAAAAGATAAAGGAGACCGCAGCTAATGTGATGGCAATCAATCCGGCATATACAACTGTTATTTCGTTCAAAATCTCTAAATGGAGTAGTTTCACGTTTGCGAAAATGACAAGGGCAAAAAATGAGGCAAGTATCAGCAGCAATGCAATCATCCCCCAGAATGTCGCCTGTGTCATGGATATGTGATTCTCATTGCGGCGGATATCGTTGTCCGCCTTTTCGCGTTCCCTGCGAATACGTGATATGGCATTGTCGGCAATGGCATTGACTCCTTCCAATAATGCTTGTCTGTCGTTTTCTGCAAACCTTATAGGAAATGAAGCCTTAAGCAGGTCATGGAGATTCTGCATTGTTCCCGCATATGCAGCGATTCCTTCAATGAGGTCGTTCAACTTTTTATGCGCATCCGCAATCTCCGGCTTGAGTCTGCGGAACTCGTTGGCAAGCGCATCGTTCCGTTGTTCAAGTCTTTGCCGCCGTACTTCTTTCGCCTTGATGTGGCTGACAGAGCATTGGTTTATCTTTTCCAGTTCTTCCTTTACCGCATTGATTTCCTTGAGTAGATTGCGCAATTCGGCAATCTGACAGTTCACTTCCAAGAGCAGTCCTTCAAACTCCTGCTTGTCTTGCTCCAGTTCCTGTCCGGGTGTATAATTGTTAAGCCGCTCCCGTAGGGCAGACGTATCGGGTTGTTTCATTGTCACTGATGTTTTTTAGGTTTGTCATTTACGTTTCAATCCTGATTTCATTTGTCTGCCAAGCCTGTGCGAAGCCTCACGCGCACAACGACGGGCAAACTCTATCTCGTCCTCTTCCGGGTCGCGTCCCCATTTGAGGTCGGACTGTGAGCCGCCTCCGCCACCGCCGGAAATCTCCCCGTAAGGAGAAGCGACAAGCGTAAAAAAGGCAATCGCCAGATTCTGCAAAGCCTGCCAGTTGGCCAGCTCCCGGAAATCGAACTCGTCATTCAGACAGTCAAGCACCTTTTCGGGGATATAGCGGTCGTAGTTCTTTCCGGCATATTCAAACTCAGTGCGCAGGCGGTCGGGCTGCCACTCCGTGTAATACTCATAAACCGGATTATTCCGTCCTGCATCGGTCTGTGGCTTTTGCTCGGCTTCATTGTGAACAGACGGCTTCGGTGCCGTTATAACAGGCTGTTTCGGTGTCGGACTTTCCTGTTTGGTCTGTTCGGGATGCAGTTTCTCCCAAGTCCGCTCGATACGGGATGCGGTCAGGTTGCGCCCCTTTCCAAGTTCCGAGCCCTTGAACCTTGAACTGCCTTTGTGAAGCACATAGCCGCGTATCACGCCTTTCTTGTCCTTGCGCAGATACAGTTCGTAGCCTTTGGCGGCAAGTTTCTCCGCATAGCCCTTCCAAGACCATTCGTCTAGTTCACGCAAGGCCTCCATACAGTCCTCACTGACTTGCGGAATACGGCTTTCATGTATGTGTTTGGCAGTTATCCATCCCCTTTGCCGGGCAACCTGTTCAGCTGCCCGATGTGCGCGGATGTGGATGGCGTGGTCGTTGTTGATGTTCCCGTTTTCGTCTATCCGGCAGACGACGGCATGGAGGTGAGGTATGCCGCTGTCCGATTCCCTGTGCAGCCACACGCTGGATTTGCTGCCCGATATGTTGGTCGGCACGGAAATGACCTCGCCGTCCTCATTCAGAATTTCCTGATTGTCGAAAGCCGCCGCGAAGTCGTTCCACAGTTGCTGCCAGTCCTTGACCGTGAAATCTTCGGTATGTTCCATCGCCGGACTTATCTCCAAGCGGATGACGTTGTTCTTGATGTCCGGGCGGTCCATGGTGGCGAATTTCATTTCCGTCCAGATGCCCGAAGCGTCCATGCCCTGCAGTATAAAGTTGTCGCAGATGCGCGTTATCTTTTCGGGATGTTTCTTGTTCCTCGATTCCCCCGACACGTACAGCATCGCCCTGATGCCGTGGCTAATGGATTTTGCCTTGGCTATCATACGGCATCCTCCTCTGTCTCTCCGTCCGTTGTCCCTGCCGGGTAGCTGTTCGCCTTCTGTGCGGACTGCAGGAAGTCGGTGACATGGTCTGTCACCCGCGCCACATTCTCGTACCATTCGAGTATGGTGGGCTGATGGTGGAAAAGGCGTACCTTCTCGTCATCGTTCAGTCCGTGCAGGGCGTTGGCGAAGTTCACCATGTCCGTCCGGCAAGCCGCAAGCTGCCGCAGACCGTCCACCTCCGTAACCGAAAGCCGCTGTCTCGGCCGGTAGTTGAGTGCCCTTGCCCGGATGAAGTCGCTGCGTGTCATGCCGCACTGCCCGGCGGTGCTCTTAATCTGATAAAGCTCCTGCTCCGTGACCTTGGTAACTACCACCTTGTCACGCCTTATAACGGGCTTTTCCTGTCCGGATTCCGGATTATCCTGTATTAAAGTATCTTCGTGTTCCATATATAACTGGTGTTCTTGAAATTGTAGTGAAACGGTATCTAAAAAAGGGAAGGTGCGAGCCTGCGAGCGGCTGGGACAACGGTTTGCCGAACCGTTTCGAGAGCGTCGTGGTAATACCGTCCAGAGGCGGTAATACCTCGGCATATCTCGTAACTCAACGCTATCGCTCCATGCCATTCCACCCGTCCGTCTGCCACTTCCTGCACGGGACGGATGCCACTTATCGCCGGACTGCGGAACAACAGGAAGGGCGTTGTTTGCCCTGTAATTGTCGGTTCGGTTGTTTCCCCAGCTGCCTTTCGGCTCTTATTCTTCCCTCTGTTCATTGGTAAAAGGATTGGAAATGAATGTGCCATCCGCTGTTTTCCACCCACGGACGCACGGGAAGGTCATCACGGATGCCACCCTTGAACGGTTGGTGTCAATAAGTCCCAAGTCTGTAAGTATCGCCAGCAGGTTGCGTATGCGCTTCCTGCCCATGTTCCATTGAGTGGAAAGCTGTTCTTCGGAATACTGCGCCTGACCAGCGGAAAGCGTGAGTGGTCTGCGGAATCCCTTGCCCTCTCCGGCTGTAAGTGCCATTTTCGCCAGCAGGTCGCCAAACAATATGAAGTTTACTGTTTCCCTGCCGTCATCATCTGTCGTTGTCCCGTACAGCCATTGCAATGCCTTCTGAGAAAAAACTAATGACAGGGATGCGATACCTGCCGGGTACATGAATCTGTATGTTTCCTTGTCCATAAAACTTTGTCTTTATAAGTGTGATATTTTTGCTTTTGGAAAAGAATAAAGCCGTGTAGGAATCAGTATGGAAATTCCAAACTGCTTTCTTGTTGTTCCCTGCACGGCTTCATCTTTTGGATGGTACATAAGGGGAATATGGATTTTCCGATAATCAACCTTAGTCCTTCAATTGTGTATCAACCCGAAATGAGGGAAGAAAAAAGAGGTCGCGTGAACATTGGTAATCCGGTTCTCCACATCTTATGCACGGTCATTTGTTTGCCCCACTGCCGACTATGTTCCCTTGTGACGGTTGTACGGATGCCGGACGTTTGGCAAGGTTTGATACGGCATGGCTGATGTCCTCCGCATTTACTGCAATGGAAAGCAAGACCTTGTTCACCGTCACCAGTTGCTGCTTGTCGCAGAACTCCGACACACGTTCCAGTAAACCGAATGCACGGTTCAGCCGATGTCCCTGTGCGTTGTCTGCCGTCAGGCGGTCGTTGTCCGTACTGCTGTTGAGATAGCGGTTGAGCGCGAGGCGGTCATCCGCTGAAATGTTGTCTGCCGTCATCTTGCCGTCGGCGATGGCGATACTCACACGCAAGGCGTCCGCCTCGTAGATGCCTACGCTCTCCAAGAATGCGCGGATGATTTGTGCGTCCTTACCGCTCACCTCGCGTTTACGGTTCTCGTTCTTCTTCTCTGCCGGAACGGTTGCGGTTGTGCCGCCCTGTTCCATGTTCCTGTTCTGTTCCATACTACATTTGTTTTTTGATGTAAATAAAAAAGGTTGTTTACTTCAGTCCTGCCAGATAGCGGCCGGCTTCCTCTGCGATTTCTTCCTGTGAGGAGATACGGACACCCGTGAGGAAAGCGTCCAAGTCTTCTTTCTTGAAGAAGCACAGTTTGCCCGTCGGCTTGTACATCGGGATAGCCCGGCGCATCATCAGCTTGCGGAAGTAGGAGAGCTTGAAGCCGCAATACTCGGCCGCCTCCCTGGTGCTTAAAAGTTTTCTTTGCTCTGTCATGTGCGTATATTTTAGTGAATAATCTGCTTCGCCTTTGTCGTGGCGACAGTGCAAAGGTATGGCGGCTTTTCCCTGGAACAATCAATATAAACAACACAAACAGAATGATTTGCGAATTATAAATGCAACTATAAACAGGGTTAAAACGAAGTATAAGGGAACTATAAACCCTCCATAATCACGGATAATCCGCACATGGTAACTTATAAGTGCGGAAAGAAACAGGCCTGTTCACGGACGGGCATAAAAAAATCCCGCCATCGGGTTACGGTGACGGGAACAAGGAAATGGATAATGCAGGTCAGACCTTCTTGAACTCTTCAAGGTCGTAGGTGTCGAGCTTCGGACGAAGGCGGGTCGCCTTGCGCAGCAGTTTGGCGATATGCCGCTGGTGTTCGGACGGGTTGTCCCTGTAGGCGGTCTTGAAGTTGCTTGCCAGCTGTGCGCCGTTGTTGAGTGGCCAGAACTTCTCGAAGATGACCCATTTGCCTTTCCTGATTTTGAGGGCGGCGCAAAGGGCGCTGGCGATATAGGCGTAGAGTGTCTGATTGATTTCGTCATCCTCCTTTTTCATCAGCGGCCGGAAGTCCGTGTCAAGATAACCGTCTTCCCGGAACAGCACCAACAGGAACAGAGCATCGTTGGTTTGCAATGTTTCGGGTAGTTTCCTTATCAGTTCCGGCTGTACCTTTGAAACAAGGCTGTCGTAGTGCCTGATTTCATCCTCCTGCTTCATTATGGAAGGTGGCGTGGATGCTGAAAGCAAGGCTTCGATTTGCTTTTCTTCTGCTTCGTCCGTGTACTGTCGCTTCTTTGGAACAAGTCTGTTCCACCGTTGTAGCAGCCATGATTTTATCTGTTTGCCGTATGCCATCCCGATGGTGCAGGGCAAAAGGAAAACCACGGCGAAGAGCGAGACCATGATTATGCAAGTGCTCCAATCCGTATGTTTGTCGGGAGTAAGAATAAAGGCGAGCAACAATGAAATCACAAACCACGAAGCGGTCAGGACGGAGCGGTCTTTGGAAAGCCACTTGTCTATGATGATGTCGTACAAGAGGAAAAACTCGGCTACCAGTCCGATCCACCCGACAATGGACAGGGTGGCAAACACAAATCCTGCCGTGGTCGCTCCCATGCGGAAGGCGACGGCGGCAACCAGACTGAATGCGGTTGCGGCTACCACAGTAAGCGGCAATAGCATCGTGAGGATATTATCGGAGATTCGTTTCATAAAAAGGGGCTTAGCTTATCGAATTAAAATATGCCATTCAGTTTGTTTACGGCGGCTATTTTGTCCTCCATCAGCACCTCCGCATAAATCTGTGTCGTTGCGACAGAGGTGTGGCCAAGCAGTCGGCTCACCGTAGCAATGTCATTCGTGGCGGCGAGGGTCAGCGTTGCGAAGCTGTGCCTCCCGGTATGGAAAGAGACCCGTTTGTTGATTCCGGCTCTTTTCGCCATCTTCTTCAGGACGGTGTTGCAACCTCCGCATGTGCCTATGTCAAAGACAAAATCGTCAAGTGTCTTGTCACCGCGCTCAGGCATCCATGCCATTGCGTTTGTACCCAAAGGAACGGTTACGGGCTTTTCCGTCTTTTTCATCGCCTCTATCCTTATCGCCATCCCGGACTGTGACCGCTCGATGTTGCCCCACTTCAATTGTTTCAGGTCACTGTAGCGCAGACCTGTGAAACAGCTGAACAGGAATGCCATCTTGGTCGTAGAGCTTCGTGTCTCCACCTCCATCAGCCTGTGCAGTTCCTCACGTGTCAGGAAATCGCGTTGGTCAGTCGGCTTCTTTATCCGCTCGTCCCTTGACAGCAGGTGATAGGGGTTGCACTTGATGACACCGTCCCTTGCCGCCTGATTGAGCATCGTATTCATCTTTAATTGAAACAGGTGCATGGTAGATTTGGCCAGCCGTCTTGTTCCACCGTCGGAAGTCCGGCATTCATAGACATCGGTCATGTAGTGCAGGAATCCCCGGTAGAACTCCCTGTCTATGCAGTCCATTGTGAGACGCGGGCTTTTGATGTGCGCGAGATAGTCGTTCACCATGCGGATAAGGGTGTCGAAGTGTTTGAGATAAGTTGAGGAAAGCCCTGCGTTCGCGTGCATGGCTTTGGCGTATTCGTCCATCCAAGTGCTCACAAGAATTTTGTCAGCCTCCTTCAACGGGCTACCGTCCTCTTCCGGTGTCTCGCCGAGCAGCCGTCTGGCTCTGATGGCGATTGCCTTGTCCATCGCGTTCTTGTTCTGTTCCTTTGCATGTGGAGCGGAATCAGGGACAAGGTACAGTTTGGGATATTCATACCACCGCTTGCCCTTGTCATAATAATCAAGGTATATTGTCCTGTTGCCGTTCTTCAGCTCGCGTGTCCGTATCTCTATCCTCATGCCTGCCTGTCTTTGTCGAAGAACCTGTCCATCATATTGACGGCATCAATCTTCTTCTGGTCGATTATTTTCGCGTATATCTGAGTGGTCGCCACGTTCTTGTGACCGAGCAGCTTGCTCACCGTGTAGATGTCAACTCCTATGGTCAGCATCATCGTCGCGTAGCTGTGGCGGCTCACGTGAAAGGTCACGTGCTTCTCTATCCCGGCTTTCTTCGCCCATTCCGCCAGCCTTTGCTCTATGACGGAAGCCGCGCTTGACAGGCGGAAGATTGGCTCGTCCCCGTCTTCCATCTCACGGAGATAGCCGAGGGCATCCTTGGAAAGCGGCACGTTGACGACCTGCTGCGTCTTGAGCATCCTGACCCTTATATAACGGGTGGAATCGTTGGGCGTTGTCAGCACCTTGTTCCATGTGAACGTGCGGATGTCGCTGAGACGCAGCCCCGTAAAACAGGCGAACAGGAATGCCTTTTTCAGTTCCCCGTCATCGCAGGGAGTGGCCATCATTCTTTTCAATTCATCGATGGTGAGATAGACCCTTTGGCTTTCCTGCTGGTGGAAGCGTTCCTTGGATGTCAGCAAGGTCATGGGGTTGCGCTCGATGATACCGTCACGCAGTGCCGTGTTCAACGCTGCTGTAAGCACGGCCTGTGTCTGTAGTCCCGTACAATTGCTTATCGTCCTTTCTTCGTTTTTCAGTCGCTTGTTCTTCGCCGTGCGGAGGAAATTGATGAAGCCACGGCAGAAATCCAAATCAACCTCCAGCATGGATATGTTGAGCCGTCCGGTTGAACGTAGGTATTCCTCCACCTTGCGCCGCATGAACTTACGTCCTTTCATGGTTGATTCGGTCAGGCCGTTCCCCTCGCTGGCGTATTTTTCAAGATACGCGAGAAGTGGCATCGAGGCTTTCATCACCTTGTCAAGGTTGGCTATGCCGTAGTTCTGCAGCGCGATGATGCGCTCCGACTTTATCTTCTCGGCAACGCTTCTCGCATGTTCGTTCTGTATCTTGTCAAGAGGCGTATTCTCCGGTACAAGGTACACGCCAAGCGACTCCACCTTGCGCACACCTTTTGAATAGATGTCAAGATAGAGGCTCCTGTTGCCGTTTGCGAGCTTGCGCTCCCGGATGCGCACAGGCTCTTTCGCCTTGGTTGTCTTCTTCGGTCTTCCCATAAATCATTCAAAATTGTCCTTGCCGTCAAGCAACGTATTGTTTTTCTTCTGCAAAGGTACAATAATTGTTTTGTTTCACGTAACAAATACGCAACAAATATAAGGAATTTATGGAAATTTATGTTTCGTCAAAGGAATCAAAAAGTACAATTAATTATAATTGAATACCAATATATTACATTTCTTTTGATTGCTTTGTTTTCACTTGTTTCGATTTTGTTTTCTTATCGCAAAACTTAA
>ENA-ORRR01000893-ORRR01000893.1-human-gut-metagenome-genome-assembly--contig:-NODE-893-length-23288-cov-5.52318_pt1 | contig 23288 bp, 21 predicted proteins | sample MGYA00242182_ERZ509148 | MGnify/ENA primary metagenome ERZ509148 (study PRJEB26280, sample SAMEA2338674) | human gut metagenome | biome: human gut; feature: human-associated habitat; material: faeces... | reverse complement strand
GCGGTGCCGGTATGTCCGAAGCGATAGTTCGGACGCGGCGCCCAATGGTGCCCATGCCCCCAGCCGGGCCCCCAGGCCGGGCCCCAGTAGGGATGGTGATGCCAACCGGGCCCCCAGCCCCAGCCGGGCCCCCACCAGGGATCGTACCACGGGCTGTACCACCCTGCGTACCAGGGCCGGTACCAGGCGTTCCAGCCGAAGCTCCAGCCCCAGCTGCCGATCGAGAACGACGGCCCCCACGGCCAGCTCCAGCCGTAATACCACGGATCGAGCAGCACGACCGAAGTCCCCCACGATCCGAACATCGAAGTGATGTACTTGGGCTCGACCCACACCTCGTCACCCATGACGATGACGTTGTAGAAAGCCGGATCGTAGGCCGAGGCATAGGTGAAGGCCGAACTGTAGCGGGCATTGATGTAGCTCGAAGGCATCCGGTAGGTCGGCGACTCGAAGCCCCGCAGGCGGCGCGCATAGGCGCTCTCGTAGTCATCGGCCAGGATGCTCTGGTAAGGATTCGAATCGGCACTCCGGTATTCGTAGTAATCATTTTCTGCCGCAGCGGCCTGGGCCTCGGCGATCCGGGCCTCCCACTCGGCTCTGCGCGCCTCGGCTTCGGCCTTCTTGGCTTCGGCCTCGGCCTGCTGTTTGCGTGCGATCTGCGCGCGGTCGTGCTGAACATACAGGTCGTCGCCGGCATACCCCGACGCGGCGTAATATGCCGACGAGCAGCTTGCGAGACCCGCAGCCGCGACGACGGCGGCAATCCATAATCTCAACTCTTTCATGGCTCACTCGTTGTTTGCGTTAGCTCTGTTCATGAACAGAACGAAAACCGTACCGGTTTTAGTATCGGCTCTCACCCATATAAACGGGTGCGGAGGGGAAATACTGCGCCGCACCGGCAAGCGGCCAAAACCCCGGATACAAAGATAGGAATTAAATCAGGCAAAGAGAGGAAAACGGAGCTGTCCGAAGAAAAAAATCAAAAAAATCGAAAATTTCCTGCAAAAAATAGTAGTTTCCGAAAAATATGTCTATATTTGCAGTCCCAAAACGAAAGTTTCGGGGAGGGGAAAGCCGAAAAGCAACCCGGAATATACTGGAGAGATGCCGGAGTGGTCGATCGGGCCGCACTCGAAATGCGGTGTACGGGCAACTGTACCGGGGGTTCGAATCCCTCTCTCTCCGCAAGGAAGAAAGTGTGAATCAAGCGTTTGCGAGATTCACACTTTTTTTTCGTCCAATAGCCCAATACGTTTCCTTGCCGCAATACGGCTGAAAAAAGTCAGCCCGACCGAGTAACATTATTCATGGTTTCGTATCTAAATGAAAAAAAGATCGAAGCCATGAACAAGTTAATTTGCAAAGCCGGGCTGCTGTATGCGATACTGTTGGGAATAACGGATACATGTGTTGCACAATCTTTTTCTGTCCAACGCACGGGTCACGGAAAGCAGGCAGTTATTCTGATACCTGGATTTGCATGTTCCGGAGATGTATGGGATCAAACCGTCGATACCCTGCGCCATGATTACACCTGTTATGTCTTAACCATGCCCGGTTTTGCTGGGACCGCGCCAGAGGCAAAGCCCTCATTTGCCAATTGGACCAGGCAGATTGTCGATTTCATCCGCCATGAAAATATAGAAAAACCCATACTGATCGGGCACAGTATGGGCGGAGGTTTGGCGTTGAACATCGCATCGACCCAGACAAACCGGATAAAGAGTATTGTGGTTGTTGATGCACTCCCCTGTCTGGCGGCTGTCTATAATCCGGATTTTCAATCAAGAGAAATATCGGACGATGAACGGATAAAGGCCGGAGCCGGAATGCTCGGCATGAGCGATGAGCAGTTCCGCAGGCAAGCATACATCAGTGCAACAGCCCTTACAACGGATTCACTCCGTTATGACGATCTGGTCAAATGGAGTCTGTCTTCCGACAGAATGACCTGCGCGAGAATGTATTATGACTATTCCAATGTGGATTTAAGATCTGCCGTCGAGAATATTTCGGTTCCGACATTGGTCTTACTGGAACATCCGTTCAAGAAAATCGCCCCGATCATTGAGCGGCAGTTCGGCAATCGGCCGAACCTTGAATTGAAATATGCGAACAAAGGCCTGCATTTTATTATGTTTGATGACCGGGAATGGTATATCCGGCAGATTATGGACTTTCTAAATGACTGATCGTGAATTTCGAGGATATATACAAGGCCTACTGGGACAAGGTATTCCGATTGTGTATGGGCTATTTCAATGATTATCCCCTTGCCCAGGACCTGGCACAGGACGTTTTTGCCCGCGTATGGCAATATCTCCCCTCCTTCAAGGGTGAATCATCCGTGGGAAGCTGGATCTTTCGCATTGCCACCAACATCTGTTTGCGTCAAGGCGAACGCCAGAGAAGAATCTCTCAAACGGAAGTTCCCCCCGACGTGTCGGTTGAAGCAGCGGATGACCGCTCATTGCATGTGCAAGCCTTGTATAAGGCCATATCCGGGCTTTCAGAGACGGACCGCCTGATCATCTCGCTTTATCTGGAAGATTTGAAACAATCGGAGATAGCTCAGATCACGGGTATGTCGCAAGTAAACGTACGTGTAAGGATACACCGGATCAAATCCATATTGGCAAAAAAATTACGCGGGAATGAAGAATGATATCGACATAAAATCCTTATGGAAAGGGCAGCAGGTTCCTGTCATCGATTTGTCGGCGGTCCGAAAAAAGATAAAATATTTCAGATTGCGCAGAATGGGAGAGTCCTGTGCGGTTATTATGCTCATGATGCTGGCCTTGGCCTCAGGAGTGACTGTCTGGATACATTGGCCCCCCTTGCTGTCTGTTACCAAAGCTGGAATTATTCTACTATCCATGGGCTTCATGCTGCCGGTCCTATCCTACGGCAGACTGCTTCGTCTTTACTATGGATTAAAAACAGACTGCTCCAACGTCGATTATATGAGCAATCTTTTGAAAATCAAGGAGCAGGAACATAGACAGCAACATATCGTGCTGAACCTGTATTTTTTGGTCCTGTCGTTGGGATTCTCGCTCTATACTTATGAATATACATTCCACCATTCATCTCCCCGGGGAATAATCGCATATTCGGTCTTATTGTCATGGATCTCCGTGAACTGGTTCGTATTCCGACCATACATTATAAAAAAACGCAACCGCAGGTTTTCCAAACTGGTGAAATGCATCGAAAGCCACAGGGACCTACTGATGAGACATTGACCGCATGGGATAAAAGATGCCTCCGGCACAACCGGCTGCATGCATTCCGGCAATCGGGACCTTGGCAGGAGCAAAAAACAGAGAGGGTCGGTCCTCAGGCGGAACCGACCCTCTCTCTGTTCAAACGGGGCTACATTTACACGAAGCAACCGTCGTCGAGCGGCGTGAGGTCTTCGAGAACCTGCTTGATATGCTGCTCGTGCGAACGCGGGCAGATCAGCAGGGCATCCGGCGTATCGACCACGATATAGTCGTGCAGCGAATCCACGACGACGACCTTCTTGCCGACAGCCTTGACCAGGCTGTTCGTCGTATCGTAGAGTTCCGAATAGGCCGGCACGACATTGCCGTCGGCATCCTTCGCCGAGAGTTCGTAGAGCGAGCCCCACGTCCCGACATCGTTCCACCCGAAATCCGAACTCCGCACGAAGACATTATCGGCACGTTCCAGCACGCCGTAGTCGATCGAAATCGACGGACAGCGCGCAAAGATATCCTCCACGGAGTTTGGCTCCTCGGGCGTAGCGAATCTGTCGGCCTGTCCGGCAAAAAGGCCATACACCTCCGGAAGGCAGCGTTCGAGCGCTGCGAGGATGCTTCGCGCCGACCAGACGAAGATGCCGGCATTCCACAGGTAATTGCCGGCGGCCAGATAGCTCATGGCGGTCTTCAGATCGGGTTTCTCGCGGAACGATACAACGGGTGAGATCTCCCCGGCGGATGCAGTCTGGATGTAGCCGTAGCCCGTATCGGGACGCGAGGGACGAATCCCAATGGTAACCAGCGCATCGTGCGTCTCGGCGAACTCCATGCAGGAGGTGATGTTGCGCCGGAACTCCTCCTCATCGAAGATGAAGTGGTCGGACGGCGCCACGACCATCGTCGAGTCGGGCTGCAGCGCCTTGAGGCGGAAGGCCGCATAGGCGATGCAGGGAGCCGTATTGCGCCCGACGGGTTCGCACAGCACCTGTTCGGACCGGAGCTCGGGGAGCTGTTCGAGAACCAACTGCCGGTAGGCGGCATTCGTGACGACAAGGAAATTCTCCGCCGGAATGATCGGCGCAAAACGCTCGAATGTATGGCGGATGAAACTCTTCCCGGAGCCCAGAATATCGAGAAACTGCTTGGGGAGATGGCGTCGGCTGGCCGGCCAGAACCGGCTGCCGACACCTCCGGCCATGATGACGCAGTAACGATTGGTGGCTGTCATAAGCCCTGCCGGTTATCGTTCGGCACGCATCGGGTTCTCCAGGAAGTCCCTATAGGCAAGGCGGATGCCGTCCTCAAGCTCGGTCTTGTAGGTCCAGCCCAATGCCGTGGCCTTCGAGACGTCGAGCAGCTTGCGCGGCGTGCCGTTCGGCATCGAGGTATCCCAGCGGATCTCGCCCCCGTAACCGACGACCTTGGCAACCAGCTCAGTCAGCGCCTTGATCGTCAGCTCCTTGCCCGTACCGGCATTCACCGTCTCGTTGCCCGAGTAGTTGTTCATCAGGAAGACGCACAGATTGGCCAGATCATCCACATAGAGGAACTCGCGCAACGGGCTGCCGTCGCCCCAGCACGTCACGTAGGGAAGGCCCTGCTCCTTGGCCTCGTGGAAGCGGCGGATCAACGCCGGAAGTACATGGCTGTGCGTCGGGTGGTAGTTGTCGTTCGGACCGTAAAGGTTCGTCGGCATCACGCTGATGTAGTCCGTGCCGTACTGGCGGTTCAGAAACTCGCAATACTTCAGACCCGAGATCTTGGCCAGCGCATAAGCTTCGTTCGTCTTCTCCAACTCCGAGGTCAGCAGGCACGACTCCTTCATCGGCTGCGGAGCCATGCGCGGGTAGATACACGACGAGCCCAGGAACTCCAGTTTCCTGCAACCGTTCTGCCAGGCGGCGTGGATGACGTTCATCTCGAGGATCATGTTGTCGTACATGAAGTCGGCCAGGGCGCTCTGGTTGGCCTCGATACCGCCGACCTTCGCGGCTGCAAGGAAGACATATTCAGGACTCTCCTCGGCAAAGAAGCGCTCTACGGCCTCCTGACGCGTCAGATCCAGCTCCTTGTGGGTCCGGGTAATGATGTTCGTATAGCCCTGGCGCTGCAGCTCACGAACAATGGCCGAGCCCACCATGCCGCGGTGTCCGGCGACATAGATTTTTGCGTTTTTCTCCATCATAAGGCGTTCTATTTTACGATACCCTTCTCAAGGTACTCGGCCAGGTTTGTGCGGATTTCGTCACCGGCACGCTCCACGGCCACTTTTGCCATGTCGGCATCGACCATGATCTTCACCAACTGCTCGAACGTGGTCTTCGTGGGATTCCAGCCCAGTTCGGCCTTGGCCTTCGAAGGATCACCCCACAGATTCACGACATCCGTCGGGCGGTAGAAATCGGGCGACACCTCCACCAACACACGGCCCGTGGCCTTGTCGATACCCTTTTCGTTCTCACCTTCGCCGACAAACTCCAGTTCGATGCCCACGTATTTGAAGGCAAGATAACAAAATTCCCGGACAGAGTGCTGCTCGCCCGTGGCAATTACGAAGTCTTCGGGTTTCTTGTTCTGCAGAATCAGCCACATGCACTCCACATAATCCTTGGCATATCCCCAGTCGCGCAGCGACGAAAGGTTCCCCAGGTAGAGCTTGTCCTGCTTGCCCTGGGCGATACGGGCGGCAGCGAGGGTGATCTTGCGCGTCACGAAGGTTTCGCCACGGCGCTCGGATTCATGATTGAAAAGAATACCCGAACAGCAGAACATGTTGTAGGCTTCGCGGTACTCCTTGACGATCCAATAGCCGTAGAGTTTGGCCACAGCGTAGGGGCTGTACGGATGGAACGGGGTCTTCTCGTTCTGCGGAACCTCCTCGACCTTGCCGTAAAGCTCCGAAGTTGAAGCCTGATAGATGCGGCAGGTATCGGCAAGTCCGCACTGGCGTACGGCCTCAAGGATGCGCAGCACGCCCGTAGCATCGACGTCGGCCGTGAACTCCGGAGCATCGAACGAAACCTGCACATGGCTCTGAGCCGCCAGGTTATAAATCTCGTCAGGACGTACTTTTCCAACGACCTGCAGAATACTCATCGAGTCGCCAAGGTCAGCGTAATGCAGATGGAAATGAGGCTTTCCCTCCAGATGAGCAATACGCTCGCGGTAATCGGTCGACGAACGGCGGATCGTGCCGTGAACATCATACCCTTTCTCCAAAAGGAGTTCAGCCAAGAACGAGCCGTCCTGGCCTGTAATCCCAGTGATTAAGGCTTTTTTCATTTTTTAAGAAATAAAATGTTATGGAATATTGCTAATAATACGAAAGTTTGGATACAAGGATTTCACCAACCTTGTAGAGATAGCGTAATCCCTCCAAAAACAGATTCGAATAGACTCCGTTCTGTTTATAAGCCACCATGTGTTCTTTGAGGATTCGTTTGTGGCTGACCATGCCCGACGAAGAAGCACCGCCGGTTCGCATGGTAACAAAATCCTTCGGAATGTATTTCGTATGAATCCTATTGACAAAAATCAGGCGTAAAAGATTTTCAAAGTCAGCGGCAACACGCAATGATGTGTCGAACAACCCGTACTTTTCATAAATCGTTCGTCGACAATAAAACGAGGGATGAGCCGGCATAAATCCCAACCGCATCAGCCCCCGACTGAAGACCCGCGAAGAGTAGTATCTGACGCAATGAGTCAGATCATCATCATTGACATAATGGATATCACCGTAGATGGCATCTACGTTCGGATCAGACAGAGCCCTGGCGACATGTTCAAGCACGTCGTTCGACGTATAGAAATCATCCGAATTGAGCAGGCCGACGACATCTCCGGTCGCCATCCGGATTCCCTTGTTCATGGCATCGTAGATTCCTTTGTCCGGTTCGGAGATCCATCGCATACGTCCCTCGAAACGAGGCTCATAGCGACGGATAATATCCAAGGTGTCATCCTTGGATCCCCCATCCACGATCACATAGTCAATATCGGTATAACTTTGCCGAAGCACACTTTCCAATGTGTCCGTCAAGGTCTGACCGCTATTGTAAGTAGCAGTAATAATTGTAATCTTCATTTGATATTACTCAGATCGATTCCATAATGATCTTTCAGATGTTTACAAATCTTTTCTTTATCGGTCCCGCAAATCTTCTTTATCTCAAAAACCTTGGCGTCAACCAACGTTCGGTACCACCATCCTTGCAAAAAAGTCCAAATAAATCCGATTTTTCCATCGAGAAATGCACCTTTCAGAAAATACCGATAACAGAAATAGGCAAACGATCGCCAAAAAAGAGGTTGATGCACATATTTGTGCTTTGCCATTCGTTTCGATGATGCCTGCTTGCTGATCTCCTTTTCCTCATCAGTTGCAGCAACTCCTGTCAGATTCAATTCAATATCAAGCAAATCAACTGCTTCCCGAATCGCATAATTGACATGCTTATGACAAAACCAGGAAAGATCATTCAAATTGTGATCACAGAAATCATGCTCGAACTCGATGATACGTCCATCCGTTAACTGGATATGTTCATCCATCAAACGTTGCTCACACATTCCCTTTCCAGCACGAAAAACGCGCAACAACTTTACTGGATAAATACCACGTTTCATCCATTTCCCCATAAAAATATGGCGACGATTGAAAATTATTCCATTAACATCGTCCGGCAATACCGGTAATTTATCCTGCAACTCTTGAATCAATTCAGGTAATAAATACTCATCTGCGTCCAATCGCAAAATCCATTTTGTCTGGATATGAGCATTCTTTAATCCCCAATTAAATTGCTTGGCATAATTGTTCTCCCATTTATTCTGTAGGATATGGACATTGGGGAATTCGCGAGCAATGGAGAGGGTCTGATCTGTTGAGAAACTGTCAATTATATAGATATCCCGTACTATCGATCTAACATTTTCCAAACAACGGCGGATATGCAATTCCTCATTATAAGTAAGAATAATAATGGAAAGGTCTAACATGGCTATAAAAGATTACTCTTTGATAATTCGTTTCTTTATCACTTTAGCCGGATTACCACCCACCACTGTCCAAGGCTCTACATCCTTAAATACAGCAGCCCGGGCTCCAACTACAGCACCTTCTCCAATGATAGTTCCCATTCCTACAAATGCATCGGCGGCAATCCAAGAAAAGGATTGAACAATGATAGGTGCTGTTATAAGATGGTTATCCGTATTGGATATTGCATGAGAGGCCGTACAAAGATATGCCCCCTGAGAAATACAAACTTTCGTATGAAGAATTATCTTATCCACACTATAGATCTGAGCCTTCTGCCCAATGCTTACATAATCTCCCATTTCCACATTCCATGGGGCCCAGAACATTGCAGAAGACCGGATTTTACAATGTTTACCAAGCTTGGCACCAAAACATCGCAAAAGGAAAACCCGCCACTCCCAGAACAGAATATTCGGGAACGGACGAAAAAACAACAGATAGACAAAGTGCCAAAGAACTCGAAGAATCTTGTTTCTAAATCCCAAATGATTCTTATAAGGTCTGACTTCCATTGCGCCCCCAAATTATAAATTGTATCATTTCTCGGATACCGACCATGAATTTCCGAGGCAAATTCTCGCGAGCCCAAGCAATCACCCGGGATTTTCCATTGATTCGTAAATATTTACGTCGAACATACTCAAATCCAAATCTATGCAAATCATCATAGAATGTATCCCTGCTTTGCGGTCGATGTGAAGCTCGAATCATGGGTTGATTACGACTCAGCGCCTCATCCAAACTGCCAAGAGACCAATGCATATATGATTGAGACTGCTCAAACAGCATTTTCCCCTTTTCATTATTGAGCATTACCAATGATATTCCATTGGATATTTCGTGCAGAGCCTCAAATCGATACATCATTCCTACCCCCCAATAATCAGCCACTGTAATATCCCCTTTCCGAGGTAATCCAATAGCCGGACAGTGATAACATGACTCACGTAGTGTAATATCTCGATTAAAACCGAAAAAATAAGCATCAAGTTTCCCTTTCATATAGCCATTTCCATTGGCAACACGAAGGGCATCATACCACCCGCTATGCTTATGCCGGAAGTTGAAACTACTGATACGAATATGCTTAATTGACTCTACCCACCGTAAATACTCTTTGAATAACAACGGAGAAGGCGTTCCATGACAAATGAAATCACAACAATACAAATTTGCATAATCCTTTCGCAAATAGGATCTCAGACCTGCAACCTGACATGGAGTACCGACAAACAAAACTGGCTTAACACCCTCCGACAATATCTTTTTTACATCACGGTAGGTAAGTCCAATATCACTTTGAACATATTTAGACCCCCTTAATCGCTGTAAATCTTCAACAGAATGGCAAATTTGATGTTTAACAGTCATTGAAGCATCATAGCCAGCACCGATGACGTACCCCCCATTGGTCAGTACAGACATCGCTAATGCGGAAAAAGCGCCGCCGGAAGAACTTTCTTTACGAATCTGGCAATCTTTATTCCAACATGCAAAAACCGCAGGCTTATCCTCGTTAGAAGACTTGGATGAGATTAAAACAGGACAAGCCTTCTCGCACAATAAACATTTTATACATTGATCCGGATCAATAACGGGACGTAGAAAACCATCTGTTCCTGGCTCCATTTTAATCGCTTCTTGTGGACATGCATTCCGACAGGCGGCACATCCAGTACAAATCAAGGGATCACACAATTTTGGGGACCGATTCTTTTCCATTTATCGCTGTTTTTAAGAATCTTGTAGATTTAGCCCTCTCTGTTTCTAATACCTTATCAACCGCAGTATAATCTATCTGAACAGATTGACTCGGAAAGGGATCCCCTTCAACCAACAACCTACTTGTCAAGCCAAACAACTCCAAAAGACTCCGTTGACGGCTATTGTTCTGTTTCCGTAAGGGTAAAACCGTATAGAATGGACGATGGAAATTGATAGAGAAGGCTGTTCCGTGAAACGAATTGGTAATGATCAAGGATGCCTTTGAGAAAAGATAGAGAAATTCGGCAGGACCTGCATCTATAATGTTTACAATTGTCGCATCTCGGTCCTCTCGACTCGCATTTTTACAGATTCTTATAATCTGCCAGTTTGTTTTAGACTTTATATCATGCGCCAATTGTTGGATATAATCACAAGGCGTCAACTCATACAATAAGATATAAGGACTCTGCGTATCGACACAGACCGGTGAAGCTACTTGCATCCATTCATTTCGAGAGAAAAGAAGCGTAGGATCGAGGACCCATTCTGCAGTTTTATGGGCTATATGATAAACCAAGTCTACTGCATTTTTCTCTCTGACACCAATTGCATCATAATGGCTCAAGAATTCAGCATAATACGGACGAACTTCTTCCGGAATCTGCGATACGCCGAAACTGGATGCATAAGCAATTCGCCGACATCCATGCGGCACAAAATCAAGGAAATATGGCGCTACCGATGAATAAATTCCAGGATTCCATACCTGATCGCTTCCCGTAAGATAAACATCGTAATCCATATGGGCACCATACAATTCATCGATACTTCTGTAGGTTACCGACATGGAGGTGTTTTTATGATGGAATTCAGCAAATTTTTGCTCTCGTAACTTCTGCTGTCTTCTATTGCCAAGACTTTTTAATTGAGACCAGATTGGATAAACAAATTCAGCCAACCGCTTCTTGAAGGGGAAGTGAAAGAGAGGTGTAGATCTTTTTGTTCTAATAAATTGAGGATTCTTATAAAAGAGATAATCAATAATTTCAGCATCATAGCCCAGTTTCTTAAGATATGCCTGAGTTGCGTATGCCTGAAGTTCTGCACCATAATTATTAACCTTCAGGATTGTAATGATTCCTATCTTTTTCATATTCAAAGATCTATTAATCATATATGAAATCAGGTTTCACCATTCCAGATATCAGCCATTGGTATAGCTGCTTCATCATAGCAGCCACCTGCGTATCGCGATATTTCGTTTCTACAAGCTGCTTACCGTTTTCTCCCATCTGTTTCACTTCTTCGGCTGGAAGAGTCAATATCCTCTCGATTGAGGAGGCAATGGCGGCAGGCTGATTATCAACCCAATATCCACAATGATACGTATTCAGATCCTGCCAGGGTGTACCCAGACTTGCAATAACCGGAGTCCCAACGGTCAGTGCTTCCGTAATAATCATCCCGAAATTTTCGAAATCGCTGGGTACACACAATGCAGTTAGAGATGCCAATCGTTGAAATTTATCCCGACCTGTAACAAACCCGGTAAACTCAACATTGGCCAAGCCATTTCTCTTCACCTTATCCTTAAGCATCTGCTCATAAGAATCGTCTCCCTTACCCATTATCACCAATTGAGCATTACGAACCTTATCTCCAAGGAGCACCCATGCATCCAGCAAGGCTTCGGCATTCTTTCGAGGATGTAGACGGCCTAAAAAGCCAATACGTTTCACTCGATCATCTCGAGTTATTTCGTGGATAAAATCGGGCTGTGGGACAGGATTGGGAATCACGGCAACAGGATTTTTATATCCTAGTGCTCGATAATATTCCATCTCCTCCCGACAAGTTGCGTGGATACATGCTGCATTACGCAGATCTTTATCCACCCCGCCAAATCTAAGCAATAATCTTTTCTTCCACGACGATCGAGCCAATGCCTGCGGATAAAGCATTCCATGCGGAGTAATGACATAAGGCCGATCTTTTTTACGGGCGATTAAACAAGTCTCATGATTACAATGCATCCATAAACCATTGGTAAGGTATATGTCGTAATCAGACTGCGACAAGAAATGATTCATATTACGGGAATAGCCGTAACTGCTGACACTATCATCGGGAAGAGCTTTTATCCACGTTTCGCCTTTCCCCATCAGGTCTGAAGCCTGCAGTGTCATCAGATCTACGTCACAATCACAACGATGCAATGCAGACAACAAATCATAGATACATGTAGAGGTCCCACCACTATGAGCACCAAATCCAGCAATCGTTTGAAGAATCTTCATTACTATCGTCCTCCTGTCAATAATTTATATGTCCAAGGTGAAATATGCTGTAGAACTTTGGCTACACAAATCGATACTGCTACCATTATCAGAGGATTTATCAGATAAGCCAATATCAACACCAATTCATTGGTTCCACCGATATACAAAGCTAATTTCTTAATTATATTGAAGGTCGGTTCATGAAAACAGTAAATAAAGAAACTATAACCACATACATACTTCCAAAGGCCTCTATTTGCAATACATTTACCCTTCACAATCAAGTCATAGCCACACCAGATCAGGTATATACCAATTAAATTAATCGGAACTTCCACTAAATTGGAACCCTTATATCCTAAGGCTAAATAAACTGCATATCCCAAGAAAACAATACCGCTTATTATACTACCCCATAAGGGACGAGGATAGTTCTCCACATCCCACTTTTGTACTGCAATGATTATCCCTAACCAGAAATAAATCATACAGGGATATATCGCAACGGACGCTAAAGCCATTATTAATGCAACAATCCAGTATCTACGACTAATCCACCAAATAACAGGAGAAATCAGCAACATCACCAAGAGATCACGTACGAACCAAAGCTGAAACGCCGTTGGCGTGATAAACAAATCAGACAGACTTTTTATAAAAGGCTGATTGAGATATTTTTCTAAGGTGCCACTACTATTGCAGAAATCATTGATTATGGGTATGTTTTCCAGTGCAACATACCATAATACAAAAATCAGATTCCATAATACATAAGGCAGAACGAGGGTTTTAAAACGTTTTTTTTGCTTATTCAGGACATCTTTTATGCTATTTATGTTTCGAGCAAACAAATATCCTGAAATACAGAAAAACAAACAATTGGCGATTCGGCAAATTCCCAGACCAACAAGATTCTGTACAAACAAAACTACAAGATATTCCTTAGCCTCACTATAATAACTATGAATGTACACAACCATAACAATAAGCACTGTATAAAGAACAGTTAGCTTACTGCTGAGATATTTACTCATAAATAATTAATTCAATAGACTTGTATATGCAGCAATCTGTCGCTTCTCTCGGCTGACCCAATCCACATGATTTACGGCTTGACAAAATTCATCATATCGAGTTTCCATCTCGACAACAGCCGCATGCAGACTTACAATATCATTAGACCTAAAAATAAGTCCCGTATTCAACTCTTGCACCATATCAATTGAGCATCCGACATGATCACTGACAATTACTGGTAATCCCCAATAAATAGCCTCTTCCACAACCAAGCCCCAAGGTTCATAATACGAAGGAAGAATAAAGACATCATGGGTTTGATATATTTCACCTAATTGTTCATTCTTTATAAAACCCGTAAAAACTATGTTAGGATTAGCTGCGTTCTTTAAATCTGCCTTTAATGGGCCATCACCCACAACTGTAAGAGGCTTCCCATTGTTATTAAATTCCTTTATAAGGAGACCAATATTTTTCACATCTACTAGTCTTCCCACATAGATATAACGCAAAGGGATATGCTTCTCTTTACGTTGTTGTTGTTTTTTATAAAAGATACCAACTCCACCTGTTATATTCCTTTGTCCTTTGAAACCTACAGCCTGAAAAAGTTGATCATGAGGTTGACCTGAAGGCAATGCAGCAGACATTCGGTTAATAATAAGTTTCTTAATCAGTCCCGCAATCCCCTTAAACGAAACATCTAGAATAGAAGATTCACAAACAATTACATTCTTACGCTTAGGCGAAATAAGGCTATACAAATTATATTCTGGAGCGACCCATCCTGAATATATTATTTTCATACATCTGATCTTCGCCATTAAATGTAATAGTCGAAAGAAAACGAGAGCCTTATTCCTCTTATTTGAGCCTCCCTTATAAAGAAATATATAATCACATCGAGTTTTGATATTCTTATTTAGGATAGTATTTACGGCCTCGCTTCCATATCCATACAACACTAACAACACACTATATTCCTTCGCAATTTCATTGCATAAATTCAATTTATAGAATGACGGTGTATTGGTTAAATAAACAAAATCGTATTTCTTTTTCACGGGATCATTATTTTAATAACTCGTTCAGCTTATCCTTATAAACCAGCATATTTTCATCATGAATCTCATTGAAATTCATCTTCTCGTACTTGCTAAGATCATAGCTCCCGGCTCTGTCACCTAAACCTCTCGAAGTTTTTATTTTATAATCCTCCTTACTCTTACAATAATAATGATTAAGACGAAGATTTTTAAATGTGAGATCTCGACAGAACCAGCCCTTGGATCGATGTAGACCTGTACTATCGACAGAAATAGCGCCCAATTTATATTGAGGATAATGGGGCGAAATAAAATAATGTACCAGTCGAGGATTACATAAAGTTTTAATCATATGGTTCATCGGATTTGTCTCTTTAGCACGATCTACATAATTTTCTATAATAAGCCCATTTGGTCGTTTTATATGGCCAGAATTACCATATAAACACCAATTCAAGGCTATTCCGGCAGCAGCTTTCCGTTGAGACAATACCCGCTCGACAATCAGACCTATCGGTTCAAATGGTTTTTCTGGCATTATATACTCATCGAGATCAATAAAGGCCATATACCGACAATCGTTTTTATGCCGAGCAATAGCATCATTATACGCATCTAATTGGCGACCTATACCCGTAATATATCGATATTCTATGAATTGAGATTCGATATAGGGAGCAAGGATGGATTTTGTCCGATCATTACTCTCATTATCATACAAATAGATTTTTGATATGCCTATTAACCTGTGATATTCAATCCATTCCCGAATATAAAGTCCCTCATTTTTTGCTATTGCAACTATTGCAACCTCGTGTTCAAAAGATAAACTTTGCTCTTTTTTTAATAGTTTACGAATACAATAATTCCCAATAGTACAAGCATATATTTTGCATAACATCCAATTGAGCAATATATATGGAGATGTAAGTAGTAAAATGAAATTTGTATATGTCTTATAATTTCTTCTTAACCATAGTATATAGCGATTGTTATATATAAAACAATCCAACCAAAGTTCAAATTGAATATAAGATATTGACTGCTTAAACTGACTCTTCATTTTTAATGATTGTTTTCAATTATCCCCATTGTTGTCTTCCAAATATCTGTGTTAAATCGTTTTTTAACTACACCTGCTTGGTTAGCAAATCGGATCAAAGTTGTCTGTTCCATACCCATATAATGAGATAAATCTTGCATAAAACTTTCTTTATCTGCTCGGACCAGCAAATAATCTATTCCTTCAAGTTGCTGATACTTTATTGTTGATATGATGATTCGATTATGCAACAACGCCTCAATTATTTTGGACGGGAAGTTACATTGATTTTCTGGATATTGGGGATTACGAGTACTTAACAAGAAAGGAGTATTATGAAGGATCTTTAAATATTCTCCATATTCCACCATTCCGTGATAAATAATATTATTATACTTTTGGGTATATCTATTTATTTGATCGAGGTTAGGAGCTTTACCCGTAATATGCAATGTTAACTCTGGCATTTCCGAGAATGCGTCGAGTAACATGGGCAACATGGAAATATTCTCACTTAAAACACCGGAAATCAAAAACTCTTTTTTTATAGCCGAAATCCGAGGATAGTGAATTGAATCTTCAGGAACAACTCCCGGCAAACAAACAGAATTCTTTATTGTAAACAAAGGAGAATCTGCTAGTTTTATCGCTCCGTCCAGATGATTGGTGAGCCATAAAAAGAAGCGATCCATCAAATGATTACTAGGCGTATAATCCAAGATAATAATTTGCTGTTTAACCTTTGGCTTAAACAATTTAAGCAGGATTATCAAGGTGGCATTTAAGATTGTACAGTTATAATACCACACGGAGGATTGACGAGGAATCTTGCTAAAAAGTTTGAAACATTCAACAATGGGAGCCAATCGGTTCAGAAACCCCAAATTTCTTAATGAAGAATATACGAGTCCTTTGAATGGTTCGATTTTTCCTGTAACAAACGTTGGCAAAATAGAATAAACCGTATCAAACGCCCGACCATTTATCAGATTATGACAGAAATTGCTAGCCGCAACAGATAGATTATATTCCAATATTTTATCTTTTGGTGCTACATGAGTTAGAAATATTCGTTGCATTATTTGATACTTATAACTTTCTGGATTCATAATTATCCCTATGGCGTTTTAGATCTTCTTTGCTAAATCGCTCATTTGCCGTATATAGAACTTTTTCATGATCCATTATATCTTCTATACTCCATTTGAACTTAATTATACGAGCTGGATTTCCAATTACAACAGCATATGGAGGCACTTCACCGCGTACAACAGCTCCAGCACCGATGATTGCGCCTCTACCTACATGTGCACCGGAAAGCAGGGTCACATTAATTCCAATCCAAACATCTTCTTCAACAATAATATCCCGATAATGATTATCTTCATTGCCGCCACTTAGAAAGTGTCCTATTCTTTGATGATGGTTGGAAGTTACGACAACTAATCCTTCAGACGTTAAACACCCCCGTTTCATAATAAATTTACTCTCTCCCATCGTCATAATCGTTGAACGACGACCAATTCGAGCAAAATCATATAAGTAAATATTTTTAGGATTTTTTAGATCAGCTGGTATGCCTACAGCTGCGTTTTTTCCAAAGAAGCCAAAATCCGAAGGGTTAGGGTGTATATAATAATGAGCGAAAATACCAAGAGCTCGTTTCAATCTAATAAAAATATTCATTTCTCGATTTTAGATTTATTTAACATATGAGTTTTATACCACCATCCTAACATGAACCAAGCACAGATAACAGGTGTTCCGGGGCCAAAGGGGTATGGTCCTTCTGTAAAAGAACTCATACATATTATAAATAATAACATGAATGGATATGATTCATCTATGCTATTTCTATAAAGCCCTCGCAATAAGACATACCAAACAAACAAATATGCAGGCAATACCAACCCCAATCCTATTATCCCGTAAAATGACATATGTCCAATTATAAAATTATCTATAGGAGGGAGATTACGATCCAACAATACGTTCCCTAACAATGGACTTTCCTGGAACACCGACAATCCAATTTGATATGTATTTAACCGACCAGATGTTATACTATCAACACTATTAATATCTTTATTTGCAAATAAAGAATCATAGATGTAATCTAAAAGATTTATATCTAATATACTTGCTACAGAGAATAATACTAGAATTATAATAAATGCTTCTTTACTAAATATGCGATATAGTAATTTCTTTCGGATGATAAAATATAATAATAAAACAGAGACAGATAAAATTACAGTCCTACAACGAAATGTTAATAAACTTATACTCAATAGTAATAATACAATAAACCACCCCCAAAATAGAATGCGTTTTTTTTCTCTATTTAAGATAAATAAATTTAGAATAATAGCAGTTCCTAATAACACCCCACTAGAGTTTTTAACTGCAAAAGCATATTGCCCCGATATTGCAAATCCAGAATTCTGTAACACTGAATATAGGCCCATAAATAATGCCGATAAAATATATATTTTCATACAACGATAAATAAAGTTATCGGTATTATTAGGATTACAATACCCGAATAAAAAACAGGTGATAGATAGAAAAATATTGCTAGTACAACTGAATATAAATTCACTAGTGAATAAATAGGTAATAGAAGATACTAATAAAGCAAATAGCCCATAAAAGAGATACAACGAGATAGCAAATGATAAGTGTTTAAATATATTTAGAATTAATGCTATTACCATAATCATTACAATGACCCCAACTATTATTTTATAATTTGAAGTTAGGATAACCCCTGGACAATATGACACATTCACCAGAGTCAAGACAAGATAAGCACAATAATCACTAAATCTAGACACTTTATAATATAAATTAAATTTCTACAATTACCAATAACAAGCTCCTTCCACTTTACTTGCTGCCTCTGGAATTTCATTATGAGCTGGTCTTACCCAATATTCGTTATACAAACTACTGTAATTTGTATCTAATTGAGGTAAGTCTTTCCAATGGTAAGCATTGTTATCCCATCTTTTTCCTTTAATTCCAAACAGAAGTTGAGAACCACCTCCCAGATGGATTGCTTTTTTCCCCATTCGTTTTATTGTTGCTGCAAGAGGTAATCCATAAGCTCCACATCCAAGAATACAAATATCAAAATCTATCTTTGCAACCTCGTCTTCCATCCATTTTAAGGCTTCAAACCAATTCCTAAATGGGACTTTGTTTCCTGCATTGGATTGAACAGCCTTAAGAATCTTTAATTCATAAAGGGGTAAAATCTCTGAATTATCAAAAAGATATTCTCTTCGTGCGTATTGAGATTTAATCGTCTTCTCAAAAGGATGTATGACAAGAACTTTTTTATTCTTCAAAGCCCTTGTCCACGGGTGTTCCACGAAAAAAGGATAAAGACACTCCAAATGGACTCTAATAGTATCACTCCGAAGAGGCATAAATTTCTCAGCATAGTTAAAAGATCCTAATAGATCTATTTCAGGAATATCGGCTAGATAACGTTCAGAAAAGCGATTTAAGGTATCTACAGATTCCGGGAATATTCCGGCATTCAGATGCATAGCCTGGAAAAATAAAGAATCCCACCATGGTAACCCTGTATTATCAATTATATATTGGTAACAACGTCGGAAAATATTTTCCGGACTATGAGCCGTTAAATAATTATTTATAATTCCAATCTCTATTGTTCCAAATCGACTTATCATACAGCCCCCATTGCCAGATAAGGCATCATAAATCAGATTATTTGATTTCTGTCGATCTAACTCACATTGAGGAAGCAAAAAGAGAGGATGGACTAATTTACGATATAGTTCTCGAGAACTTTTAATAGCAAAATCCAACAATTTCATCTTTCAAACTCAGAATTAATATCGCTAATATTATCCTCAAAATGATCGGGATGATATATGTTTATTGTAGGATGTTGATTAAACCATTGAATTATTTGCTCTTCTACATAAGGAGAAAATATACGATGGAAACCACAACTAATAACTTTTGCAGGACTACCTCCCAACATAGGATTCTCGCCTTCAAGCGTTGTATAATCCTTATTAATTAAACTTCCGGCACAGACAATAGAAGCTTCTTTAAGTTTAGCTCCCGCTGTTATTGAAGATCGATTCCCGATCCATGAATTTTTTCCTATTACAATAGATCTAGTCGCTCGAACTATACTTTTATTATTGGAATTATATACATGATGGAAACTGCTATTCATGATAATAGTTTCATAAGCGATTCGAGTATGATCTCCAATATATATATTTTCTCCATTACAAATGATACGAACACCTTCTCCTATATAAGCATACTTACCAAAACGTAATTCTCCTGTACATACACGGACCTTAGTATTTACCGATATTGAGGCAGGCCCTTCAAATATTACAACAGAATGACTCGAACTTAGTTGAAAAAATCCACTATGGTCAAATAACCCAAAAGAATCAGCATTGATACCGATCTTTACCATTCCCCTTTTTATTGCCGTGTGCACAAAGCAGACTGAACCATTCAAGCCTAATAAACGCACCTTACCATAAATTAAGACCGGTAATTTCATGGCAATACGCAATGGCATAGTTCTAAAATTGAAATAAACTGTCCGCCAAATACTTAAACGAGGCTGACTTAATCGAGATTCAAGGCTGGCAAGAATACGTTTGACTATATACATCATCTTAACCTTTTGTTAATTATAGACTTTAAGGTAGAACGCTCTTTTTGATTAAGAGCCATTGTCCAAAATACAGGGATAACGATTAAAAATGTCAGGACTAAACCAATTAATTCATTTAATCTATATTGGGTACATATGTAAAAAATACCTAAACCCAGCGCAACTACAATTCCCGAAGACAATATTGATGGTGACAGAACTTTATTGATAAATTGCATTAGTTTTATTCCTATTGTTTTTTTAGCATACAACACATTGACAATGCTTCCACACAGAGATTTAAATATCATCCAATTAATAAATACCCAATATGGATGCAGATTAGCAAACTCAAACATCACTATGCTTAGAAGCAAAGGGAGCACATTGGTTACAGCTCGGGCTATATTATAATTCTTTATATTACCTCCCGCCAAAATACTTTGATAAAGCACAATTGTTAATTGCTCCAATAAAGTGGCAACAATTAACAACACACAAAATGATTCAGTCCATTCAGGAACGTCTGTCAACCACACAGACAACACCTTGGAAATAAAAATCAAAATAGGGATACCAAAGAAAGCAAACAGCAAATAGGAAAATTTACAACTTACATAGGATATCTCAAGCATTCGTTGATGCTGATTGCCACCTTCCGATTTAACAAGCACCGGAGAAATCGCCTTGATCATATTCATCGACAACCCCATCATAACTCCAGATAGCTGCGTTGCAATTCCCATGGCGGCATTAACGGTCGTACCAAAATAGTGATTGACAACAATATTCATCCCATAGAGAGAAAACATTCCTGTTGCGACATTGACAAGATTCCAACCTGCAAATGATGTCATCTCCTTGATAATCTGCTTATCATAATTAGCTCGGAGATTCACATGGCGACACTCTTTGTAATGAATTCTGCAATATATCTGGCAGATTAACCGCAATACAAAACTTTCCACCGCCATCAGTATTGCATAAAAGATGAGCTTGTCGTTGGGAAAATATAAGACCGCAATTGCAATAGCCAACTTAAACAGCACATCAAGAATTCCCGTTATGGAATAAAAAAGCATATTCTCATGTGCATTGATCTCAGCATCATAGGGAGCAATGGTAATTGAAAATACCGTACTTATCAACATGCAGATGTAAATCACAATTGCAGTCGAGAATTTTCCTTCCGGAATATTGAGAATACCATTGAAAAAGAATAATGCGGCAACCGCAAAGATTGCCACCATCAATATAGCTAGGCCGTTATGAATCAGAATCGAATTATTGAAATATTTTCTGGTTTTTTCCTCGTCTCCTACTCCTTCGGCAAAACTAAGAAAACGCTGTGTTGTACTGCTCATTGAGGAACTGAGAAATCCCAACATGGCAATTGCTCCGCCTACCACATTATACAAGCCATAATCGGCAGCACCCAGCCCTTGAAGCAGAATACGAGTTGTAAAAACACTGACAAAAAGAGAAACTATTGTCCGAATATACAGGAAAGCCGTATTTTTTACAACTCGCTGAGAAGTAGACATACAAATACTACTTTTTTTAGATCCTCATTTCAATTTCATTCTACATCCGATCCATCTTCTTCTGGAGCCAAAAGAAGATACCCGTACGATTGAGATGCGTGCGGTAGCCGATACGGTGGAGCAGGCGGACAAATTGCGTCTTGTGGCGGATATGCCACTCCATGAAGTTATAAAGGCCAGAGGGGATCAGGATGCTCAACACCAGAACAATATATAGTTGGACATCAATTGAGCAACCGATCATGTAGCTGATCCACCAGCACAGTACCACGAAGAAATTCAGGATCAGAATCGCAAGGGTCGTCGCGGCATGCGAGCATCCCAGGCGGATGAACATGTGGTGGAGGTGCGTCTTGTCCGGGTGGAACGGAGACTTGCGCTTCAGGATGCGTGTCGTCATCACGCGGAGCGTATCAAAGACGGAAACGGACAGAACCGCCAGCGTAAAGGGGACCAACCCGATATTTGCCGCATCATAAACCTCGCTCATCGAGCCGTGGCGCAAAATCCGGACCACGAAAATCGATATGACGATACCCATGACCAGCGTCCCGCCGTCGCCAATGAACATCTTCGAACTCTTACCGAAGACGTTGTGAAAGAAGAACGGGATCAGCGATCCGGCGGCCACGACGACCAACATCCCCATCGTCCGATCCTCCACGTACCAGAACATCATCCCCAAGAGCAAACTCGTCAAAATGCAGTAGCCCGACGAGAGACCGTCTACCCCATCGATCAGGTTGATGACATTGATGATGCCCACAGCCGCAAAGACCGTCAGCGGGATGGCCACCCCTTGCGGGATCTGATCAAGGCACCACAACCCGTGGAGGACATTCCAAACAGACCCTCCGATGAAAATCAGCAGCAAGGCTCCACAGACTTCGTCCGAAAAGCGTGAAATCCAAGCATATCCTTTTGTCCCGACAACATCCCTTTGGGCCACGACACTCGGCATGCTCCTGTCCTTCAGGCAATAAACGGATTCAAAACAGGGAATGAAACAAAGATGCATGCAGTCAAACATCCGAAGACGGTTTATTCACAAACTCTATTGCCATGTTGGGTACCAACATATACCAATAAAGAATGCCTAAATACGATCAACGGCTTTCTGCAGCCAGAAAAAGATACCCGTACGGTTCAGATGCGTGCGGTAGCCGATCCGATGCAGCAGATGTAGAAAACGGGTTTTGCGACGGATCTGCCGCTCCATGAAGTTATAGAGACCGAATGTGATCAGCAGGCCGAGGGCCAGAATAATGTAAAGCTGCGTATCGATCGAACAACCGGCCTTGTAGCTGATCCATCCGCACAGGACCACGAAGGCATTGAGCAGCAGAATTGCAAGCGTCGTGGCGGCATGGGAGCATCCCAGGCGGATGAACATGTGGTGCAGGTGCGTCTTGTCGGGATGAAACGGGGACTTACCCTTCAGGATGCGGGCCGTCATCACACGCAGCGTATCGAAGACCGGAACCGACAGCACCGCCAGCGTAAAGGCCACAAGCCCCAGATTCTCCTGGGCATGCATCATGTATTGGGCGTCGTGCTGCAGCAGCCGCATGACGAATACCGACATGATGATGCCCATCACGAGCGTACCGCCGTCCCCGATGAACATCTTCGATGTCTTGCCGAAGACATTGTGAAAGAAAAACGGAATGAGCGATCCTGCGGATACGGCTGCCAGAATGGCCATGACCG